>ENA-UEQW01000797-UEQW01000797.1-human-gut-metagenome-genome-assembly--contig:-NODE-797-length-28514-cov-3.253367_pt1 | contig 28514 bp, 19 predicted proteins | sample MGYA00242947_ERZ507947 | MGnify/ENA primary metagenome ERZ507947 (study PRJEB26167, sample SAMN06115421) | human gut metagenome | host: Homo sapiens | place: China:Guizhou | collected 2015-03-17... | reverse complement strand
GCGCTGCAAGGGCGCGCCGTGGACGCGGAGAACTTGCAAGGCGAGATGCGCGGGCTGAACGGAAGGATTCGCGCCGAGCTGGCGAAAGCCGGATACCCGGAGGATTATTTGCAGCCCATCTATCGCTGCCCGATCTGCCGGGATACCGGCTATGTCGGCGAACCGGTGCATGAGCTTTGCGCCTGCATGAAGCAGTGCATCATGGACGCGGAAGCGCCGGAGGAGGGATGAGCCGATGGAAAAAGCAGAAAAGCCGAAATATGTCCTGCGCCTGCCGCCCTGCCCGGACTATGACGTGGAAGGTACGGAGTGCTGGCTGACCGATCTGGCACGCGAGGGCCTGCTGCTGAAAAAGGACGGTCTGTTTGCCGGTGTGGCCGTGTTCGAGCGCGCCGTGCCGCAGCGCGTCCAGTACCGGCTGGAGGCCGCGCAGAAGGACACGGGCCTGCTCGGCGACGGCTATGAGCCGGATCCGGAGCAGGTGGAGCTTTGCGCCCAATACGGCTGGGAATACGTCGCGAGGCGCGGTGAGTTCTACATCTACCGTTCGCACGATCCGGCTGCGCGGGAGCTGAATACCGATCCCGCCGTGCAGGCGCTGGCGCTCAAGGCCGTAAAATCGCGGAGCGTGAGCGCGGCGATCTATGCCGCGCTGTGGATCCTTGTGTTTCTGCTTGCGCCGATCCTCAAGCGCGTCGGTCTGCTGCGCGCCATTCTGGAGCTTCGGACGCCGGTCTTTCTTCTCTTTGCGGCGCTGGCTGTCGGGGCCGTCGTCCGCTCCGTGCGGGAGCTGCGCGCTCTGCGGAAGCTTCAAAGGACGCTGGAGCAGGGCCGTCAGCCGGAGCACCGGAGCGGCTGGCGGCGGAACGCCGTCCGCTGCCATGTTGTCCGCTTCGTCCGGCTGGGCCTGACCGCCGCGCTCATAATTGTCGGCTGCTGCCGCATAACTGAGCCTGCGCAGGATCATCACCCCTCCGATCTCGAGGGTCAGCTTCCGTTTGCCTCCATGCGGGACCTTGCCTCTGCGGACGGCACGGCTGTGACCGATTACCGGGAGAGTATGACGGGCAAGGGCTTCAACCTTGTCGAGCTGCACTCCGACTGGCTCGCGCCGTCCATGATCGACTACCACGAGGTCGCGGACGTGACCCGCGCCGACGGCAGCGTTCTGCGCGGCGGGCTGTATATCGACTATTACGAGACGGCTTCGCCGTGGCTGGCGCGGCAGCTGCTGCGGGAATACCACGCCATTGCCCGCCGTGACCGCAGCTATATGCCGCTGGATGCGCCGGAGGTGGACGGCTGCACGCTGGCCGCCTATGAGGGAACGCTCCACTTCCCCGTCGTCCTGATCCAGCGCGGAAACGTCTTCCTGTATGCGTATTTCTACCAGTTCGACGATCCGGGCAGCTATATCCTGCCGCTGGACGAGTGGATCGGCATTCTGGCCCGGAGCCTACAGGAAGCCTGAGTCAAAGCATGGAAATGTCCCCGGATACGCTGTATCCGAGGACATCTTTTTATTTTTTTGCAGCCTTCTGCGGCCCCATCATCTGCGAAGCCAGCAGCGCGACCAGCGGCACCGTCAGGATAATGCCGATGGAGCCTGCCAGTCCGCGGATCAGCTCGATCGCAATGGCGTCGGTGTTGAAGATCTGAATGAGCGGATAGTCAAAGATCTGGCACAGCAGCAGCAGATTCAGCGACGAGCCGGAAAACGCCAAAATCAGCGTGTTCGCCATCGTGCCCATCGCGTCCTTGCCGATGTTCATGCCCGAGCGGAAGAGCGCCTTGCGCGGCAGCGCGGGATTCAGCTCCCGCAGCTCCCAGCACGCGGAGGAAATGGACATGGCCACGTCCATGACCGCTCCGAGCGACGCGATCAGAATTCCGCTGACAAACAATCCGCTGATGTGGATATCGCGGTCCAGCGACCGCAGCACCAGCTCCTCCGCCTCCGACATATTGAAGCCGTTCAGCGGCGAGATCACGCAGAACAGCGCCGCAAACAGGCCCGCCGCCGCCACGCCGCCGACGCATCCGAGCGTCGCGCAGAGCGTCTTTTTGCTGATACCGGTCAGGAGCAGCAGCGAAGCGCCCGTCGTCAGCACAACGATCAGAATGGTGATCCAGACCGGATCTGCGCCGCGCAGGATCATCGGCACCTGAATGAACCAGATGCAGGCCAGCGTATACAGCAGGCCCGCCAGCGCCATCAGGCCCTTCTTCCGCCCGATCACGACCAGCAGCGCCGCAAACACGAACGCAAGGCCCGCCAGCACCGGCGCGCGGTCATAGTTTGGCACGGACACGACATACGGCTGTCCGTCGTCGTCCACGTCCAGACGGACAATGATCCGCGTACCCTCACGGGCGTCCACATTGGTATAGATGGTCAGGTAGTTGATGGTTTCGAGCCGAACGCCCTTCCATTCGCCGGTCAGGATCTCGACCTCGAGCTGCTGCTGTCCGATTCTGCGGCCCTCGGTCCAGTCCTGTGCCTCGCCGTCATCCTCCTGCACGTCCACAACGCGCGCGACGGCAAATTTCCGCTTCCGGGCCGCCGACGCCTCGCGGTCAGTCTCCGTCGCACAGAGAACAGCCGCCCATGAGATCAGCAGCAGCACCAGCAGCGCTCCGATCCCGATCTCCAGCCAGCGCCGCCTGCTCAGTTTCCTTTTCTTTTCTTCCATGAAAGCTCCTTTTGCATCCGCCGCCGCTGTCCGTGCGGACGGCAATTGAAACATCGCCCCACCGGCCGGAGCCGGTGGGGCGAAAACGCTTGGAAATCAGCCCTTCAGATACCGGTGAATGATCGCGGCGACCTGTGCGCGCGTTGCGTTGGACTTGGGCGAAAGCTTGTTGTTCGCACCCTTCAGCAGTCCTTCGTCAACCGCCCAGTTCATTGCGTCAACCGCGTAGCTGGAAACGGAGGCAGCGTCCGCGAAGCCCTTCAGGCTGCCGGAGGCGGCCGTCGTGCTCCAGCCCTTGTACTGCGTGTAGCGGTACAGGATCGCAGCCAGCTGCTCGCGCGTGACAGGATCGTTCGGGCCGAACTTGCCGTTGCCATAGCCCTTGACGATCTCCTTCTCCGCAGCCCATGCGACTGCCCCGGTGTACCATCTGCCGCTTTCCACGTCGTTGAAGTCGGAGCTGCGGTAGCCGGCGGGCTCGCCCTCGATGCGGTAGAGGATCTTGACGATCATCGCACGGGTGAGCGTCTCGTTGGGCGCGAATTCGCGCTTGCTGACGCCGTCCATGATGCCCTCGTTGTAGACATACTCCACATCCTTGTAGAACCAGTCGCCCTTGGTCACATCGTCGAAGCGCATCGAATCGCCGATGGCGTCAATGATGCCGGGGATCATACCGGCAGCCATCCAGTGCGCGTAGAAGATCTTGTCGCCGCTGTCGGCAGCGGAGATCTCTGTCACGCGGATGTTGTCCGCCGTGAACCAGCCGAGGAAGATGTAGTTCCTTCTGGTCACATCGGTGGGCAGGACCGCGCCGACGCCCTCAATGTAAGCCGTCACGTTGCCGGAGTTGATCGTGCCGCCGTCCGTGACGAGGGTCACGCTCCAGATCTTGCTGTCGGACTTGCTGCAAACCACATCGTCGCGGTCGCGGATACGGATACGCGGATAGACCGGCGTGCCGTCGGACAGGACGAAGGTGTTGTCGTAGGAGGCCAGGCCGACCGCCTCGACCTGATTGCCGACGACTGCGTTCTGGACTTCCTTGTCCTTGGTGATGTAGCCGTCGATGAAGATACGGGTCTCATTGCCTGCGGCATCCTTGACCATGATGGTCTGGATCTTGCCCTCGGCCTCTTCGACTCTGGTGATGGTGCCCTTGACACGAACGAGCGTGCCGAGCACGGAGCCGTCATTGACCTGCGCAGCCGTGACATCCAGAGGAGCCGGAGCCTCGGCGTCCGCGATCTTTTCGATCTTGGTCACCGCGATCTGGCGCTCGCCCTGATAAGAGGAGGTCGTGCCGGTGATGCGGACCTTGTCGCCGATCTTGAAGTTGCCTGCGACCGGGAAGGCGTTGATACCGGCGGTGTTGTCCTGCACATAGATGCAGTCGAAGAACGCGGTATCCTTGTCATAGCCGGAGGCGTTGGAGGTCACGATGCCCTCGATGGTGTACTTGACGCCCTCGTCCTTCTCCGCCTGTACGTCGGAGATCTTGTCGATCTGCGTCTGGTTGAGCATGGACAGAAGGTTCTGGCAGATCTTGTAGTTGGAGTAGTTCTTCTCCGCGCCGTTGTCCGAAGCCTGATACTGAACCTCGAAGTTCGACATGAAGGCCGCGCCGGAGACGACGATCAGGCCCTTGCCCTCGAGCTGCTCGGACGCCATGACCATCAGACGGTTATCATTTTCCGCGAAGGTGTACTTCGGGGTAGCTGCGCCGCCAAGGCCGTCCTTGTCAACGTCCACGGAGTAGGTCGTCGCGTGGCCATAGACCACGGGGCTGACCGTCGCGGGCATCGTGGAGGTCGGGTTGCCGCTGGCGTCAACCGCATAGATGGAGGCGCCGCCGTAGTGGCTGAAGCGCTCGGTGTAGAGCTTGTCGAACGGATGCTCCGCGTCAAACTCCACGCCCTTCAGAAGCGGGTTGTCCATATTGTAGGCCGAGAAGTAGAGTCTCCACTTATCGACGCCGTCCGCTGCGGAGCGAATATCGTCATAGGTCGCGTCGTCGGAGATACGGAGGCTGGAGCCAAGGGCCGCCAGAACCTCGTTCTGCGTCGCAGCCATGTGCTTAATGGCCGGATTGTTCTGAATGACCGGGTAGTTCTCGTAGTTGTCGGACCAGCCGGCAAGCACGACCATGCCGCCATTCTCGTTGAACGCCTTGATCGCGTTCAGCTCTGCCTCGGAATAGGTTCTGGGATCCGTCTGCGCGTCCGCCAGACGACGGGACGGAGCCGTCAGGATCAGACCCTTAAACTTGGCGTTGCCGCAGGCCGCGATCAGCTCCTCGCTGGCCTTGAGCATGACCGTGCGCACGGAATAGCCCGCAGCCAGCTCGCCGAAGTTGCCCATGGAATCCTTGTAGTTGCCCGCAACATACTCGTTGTAGTGCGATGCGTCGATGCCGATGTAGACAAGCTTACCAGCATCCAGAACGTCGAGCGTGACGTCCTTCGTGAAGGTGTATTCCTTGCCGTCTTGCTCGATCACGGCGGTGATCTTGACCGTCATGACACGGGCCTTGGTCGGGGTATACTTGAACTCCACATCCTGCGTGCTGCTTGCAGCCAGCGCGATGGCGTCCGTCACAGTTCCGATCGTCTCATTGCCGATGGTATAGGTGATGGACTTGATCGTCGCGGGCTTGGCCTCGCTGTTGAAGAACGTGGTGGTGATGGTCAGCTCTTCGTCGGTGACCGGCGTAGAGGTGCCGCACTCAGCCTTCGAGAAGCCGAGCTTGAGCGATTCGCCGACCCCCACAGGAGCGGTCACGGTCAGATCGCCGTCGCCCTCGGTGACGCGGACGAAGTAATAGGTGTACTCGGGATCGAGCGTGACGCTGACGGAGCCCTTGGCGAGATCCGCGGCATTGTCCCAGGTATAGGCGACCTTGCCGGAGTTGGCGACCAGCTCGACCTTGGCGATGGAATCGGTACGGTCGGGATCGTTGAAGGAGACCTCAAAGCTCAGCTTTTCCGGAACGTCGATGATGGAGCCCATCATGTTGCCGTTGACGGTGTAGTCCAGCTCAAGGTTCTTGTCCTCGGTGGCGTACATGCGGCGGTTGCGGATCGCCTCATAGATGCCGTCCTCGGTGAAGTCGTCGGTCAGGACGACGTCGCGGGCGTCGTTGGCGTTGCCCCAACGGCCCTTGTGGTTATCCTGGTTGTTGGTCGGTGCGACGTGCCAGCCCTTGTCGAGCGCCATAATGTACTGCTCGTAGCTGGGATAGTAGCCGCCCGCGCCGATCTGGCCTTCGCCGTTGCCGACTTCGACCATGTACATACGGGTGTCGATCACGGCATCCCAATAACCGAAATCAATGAAGTTGCCGAAGGTCGTGCCCGGATGGTTGAACTGGCTCAGTGCGTTGGCGCCCTCGGACTGAGAAAGGAGCTTGTAGTAGGCCTGCATGCCGGCGTCCTTGGTCTTGTTGTTGAGCGTCGAATTGTTGCGGGAAACGATGCCGGGGGTGTTGAAGGTATTGATATGGCCGGGGCCGCCGGACCACGTCATCTCAAAGCCCGCCATGGCGACCATGCTGCCCGCGTTTTCCGCGTTGAACGCAGCGACAGCGTCCTTGTAGCTCTTCCAGGTCTGCTGACTGGAAGCGGAGGCCAGGGACATGTCGTAGAGCGCACCCTCGGGGTTCGCGGCGCTGGTGGAGTCAAAATAGTTGGAGTGATCGGTGAACGCGACGAAGTCAACGTTCGCGGTATCCGGCAGATTCTTGACATAGCTCAGAGCGCTTTCCAGCGAGCCTGCGCCGTCGGAATACTGCGTATGGGAATGCAGCTGGCCGAAATAGCGCTGGAAGGTCGCCTCGCCGATGGTGAAGGACCACGTCTTGCTGGCTTCCTTGCCGTCCGCACGCTTGACCGTCACAGTCACGGTGACTCTGCCGTCCGCCAGAGCGGCAGCCGGGGTGTAGGTGACCTTGCCGTCCGCGTAGGACGCATTGACCGTCTCGTTGTTGACCGTCATGGTCACGGTGGGAGCTTCACCGGCGTTTGCGATCTCCGCAGAGATCACCGGCTTCTTTTCCGTGCCGGTCTGCGCGCCCTGCGCGGGCGTTACGTTGGAAATGACCGGCTCGTCGAGGATGTTGACGGTGTAGGACGCTCTGGCCTCGTTGCCCTTGACATCCTTGAACGCAAAGGTCAGGGTCATCTTGCTGCCGGCCTTGGCTGCTTCCTCAATGTCCGTATCAAAGACCGTGATATGGACACGGCCCTTGCCGGTGGTGAAGCCGTCCAGAACCTCCACGTCCGTGCCGCCCATTACGCCGCCGATCAGCTTGCCCTTTTCGTCGCGGATGCTGTACTCGATCCACGGATCGTCGATCGCATAGATCGTGTCGATCTCGAGGTCAAACTCGTAATTGCTGCCGACATAGGCCGGGAGCATGGTTTCGGGGAAGGTGATGGTGGGCTGCACGACGAGGCCGCCGTCCACATTCACGCCCTCTGCCACAGGGTAGAAGAAGAAGGAATAGATGGTGTAGTCCGTGACGTTGTACATGCTGTAGGTCTTGAATGCGTCGGAGTAATACTCCAGCCACTGGCTGTGGCCGCTGTACTTCGCCGTGCGGCTCTCCATCTCATAGCCGCCCACGCCGCCGGAGCAGGTGCGGACGAGCCAGTCGGCGTCATCAGTCGTGACGCCCTCTTCGGAGAAGTCCTTGCTGTAGAAGGCGTTGTTGCCGGTGCCGTTGGAGCAGAGGTAGCCGTAAGCCTCGCTGTAGAAGCGGAGATATTCGCCGTTCTGCTTGACGGTAAAGACGACCGCGCCGTTGGCCGGGACAGCCTTGCCGTTCTCGATCACAGCCGCAGCCTTTTCAATGGACTTCGTGTCGTTCTCTGCCGCCAGAACCGCCTGTGCGTTCTGGTTGTAGATCACGAACTTGTCGCCGGGCTTCGGCAGATCGCCGGAGGGCTGATCGGAGCCGTCGTCCACGACCAGATAGAACTGCTGCGCAAACAGGGCCTCGTCGCCGATCTTGCCGTAGCTGCTCCAGTTATTCTTATCCGCATACCACTCCAGATAGTTGCCGCGCACGGCATTCTGGATATAGAAGCAGTTTTCGGTCTTCGCAGCCGTGACGTTCCATGCGGTGTTCACATCGTCCAGCGGCGTGCTGCCGTAGCTTGCACCCATGGAGAGCTTCTTGCCCTCGCTGGTGGAGAAGGTGTAAGTGCCGTCCTCGTTGACGCCGACGGTCCAGATGTCGGCCTTGGTGTAGCCGGACAGCTTGCCATCTGCCAGCGTCACGTCCGTACCCTTATTGTAGAAGCCGGAGTATTCCGTGGACAGGGCCTTCATGTTGGCCGGGTTGAATACCACGACCGTATCGCCTGCGGACAGGCTGGTCACGATGCCGCTCTTGCGGACGCGGTAGAACGCCTGCGCAAACAGGGCCTCGTCGCCGATCTTGCCATAGCTGCTCCAGTTGTTCTTATCGGCGTACCACTCCAGATAGTTGCCGCGCACGGCGTTCTGGATGTAGTAGCAGCCGGTCGTCGCAGCTTCGGTGACGTTCCACGCGGTGTTCACATCGTCCAGCGGCGTGCTGCCGTAGCTTGCGCCCATGGAGAGCTTCTTGCCGTCGCTGGTGGAGAACGTGTAGGTGCCGTCCTCGTTGACGCCGACCGTCCAGATGTCCGCATCCGTATAGCCGGTGAGCGTACCGTTCGTCAGCGTGACGTCCGTGCCCTTGTTATAGAAGCCGCTGTATTCGGTGGAAAGCGCCTTCATGTTGGCAGGGTTGTAAATAACGACCTGCTCGCCGTCCTTGAACAGCGCGCTGGGCGTCGGCTCGGGGCCGGGATCAGGCTCCGTGCTGGAGTCCACGACCAGATAGAGCTGCTGCTCAAAGGCGTCGCCCGTTCCGGTGTAGGCACTCCAAGTACCAAACTTCTCCTGGAACTGCATACGGTACTTATCCGTGCGGCCGGTGTTGTCGATATAATAGGTCGCTTCCTTGCCGTCTACGGCGTTGAGCTTCCAGCTCTGGTTCACATCGTCCAGCGGGGTGCTGGTGAAGCCGGTACCCATGGAGAGCTTCTTGCCCTCGCCGGTCGAGAAGGTATAGGTGCCGTCCTCGTTGATGCCAACCGTCCAGATGTCCGCATCCGTATAGCCGGTGAGCTTGCCCTCTGCCAGCGTCACGTCCGTACCCTTGTTATAGTAGCCGGAGTATTCCGTGGACAGAGTCTTGCCATAAACGGGGTTGAACACAACGACCTTATCGCCGTTCTGGATGTCCTCGGCCTTGATGATGCCGCTCTGGCGGGCCGGGGCTGCTTCCAGCTTATACAACGAGATCGGCTGCTGGTTTTCACTCTTGTAGTAGCGGAAACGGGTGCCGTTCGTCGCGGCATTGTTGTATTGCAGCGTCGTCGTGTTGCTGACGATCTTGACCTTGCCGTCGGCAAAGCTGATCGCATTCAGCGCCGGGGAGGCATTGCTGTTCAGCTTGTTCTTGCCAGATTTACCGGAAATGTACTTTCCGCTGGCAGACTGCACAGAATAGCCGCCCTCCATCGGTGCGATGGTGAAAGCATACTTCGCATAATCACCGGTGATCTTGCCCTCGGTGATCGTAACATCGACCTTGTTCCCCTCGACATCAAGATTCGTGAGGGAACCGTCCATGATCAGGCTGTCGCCCTCAGAGACGATCAGATAGGTACCCGACCAGTCCTTCGGCGCGGCCGTGACCTTGGTGTAGGTCTGGGTCTTGCCCTCTGCAAAAACGGCGGTGGGCAGGATGGAAAATACCATCGCCACTGCCAGCAGAAGCGCAAACCAGCGCGTGCTGCGTTTGTTCATCTTCAGAATCTCCTCCTGTTTCTCGTAAAAATTCGCATGACCGGCGCATCGTGATCCTATCTCCCTGTCGTATCAACCTCCAGTTCCCTTTTGATGTCCGGCTGCACAAGGCTGCTTTCTCCCTCCCGCGGGTAGGTCTGTCCACGTCAGGAGGCTACATACCATAATTGAGTATAGCACGTTATTTTTGTAAAATCCATACACCGTTTGCCTATTTTTCCGTAATTTTTTTGTGTAATTTCCCTGTCCTATTTTGTTTTTTCCTGACAAATTTTCAGGCAAACGGCCGTTTTCCATTTCCCTCGCAGAATATTCCCGATTTCTTGAAATTTTCTGGATTTTCAAGATATTTTCACTTCTGTTTTGTCACGAAATGCCGTATTATCGTGCTGCCGGACTGCATCGGTGCAGTGCCGTGCTTCCGCCGCTGGCGGACAGGCTCCGCGCCTGGGCGCGTTTTCTCCGCCGGGGCGCCGATCCCGGCCCGGAAAGGCGGTTGTAATTCCCCTCCGGCGGTGTTATCATGAAGAAAATGCAAATAAAGGAGATGGCTCTATGGATCAAAAATATGCAGATTACGCCGTCGAAAAGGCGGTCGAGCTTCTTGGCATCGACAGCCCCACCGGCTTCACCGAAAAGGCAGCCGAATGGGTACTGGACGCCTTCCGTTCGCTGGGCTATGAGGCCGTCCGCACCGTCAAGGGCGGCGTCTTGATCGATCTCGGCGGCGAGGACACAGAGGAGGGCGCGCTGCTGCTTCAGGCACACACCGACACGCTCGGGGCAATGGTCGCGGAGGTCAAGGGCAACGGCCGCCTGCGCGTCACGCCGCTTGGCGGAATGTGCGCGGTGAACGGCGAAACGGAAAACGTGCGCGTTCACACCCGCAGCGGAAGGATCATCGAGGGCACGCTCCAGCGCTGCAACGCCTCTGTCCACGTCAACGGCGATTATGCCAAGACTGACCGTACCTTCGACACGACGGAGATCCTGCTCGACGAAAACATCTCCTCCGCCGAGGAGGCTCGCGCGCTCGGCATTGAGACCGGCGACATCGTCTGCTTCGACCCGCGCACCCACGTCACCGCCTCCGGCTATATCAAGAGCCGCTTTCTGGACGACAAGCTCTCGGTCGGCATTCTGCTTGGCTTTGCGAAATATCTGCGCGACGAGGAAAAGGCGCTCCCGCGCCATACCTACGCGCATGTGACCGTCTATGAAGAGGTCGGCCACGGCGGCTGCGCCTCCGTTCCCGCAGGCGTGACGGAATCCATCAGCGTGGACATGGGCTGCGTCGGCGACGGTCTGCGCTGCACGGAGCGTCAGGTCTCCATCTGCGCCAAGGACTCCGGCGGGCCGTACAGCTATGAGGTCGTCGGCAAGCTGATCGACGCCGCCAGGCGCGAGGGCGCCGACTACGCCGTGGACGTTTATCCGCATTACGGCTCCGACGTCGAAGCGACGCTCCGCTCCGGCTACGACATCCGCCATGGCCTGATCGGCTCCGGTGTCTACGCCAGCCACGGCTATGAGCGCAGCCATGTGGACGGCGTGCTCCACACGCTCAAGACGCTCAAGGGCTATCTCTTCGTCTGAGCGGCCGGAACGCGGCGCTTTCACGAAAGCGTGGGCAGCAACAGCGCGTTGCTTGTCCGGACGGCGTTTCTGTGCTACACTTTTCGCAAGGAGGTGCTTTCTATGGAAACAAAGGACATTTTGCACGAGCTGAGAACGAAAAAGGGACTGTCGCAGGACGAGCTGGCCGAAAAGCTCTTTGTCACGCGGCAGGCCGTCTCCCGCTGGGAAAACGGCGACACCACGCCCAATGTGGAAACCTTGAAGCTGCTTTCCGGCCTTTTTGATGTTTCGATCAACACCCTGCTTGGCTCTCCGCGCCAGCTGATCTGCCAGTGCTGCGAAATGCCGCTCGACGACACCACGACCAGCCGGGAGCCGGACGGCTCCTTCAACGAGGATTACTGCAAGTGGTGCTACACCGGCGGCACGTTCACCTACACCAGCAAGGAGCAGCTGATCGATTTCTGTGTGACGCATATGGCAAGCGAGCAGTGGCCCGCGGAGCAGGTGCGCGCACACATGGAGGCCGTCGTACCTGGTCTGAAGCACTGGAAAGAATAATTCTCAGCAAAAAACGATACAGCAAAGCCGCTGCCTGCGCAAAAGCACAGGCAGCGGCCTTTTTATCGAACTCTGGTATATCGCTCCGTATCCGCCGCCTCCGCGCGGTCACGGGCGGCAAAGCCCGCGCCCGGAAACAGTGTCTCATAGATAATCTCCGCCGGCGTCCGCGTCTCGCCGGTTCTTTCCGCCGCCGACATGGCCGCCAGCCGCTCCGGCCGCTCCAAGAGCGTCAGCGCCGTCGCCGCAAGCGCCTCGGGCGTATCCGCCGTCTCCGCCGCGCCAAGTCCGAGGAAGAAGTCCAGATTGTGTTCCTCGCACCCGGCCACCGCGTCGATCAGCACCATCGGCAGGCCGCTGGCCGCCGCCTCCGTGGTGCTCAGGCCGCCCGGCTTCGTCAGCAGCAGGTCGCTGCCCTGCATCATGACGGGCATATTCGTCACAAGCCCCAGAACACGGACGTTTTCCTGTCCGGCAAAACGCTTTTCCAGCTTCTCGAACAGGTCGCTGTTCGTCCCGCAGACGATCGACAGGAGCTGATCCTCCCGCAGCATCGGCTCCAGCAGCTCCGCCAGCTCGCAGATCGGCCCGCAGCCCATGCTGCCGCACATCATAAGCAGATGCTGCTTCTCCGGCGCAATGCCCAGCGCGCGCTTCGCCTCCGCCTTCTCCATCGGGTGATAAAACGCCTGCGCCGCCGGAAGTCCGGACGGTACGAGCTTTTCCCGCGCCACACCGCAGCCCGCGAATTCCTCCGTCAGCAGCGGCGACGGGATAAAGTAGAAGTCCAGATCGGAGTCCGCCGCGCACGGGCTGCATGTGTAATCCGTGGAGACAAAGCTCGTCTGGAGCCGCAGCGGATATCTCCGCAGCAGCTCCGTGACAGCCAGCGCCGGGAACACATGCGTGCAGATGATATTGTCATAGCTGCCGCTTTCCAGATGCTCCCGCATCCGGTCCACGCCGGAGGTCAGGTATTTGTAGACCGTCGTTCCCTCGCGGAAGATCGATTCATGCTGCTCCACGTCCGCATAGCCGGCCTTGAAGAGCTTCGGCGCGTAACGGTAGATGCGCGTGTGCCAGTTGGAAATGAAGCGAGAGGCATGGGGCGAGATAAATTGCAGCGCATCCACGATGTCGCAAAGCTCTCCGCGCTCCTGATAGACCTCCTGAATGGCCTTGGCGCAGGAGTTATGCCCCGCGCCGGTATTGCAGCTCATAATCAGCGTCCGCATTCCGCGTCCTCCTTTTTCGTCCGCGCAGCCTTTTTCTGCTGCATTTCGAGCAGCTTGACAAGCCGCGGGCGGTTATACCGCTGGATGATGATGAACGAAACGTTTCCAAGCAAAATATAAACCACCGTCAGCGCGATCCCCCATCCGCCCGGCCAGAGCCACAGGAAGCCCAGTCCGCTCACGGAAAGCAGCGCATGGATCAGCTCCGCCACGCACGTCTCCTCGATCATGCGCGGCAGATCGGTCATGGTCTGCGGCGTGAGCCTCTTCGCAGGCATCAGCTTCGGAAAGATGCGGCTCATATCCGGCAGCTTGTTCTGCCACTGCTTGACGCGCAGAAGCCGGTATAGCTTCTCTTCCCACGGCTGGCTCCGGAACGGAAAGCGCTCCGCCGAAAACCAGCGCTTCGGCAGCAGGCGGCCCAGCAGGAAGCCGAATATCCCGGTCGCAGCCAGATAAAAAAAGCAATGGAGCAGGTGCATTTGACATCAATTCCTTTGAGGGTGCCCATCCCCCATATTATCGTTGCTTCTTTGATTTTACACGCGAAACTGCAACTCTGCTTCAAATCAAACTCAACAATTGTTGAAGTTCTTCCTGTTTTGGGCAATTGCGTAAAAAGGGGCTGTCTCACGAAAAGGCAGCCCCTTTTTCTTGCTCTAACGGCAGCCGCACCGTAAACCGGCAGCCTCCCGCTTCCAGATTCCGCACGTCCACGCTGCCGCCGCTCATCTCCACGATCTGCCGCACCAGTGCCAGTCCGAGGCCATTTCCCTCCATGCCGTGTGAGGACTCGCTCTGATAGAATTTCGTGAAAATGTGTTCCTCGTCACCCGGCACGATGCCAGGGCCGTCGTCCTCGATCGTAAACACGACCGCGCCTTCCGTGCGCATCATTTTTATCCGGATCTCGCCGCCCTTGGGCGAAAACTTGACCGCGTTCCCGATCAGGTTCGTCCAGACATGCGGCAGAAGGCTTTCATAGCCGAAAAATGGCGTCTCTGCCAGCTCCACCTCAAAGCCAAGCTCCTTCTCCGACCACTTCTGCTCCAGCGCGACAATGGCCTGCCGGATCTGCTCGTCCAGCCGGAACTGCGTTTTCTGCGGCAGGATGGACTGATTGCTCAGCTTGGACAGCAGCAGGATGTTCCCTGTCAGGGCGGACAGCCTGCGGGTATTGAAGAGGATCTTCTCGACGTAGGCGCGCTGCTCCTCGGGCGAAGGCTCACCCTCGAGCAGGGACGCATAGCCCTCGATGGCGTTGATGGGCGTCTTGAACTCGTGCGAAACGTCGGAAATGAAGTCCGTCTGGAGGGTCTCAGTCGTGCTCAGCTCACGCACCATGCTGTTGAAGCTGTCATAGATGTCCTGCACGTCCTGGATGCGGCTTTCGCATTTTGCTTCGACCTTGAAATCGCCGTCCGCGACCTCGCGCATGGCGCTGCGGAGCTTGGCAATGGGGTCGATCAGCATTTTTGTCATATGGTTGGTCACGGCCACGCCGCTGGTCCCGCTGAACACCATCGCCCACACGAAGATCGGCAGCTCCGGCGTCACACCGAACCAATGCCGAAAGACCCAGCCCGCCAGCTCCGACAGCGCGGCCACCAGCACGAGCTGCGACATACAAATCAGGATAAAGCGCAGCCGCAGGCTCGATCTCCCGTTTCGCTTCTTCTTCACGCCTTCACCACCTTGTATCCCACGCCGCGCATCGTCACGATGCGGAAATCCGGGTTGTCATGGAAGCGCTCCCGCAGCCGCCCGATGTGTACATCCACCGTGTGCGGATCCGTTTCCGAGTCGTAGCCCCAGATCTCGTCCATCAGCTGCTGGCGCGTAAAGATCCTTCCGGGAAACGCGGCCATCTTGTACAGCAGCATGAATTCCTTCTGCGGCAGCGTCATGCTCTCCGCACCGCGGCGGACGGTCAGCGAATCGCATTCCAGCACCGTTTCGCCGATCATCTGCCGGTGCTCGTGGATCATCTGCGCCCGGCGCAGAAGCGCCCCGACGCGCAGGACCATTTCATTGACATTGACGGGCTTGACCATATAATCATCGCTCCCGGAGAGGAAGCCCATGCGCATATCTTCAAAGGCATCCTTCGCCGTAATCATCAGGACGGGCATATTCATCCCCTCGTCGCGGATCGTCCGCACGAGCGTGTAGCCGTCCATCTTCGGCATCATGATATCGGAGATCAGCAGGTCAAAATAGCCTCCCTCAAGCGCTTCCAGCGCCTCGAGTCCGTTTGAGACGCCGACCGCCGTGTAGCCGTTCTTTGTCAGCACATGCTGAAACAGCTGCCGCAGCTCCCGGTCGTCCTCTGCCAAAAGTATCTTGAACATGTCCTTCTCCTCCATTTGCGCACCGCCGCGTATCCTGCCGCGCGGCTCTTCTACTGCTCAGTCTATACGCGGCGTCGGAAAAAATCAAGGCCAGAGAATGGAAACCATTCTCTGGCCTTATTCGTTCACGCACAGGGCGCGCTACGACCGGTTATTTGAACAGGACAAAATCGCAGAACAGCAGGAAGAGCAAAATTGCTCCGCCGTAGATCGACGCGACGAGAAGCGCCGCCTTGAGCACGCCCCATGTGACCGCGCGGGATTCCTCGCGGGTCAGCTTGACCGGCTCCCGACGCTTTTTTCCGCCCGCCGAAGAGGTCTGCGGCGTCATGCCGTCAGGCGACTCGCGCTTCCACGGACGGTACCACGGCATTCCATCGACATTCATATTGGCAATGGTGCGGCCGTCGTCGTCATCGTACTGCTTTCGCGGTTTTCTGCTCATGAATTACTTTCCCTTCTTGGACTTTTCGCCGTTCTTGGACGCCTCGATCTCGCGGATCGCTCGGTGGAGTTGTACCGGTGGCAGGCACAGAAGTGCTCCGGCTCCAGCTCGACGAAGTCCGGCTGAACATACTTGCAGATCTCCATGCACTTGCGGCAGCGCGTGTGGAACTTGCAGCCCTTGGGGGGATTCGCCGGGGAGGGAATGCTGCCCTCGAGGATGATACGGTTCATCTTGTAGTCGGGATCGGGTACGGGAATTGCCGAGAAGAGCGCCTCCGTATAGGGGTGCTTCGGGTTGGCGTAGAGCTTATCCGTCGGGGCAAACTCGACCATGTTTCCGAGGTACATGACGCCGACCGTGTCGGAGATATACTCGACGACGGAGAGGTCATGGGAGATGAACAGATAGGTCAGGCCGAACTGCTTCTGGAGCGAACGCAGAAGGTTGATGATCTGCGCCTGAATGGAAACGTCCAGCGCGGAAACCGGCTCGTCGCAGAGGATGAAGTCCGGGTTCAGCGCAAGTGCTCTGGCGATGCAGATTCTCTGGCGCTGGCCGCCGGAGAACTCGTGCGGATACCGGCTCTTGTAATACTCCGGCAGGCCGCAGGCCTCCATGACGCGGGTGATGTAGTCGTCGAACTCCTCCGGAGACACGATACCGTGCTCACGGACAGCCTCGCCGATGATCTCACCGACGGGAAGTCTCGGAGAAAGGCTGGAATACGGGTCCTGGAAAATGATCTGGATGTCCGGGCGGAGCCTGCGAAGCTCGTCCTTGGACAGGCCGAAAATTTCCTTGCCGTTGAAGTAAACCTCGCCGTCGGTCTTTTCCTGCAGGCGCAGGATCGTTCTGCCGATGGTGGATTTGCCGCAGCCGGACTCACCGACCAGACCCATCGTTGTGCCGCGCTTGATCTTGAAGGACGCGCCGTCAACCGCCTTGACGTTGCCGACGGTCATTTTGAAGAAGCTGGACTTGATGGGGAAGTATTTTTTCAGATTTTTGACGACCAGCAGGTACTGCGGATCGTTTTCAGCGCCATCGAAACCGGACGCGAGGAAATCATCATGGACGTTCGTTTTTACTTCTGCCATATCAAAGCTCCTCCACATTCACAGATTTCGGATAATCGAGTACCTCACCGGTCTCAAAGAACCGGTAGCAGGAGACGACATGGGTATCGCTGATGCGGATCTCGGGCGGATAGCGGCCGTCGCACTGGTCGCACCGCATTTCACAGCGGTCGCGGAAGTAGCAGTAGTTCGGCATGTTGACCGGATTGGGAACGCTGCCGGGGATGTTGTATAGCTCTTCGACCTTCTTGCCGACGACGGGCTTGGACTTCATCAGGCCGATGGTGTAGGGGTGCGCCGGATGATGGAAAATATCGTCCGCTGTGCCCTTCTCCACGACACGGCCCGCGTACATGACGACGACGTAATCCGCCATACCGGCGACGACGCCGAGGTCGTGGGTAATGAGCATGATCGAGGAATTGAGCTTATCCTTCAGATTCTGGAGCAGATCAAGGATCTGCGCCTGGATCGTCACGTCAAGCGCCGTAGTCGGCTCGTCGGCGATGATGAGCTTGGGCGAGCAGGCCAGCGCAATTGCGATCATAACACGCTGACGCATACCACCGGACAGCTCATGCGGATACATCTTGTATACGCCCTCCTTGTTGGCGATGCCGACAAGCTCGAGCATATCCAGCGTTCTCTGCTTGACCTCTTCCTTGGTCATTTCGGGGTTGTGCAGGATGGTGACCTCATCGACCTGATCGCCGATCCGGAAAACCGGGTTGAGGGAGGTCATTGGCTCCTGGAAGATCATGGAGATCATGTTTCCGCGGATCTCCTGCATCTTTGCCGTCGGGGTGTTGACGATGTTGAGTGCCGTGCCGTCGTCCTGATTGAAGCGGATCTCACCGCCGACCGTCTGGCCGGACGGACGCTGGAGCAGCTGCATCAGGGAAAGGCTCGTAACGGACTTGCCGCAGCCGGACTCGCCGACGACTCCGACCGTGGAGCACTTCGGGATAACGAAGCTGACGCCATCGACGGCCTTGACCGTACCGACGTCGCTGAAGAAGTAGGTGCAGACGTTGTCAAACTCGACGACGTTGTTCTCGTCGCGCATTTTGGTGGTATACAGGGCCGGATCCTTATTGGCGTCGGCACGCTGCGCTTCGAGCTTCTTGGTGACCCGGCGGTTGAACCGGGAGATATTTCTCGACTCCTTGCCGGAAATATAGGACGATTTCTTTTTCTCGTTAGCCATATTCCGAACCTCCTTAGCGCTTCGACTTGGGATCGTAGGCGTCACGCAGACCGTCGCCGACGAAGTTGAACGCGATAACGGTCAGGCAGATGAGCAGGCCTACAGGGATCCAGATGAATGCATAGTGTGCCATAGCGGACGCCGAGGAAACCGAGTTGATGATCGTGCCCCAGGTAGCCAGCGGGTGCTTGACGCCGAGGCCGAGGTAGGAAAGCGTGGACTCCGTCAGGATGACGCTGCCCATGCCCATGGTCGCAATAACGATCAGCTGCGGCATGACGTTCGGGACAAGGTGGCGGAAGATGCGATCCTTGACGCGGATGCCGGTCGCTTCGGTGGCGACCATGAACTCCTGCTCACGCAGGCTGAGGATCTGGCCGCGGACCATACGCGCGACACCGGCCCAGCCCATGATGCCGAGCGCAGCCATCATAATCATAAGACGAACGTAGGTGTTCATTCTCAGCGCGTCCATCATGGCGCCGAGGATAATCATGATCGGCATGGACGGCAGGCAGTAGAAGATATCGACCAGACGCATGATGAGGTTATCGACCCAGCCGCCGTAGTAGCCTGCAAGGCCGCCCATGATGATGCCCAGGAAGATCTCAAGGAAAACAACGACAAAGCCAACCATCAGGGAGATACGGCCGCCGTACATGATACGGGACATAACGTCGAAGCCGTCGCCATCGGTACCGAGGATGTGCTCCCAGGAGGGCGATGCATACATATCGATCTGGTAGATGATCTGGTCGCAGTTGATGAGATAATCGCCGGTATCCTTCTGCGTGATCTTCATTTCCGTCTCGTTGTACTGGAGTGCGCCGTTCTCGTCATAGGAGTATTCACCGGCCTCGTTCTGCTGCGGCAGAGCGTAGGTGAGCGTGGTTTCATGTTCACCGTGCGAGGTCATTTCCTCGATCGCGCCGCGGAGCGCGTTCTTCAGGCCGTATTCCATCGTATCGTCGCCGTTGTAGCGGCGGATGACGAAGGTGGTGAAGTCGGCGTATTCAGCGCCGTTGGCATCGTAAACGATCAGAGCGCCGTCGTCCTCATGCACAACGGTGTACTTCGCGCCGTCCGCCTCGAACTCGCCAGTGGAGTAGGCCGCCAGCAGGGCGTTGGTACGGAAGGAATCGGAGGCCTTCGCACCGTTCTCATACATATCCAGCGTATAGCAGGTGTAGACGATGGCGTCGTGGGCCTCGCCCAGCTCATAACCGGTGCTGAGGGTGCCCTCGGTATGAACAATATAATTCTTTCCGTTGTAGGTAAAGGTGCTGTCGCCCTCGACCGCCTTTTCAGCCTCGGCCTTGAAGTCGTCTCCGAGATCCTCGCCGGTGAACTGGAAGGCATCGGAGGCCTGCGCGTAGACGTCGAAGGTCTTGGTGCCCTTGCTGCTCTTTTCGAGCGTGTAGGTCACGCCGTCAAGCTCAAAGGTCGCTTCCTTGCTGCGGCTGGCCGGGCCAAGCTCCGCCTCAAAGGCATCGCCAAGGGCCTCGCCGGCGTAGCTCATGCTCTTTTCAAGCATGGAGTAGGTGCCGATGAACGTCGAGGTATCGCCGAATTCGCAGACCTTCTGCGTATCGACGCTGCCAAGCGTATAGATGTTGTCACCGAGCTTGGTGATCTTGTAGAACTCATCGCCGCTGCGGAAGAGATAATCGCTCAGATCGTTGGCCTGCATGACCTTGATGCTGGAGTTCATATTGTTCTTCGCGTGAGTCGCAATCTCCACGGAATCGTCGAAAACATAGCCGTTGTAGGTCGTATTGTCCTTGGCCTGCGCGTAATCGACGTTCATCACGTCGTACTTATAGAAAATTTGCTTCTGTCCATACGGATAGAAAATCGGGCCGAGGAAGGAGAACACGAACATGGTCAGCAGAAGGATCGTTCCGAAAACCGCGAGGCGGTTGCGGACGAAGCGCTTCAGGACCTGACGGCCCGGAGAAAGGACCTTGACGCGGGATACGTCGTCCAGATGGATTTCCTGATTGTCGCTCTGCTGCTTTTTCTCAGCATTTTTCTTTTTCAGGACCTCATTCAGATTATAAGAAGCCATCCCGCACCTCCTTACTGCAAGCGCACGCGCGGGTCGACCGCTGCGTACAAAAGGTCAGAAATCAGGTTTCCGAGCAGAGTCAGAATCGAAATAAACGAGAGGTAGAACATGACGAACGGGATATCCGCCTGCGTCATGGAGTTATAGGATGCATAGCCGATGCCGCGGATGCCGAACAGCGTCTCGGTGATCAGCGCGCCGGAGAACAGACCGGGCAGAGATCCACCGAGCGTTGTGACCAGCGGGATCAGCGTGTTGCGGAAGGCGTGCTTGCCGATAACCTTCTTCTCCGGCACGCCCTTTGCGCGGGCGGTACGGATATAGTCGGCATTGAGAACCTCCAGCATATTGGTACGGGTGTAGCGCATCAGACCGCCGATCGACACGACAGTCAGCGTGATAGCCGGCAGGACGAAATGCTTCGCCACATCCAGGAATTTTCCGAAATCAGAAAGGTCTTGATAATTGCGCCCCTGCATACCGGACAGGTCAAACCAGCCCAGCTTGACGGAGAACACATACTTCAAAAGCGTCGCCAGGAAGAAGGTCGGCATGGATATGCAGACCATGGAGACGACGGTCGTAAAATAATCTGTAAAGCTGTACTGCTTTTTTGCAGCCTGAATTCCAAGAGGAATTGCGATCAAAATCTGTAAGACAAAGGACACCATGCCCAAGGCAAAGCTGTACCAGATAGTGTCATGGAACTTCTGCGTGACCGGAACAGTCCATGCCCAGCTTTCGCCCCATTCGCCCCTCAAAGCGCTTTTCAGCCATGTAAAATAACCCTGCACGATGCCCTTATCCATACCGTACTGTGCATTCAGATCGGCCAGCCACTCGGTGTAGCTCTTGCCTGCGCCAGGACGGGATGCCAGCTCTCTGGCCTTGGTCTCCAGATAGCCCATTGGCATGTTATACATCAGCACATAGATCAGGAACATGACAAAGAATAAAATCAGGGCACTGTAAAGCAAACGTTTAACAGTAAATTTCGCCATAATTTCCCACCATTCTTATCATTTATTTCATTAGTGAGCATGGAAGGAGGCCGAAGCCTCCTTCCAGCTTGCTTATCTGATATTCAGTTTTTTACAGAAAACCGGATTCAGAAGTTCGAGATCCGTTACTGAACTGCCAGAGTGTTGACTTCAGCATACCAGCCCCAATACGGAGTCATATCCTTGGGCATGGTGTCATTGTTGACACGGACGGAGGAAGTGGTGTAGCAGTTCTTTCTCTGATACATCGGCAGCTCGCAGCCCCAGTCAAGGATGATTTCCATAGCGGACTTGTAGGTCGCCTTACGGAAGTCGGTATCAGAGCTCTTACGTGCAGCGATGATGAGCTCATCAAGGTTGGCGTCGTCGATCTGATAGTGGTTGGAGTTGGTGTTCTTGCCGTGTGCGTTTCTGGAGTGATAGACCTGATACATATCGGGATCCGCAGTGGACTGCCATGCAGCGACCCACATCTGAGCGGTGTTGCTCTCAAGAGCGTTGTTCCAGACAGCAGTGCCAACGTCGTTGACCTGCAGCGTGATGCCGATGGTGGCAAGCGCCTCAGAAGCAGCGACTGCAACGCCGTAAGTCGGGTGATCCTGCTGGCCCTGGCCGGGGATCATGATTTCATAGGTCAAGGAAGCGCCTTCCGGAGCAGCGGTGAACTTGCCGGTAGTCTCGTCGAAGGTGTAGCCAGCGGCCTTGAAGAAGGAGATCGCGCCCTGAAGCGCCGCTTCGTACTTCTGCTCGTCGCTCATGCCCTCGCTGTAGAGGTCGTTGCCGTCAGCGTCCTTGGAGTAGCAGTTCTGGTAGCCTTCGTCGGTGGGACGAGGAGCAGCCCAGGAGGTGTTGGAGATCGGGTACTGGATGACGGAAGCACGGTCGCCGTAGTAGGAGTTGATGACGGTGTCACGATAGACAGCCATAACCGTCATGAAGCCCTTGCGGAGAGCCTTGGATTCCTCGGTGCCAGCCTTCTCAGCGCCGCCAACGTTGACAAGGTCAGCGTTGATGCCGAGGTAGCCATAGCCGCGGTAGTCAACCAGGTAAGTCGTGACGGTGTCGCCCGTCAGCTCGCCGTTGGAGTTGCCGTCCTGGATCGCAGCGACGGTATCGTTGCTCAGGGACGGGCCAGCGACGTCAAACGTGCCGGTGATGATGCCGGGGACATAGTCGGAGTCAACAGCTTCCTGCATGAGAAGGGTCTCGGTGACAGGAGCGCCTTCGAAGTAGTAGGGGTTCGCCTTCAGAGTGACAACGCCGTTGGCGTAGCTGTCAAAGACATACGGGCCGCAGCCGAGCGGCTGGGTGGTCTTCTCGCGGACGATAGAAAGGTCGCCCTTCGGGAAGCCGAACTTATGAGCCTCGTAATCATACTGAGCCTCGTCGCCGTAGTAGTGCAGCGGAACGACGGTGAAGCTCATGTTGTAGATGGAGGTCGCATCGAACTCGGTCATGTGGATCGTCAGGCTGTAGTCGCCCGTACGGATGACGCCGGAGATGCTGTCAACGGAGCTGGTAGCGACCAGGGCCTTGTAGTCCTCAGCCTTGTCGCCAAGCTGCTCGTCGATCAGATCCTGCAGGCTGGAGCCGGCAGTTTCGCCTTCCATGTCAGCGATCACGTTGCCATACTTCTCGGTGATGGCCTTCCACAGATCAGCAGCGGTGCCGTTCTCGGGGATATCGAAGCCCCATGCAGAGGCGCACTCAGCGTCGGTGGTGCCGTAGCCCTCGTTCTTGCAGTAGTCGATGATCTCCTGAGCGAAGATCTCGCCGGCTGCGTCGTAGGCTGCCCAGTAAGCAGCGCCTTCGTCAGCGGTGAAGAACTCGGAGGAGCCGTCACGACCGGCCTCGAGGATCAGGTTGTACTTATACGCCTGAGAGTGGTAGTACTCCTGGATGCCTTCGATCGGCTGTGCATAGATGGTAGCAGCACCGTCATAGGTCGGGTCAGCCAGGACATAGATGCCGAAGATGACGTCATCGATGTCGGCGGGCGTACCGTCGGAGAACTTGATGTCGTCACGCATCGTCAGGTTGTAATCGACGGTGCCGTCATCGTTCTGCACAACCTCGACATTGCCCATGCCATAGTAGGTATAGTCCGTGCCGTTATAGTTGACGGTCTCGCCCTCAATGCCGTTACGGATGATGTTGCCGCCGCGGTCAGCAGCCAGCAGGCCGCCCTGGGTCAGGTCAACAACTTCCTGGTCATAAGCAGTCGTTGCAAAGAACGGGCTGAACTTCTGGCCAAAGGCGGAAGTCGCGTAAACGAGCTTGTTGTTCTTGGGCTCAGCAGGCTGCTCTTCGGGAGTCTCTTCGGGAGTCTCCTCCGGCTGCTGCTGTTCTTCCTGGGCGGGCGTGTTCTCTTCGGGAGCCGGGGTCTTGTCCTCTGCGGGCTTTGTGCAGCCTGCGAACAGAGCAAGAACCATGACCAGAGCCAGAAGCAGCGCGACCAGTTTGGTGAGTTTCTTCATTTTATACCCTCCTAAAATTTTTTATATACCCGCCCCAGCGATTGCCGGGGCCGCTATATACAATTTTCATACAGGCTCGCTTTCCTTCCGGAAGCAGGCTTCCGGAGGCTTGCGGCCTTCGCCTTGGCAAAAAATCGTGTCCGCGGTTTGGGGACATTGTATGTTCCCGCACGCACACCCGATTTAATTTTGTCTATCATAGCAAAAAGATACGCAAATTTCAACTGTTTCCGTATTTTTAGCTGACGAAAACTTGGGGGGCAAAGTCTGTTTTTTTAGTGATTCCGTGCATTTTTATGCAGCCATTGTGAAATCTCACTGCCGATCTCACGGATGCAGCCCGGCTCATAGGGCACCTTGATGCCGGAATCATGGCACAGCTCCACGAAGGTCTTGCTGCCGCCGGCGTCCACGAAGCGCATATAGCGTTCCCAGGCGTCCGTCCGGTCGTGCATGGAGGCGATCCAGAACTGGAACGCGACCGTCTGCGCCATACAATAATCAATATAGTACAGCGGATACAGGTAAATGTGGAGCTGCTGCTGCCAGCCGCCGCCGCGGCTGTAGAACGGCAGGTTGTCGAAGTCGATCCACGGGCGGTACTTCTTCTCCAGCCGCAGCCAGGTCTCGTTGCGCTCGTCCGGCGTCAGGTTTTCGTTCTCGTACATGAGATGCTGGAATTCATCGACCATGCATCCATAGGGAATAAACATTAGTGCGTCGTCGCAGTGGCCCTGCTCATATTTCGCGGTCTGCGCGCCGAAGAAATACTTGTGATAGTCCTGCGTCAGGAATTCCATCGACATCGAATGGCACTCGCAGGTCTCCATCGTGGCGTTCATGAGCGCCATCGGATAGTCCTTGCGCATGACGCGGTAGGCGTTGAAGGCGTGGCCGGCCTCATGCGTCAACACGTCCACGTCGCCGGAGGTACCGTTGAAATTGGAGAAGATGAACGGCATCTTGTACTTCGGCAGATCGGTGCAGTAGCCGCCGGGGGCCTTGCCGGGCTTGGAGAGCACGTCGAACAGTTCCATGTCGAACATGGCGTCGATGAACTCCGCCGTTTCGGGGCTCAGCTCATGATACATCCGCTTTCCGGCGGCGAGGATCTCCTCCGCCGTGCCCTCGGGCTTCGCGTTTCCGTCGGGGAAGAGGAACTTGTCGTCGTACAGGCAGATGCGGTCCACGCCGATGCGTTCCTTCTGTGCCTGCTTGCGCTCGGCAACGATGGGGACCATGTCCCTTGCGATCTGCTCACGGAAGGCCGCGACATCCTCCGGCGTGTAGCAGTTGCGGCCGAGGCGGTCGTAGCCGAGCTGGATGTAGTTCTTGTGGCCGAGACGGCGGCCCTGCTCGTTGCGGCAGCGGATGAGCTTGCCGTAAAGCTCGTCAAGCTCGGCGCGGTTTGCCTCAAAGAAGCTGGCCCGCGCGGCATACGCCTCGCGCCGGGTGGCGCGGTCGGGGCTTTCCATATACGGCCCGAGCTTGGGCAGCGGCAGCTTCTCGCCGCGGAACTCCACCATGCCGGAGGCGTAGAGCTTCTGATACTGGGACGCCAGCTGGTTTTCCTCCTGCATCAGATCGAGGATCTCGGGGCTGAACGCGCGGGCGGAGATCTCCGCCTTTTTGAAGATCAGTGTACCGTAGTGCTTCTCCAGCTCCGGACGGAACTTCGAAGCCAGCAGGGCCTGATTGAACTTCTGGAACATTTCCTCGATCTGCGGGCCGGCCTCATCGGAGAAATCGTTCTCCGCGTTGTAGAACTCGTCGCGCGTATCGACGGTATGGCGGATGCTGGCGATCGTCAGGTTGGTCATGACGTCCTTGCTCAGCTCTTCAAAATCCTGATAGGCAGCGATCTGCTCCTCCGCGCTGGCGGCGTTTTCAAAGCGCGCGCAGAGCGCGTCGCACTGGGCGCGAAGCTGGTCGAGATCGGGCCGAATATAGGGCAATTCTGAAAATTTCATAATTTTCGTTCCTCCGGGGCATTGCAGTATGGTGATATTGACTATACCATAACATATTTTCCGGCGTTATGCAATTTGATTTACAAGTTTTTTTCATAATTTTTTCCGCGCTGTTCGTCCCCCGGACACAAAAAGCGACCTCCTCCCGCTTTTTGTCTCCCAGTGTGCTACAAAGCGCCCCGCCCGTCCGCGCTGTCCCGAAGCCCCGCCGCGCGCCGCGTGTCCTCCGGAGGCTCCGCTCCAAAAATGCCGCGCCCCCTAATTTCCCGTTTTTATTGTATTGATGCGCGGCATATGCTATAATACTTTTAATTTGCATGTGCTGGAGTGTTGAAGATGCGGCTGGAAGAGCTGGAGATCACGGGGCGGACCGTCCTTGCGCCGATGGCGGGCGTGACGGACTGGGCGTTCCGCACGGTCTGCGCGGAGCTTGGCGCGGCGGTGACGGTAACGGAAATGGTCTCATCGCGGGCGCTGGTATATCAGGATAAAAAGAGCCGGGGCCTTCTGAGAAAGACGCCGTCCGGCGTCTGCGGCGCGCAGATCTTCGGGAACGACCCGGCAATCATGACCGAGGCGGCGGGCATTGCGCTCGAGCTGTCCGGCTGCGACTTTATCGACATCAACATGGGCTGCCCGATGCCGAAAATCGCCGGAAATGGCGACGGCTGCGCACTGATGCAGAACGTGGAGCTGGCTGCGCGGATCGTGGAGGCAGTCGCGGCGGCGGTGCCGGTGCCGGTGACGGTGAAGATGCGCAAGGGCTGGGACAAGGGAAGCGTCAACTGCGCGGAGCTTGCGCAGGCGGTCGAGGCCGCCGGCGCGGCGGCAGTCTGCGTCCACGGACGGACGAAAACGATGCTCTATTCCGGCACAGCAGACTGGGACTGCATCCGCGCCGTGCGTGAGGCGGTGAAGATCCCGGTCGTGGCCAACGGCGATATTTTTGATGCGGAGGCGGCGCTCCGGTGCGAAAAGCGCACGGGCGCGGAGCTTTTGATGATCGGGCGCAGCGCGTTCGGGAACCCGTGGGTCTTTGCGCAGGTGCAGGCCGCGCTGGACGGGCGGGAGATCCCGGCGCTTCCGCCGCTCAGCGAGCGGATGGATACGGCCATGCGGCAGTTCGAGCTGGCGCGTGAGGACAAGGGCGAGCACATCGCCTGCCTTGAGGCACGCAAGCACCTCGCGTGGTATCTGCGCGGTGTGCCCTACAGCGGATATTATAAAGAGAAGATTTCCTCCATCTCCACGGTGGAGGACGTGCAGAGGCTCGCGGCGGGCATCCGGCGCGACCTGCGCTGAGAGCATGGGGAGAGAAGATGGACATTCATCAGGAGAGACTGATCCGGCGCGCAGCGTCGGGCGACGACGGCGCGTTTGAGCAGCTGATGCTGGCGCAGCAGAAGCAGGTATATAACCTCTGCCTGCGCATGAGCGGCAATCCGGAGGATGCGTTCGACCTGTCGCAGGAGGCTTTTTTACGCGCGTGGCGTGCGCTGGCGCAGTATCAGTTCGAGGCGGAGTTTTCGACGTGGCTCTTCCGGCTGACGCGGAACGTCTGCATCGATTTTCTGCGGAAGCAGAAGCGGCAGCCGACCGTGCCGCTCGAAACGGAGCAGGACGGCGAGACGCTGGAGCTGCCGCTGCCGGACAGCGCGCCCGGGCCGGAGGAGCTGACGCTGCACGATGAAAAGCGGCGCGTTCTGGCGGAGGCCATGCAGGCCCTTCCGGAGGAGCAGCGGGAAATTCTGATCCTGCGGGTGGTCAACGACCTGCCGTATGAGCGCATCGCGGAGATCCTGGATCTGCAGCTCGGAACGGTCAAGTCGCGTCTGGCGCGCGCAAGAATGCAGCTGAAAAAAATTCTCGCGGACGGGAACCATTCCAATTTGTTTTCGTCTAAGTAGTGGATACCAGAAAGAGCGAAAGCCGGGTGAAGTGATGATGAACTGTGAACAGGCGCTGGAGGCAATCAGCGCAAGACTGGACGGAGCCTTGAGCGAGGAGGAAAACCGGGAGCTGGAAGCGCATCTGGCGTCCTGCGCTTCCTGCCGGGCGCTGCTCAAGGAGCTGACGGAGCTGGAGGAAGGATTGGAGACGCTTCCGGTCGAGGCCCCGGAGACGCTGGCTCCGAGCGTGATGCACGCCATCCGCGCGGAAAAGGCCGCGCAGGCGGCTCCGGCGGCGAAAAAAAGCCAGCGGCGCGGGCCACATATCACGGCATGGCTGATCGCGGCGGCGGCCGCGCTGGCGCTGCTTGCGGCGAGCCTCTTCTTTGAGAAGGAGCGGGAATTTGCGCAGGTATTCGGGAAGAATATTGCCGACGCGGCAGGCTCCGGCGTCGGAGCGCTCCTCCTGCTGCTGGGCTGTGCGCTCAGCGCGTGGAAGAATACGGGCGCGGGACGGTATATCGGCATCCTCGGCGTGGTCGCGGCGCTGGGACTGGTGCGCGCGGCAGCGCTCCGCTACGGCGGCGCGAAGCCCTCGGCGGCGCTGCATGTCCCGGCGATCCTGTTCTATGTTGCGAAGCTGTTTTACGACTACCGCCGCTGGATGGTCGATCCCACGATCCTCGATTATTGCTTCCTGCTGCTGGCCATGCTCTGCTTCATGCAGGCGGCCTATCACACGGCGGCGTTCTGCTTCGACCGCGGCGACCGCCGCGCACTGGTGTTCTTCTCGGCGGCGGGCGTGTATTTCGGCGCGGCCTACCTGCCGGGAGCCTCCGCGCAGGAGGCGCTGATCTATGGCGGAACCATCCTGTGGCTGCTGGCCGCGCTCTGGCAGGGGACGAGAGTGCAAGCGAAGGATTGACGGCTTTACGGAATGCTTCCGTAGGAGCAGTTTCAACCCCGCTTTCTTTGCGCGGCAAAGGGCGTGCCTCCGGCGGCCCATTCTTTTCTGTCTTGCCAGAAAAGAATGGGGAGAAAAGAGGCGCTGGAGAACGAAATAGCGCTTATGCGCAGAAAAGGCATATTGCTTCTGCGTACTATTCACCGATGGCGCGTC
>ENA-UEQW01000794-UEQW01000794.1-human-gut-metagenome-genome-assembly--contig:-NODE-794-length-28522-cov-13.459905_pt1 | contig 28522 bp, 35 predicted proteins | sample MGYA00242947_ERZ507947 | MGnify/ENA primary metagenome ERZ507947 (study PRJEB26167, sample SAMN06115421) | human gut metagenome | host: Homo sapiens | place: China:Guizhou | collected 2015-03-17... | reverse complement strand
ACATACAGTCATAATTACAAAGAACAAAGCCAAAAGCATCGTAGATTGTCCGGTGTGGATCCCCAGATCCGCATTCCTAAACACCATGAGACATAATAAGACTACTACACCTACAATGCTGTTCTCATTTCCAAATAGGATGCTGAAAATACTAACAAAGAAAAAACAAAATGCCATTGTAGCAGCTATCTTCACCAGATATACCCACATATGATATAGTTTTTCTTTTAGTGTTTCACTCTTTTTCAACAGGTTTTTAGAACCTGCCTGATTTAACTGCAACTCCTGATAAAATGTCATATAAATACTCCCATCTTCTAATTTATCTTAAAACTAGATAATCTCATCTTTCTGCTTTGGCAGCTCTATAACAAATCTGCATCCACCATATTCACGGTTTTCTGCTTTGATTGTTCCTCCGGCACTATCTACAATCCGTTTTACAAGTGCAAGACCTAGGCCATTTCCTTCTGCTTTATGAGATCCATCTACCTGATAGAACTTGTCAAATATTCTGGATTTTACATCATCCTCTATTCCTGGTCCTTCATCTTCCAGAATGAACTTAACAGAATCCTGTTCTTGTTTCAGAAACATCGTAATTGTCCCCTTTGAAGGGCTGAACTTAATCGCATTATCCAAAAGATTTATCCAGATATGCATAAAAAGTCCTTCATTCCCAGTATATTTAACTTCCTCCAATTCTACCTGAAAACCAATTTCTTTTTCTGTCCATTTTGTTTCCAATGAAAGAACTGCCTGGCGGATCTGTTCATCCAGACGATTATCGTCAATAAACGCACAAACTATTCGAACGCCTGCTACATCATTGAGATATGTCTGTATTCTCGTCTGAGTTGCTTTGTACATTGGACAGCTCCGGTTTGCGGGTATGCAGCCGCCGTTCGATTGATTCGTGTAGAAGCTGAGATACAAGAGCCATTAACGGAATAAAGAAGATCATGCCAAGGACACCGAACAGTTTACCGCCCAGCAAAACCGCCAACAACGTCCAGAACGGGGATAGCCCTACACTGTTTCCCACGACGTGCGGATAGATGAACTGATTTTCAACAAACTGAGTTGCCTGATAGACGATCAAGCATAGGAGCGCCTTGTTCGGAGCCGCCAATAAAGTAAATAAAATGCCGAAAGCGCAGGAGAGAAATCCTCCAATATAAGGAACGAATGCAAAGGCGGCAGTTAAAACGGCTGTTAGCCCCGCATATGGAATCCCTGCAACAGAAAACGAAAGAAAGATCAATGTTCCAAGAATCATAACCTCGACACACTGACCAGAAAGAAACTTCGCATAGGTGTCATGTGCAAGTTTCGAAATATGGCAAATTCTATCTGCAACGGATTCCTTACAGTAGGCATACAGTGCCCGTTTGCTTTGACTGCTCAATTCACGCCATCCAATTAGCACATAGAATGTGATCACAAGTGAAATTGCAACATCAGCAATCGCAGATACCGTAGAGCCAGCAACATTGGCAACTGAGGAAATCACTGTGTTCATTTCGCTCGAAATGCTTTGCAGAATAGATTTCCAATCGAGCGCAGCAAAATGTGCCGACAGTTTCTCTGTGTCAATGCCGTATCTTTGCAATAAGCCGACCCAGTCAGGCCATTTTTCTTGAACAAGAGCAGCAATGCTTTTTACAGATGCAGTGAGCTGTGGAATCGCAATTACACACAGAAGAGCAATAATCGCAATAACACATATCAGCGTCAGTAACAGGCTTATCATGTCTATTTGCCGATCTGTAGCTTTAGTCAGCTTTCGTCGAAGCCTCTTTGCCAGTCCGCGCACGGGTACACTCAGAACAAAGGCCAGCAAAAGGCCTGATAAAATCGGAGCGAGCAAGCCAATACACGATTTTAGAAAGTTGGCAACATAGTTTAGATTGTTGAATGCCGCAAATAAGATCACCCCAAACGTGATTAGTAGAAGCGGCTTTTTGTAGGATTTATCCATGATTACATCCTCGCAAGAAATCGGTTTGTTTTATTATTGGGGAGTATCTTATAGGCAATCCACCAACCAAAGAAACAGACTGGCAATGCAGCGAGAACATCCATGATAGAATGCTGTTTCATAAAAACGGTGGAGAGACTGATACACACGGCGATTGATGTAGCAGCGATTTTCCATCCGACGCTTTGGAGCGCCTTGCAATCCCATAACCCAAACATCGCGGCAACAGAGCCTATTACATGAAGTGAGGGGCAAACATTTGTATTGGTATCGAAACTATAGAATAATTCAATAAAGCGTGTAAGTAGATTATTGCGTACAAATGCTTCTGGCCGCAAATTTTGGCAGGTTGGAAAGAACAGGTAAATCAAAACCGTGATCGTATAGGTGACTATCACAAAATACATCATACGCCGAAATGCAGGTACATCGACGAAAAAAGTATAAACCAACGTACCGATTAGAAAGACAAACCAAAATAGATACGGAATCAACGCCCATTCACAAAATGGTATTATATCATCGAGTCCACAATAGACGGGATAGTAATTTCGTTGCGGTTGCAACCGCTCAAGAAACAAAAACAGCAAGCCGAAAATTGGCCAGTAAAGCAATAGCCTGACGTGAGAAAATTCAGGTGTATTAAGTTTATGGATGCGGAACTCACGGTAATTAACTTCCGGCTTTATATGATTACTTTGCATGACTGTATATCCATTCATAGATTTTATCGGCTGCCGTACATTCCGTCTGCGACCGCATTGCCGCGCGCATTTTAGAAAGAAGCACTGGGGCATTTAGCGTTTTTATTGTGGTGTCTGCGATTGCTTTTGGCGTATTGGCTGTGACGGCCATTCCATTACGCAGAAAAAAATTCAGATTATGTGTCTCGCAGCCAGCCACTGCATCGATAAGCACCATTGGTAACTCTGCCGCCATTGCCTCAGATGTACTTAGACCTCCGGGCTTTGTCAGGAATAGGTCTGAGGCTTGCATGAGCTGCGGCACATTATTGACGGTTCCCAGAACATGAACTTGAGAATACTTTTCTGTTCTTTTTTGGAGTTTTTTGCGTAAATCATCATTTGTGCCGCATACAACACTAAGTTCTTGTTCTGTTGTGAGGTAAGGGCAGAGATACGATATAATCTCCTCCATTGGACCGCAGCCCATGCTACCGCACATCATTAAAATATGCTGATGAGCAGGAGAGATTCCGGCGTTGGCTTTTCCTGCTTCTTGTGACACACGCTGGTAGAATTGCTGCCGCACAGGGATTCCACTGGCGATCAGCTTTTGAGGTTGAAGTCCACATTGTTCAAACTCACCTAACAGCGAAGTGGACGGAATGAAATACCAGTCCAGCGCAGAATCCGCTGTGCAGGGAGCGCAGGTATAGTCTGTAGAAATGTGGCTCGTTACAAGCTGTAAGCATGGGTGCTGTCGGCGCATTTCTGTCAACGCCAAGGCTGGGAATACATGAGTACAGATAATATTATCGTAGCCTGCAGAGCGGATGTATTGATACATCCGCTCTGCGCCGGAGGAAAGTAGCTTATAGATCGGCGTTCCCTCACAAAAAATATCTTCGTGAGATTCCGCACGCTGATACCCAGCATCAAAAAGCCTTGGAGCATGGCGGTAAATTCGGGTATGCCAATTAGAAATAAACGTGGATGCTTTTTCTGAAATAAACTGCAAAGAATCTGTAATATTGCAGATTTCTCCGCGAGAGTGGTAGGCTTCCTGAACTGCTTGCGCACAGGAGTTATGCCCTGCGCCAGTGTTGCAGCTTAGAATTAGTGTTTGCATTTGAATCTCCTATTTTTTCCTTTGCTGCATAGCAAACAGCTTTTGCAGGCGTGGGCGATTATAGCGCTGGACAACAATAAACGGCAAATTACCCAGCACAATGTAGATAATCGTTATACATACCCCGCCAACACCGGACCATATTTTCAGCAGTCCAAGACCGGCGATAGACAACAGAATATGTGTCCACTCTGCCACGCAAGTTTCTTCTATCATGCGCGGCAAGTTCTCATAGTTTTCCTTTGTCAGTTTCTTTTCCGGCATGATTTTAACGAATATGCGGCTCATATCGGGGATCTTTGCCTGCCATTTCCGAACATGAAGCCGCTTCCATAGTTTTTGCTCTGCCGGGTGGCAGACCCAAGGAAAACGATCGGCGTGAAACCAATGCTTCGGGATCAAGCGCCCCACTACAAAGGAGAGAACCCCTAACGCCGCGATATATAGCAGACACATAAGAAAATGCTTCATAAAAACCTCAACATAGCGGTGCGAAAATACGAAGGACACCATCTACGACCCAGCGGCGCGAATAATGTTTCATATCATAGGGCTTTACCTCTTTACATTTTGCCTGTGTAGCGATGAAATCGTCCTTTATTGCTGCAATAATACTGGAACGATAAAAGAACGAATTGTTTTCAAAGTGGAGAAAGAGACTGCGGTAGTCCAGATTGACAGTTCCTATCGTCGCAACTTTGTCGTCTGATACAAAGCTCTTTGCATGAACGAAGCCGGGAGTATACTCATAAATCTTGATGCCGCCAGTCAGCAACACCTGATAAAAGCTCCGAGACATACGGAAAATCAGCTTCTTATCAGGGATGCCGGGCATAATGATCCGCACGTCTACACCACGTTGAGCAGCGGAAATCATTGCATCCATCAAGTCATCGCCAAGCATAAGATACGGTGTAAAAAACCATGCGTAATCCGTGCTTTGAGAAAGCAAGTCAATAAAGAGCTGATTACTGGTAGCTTCATGGTTAAGGGGCGAATCGTAGTAACTAAGCACATAACCATCAAATGTGTGCGGCGGCGCAGGATACCTTTTGGGATATGTGGGCATTGCAAGCTGTCCTGCTTCTTTTTCCAGCGAAAATGCGTTCCAAAAGGTCAAGAACATATGGGTAAAATTTTTTACTGGCTCACCAGTAATCCGAAAGCCTGTGTCCTTCCAGTGTCCATAGGGATGTTCCAAATTGATATACCGATCTGATAAGTTGATACCTCCGCTATAAGCAACTTCGTTGTCAATAATCAGCATTTTGCGATGATCGCGATAGTTTGCAGTTCCTTTTAAGGCAAGGAAAGGATTAAAAGGAATACATGGAATGCCTTTCTTTTTCAGTTCACGGACATTACTGAAATTGAACGAAGAAATACTGCCAAGATCATCGTATATCACACGTACATCAACGCCCTGCTCCATTTTTACTTCCAGTTCGTTCACGATTGCGTCCCACATATGCCCCGGCTCAATAATGAAGTATTCTACGTAAATCGAGTTTCTTGCATTTTTCAAATCGGCAAGCATATCAGGGAACATATTATCGCCCAACGGATAGTAACGAACCTGCTCAACTGCACACATCGGATATTGCGTTTTTTCTTCCAGCCACCGCACTGTTTGCCCCATGCGTTTTTCGCCGTCAAAGGGCGCTTCTTTTATTGGAAGAGGCTGCGGATTGCAACTCTTTTGAACTTGCTGCAAGCGCCTTTTTAGAGGGCGGGCCGTCCGTTTATTTCCAAAGAGCAGATATAGTAACGCTCCTACCAAAGGTAGTGACAGAATAACCAGCAGCCAAAGCAATTTATAAGCGGTTTCATCTCTCTTTATAATAATAAATACCACCAAGAAAAACGCTGCAACGGAAAGCAGTGACACAATAATCGGTGCGTAAGGGGTCAGCCATTTCATCAACAGCAAAAGCCAGAGCGATTGTAAAGCCACCGCTGGAATAATTGTTAGAATGCGTCGAATGATTTTTCCCATATGTTTACCCCCCTCTATGTTATTTCTCCTCCGAAGATGCTTCCCAATCGCAAACTATTTGTGCCATTTCCTGTGGGGTTTCTTTATAGCCTCGTAATACCCACGCATTCATAAGCCCAAACAATCCATATGTAATAAATTGGATAAAGTAGTGCGTTTTGGCATCGGCATTAGCGACAATGGATGCCGCTTCTTGTAAATAGAAGTTTAGAATCACATATTGGCGATCAGCTGAGTAGAGCAGATCACAAATAGGACGAGTGGAAAGGCAAAATTCAAAAAACAGCCTGATGCCGTCATAACTACCAGTGGCGAAGTTGGTAGCACCGTGTTCGTCGGAAAAGCGCTTCCACAGACATGTGATTTTGAAAGACAGAACTTCATCTTTACTTTTGAAATAACGGAAATAAGTGGAGCGACCTACATCTGCCTTGGCAGTCATCTCCTCAATACTGATTTTTTCAATGGGTTTTTCTTTCATTAGTTCCAGCAACGCTGTACCCATACATTCTTTCAGATAGTCTGTTGTAGCCGTTGTCCTTCGCATAAGAAACGTCTCCTTTAATTGCGTATCATTGAAACAAGGATTGTCATTTGTTCCACTTTCGCTCGGACTATTGACAACGCCTGCTTCTGTGATATTCATAGCATCTATGATACTATCGTTTCATTTATACTATCATTTGCTATTTGCCCTGTCAAGCTAAAATGCGAGTACGACGAGCAGAAAGGAAAACTATGGGTACGATTTTTTCCCGTGTAAAACTCAGCGGAAAGCATGTGGCCGCCCTCTTGGCGCTGATGCTGCTCTCCGCTGTGACAGCCATGCTGCTGCCTACTGCCCTGGCCAGTATGATTGACATCGGAGTGGCCGGAGAAAACCGAAACACCATCCTAATCATTGCGGCGGTGATGGCAACCCTGGCCATTCTGCGGCTCTGTGTTTATTATATCTGAGCTATTCACAGTAAAGTTGGACATTTGTATTCAGCGGGAGAAAATAACCTTGACAAATCTCGTCTCAGAAGGCCATGCTTTTGCAGTATGCCAGGGAGCATCACTTCCCCAACCCAACCTTTTTCGTGGATGACGGTGTAAGCGGTGTGACCTATGACCGTCCCGGCTTTCAGGCCATGCTGGCCGAAATCGAGGCGGGACGGGTGGCCGTGGCGATCGCCAAAGACCTTTCCAGACTGGGCCGCAACTCCGCGCTGACCGGGCTTTACACCAACTTCACCTTTCCGCAGAACGGTGTTCGTTTCATCGCCATCAACGACAACTACGACACCATTGACCCTAACCGTGTGGACAACGATTTTGCGGGCATCAAAAACTGGTTCAACGAGTTCTATGCCCGGGACACCAGCCGCAAGATCAGAGCCGTCCAGAAAGCCAAGGGTGAGCGAGGCGTACCCCTGACCCCCAATGTGCCCTATGGCTATGTAAAAGACCTGGAGAACCCCCGCCGCTGGGTGGTTGACCCGGTAGCCGCTGATGTGGTGAAACGCATCTTCGACCTGTGTATGAAGGGCCGTGGTCCCATGCAGATCGCCAACCAACTGAAAGCGGACAAGGTGCTAACGCCCAGCGCATACAGGGCCTTGCAGGGCATCAAGACCCCAAACAAGAAACCGGAGGACCCCTGCGACTGGCACAGCAGTACCGTTGTGGCGATTCTGGAACGGCGGGAGTACACGGGCTGTACGGTGAACTTCAAGACCTATACCAACTCCATCTGGGACAAGAAGCAGCGGGACAATCCCCTTGAGAAGCAAGCCATCTTCCCCAATACACATGAGGCCATCATCGAGGAAGCCGTGTTTGAGAAGGTACAGCAGGTGCGCCAGCAGCGGCATCGCAAGACCCGTACAGGCCGAAGCAGCATCTTTTCCGGGCTGGTGTACTGTGCCGACTGCGGTGAGAAGCTGTATTACGGGGCGACGAACAATTACCGACCGGAGGGCGCGTTCTTTGACTGTTCTCTCCATTAGAAGCACAAGGACAAGTGCGGTACTCATTACATCCGGGAAACCGTACTCAGCCACATAGTCCTGAAACACATTCAGGCTGTGACGGGCTACATTCTGCGGCATGAGGCACATTTCCGTGCAGTGATGGAGGAACAACTCTGGCTGGAAAGCAGTGAGCAGATCCGCATCCGAAGGAAACGGCTGGAACGGAACGAAAACAGCATCGCTGAACTGAAACGGCTGTTCATCCGGATTTACGAGGACAACGCCTGCGGACGGCTGAGTGATGAGCGCTTCGATATGCTGAGCCTGACCTATGAAACGGAGCAGAAGCAGTTGGAGACCGAGTGCGTAACTTTGCGACAGGAAATTGAAGTACAGGAACGACAGAACGAAAACGTTGAGAAGTTCATTCAGACGGCGCACAAGTATGTGGGCATCGATAAGCTGGACGGCTACGCTCTGCGGGAACTGGTGTCCGCCATCTATGTGGACGCACCGGACAAATCCAGCGGGAAGCGTGTGCAGCACATTCACATCCATTACGATGGGCTGGGCTTCATCCCGCTGAATGAGCTGATGAAAGAGGAAACGGCGTGACCGAAGTCACGCCGCACCCTTTGAAAACTCAAGGTTTTCACCATTTTTTTATTTTACTGTTTTACGACCACCCGGCCAATGATGTGACCATTATGAAAGAGGGGCACCCAGAAGCGGGTACCCCTCTATTTTGGTGGGTCAGGTTGGAATTGAACCAACGATGTTTCAGATGTCACGGTTTTACAGACCGCTGCGATCGCCAACTACGTGCACTGACCCATATGGCGGAGAGCGCAGAACTCGAATCTGATATCACTTCTGATACGATCCGCTTAGCGGGCGGTCCCCGGGCCTTCCGGGTTCACTCTCCAAATATGGCTGGGGTGGCTGGACTTGAACCAACAAATGCCGGTGTCAGAGACCGGTGCCTTGACCATTTGGCGACACCCCAGTATATTGGCAGGGATAGGGCGACTCGAACACCCACGGGCGGTTTTGGGGACCGCTGTTCTTCCGGTTAAACTATACCCCTGTATGATGATGGTGATGCCTGCGGGATTTGAACCCAGCATTACAAGCTTGAGAGGCTTGCGTCCTAACCAATTAGACGAAGGCACCAGATGGAGATACGGGTCGGATTCGAACCGACGATTAACAGCTTTGCAGGCTGTCCTCTTCAACCTCTTGAGTACCGTATCATGGCTGGGATAGTTGGATTCAAACCAACAGTGGCCGGCATCAAAGGCCGGTGCCTTAGCCGCTTAGCAATATCCCAGTATTATGGAGATCCGCGCCGGACTCGAACCGGTCATTGCAGCCGTGAAAGGGCTGTGTCCTAACCATTTAGACGAGCGGACCGTATGGCAGGGAGAAGTTCTCCCTGCATATTAAGCAACCGAGTGATCGGTAATGAGGATATCATCAATACGCACATGCAGCAGTGCAGCAAGGGCGATAAGATTATCTACAGTCGGCAGCGCAGTGCCGTTTTGCCACTTGTAAATGGCCTGCGGGGAATTGAAGCCGAATGCCATTTGTAGGTCATGCACCGTCAGCCCCGCTGCTTTGCGAAGCATCACAATATTGGTGCCTGTGCGAGCAAGGTTGATCGTTGGAATGTTCATTCTCAAATACACCTCCTATCTGAATTATTTGGCCTCATGGGCATGAAAAAGCCGCTTGTCTGCACTCAAGACAAGCGGCTTCAATAATTCAGAGAAGGAGATCCTGATAGACCGATTCTTTCAGGTCAACAGGTACTCAATCCGATCATATTCTTCTGCTTATCTTGATATGGGCGTGCTTCGCAAAAGCTATATTCCTCGCACTGGAAGATAGCCTGCCATTCGCTCATATAGAAGATAGCGGAAGAAATAGTCTTCATAGTTCTGCGTCCTTTCTGTAGAGATTTGTTCTTGGTTTCTGACTGTACTATACCACAACTCTTTCGGTTTGTCATTCAACTTGTGGTTAAATATCGCTGTTTTCTGGAGAGATGACACCATTCTCAACATAGTATCGGTAGCTGCCGTCGATATTGACCTTGCCCCAGTGCTTAATATCATCATTCTCTTCAAGCTCATCTGGATGGATACAAAAGTCGTCGATCTGGTCGCCATAATCCTCGTCGGCATATACCTGACAATAGTATCCGCCTTCATTAGGCTCACAATCTGGTGTTGCAGAAACATAAAGGCCCCTGTACTCCATGGTCATCGACTCCTTGTACAAAAAATGCGGTCCCAATATGTCAGAATGCACAAACCGTTTCAAGTGCAGTTTTCACCCATTACACCAGGCTACAGCCTCTTTGAATTGCTCCCATGTAATAGCTGTACCGTATTCATCATAGATGCTGAACTCGGGATTGTCGCGGAGCCACTGCTCTACGGAGAAAATGTCTCGAAACCCATTCTCGACTCTCCAGGAAAAATGACCGGCTCTTGCTGTGCCGATCACGACGGACGCACTTTCCGGTTCCTCAATCTGAAAGAGGAACTGATTTGAGATTTTATTAAGCAGTTCATCCATGGTGTCCTCCAGGTCAGAAGTGACGGGGATTTCTTTGATCCGGTTGATGCAATCCGCCTGGATTGCGATTAGCTTTTCCTGAAGAGCAGCCACTTCTTCAACGACCTGTCGTTTCATAAATTCATATTGCGTACTCATTGTGTTTCCTCCCATGAGTCATGACTGCCGTGCACTGCCTTCAAGGCATCTCTATGCGCAACCTCTTCAACAAGATAGTCAGCCTGTGCGACCGTGGATTTTTGTTGTTAAGCTTTACATCCAGAACCGTCCGGACAGACACCCGAACGCGATGGAAACCACGCCCTGGATCATCAGGAACAGCCCCGCCAGAACGGACAGCGTCACCGCCGCAGCCAAGGGGTCCATAAAGGAGAGGAATCCAGCCGCCGCCATCAGCAGGCCGAAGGCTGTCACCCAGCCCCATCCCCGCACTCCAAACCGGCGCAGATCAAAGGAGTTTACAAATTTCGTGATGCCGGAGAACAACAGCCACATACCCAGAATATAGGGCAGAGTCATCATGGTGAACATCTGGTTGCACAGCAGGAAGATGGACAGCAGCACCGTAAGGATGCCATCCACCAAAAACCATCCGGAACCGTAAATACTGCTGCCCGCCGTGGCAAAAATCATAATATCTACCACACCGGAAAATAACATGGCCATTCCTAACAGGAAGGACAGCCCGCTCAGGGTAGCGCCGGGATGGAGCATACACGCACCACCCGCCACGATCAGCAGCACACCTGCCACGATCCACAGCACGCGGGAAACGGTTTTATTCATACATCATGCCTCCTAAGGAAAAAGAGGGGGATCCAACTTTCCTCCCGTCGATCCATTCGATCTTGTTTCGTATCCCCGCCCGGAACCCGGACGGAAATACGACGCAGGACCGCCGTTAAAAGAAACCGGCCGGGACCCGTCCTTGCGGGCCCCGGCCATTTGGTCACTCAATGGCGATAGCGGTCTGAGCAGGCACCTGCTTGACCTCGGCCTTGGGGACGAACAGCTTCAGAACGCCGTTCTCATACTTGGCCTTCACATCCTGAGGCTCCACATCCTCGCCCACATAGAAGCTGCGGCTGAGGGAACCGGCGTAACGCTCCTGGCGGATATAACGGCCCTTCTTATCCTCCTCGTCCTTGTCCAGTCCCTTGGCGGCGCTGACGGTCAGGCAGCCGTCCTGCAGCTGGATCTCTACCTCGTCCTTCTTAAAACCGGGCAGGTTCATGTCGATCTCGTAACCGTTCTCGACCTCCCGCACATCGGTGTTCATCAGGTTCTTCGCATGCTTGCCGTACAGCTCATGTTCGGCCTTCGGGAACATTGCGCTATTAAAGAAATCATCAAACAGGTTCTCACTAAAAATACTGGGTAACATAAATTGTTCCTCCATTCAATTCCCGCTCTCGGTTCCGGGAGAAGCTCCCGGTCCGGAGCTTGAGTATTTATAATTTGATTTGATTTCTTGGGGGGGATCTCTTTATCCCTCTCCCTAAGATCGTGTTCATTATAACCCCGTTTTTAGCAATGTCAATATACGAGTGCCAACGTTTACAAAATCAGCGATCTTTGTTCACACTTTCCTGCTATTTTTGAGTATTCGTTTTGTTATATTCGATTTTTCTTTGGTTTCGATTTAAATTATCGTCATTTTGTTTATAAATTAAAAACTCGCATCCCGACTTCTTTACTTCGAGGGCGCCGGCCTCAGTCAAATCAACAGAGACTTCCTTGCCGGCTTCTTCCCAGGATACGGTGTAACCGGCATCCGGCGCTTCGTATAACCACCAGCCGATATTGTCATACTGGTCTTGCATAGTGTACTTCAGCAAATCGCGCAGTGCGAGCAGGTAGAGATTGTCCTTGTCGAAGGCAGGAAAACCATCGCACATTTTACTGAGGGCCTTATCGAACTCATCAATACGAGCCTCCTGCTGGCGTATCTTCTCAATCGTGCTCAAAAACAGTGCTTTTGGCAGCACAGGCAGCACTCCTTTCTTATTCATGCGCGGATAGGATTTCTTTCAGCGTTCTCGGCTCGTAGCCCATGTAAGGCATCATGCAGCCGACATTGATGGCGCGAATGGGCTTTCCTTGTTGAACATTCAGTTTCTTGTTCTCGTTGAGCTCTTTGACGCATTTCTGGAAGAATGCCTCTTCCACAGTATTATGAGTATGGGCGTAGAGAAGAATCGATCCGCGATGCTGGCCGTTCCACATCAGGATGGGATAGTGCATCAAGCAGAGCTTGTATGTCTTTCCATCAAAGGAATCGGCAATCTCCCGGTAGTCAGTGATTTCCTCAAAGAGCCGCTGATAGCGATAGTCGGACAGGTCATCGTGGTTACCGCGAAACAAAATCTTCTTGCCCTTCAACTGGGCAACCAGCGCGAGTAGTGCACTGTTCTTACCCCGCATGGCCATATCGCCCAGGATATAGACGGTAGTGAAAGCGCTTTTAGACCGCGGTACCACAATGGAGGTCGCCTATGGAAGATGAAAAAATCATTGGGCTATATTGGGAGAGGAACGAGGATGCCATTACAGAAACCTCCTCAAAATACGGAAAGCTCTTTTTTCGCATTGCCAGTAATATCCTACTAAACCATGAGGACAGCGAGGAATGTGTGAACGATACATATTTAGGCTTATGGAATGCCATTCCCAAAGAAAGGCCGTCACCGTTTTCCGTATTCGCAAGTAGAATTACCAGAAATCTTGCCCTGAAAAAGTATGAATACCTCTCCGCAGAAAAGCGAAAGCCAGAGGCGATTTGTTCATTTGAAGAACTTGGTGACTGTGTTTCTGGCAAGGAGTATGTTGAAAGTGAAGCAGAAAATCGGCGCATCGAGCAGCTTATCGACACATTCCTTTGTCAGATAGGGGAAGAAAAGCGCAACATTTTTTTATGCCGATACTGGTATTTTGATTCGATTGAGGAGATTTGCAGATGCACAGGGTATAGCCAGAGTAAAATTAAATCTATGCTGTTCAACATACGGAAAAAGTTGCGAAGCTATTTAGAAAGCGAGGGTGTTGACCTATGAATGAAAAGCAGTTTTCTGACAGAATCGGAAATGTGAACGATAAACTGATCCGGCAAGCTGAACAGATACCAAATTATAGACGGGGACACCGGAGAAGAAGTATCCGGCAGCTTGCAACGATTGCTGCCGTTATCGCCCTAATGGTTTGCAGCTTTAGCGTAGGCGCATTGGCCTTTGCTGAGAAAATCTATGTTGAAAAAAGCCAAGAGAGCATTGATATTAGTGATTTTGGAATTTCGCTGATATTACCTGACGAATGGGCTGGAAAATACGGCTATGATATTTTCGATGATGGTGATATCGAAGTATATAGCCTTGCAGCGAGAGAGGAAGAAACTGATAACGGAACGAATTTAAAGGGCTCTCTATTTTGGGTTGAATGTATTGATGGACAATTCCCGATGGATTTTTCCTATGCTCAACCAGGGTATACGATTGCCACAACGGCCACGCATACATTTCGTTTGGTATTGGCATCTGATGTACAATATGATTCTGGGAATGCCAAAATTGCCGATGAGTACCTTTCTTTGTATGACAGCATACCACAAATAAAAATTCTTCTTTCAGACTGGCTTACCGACAATAGCTTGAATCAGACAAACTGGGTAAAAGGCACAGTTTATGTTAAATATCTTGGTGAAATGACACCTGACGGACAAGATGTAGTTAAGACGGTGGTACTTGATGAAGCTGCTTCAACAAGTATTTCACAGATAATTAAGACACAAAAATATGACATTGAAGATGCAAGTTTTCCTGTTGATCTCGTTTTTATCGTAGATGGACAATCATACCATATGAACTCGCAATCGGGACAGATTTTTGGCATCAGCGGGGTTAGCGCGGTTCTATCAGAAGAAGCCCTACAGGAAGTATTGTCCTTGCTGGCAAATGAGTAATCAAAATAAGCACATATTACCGTAATTCTAACGATGCAAAAAGAAAACTGTTTTTCTACTATGAGATTGCTTACTATTTCTGGAAGCTACTATTAACAACTGATATCGGAACGAAAGTAATGTCCTTTGAAGAACTTTCTGTGGAAGTAGTTGACTCTATGTCCATTCCGAGCATGACTCGAGCAACCAGTCGAATCGAGTGGAACATTTCTCCTGATACGGTTATGAAAGCAGATACAGCATACTCTTTGGAGGCAGACGAGATTGTTACAATAAATTGCACATATTCACCAAGAACAGCCAATCTTGACTTTGGATTTATCACTCAAGATGATACATTCCATTTTAACCAACTGAATTATGCATGCAGTGAAAGGAGCGTATTTTCATGAAAAAATTTTTATCCATGACCATGACGCTTATTATGTTGATGGCCCTTGCTGTTCCTGCGTTTGCCGTTAACAAAGAATCAGATTCGAACTCGGAAGCAGAAGTGCAGGAAGAGATTTTGGAGAGCGCGAGCGAATTTGCATATTTAGATGCAGATAAGGCTACTCCGGAACTAAAGGAAAAAATTCTGGAAGCACGAAAGGAAATCATTTACAATACTGACTGGGTTGCTGATGGCTATGTTGGATGTATCCGGAACATTAAAACTGGAAAGTTAATCAAGGAATTGCCGGAATTTTCTGAGGTATTTCCTGGATGGGATGTTCCCATCGAAGGAAATAACGCTAAAATTGAAATTTCTGAACCCGTATTGCCTGCAGTGCCTGCAGATAACACAATGGAGGAAATTATTGGCACACAGGAGAACGGCCCAAGAAAAACGGGTGCCATGACTTTTAGCGAAATGGAATGCGACGACTTTGATTTTGCTGGGGCCGAATCTGTGCCGATGGAGGGCTTTGGCGAAGGGAGGTGAAAGAAATGCGCAGACTTTTGTGTATGAAAAAAACAATAGCTTTTCTTCTTATGCTGCTGTTGCTCTTTTCCTGCTCCGCCTGCGGGAAAGACGATCAGCGGAATGAGGAGCCGGGTGACTCGGAAACGGAGCAACAACAGACTCAAGATGATAACGTCCAATCCGAAGACAACACAGATCCCCAAGAAAAAATCGTGTTGGATGGGACGCCTGTCAGATGGGATGAATTCCCCATGCCCACAGCGGAGACATTTGGGCTTACCGGGGAAGACGCTATCATTTACAATGCGATTGCTCAAGTTTATAACCCCAAGGTTTATACTGACACATTCAGTCAGTCCCCAGAAGATATAACGGACCTCAGCCTCCCCGCTTTTGAAATCTACGAGAAGAGCGAAAGCGAAAATGGGGATTCGATCTACTACGGGGTTTTTTATGAGTGTGACTATTACAACCTGGGCAGTGATCTCGCGGATTTGAGTAACCCCGTTTATTCCCTGGCCAAAGGGAAATCGCCAGCGAATCTCACAATCGATGCACAGGGGAATTTCGTTGATTTCGAGCAGACACCTGAAAGCAGCAATGACCCCTATGGAGATATAAGACGGGTTTGCGGCCCCATGACAGAATTGTCTGATTTTTTGTGTGGGGAAACAAAGACCTACTCAAAAGAACCACATAAGGTCCCTGATTTAGATGCGGAGGCCATGGTCATCCAATATCTCAATTATTATTTCTGCCAAAGCTAATATATGAGTAGCCATCTTCTCCCAGATCTCCTCTGGAGAAAGATGGCTACATATAACGGTTTACCCGTTTGTGAATGAACGGGTAAACCGTTATACGGTTAATTTTAGAACAAGACATACCATGTAAGAGCAACTAAAATTACTCCATTAAGGGAAAAAATAAGGGAAACTTTTTGTTGTCACGCAGATGCACACGCTGAAATCTCATGTACGCTACTCAAACAGCCGTTTTTTCGATGGAGACCCAATGAGGGTACATAGAAAAGCGAAGAACAAGAAACTGTAATGCCTCACGCAATTGTGTATGAGAAAATTGACATTCCGGGGAACGGCGAGTTTATAAAAATACAGACGATTTCGAGATACCAGCGAAATCGAGGGTAAGTTTTCATGGAATATGGTCACCGGGAGCTGCCCCCAAAATTTCAACTTTTGAAAAGCTGTGTAAGAAATGGCATATCTCGTGCGTCTATATAGCAGGAGCCCAAAACGCTGCATAAAGAAGGTGGTGGAGCTGATGCTGACGGTCCTATTGGAAAACCAGAATCCGCCCTTGAAAAACAACAAGGAGGAATTGCTGTAAATGAAACGGATTTCTATTTTACTGGCAGTATGCCTGCTGCTGAGTATCCCGGCCCAAGCAGCCGCCCCTGCAGTATTCCAGTATCAAAGCAGCCAGCTTGGATTTTCCATCACGGTTCCCGGCATTTGTCAAGGCGAAGTCATCGCCGAGGAAACCGATACCGGCGTGAACTTTTATCACGCTCCCTCCCGTGAAAAATACGGGGGAGAGATCGGCTCCGTTGTAGTGGTTTCCCCACGGTCTGATTTCTTCTCCGGACACTACGATGATATGGCGTACCAGATCATCGCCATGGGAAAGAACCGGGTATTTCTATGGAAGGTCCCAGGAGGGGGCGCTCCCACCGGCGGAGATTTTCTGGATGCCTTTCGACGGGTATCCTCCGCCTTTTCCATGGAGAATTTGCGGAAGGGCTTGGTTCCGGCTCAGCCGGATGGATGGCCGAAGCTCCAGACAACGAGGCATCTGGCATACCTGCCGGTGAATGGTGGGCTTGCACGTTCCGATGCTCCCTTGACACGCGGCGAATTGGCACAGATGCTATACACCCTGCTGGACGCCGACAATAAGGCTGGCAGTTACCGATCCCCGTTCTCAGATACAACAGGAAAAGACTGCACCCAGGCAATTGCATATCTTGCAAGCTATGGCATCCTCACCGGATACGCGGATGGAACATTTCGACCGGACAAGCCTATCAGCAGAGCCGCATTCGCTGTTTTGCTGCACCGCTGTCAGCTTGCGGCGCCTGTTGGACAGTACGGAGAAGAATTTGTGTTTGCAGATGTTCCTGCCGATTACTGGGCTGAAAAGTACATCTACAGCGTGAAAGTTCTGGGCTGGCTGCAAGGAAGTGTTGATAGACTGTTCCACCCGGAACGCCAAATCACCCGTGCTGAAGCTGTCACGGCCATCAACCGGATGCTCGGACGTGATGAATCTGCGACGGAACTACTGTCTGTCGAAAATCCTTTTTCGGATTTGGCAGAGAGCCATTGGGCTTATGCGAATGTTCTGGAGGCAGCAGGTGTGCTGAAAGACAATGCCTCCGCGCCTGAAGCGTGGATGGATTCAGTACCTAAAAACACCAGTGCATATCATTTCAGCAGCGAGTCTGATGGCTGGGCAGTTTCTAAGAGCCAGCTTTTCCACACCATAAATGGCGGAAAAAACTGGAACAAGGTCGGCCGTCCGCTTGCGTGCACGGTTTCTGGATTGTTTTTCTTTAGTGAGCAGGAGGGAATTCTTCTGGGAAGCAGCGAAGAGAACGCCTGCATTCTGTTGAGGACAAATGACGGTGGAGAGACCTGGGACAATTTGCTGGCGAACCCGGACACGCTGCCTCGTTATCTGCCTGTGGAGCAGTTTCCTACAGAGAAAAGTTTGATGGAAAGCATTGTTTCAGCAGAACTCCGTCCGGCCAGCCGGACTGCCGTTTACCTGACAGTCCGGTATCATCCCTACGAAAGCATTCATGTGTACGATTTTAAAGCGGTAAGGCAGGCCGTGTTGACAGCGGATGCTTAACCAATACCTGTTTTCCATCGTAAACTCTGAATTGACGCACTGGGAACGGAGTCTGTGTTTGGCTACAATAAAAACAACCAGTTGGTGTCTACCGACCTCCACCGCGTGGATACGCTCAATGGTGTGGACTCTCACGAAATCACGCTGTATGAGTATGATGGTCGGAACCTCGTTACCCGCGAAGTTAATGCCCTGGGTGACAGCACCATCTATGTCTACGATGGGAATGGAAACATGGTCTCCAAGACCGACGCGGATGGCTATGTGACCCAGTATTCCTACACTGCCCTTGATTTGGTGCAGAAAATCAACTACAATGGGGCAAAGGAAGTCTCCTACCAGTATAACAAGGTCGGCGAAGCGGAAGGAGACTCAGGGGAGCTGACCTTTCAGGGCACCCGGTATCTGAATTTCCGCCGGGAGGGCGCGGAATAAAATTTTGGGAAATTTTGTAGTATTTGCCCGGAGGATAGCAAGTATATAGATGAACACACGGCAGGGCTGCCGGGGAAGGAGGTACGCACGGTGGACGACAGTCAAATCATTGACCTGTTTTTCGCGCGGTCGGAGCTGGCTATCAGCGAATTGGACGCCAAATACGGAAAGGTTTGCCATAAACTGGCCCACAATATCCTGAACAGTCGGCAGGATGCGGAGGAGTGCGTCAACGATGCGTACCTGGGCACGTGGAACGCCATTCCGCCGCAGCGGCCTGATCCGCTGCTGCCTTTCGTGTGTGTCTTGGTCCGCCGGTATTCGATCATGCGCTACCGTGCCAACACTGCTATGAAACGAAACAGCTCTTACGACGCCTGTATGGAGGAGATCGAGAACTGCATCGCCGCCCCCGGCAGAGTGGAGGACCACTATGAGGCCAAGGTGCTGGCCCGGACTATCGAGCGGTTTTTAGATACGCTGAACCGGGAGAACCGGGTGATCTTCATGCGCCGGTATTGGTACTCCGACAGCTATGCGGCCATCGCCGCGCTGACGGGACTCACGGAGAAGAACGTATCCGTCCGGCTGGCCCGGGTGCGAAAGCAGCTGCGGGACTATCTCATGAAGCAGGGGGTGCTGACATGAATCGGGAGCTTTTCTCGGACGCCATGAATGAGATCGACTCCAAATATGTGGAGGAGGCCCTCACCTATAAGCCTGCCAAGCGGTTCGTATTCCCGGTATGGGCTCAGCGGTGCGTTGCGGCATGCTTGATCTGCGTGCTGGGCCTGGGCGTGGTGCTGGCAGCCAGCCCGGAGGCCCGGGCGGAGATACAGCGGTGGATTGAAACATGGCGGGGCAGTCAGGTCTCCTATACGTATTTTGGTGATCCATTGGAGAAGCCTATCCCCCATTATCAGATCACCGCACTGCCGGAGGGATTTGCAGAAGAGCTGGACCAGCGCTTTGACGAGACTGATTGTGTACAGCACAGTTACCGGCGGGGTGATGAGCGGATCATTCTGGGATATATTTATATGCAGGATGATAATTTCAGTTTTTATGATATGGGTGAGGATACGGAGATCTCAGAACTTGAGGTCAACGGAAATCCCGGCAAATTTTATTTGTCGGATGACCCGGCGCTATGGAGCGTCATCGAGTGGATCGATACGGAACACAGCATCCATTTCAGCATTAACGCCTGCGGTACACAGAAAGAGCTGCTGGCCCTGGCGGAAAGTGTAAAGCCGGCGGAGGACGATATCTGCACCGCCGGAGAAAATACCGAGCCTCCGGTGGAACTGGGGGAAGGAGAAATTTGGAGGGAAGAGCCATGGACGGATACTGTGTCTGGGTAGATACCATCAAGAAGATTGCGTCGTTCCATCATGTGGAGCAGAGCGATTTCATGCACTTTCTGCAGCATGAGACCTTCATGGCCTACCTCTGTACCCTGACCACTCAGGGCTATCGTTTTCAGTAAGGGGAACCCCTGCTACAGATAAGATTCAACGTAAAAAAAAGCAGTTGCTATTATGAACAGCACCCCACATGTTAGACAGTATGATTGTCTTATGCCGATGGAGAAAAAAGCTCGAGGGGCACAACATACGCTATTGAACTTGAAAGAGAAAATGGCGAATGGAGGATTAATAATATTTCAACAAATAGTGAGTTGGAAGAGCTCGTGGAAGATGCACCTGATGTCCAAATGCTATTTGAAGATGAAAGCACACCTGTTTCCGATCCTGACATTGAGAGAGCTCACCAACAGGCAGAAGTACTTGCAGAACAGGCAGATGTTGAGCGGACGGAAAGAGCAGCATATACTTTTCATGGATAAGAATAATGGCTCTGAAACGTTGCACGCAAGCATGTGCTTCGGCAATAAAAACGCAGAATCTTTCTGGGATCAAGACATCCCGGCGGGAGGCTCGTCCAAGAAAGTATGGACGGCAAACGAGTTTGGAAAATTCTATATTAACTTTACAAGCAATCCCCATGGCCTGAATCTGGATGGAACAGTTTCTGTTCGTGTTTCGTCCAATAAAAGTGACTTGAGCTGATTGATGCTAAAAAACCGGCGGCATGAGAAAAGACGAAACACGACTAATTTGGGCTGCCGGAAGGGAAAACTCTCTTCCGGTAGCTTATTTTTACAGTGATTATAGTAATTATGGAGAGGGTTATGAGTGACAAAGGCAATAGAATTAGCCAAGTGGTTGAAAATAGGCAACACATAATTAAACATTGTAGAGGAAAAATGTTTACAAGTGAGTCTCTGAAAATCGTTGCACTTATATGTATGCTTATCGATCATGCAGGGGCAACCCTGTTCCCGCAATGCGATATTTTGCGTAGTATTGGACGAGTATCATTTCCGTTATATGCGTTCCTTTTGGCTCAAGGCTGTAAGCATACGCATAGTATGGAACGGTATCTGCTTGGCCTTGGAATATTTGCGCTGATTAGTGAAATTCCTTATGACTTGGCATTTGGAAACTCTATTAATTTCCTGGATCAGACAAACATTTTTTACACACTTTTTTTATCAGCGGCATGTGTCTATATCTATGATAGTATAAAAAAGCAAAAAACAATGATTCAACTGATTGTGTTTGCAGTTTGTCTCCTTTTTCTCTTTATGGAATGGATATTGCTGACTTTTATCACTGGAGAGCGTTTGCCGAGCTTAGCCCTTATGTTCTCATATGTGATGGGGATGATAATTTCCTGCGCACTTATATTCAAACATCACGAAATTGCAAATTCAAAATCGAATATATTAATAAATATTTTTCCAATCTTGTCAACGTTACCAGCATTTTTACTATCAAGCTTTATAGATTGCGATTATGGTATTTGGGGTGTCGCTTTAATTTCACTCTTATATCTGGCAAAAAGTATTAAAATTTCTGCCGTGATAATGGCAGTGTTACTCGTACCCTATTATGGGCAACATATTTATAGCAATGTTGTTTCTTTTGAGGCAATACGAAATATGTGTTTTTCACTTTTGTCTATTTTGTTTGTTTGCCTGTACAATGGGCAACACGGAAGTAAGAAAAAGTGGATTTATTATTGGGCATACCCGTTACACATTTTATTCTTTGCAATTTTGCGTTGTTATCCGTTCTTTTAATAACAGATTTTAAGAGTGAGGGTGAATGTATGATTTTTTTGATTAAATTATTAGGAATACTTTTAGGGTTTGCATTTCCAGTTTTTACAATAAAAGCAATTAAGGAAAGCTTACAAGGAAAAAGTAGGGAGCAGGTATAACGTGTGATATGTAGAGCTATACATTAGTGTTGCTCCGAGGTGAAGAACAGAATATCCTTGAATACTTGAATTGTATATTGTATGATGAGTAATAGATAATCTTCACCCGAGAGAAACGACATGGGATAGTTATGTTAATTCGTATACCGCTCGTATTTCTTAATAAGATGGTTGCTGGGAGTTATGACTATGGAAAGATTCGATAAATACAAGTTAGATGATTTGAAAACGTGGAAAAAGTTATCCTGGCTTACTACAATTTGCTATGGTTTTTATTGCCTTTCTCTTATTTTTAATACTCTTTTAGAAGATGTTTCCGAAAATGTCGATGCAATGAACGAATCTAATCTACCACTCTATATTTTGTTCTTTGTAATAGCAATGCATAGTATTTCTATTACCTTAATATATAGAGTTCTAAGACCAGCTGAATAGAGAGTGTGCAGATGTTTCAGGCTCTAATAGCTATAGTGTATAGAGCCCTCTCCAGCGGTCACAGAGATAGGACCTCAGTGGCCGCTGGAATAACTATAGTGGATTTTCAGAAAAGACCATGCGCAAGCGCAAGGGCATCCCAGAGTAATTTCCTCGCATGGTGGCCCAGTGCACCACGCCTACGGCCACCATGCACCATCATCTGCGGTCAAGCTGCACTTTTTGAGCGGCGTACGCACAGATCCGCATTGATCTCCCTCTGGAAGCTTGCGTTCCGCCGCTCGTGGGCGATGGTATCCCGCGGCCGCTGTGTTTCCGTCTGAAAGAATTCCACCTCCGGCAGCAGCTGCGCCAGCAGCGCAACGGCCTCTTCCCGCTTCTTGCCTGCGTTGAACACGTTGATGTTGTTCAGCGTGGCCTCCAGCTGCTCCAGTTTGGCGTCCATCGCCGTGACCTTCTTGCATTGCTTTACTGATCTGGGACTGAGAAATGCTCGTCTCTGAATTTCAGACAGCAGGAACCTACTTATATCATGAAGAACATTGTTTATATTCTTGTTCTTTCTCTGTCCTGTATCCTCCGGTAGAGTAGGTTCTTCTGGATGCGCCATGATGACACCACCCTATGGACAGATTTTTCGCAAAAGGTCACAGTCCCCCCTTGGCGGGAGGCTGTGACTTTTTTGCCGCTGTCAGGCGGTACAGATTGCTGGTAAGGCTGCCGTTGGCGCGGTGGCGCTGCCGCTTCTCAATGAACTGCCTGTGTTCCAGATCTGCCAGTGCCCGCTGGACGGTGCGGGGTGAGAGGCCCAACTCACCGGCGATGGTCTTGATCCCCGGCCAGCAGACGCCGGAGGCGTCCGCCCGGTCCCGGAGGTAGATGTAGACCGTCTTTTCTCGGTGGCTCAGATCCTCGGCGTAAATAAAATTGAATTTGCTCATTTGGTATCCTCCGTATTGTAAGGGCTGTTTTCGCGGCGGTTCTGAATATTGTGGGCCAGCTCGTCGCGGTTCACATAGGCAATTTTTCTGGCCGCCCGCTCCGGCATCCGATAGCCCTCCGGATCGAAGGTGATGCCCCAATCCAAAAACAGGCGCAGTCTCGTCCGCATGGGATGTGTTCCCGTTTTCATCACCACAAATTCGCCCTTGGGGATGGACTTCAATTCGTCTGGCGTCATGAGCGGTCGCTCCATCATCTGCAAGGACTGGCTGCTCTCTTTCCCCTGACTGACGGAGCCGGAGAGCACCGTGCGGCTGCCAAGGGCGGCGGAGAGGGCCTCGGCGGTTTTGCTCTGGGGCGAAAAGCCGCCGAAGATGGTGTCCTGGCAGTTGTCACATATAATTTCCGCACCTTCTTTACCATAGTTCTTCTCCAGTTGGGCAAGGCTCTGGATGATGGGAACCAGCGTCAGCCCGCGGGAGCGGCCCGCGCTGAACAGGGGCAGGATGTCGAAGGGCGGCATGGTGCCCAGCTCATCGCAGAACAGCACCACGCGGTTCTTGAGCCTGCCGTCATGCTCGTCCGCCACGGAGAACAGCTCACGGGAGAGGTTTTGGATCATAAGGCCCGCGATGAAGTTCTTGGCGGGGTCTTCCTCTGGCAGAATGAGAAAAATGGCGCACTTCTCCGAGGCGAACATTTCCGCGTTGATGGGACTGTCGTAGCAGATGACCTGCTCCAGTTCCGTGTCCAGAAAGGCGTTCAGGCGGGAGAGGACGGTGGACATGACCGAGGCCATCGCCTGATCCGCCGCCGTCAGCGCCGCGCCAGCCAGCCACCGTGCTTTATGCTCCGGCGGCAGAATGTCCACCAGCAGCTGAAAGCCGTTTCTGCCCCGTGAGCTCGGCATCGCCAGCAGATCCTGCACCAGCTTGAAGGCCGACACGATATGCCGCTTTTCCGGCTCTCCGTCCTTTGGCGGCACGAATTCCGCCAGCAGCAGCACAACGGCTGTCAGCAATCCCTCGGCGCTGTCATAGAAGTAGGCGTTATCACCGTATTGGGAGGCGTCACCGTCCGGGCTGATGATGGTCTTGGCAAGGATCTTGGCGTACTTCTCCGCCTTGGCCCGCGCCGCCAAGTTGGACGGATCTGCTCTCGCCAGATCCATGTAGTGATTCATCAGCGTCAGGAAGTTGAAGCCGTCTGAGCGGGTGGGATTCCGCAGGTCGATGACGGATACCCGGTAGCCGTAGTACCGGGAGGCGATGGCGCCGTAGTTCCGCGCCAAGTCCCCTTTGGTGTCCAACGCCAGATAGCTCATGCCGCAGGCACAGGCGTATTCCAGATTGGGGTACAAGAAAAACGCCGTCTTGCCCACGCCGGAGGCGCCGATCATCAGACAGTGGATGTCGTCGCTGTCCACCAGCGCCCGGATATCCCCCTGCTCCTCAATCATCTTTTTGACTTTTGAAAGCACCTTTGATTTTTTCTTCGGTTTACGTTTCTGCTTTCCCGCCACAGGACGGCGCAGCTTTTCCAGCAGCTTGCGGGAGATTTTCAGCAGAATTCCTGCCTTGCTTTTACGCTTGCCGCCGCCCACGCTGCCGAGGATGAGCCCCTGCTCCGTGGGCAGCTCCTTCCCCTTGCGCCAGCGGCGGGGGCGGAAGGGTACGGTGTGGTAGGTCTTGCCGATCTCCTTGGGCGTCGCCCACCGCGCCGTACCGTGCTGACCGTCGCCCACCGTCTTGCTCTTGATGTTGTTGAGGGAGTAGCTTTTGGAGAAGAAGGACGCCGCCAGCAAAAACACCAGCAGTCCGCCGCAGAGGGCGAGGAAGATCCATGTATCCCGGTTCATGGCTGGCTCTCCTTTTTCTCAAATTTGGCCCGGAGATCATCGTTCCAGTCCTTGCGTACCGGGCAGAGCCGCTGTACCTCCAAGCCCATGTCCTCCAGCGTATCCATCATGCGGTCGGAGGCGTCATTGCCCGCGTCATCATTGTCGAGGCAGAGGTACACCGTGTCCAGCTTGGGATTCTGCCGCAGTCGTTCCAGCACCGGCTGGATGGATGTCCCGCAGCAGGCGACGTAGCTGTGTTCCTGCCAGCCGTATGGGTAGAGGGTGATGTGGGACAGGAGATCGATGGGCGCCTCAAATACATAGAGGGACTTGTCGGTCCCGTCCTTATGAAAGCAATGCCCGCTGGCGCTGCTCTCAATGTTCATACGGAACACCCGTCCCTCGCTGTTGGTACTGCGGATGTGGGCGTGTTTCGCCTCGCCGCTGCCATCCAGCCCCACGAAAACGCAGTTGTGATGGACGTCCTCATACAGCAGCTTCTCACGCACAAAGCCAGTGATGACGTCCCGGTCGATGTGCCGCTGGCGCATGAGGTAGGCATACATACGCCGCATGGTTCCGTAAGGCTCCGGCAGAGCGAAGGGCTTCGGAGCCTCCTTTGCGGGCTTTGCCTGCTCATACGATTTTCCATTCTTTCTGCCCAGCAAAAGCAAAACCGCCTCCTGATAAGGGAGACGGTAATAGCGTTGCGCGAAGCTGACGGCATAGCCGCCCTCGCGCTTGGAGTGGTCGAACCACTTGTTGCCCCGGACGGTGATGCTGGGATCGTTGGGCGTGCGGAACTCCCGGCCGGAGCGCACGGGGCGTTCCCCCTGGGCGCGCAGCAGAGACACGAGATCCGTGCTTTGCGCCCGCGCCTTTTCCTCCGGCGTAAAATAAATATATTTGCTCATGATGTGTCCTTTCAAAATTCTGCTTTGCGCTACCTGAACATCTGTTCTTCGTGGTCGTCCGGCTTGTGTCCCATCGCCAGCCGCTTGCGCTGCAATTCCTGACGGCGCTTGCGGTCAATCTGCAAGCCGCGGTGGATCTGGTCGATCTTGCTGTTGTCCTCAAAAATTCCGCTCATGTGATGCAGCATCCGCACGACGGTTTCGCCCACCGTGGGAGCATGGTAATCTGATTCTACCGGTGCATGTTGTTCTGTTTGACCGGACTGCTGTGAAGGCATCGGAGGTGTCTCGTCCGCAGGCGGCGCAGCATCCTTGGAAGCGATAGCATCAGCGGAGCCGGGATCTTCCGATGTGGCGCTGGCCGCACGGTCAGATTTGGGCTGTGCGGGAACGGCTGGTGCTGTGGATTCTACTTTGGCATTCTTGGCCGCCGCGGAATTCTCAGGCGAAATGGATTCCACCGATGTGGCAGAAGTTCTCTGTGCATCCGCACACCTCTGCCGCTCAGCCATCCATTGCAGTGTTTCCTGAATGACCATGTTGCGGACGCTCCGGAACTCCTTTTGCTGGGAGAGCGTCAGACGCTTGGGCGGTCGTTGATCGTAGTCCAGACACACCTGCTCGTAGAGCGTCTGCCACGTTTTGTATGCGGCGGACACCCGCTCATCCTTCGCCAGCTCCTCCACGATGGCGTCCACGATGGCCTTGACCCTTGGCGGCAGGTAGCCGTAGACCTTTCGGCCCTTGACCGTCAGCAGGCGTTCCGCCAATTCTTCGGTGAGCTGCTCCAGCCGTGGGTTATCCACTGCACCATGTTTCAGTTGAGCGATGCATTCCACCATGGCCTTGCGCGTCTGCATCTGGAGTTCCTGACGCGCGATGTCCTTTTGCTGGTAGATGTGCATCCGATCCGCGTGATAGATCCGTCTGGCGAAGGCGGACTTCACCTGCCGGATGCCTTCTTTGGTGAGATACCCTTCCTTGGGGTCCGCGGAGAAGAGGATCATGTGGATATGCACCTGATTCGGCTTTTGGTGGAAGGCGGCATACCAGCGCAGGTTGTCCGGCTGGATCTTGTACGCTTCCGCAATGTCGCAGACGGAGGCGTTCACCAGCGCCCGCCAGCTTTCCGCGCTGTCATAGCCAAGCCGCTCCGCGTCCTCACGGCGCAGCGCGATCACCGGCGTCCACACATTCCCGGTGTGCTCCGCCACCTCCCGTACCGCCTGCGCGAGATTTTGTACCTTGCCGTGAGCGTCCCACAACCCGTGATCGCCGTCCTTCTGGACGCCGGGGCGGTGGGAGATGTAGTCGATGAAATTTTCCTTTTGATCCAGCGCCTCCATGTAGTTTTCCTGCACCTGCTGGATGAACGCGGAGGCGCTGCCCTGAGTGGGGTGATCCAGATATTCCTCGTACTCAATGAGTTCCCAGCAGGAGGGAAAGGACTTCAGCAGCCGTGCAATGAAGTCCTGCTGCTTTTTCGTGGCGGGGAGTGTACTGTGCTCATCTACCAGCAGCTCCACGCCGGGACGGGTGGCGACGTAGCGTGTGCGCTGGGCCAGCTTCGCGGCGTTCTTCCCTCCTTTGAGGTAGGGGGAGATCAGTACGATCCGGGCCATTCTTCCTCCGGCTCAATTCGCCGCTGCTGATGCACCGCGCTCTCAAAACTCACCTGACCGTTGGTGCGCTTCACCTCATCCACGGCGTAGGCCCGCAGCTCCCGCGTGTGGATGGGATCGGTACGGAAGTGGGCGGCGATGGTGTGGCACAGCATATTCAACTCCACCGCGCACTTGAAAAGAATGCGGCAGAGCCGATTGTTGTTGTCATCCAGCGTACCCTGAATGGCGGTGAGGATGGCTTGGGAGAGATAGGCGGTGTTGTCCTCGGTGCCGAGATAGCCCATGTAAAACCGCAGGGCCTTGTTGATAAATTCACTGCGGTTTTTGCAATTATCCGCGGCCAGCCAGCCGTCCATACGGGGAACCAACTTGGCATCCAGCCATACCACTGTGCGCTCGATCCGCTTTTCGTCATTTTCCTGCATTTTTGCAGCACTCCTTTCTGAAAAGGCGCAACCTCTTGTCACGCCTGCGTTTTTGCGGGTAAGGTGCACCTGTTTTCCATCAAAACCCGCAAAAGGTGCACCTTGTCCAAACCTCTGAAAGCCCCGCACTGCGGGGCTTTGTGGCTGAGAGGGGCCCAGTTAGGGGCACCTCTCTTTATCTTGTGCTTTTATCGAACGGGCAAATAAGGGGCGAAACCCTCCGAAATGGGGCATGGCCGGGAGGGAAGCACCCATCCCCAATGGCTCGGTTTCCCACTGTCGGAGCAGGATTCACCGGGCCTTTTCACACATCGCCCACAAACGCCGCAACGTTCGTTTCAAGGGGATGCGGCGGGTACACACGCCACCTCAGCCCCTAACCGCGCACACAGCGGCTCACACGGCGAAACACGGGGGGAAACGAGGAGCCGCCCCATGTGGGGCGGCTCGGCTGTATGGAATCGCTCTGGTCAGGCGCAGTTACACCTGTTTTTCCTCCTCCGTTTTTTCAATCCAGTCCAGCAGGTTCTGCGTTTCTTCCAGTGTCCT
>ENA-UEQW01000792-UEQW01000792.1-human-gut-metagenome-genome-assembly--contig:-NODE-792-length-28592-cov-5.374610_pt1 | contig 28592 bp, 22 predicted proteins | sample MGYA00242947_ERZ507947 | MGnify/ENA primary metagenome ERZ507947 (study PRJEB26167, sample SAMN06115421) | human gut metagenome | host: Homo sapiens | place: China:Guizhou | collected 2015-03-17... | reverse complement strand
AAATTTAAACTATCATGAAGAAGATTTATTTAGAAGTTAAAGTTGTTGCAAATAATGAAGTAAGAAACGTAGCTTTTGCTAAAGGTATTAACCGTGCCATCAACTTGGGCAATGTAGAGAAGATATTAGCCATGATGAAGGTCAAGGGTTATAGAAAGGCAGAAATGGTACAGGTCGTTAAGGCAGAAGATGTAATCACAACAGGTGACATTCGTCTGGTTGACATTAACGGACAGGATATAAATCCAGAAGATGCAGCCAAATACTTCCTTGTATTGGACGGTCAGCACAGAACCATTGCCGCATCCCTCTATAATGAATGGGCAGCGGAGAACGGAGAGGAAGCAATAAATGTACCCGCCATTGAAGTTGAACTGCAAGGGAATGAAACTATTGCAGAATATATCAACGAGATTAATATTACCAAGAAGGAATGGACTACCCCAGACTATGTGCGTGGTGCAGCCAATATTAACCCAGACAATGAATTTCTGCAACGGTACAACGAATTAATAAAGAGCGAGAAGAACCCAGACGGTTATCCAATCTCAACACTGAACCTTATCTTTTGTGGCAATAATAACGCTATATCAAAGTCTGACTTCTCTTTATTATGCTCTGGTAAGGATGAGAAGGGGAAGAAGGTGAAGAAGCCTATCATTCCAGCCTATAACATGGAGATAGGTAACAAGTTCATCCAAATCTGCAAGGATAAAGGCTTTGATGACAAGGATATTGCCAAGAGATACTTAAGTAACCAATTCAATAATATCAAGACAATTACAGGAGACGTCAAGGAAGCTGTCAAGATATTCCAGTCCATTACACAGAACGACAAGGCGGCAATGTTCAATACACACGGAAATCTGGACGAGAATTTAGTAATGGAACAGTTTGAGAAGATAAGAGAACGGTACAATCGCCCTACTACTGTCATCTCAATTAAAGACAGCAAGGAAGTGACCGCCAATGATGACACAGAGGACATTCCTTATCTGGAAGCGGAAGAAGTCTGACCATGTAAAGAGCCTATGTGACAGGTAGGCTCTTCTACTCCAGATTCTTCCAGAGTGGTGAATTTCCATTATATAATAATACGGGTTACCCTAATAAATGAAGCTGAGAGTAACTTAAAGTCTGATTATTGAGGTGACAGGTAGCTGTTTTCCAATCACCAAGCAGAAGTGGGGATAAAGTTGGAATCTCCAAAGAGTGGTGAATTATCCCTATATAAAACGGTCAGTTACCCCAATATTCAGAGTTTAGGATTATTTAAAGTCCAATAATTAGGGGCACAGGTAACATATTTAAAATCACAAAAGATAACTTATGGTAAAGTTAGAAATTCAAGAGCGGGACGGCTTCCTCATTATGGAGGACTTCCCAGAGAACTGTATCTTCAACAAGGTGAAGACAGGATGTGGTGCTACTACGATAGCACTTACCAATGACGAGAATTACATTATAGCCGTACCTACGACAGAGTTAGTAATTAATAAGTGTTATCCACCTAAGGATAAGAATGGTAAGGACATTACTTGGAAGAGGTCACAGATTCAAGCAGGCGTAAGTCCTATTAATAACAGACTGTTCGGCTTGTATGGCAGTTTCACTAAGACATTGCAAATCAAGTTAAGGAAGTTTCTTGATAAGGACGGAGTGAAGAAGATAATCTGCACTTATGACAAGGTTGACAAGTTGATTCCTGTTATCAATCCACTGGAATTTAAAATACTTGTGGATGAATACCACAACCTGTTAAAACAGTACGGGTTTAGGACAATGGTGATAAATCAAATCATAGAGAACTTCAAATGCTTCAAATCCCATTGCTTCCTGACCGCAACCCCTATCCCAGAACTGTTCAAGCCCAAAGTCTTTGCTGAAATGACAGAGTACGTGGCTGACTGGAAGACGGTGGATAAGATTACAATCTACCCCTATCCATGTAAGAGCTCAAGCAGTACGGCTGCCAAGATTATAAGGCATTATAAAGACAACGGTTACTTTGTACTGGACGGGATTAAGAGTGAAGAAGCTTACTTCTTTGTTAATAGCGTAAGAGAGATTAAGGAGATACTTGAAGAAGCCAGACTGACTAATGATGATTGCAGAATTATATGTGCGGATGATGAGAAGAACCATTACAAACTGGAAGGTTTTGAGATTTCCAGTTCAACAGCTCCCGCCAAACGGTTTACATTTGTAACCTGTAAGGCGTTTGAAGGAGTGGATTATTATTCTGAAACGGCAATATGCTTCATTGTCAGCAACGGTTACAACAAGCATACCCTAATCAGCATTGATATGGATATTCCCCAGATTGCAGGACGTATCAGAACCAAGTCCAATCCGTTCAGAAACAAGATAGTCCATATCTTCAATCCAAAGGTTATGAACTACTACCTTCCGTTTGACGAAATGAAGCAGAAGATAGCTAAGGAGCTTGCAGCAGCAGAGGAACGGGTACAGGTATTGAATGAGAGCAAGTTAGGGGAAGTTGCAAAGAAACAGCAGGACGATGAACTTAAGAAATTGGGGGCTGATACATATATCATCAAGAAGGGTGACAGGTATGAAGTCAATGACATGGTTGCCCAGTTAAAACTCTACCAACACTGGACTACACGTATAGTGTACAGGTCGGCAGAAGCATTGCAGGAAGGCTACAGACAGTTGGGCATGGCAATAGTCCAGACGTATGAATGGAGTATCGCAGACGAGAATATTATCAAAGGCATACTTACCACTCCCCAATTCAGAGACAGGCTCAAACGCTTCTGTGACTTGAAGGAGAAATCCGCTCTGACTGATAACGAGCGGCAGGAGTTGGAAAGCCTTATGAAGAGAGACCCAATATTAGAACAGGGATATCAGCATCTTGGATTAAGCCAACTAAGGAGAACAAGAACCAAGAAGGCTATCAAGGCTTTGATTGAATAAGAGTAAAACTCCAGACCACTAATACGGTTTGGAGTTTCTTATTATATACCCCAACCCAAGAATAGGGTATCTAAAATCATACCCCCGCCCCTTTTATTGAGGAAGTGTTTTTTATTTGGACTTTATGCTTTGATAGAGTGAAATATTTGATTTGTCAGTGAGCGTATCAGATGTATATCGTGCATAAGCCCCTTCTATTACCCCTAATACCCCTCACCAATCATTAGGAAAAATGAAAGGATAACATGAATTGCTATTCAGCCCACAAACCTTTTGAACTTCTGAAATGTGCGGACTTATCAACGATTTGTATATGTCTACATATAAAGATGCACAAAGGAAAGTGATAAGAAAGAACTTCATGTTAAGCCCTCATTTTGTCCTTAAATACACTATTTACTAATCTATTATTATGCGTATGGAGAATTTAAAGATTTTATTGACGTTTGGAATAATTCTAATTGTGCCAGTAGTCTTAATGCCACAGTTCTTTATTGGATTATTAATACTGATTGTGGCTTGCTTAGCTTTCAGACAGAGGAATTTCTAATATTAACTTAATAAATTACAGATTATGGAATCAACATTACAGATTATGCCAGTACAGAGAACTAGTAGAAACTTTGGTGAATATGCAGAAGAAGCGGTAATAATTGAAGAGCCAATTATTAAGCAGAAACGACCTCTATTCATTGAAGCCAATACGATTGAAGCCAGTTTGGAGCATCTAAGGAATGATTGTATTATACCCGTATTCGCAAAGGACAACGAAGCTACATTATCTCATGTGGCTTTCATTGAAGCGGTACAGGATGCAACCAATACATTCTTTAGCGGTGAACAAATTGAATCGCCAGATATTCGTGTTTCTCATGTAATCAAGGGTAGGATTCCCGAAGCAATTCATAAGCCAGCCAACCAGTTATTAGAGAGTGACAAGACTATCTACTACGAGAGGTGCGCTTTTGTTATTGAAGTTCCTACTATCTATGAGACAGTACACGGTAACAGGCTAACACTTACTATTGGCGGTGTCAGAGCTTATAACCACACCAATCTTTATTCAAAGAAGGGTGCGGAGCGGTTTAAAGTGTTTATTGGCTTTACTTGTAAGGTTTGCACAAATCTATGTGTATCTACAGACGGTTATCTTAGTTGCTTGGAAGTTACCAATACAAGGGATTTATATCAAGCGGTATTGGAAATGTTCCACAAATACGATGCAGCCAAACACATACATTTGATGCAGTCTTTAGGCAATACCAGTATGACGGAGCATCAGTTCTGCCAACTACTTGGAAGAATGAGACTTTATCAGTCATTACCGCAAGGCTATCAGAAAGATATACCTAAAATGTTGCTTACTGATACACAGGTTAACAATGTGGCTAAAGCGTATATCAATGACGAGAACTTTGGCAGCTTGGGGAATGATTTGTCTATGTGGAAGTTCTACAACTTGCTCACAGGTGCAAATAAGAGTAGCTATATAGATTCATTCTTGGATAGAGCCTATAATGCTACAGAACTTGCAACGGGTATATGTTCCGCTTTACATGGTGATGACAAGTATCAATGGTTTCTTAGTTAGTGGTATTACAGAGTACTTAAAAGGGGCATCCATATAATAAGGGTGTCCCTTGATTATTCATTACCTATTAATACTCAAAAGATTATGTTACAAGCATTATTAATCGTTATATCTTGGATTATCTTGTTACTTGTTATGTGTGCAATTTCACCTATTGTATTCTTCTTGATGATTATTTGGACTATATACAAGATTATTACGATGAAGTAGTACATGAAGAACTAATAAGGGTATCTATATACTATATATAGATACTCTTTCTCTATTATTAGCCAGTAGTATAATATTCACTTCTACTATTAGTGAATGTTTAGCTAGTAATCAGTAAGTTAGATATTCCAACTCAAAATTAATATTCACTTTTATTAGTTTCACTATAAAACAGAACGTTATGTCACTTAAATATTCAAGTACAACAGCAGATTATCTGCAATGGAGCGAAGCAATGAACTTAGTAAGAAAGTTGGCAAGGGATAGTAATTATAAGATGTCACTTCTTATCGCTTTGGGTTGCTTCACAGGTCTAAGAATTTCTGATATTCTTGCTTTGAGGTGGAATCAGATACTAGATGCGGAAGAATTTACCATTACAGAGATTAAGACAGGGAAGCAGAGGACAATTAGGATTAATATGCAGCTACAGCAACATATCAGAGATTGTTATGAGCATATAAATCCAGTTGGCATAAATGCTCCTGTATTGATAAGTCAGAAGGGGACAGTGTACACAGTTCAGAGAATCAATGTCATGTTGAAAGAGATTAAGAAAAAATACAGGCTACAAATAGGCAATTTTTCGTGTCATTCTCTTAGAAAGACCTTTGGCAGACAGGTCTACAACATGAATAACGATAATTCAGAGCTTGCACTTGTTAAGCTTATGGAGCTATTCAATCATTCCAGTGTATCAATTACTAAAAGATACTTGGGATTAAGGCAAGAGGAATTATTAAATACTTATGATTGTCTTAGTTTTTAACACACAGGTTTAGTTATAATACAAACGCTTTTCGTATATTTGTGCCGTTCCAGTAATGGAATAACATATTTATTTAACGAAAGGCGTTTTGCATTATCCTTGTTCCAGAATTTCGCCAAAATTTTACACTACGAGGATATGCACAACGCCCATGCTTGGCTATATACCTGCTATTTAGCAGAATATCATAGTCTAGGTGTGGGCAACTTGTGTGTATTTGTAGTGTGGGTGTTTGGCGATACCTTGGAACAGATATGCTGATAGTTCCCACACCTTTTTTGTATGTAGTAGCCAACTATAGGGAACAGGTTGGCATAAATACAAAAATATAAGAAACAGACAGTCTATTTTTTATCATTCAACAGTTCTTTATCAAAGAAGTGTGCAACTCCGTGTTGTGTTCCTCACACTTATATCTCAATTATTAACGCTCTCTATTAGGAACGTAGAAGCACAAACAGATTATATAACAAATGAAGACATTAAGATTTATTGGTATGGCTATAGTAGCCATTATTATGAGTGTGAATTTCGTTGCTTGTAGCGATGACGATGATGACAATCCTATTGTTGGTACATGGCGAGGTGAAGTCGTTGATGACGGTAAAGGCTATAGTGATTCATATACATTCAATGCAGACGGAAGCGGTATATGGCAAGAGTTTAAAGATGGTAAACAAATTGATTCAGAATCATTTAAGTACTCTTTAGACGGCGATAAGATTACATTTACATGGTCAGACGGTGAAACATATACGTCTACCTTCTCTATTTCGGGTAATCGTCTAACGATTAAAGATAATTCTGATTCTGTAACTTATACCAAGCAATAGATACAGGGTTGAAACAAAAAGCAAGGCAGCATTTGAAGTAACATTCACTTGCTGCCTTATTAATTACTTCCTTCTCTTCTTAACTAATTTATGCTTATCCTTCTTAGCTGAATTTGAGAATAGTTGTTCTAACATTTCCCTTGTAATAGGTAAGTATGTGACCTCTGTTAATCTAGTTTCTTTAATCTCTTGTGGTAAATAATGAATTGTGTTAGTCTTCTTTGGTGCTACTTGCATATTTGTGTGGAAATAAATAGGTTGGTAATTGATTTATCTATGGCAAAGGTACTGATAAGAATCAGGTAAATCTAATACAAGATATACATTTTGGATTATTGGAATATATGTGCGTATATCTTTAAAAGGATGCGATTTGAGGTAGCAAGCAAAGCAATTCTTGTAACTGATTCATGACAGATATTTATGATTTTATTTTTTGTACCTGTGAAATATGATGAAACTAAGTCAATGATAAGGTAGTAAGTGAAATTTCATTGACTGCCTTATTTTTTATCTAATTCTTTCTATCTTTAAGGCATAATTTAAGATTAGAGATATGGAAGATATAAAGCCAATTGATAAGTTTACATTAGACAAATATGTAAAAGAAGAAGATGATTTGCTAGAATATGTAAAGCAAGTTGCTATGGAATTTTGTCCAGAAGTATATGAAGGCACATATATTTTAGAGACACAAGCTCTTGATATTTTCAAGAATAGATATAATCGAAAGTTTATTGAGAATAAATTCAGCTATACTGATTATAAGAAAGAGGATAGCATACAAAAAGCATTGCAGGGGATAGGCATTGACATTAATAAATTCTGGTATTTAGTCTTATTTGTTTTTGATTATAGTAATGGAAGCTGTTTAGAAGGGCTGAAATTGTATGATTCTCCCAAAGAAGAATTAGAAAAATTTATTAATATAGTTGCCAGTACTTGTAAAGAAGATAAAGGTGTTAATAAAATATCAGGTATTTCTTTTAATAAATCTCTAACTTTGACTTTAAAAGGAGGAAAGCATCCTTTAGTCATAACCAATCCCAATACAATTTTCTATATAGCCTGCCTATTGGAAGATGGTCTTGAAAGTATTGAGCAAGATAGTATAATGAGTAGAGAAATTGTATCACTATATAAAACAAAAGAATTATATACAGCACGTATTTATCTATTTGCGAAGATGATACTTTATTTTTTTGAAACTAATCCTGAATTTAACAATCAAAGAGCACCAAAAGGAAGTGGGATGAATTTCAGTAAACTATTACTTATATCTAATCTAATTTACTTTACCAAATTATCCAAAACTGATGGATATTTAGGAGATGATGATACTTTGAAGAAACTTATCAAACAATACAAAAATAAGGAAATTAGAACTGTAAACAACTTCTATCTTTAATCGCATTATAATGTGGTTTCTGTTTTAAGGGGGAGAAGAAATAGGACTAATTCTTCTCCCTTTTGCTTCTTTCTAAAATCCTCACCTTTGCAGTATAATCTAAAACTGGAGCGCACCAGCCTAAAAACTGCAAGACAAAAATGTTCGAATATTATTTTTATGAAAGTAACAGAGATATTGTTACTGAAAATGTTGTTAAATGCTATTCTATGATTAGCAAGTATGGCTTTCAACCTTCAATGGGTAAAATCAAGATGGTTGAGGGTGATGACCTCAAAGGTGAGAAACTGTATAAAGTTTCTGTAATACCCAAACGCAATGACAAGCCTTTATCTATAACTAACTTTATGGTAGATACGGAAGAAGTTACAAATGAGGAAGAAAGGAAAAAAGCAAAGTCTCCTGTCGATGGACAGCACCGGTTAATTGCTATGGGGATTTTGGAATCAGAGGGCAAGTTTACTTTTGACGAATCGTCTATGGTGGAAATTGTTAAACTCCCAGAAGAGATGAGTCTGCCACTCTTTACAGCATCAATCAACAATGGCAAGCCTTGGAACTACAAAGATTTTAATGGGTCTGGGCTAAGTACTGGTAATGCACAGATTGACTACATTGAAAGGATAATAGGTGATTACGACTTGAAGCCAGAGTTTGTTTATGGACTTTATACAATGGGACAACCAGAGTTAAAAGCTAATGTAGTGAAAGATTTGAAGGTTGGCATTGATAGACTTCCAAAGAACCTAAGATTGAGTGAGGACACCCAATCAATGGGCGACAAACTTTTACAGGCATTTAAAGCCAGTAAGATGAGTGAAAAGACATTCAACAATGGCAGGTTGGCAAAAGGATAAAAATCATTTTTTAAAGATAAGTGTCCTACCATAGAACAAATGGTCTCCATAATTGAAGCAATGAATAAAGATGTCTGGCATGCAAATTATCCTAAACCTAAAGGAAGTCCAGAAGCTAAGAACTATGCCGAGAACTTTGCCGAGTATTATGAAGATGTACTAAGCAAATAAATGATTGAAAATTAAAAGCCAGTTATCGAGATGACAACCAGTTATCTTGACTTAAAATTCAATCTCTGTGGTATTTTATTACTTGAATGTTATCTTGTAAGCCAGTGGTCAGTGATGATAGCTGGCTTTTACTGTAATATATGAATTGTAAAGAGTCATGTTGCTAGTTAAAATCTCAATAAATAATAGTGTTAATTGTGAAGAATAACTTATCTTTGTGACAATTTCTTGGACTGAAAAGAACCAGAATGAATAACCAATAGTGTTAAAGTGCTGATAATGAATGTAGAGTCGCAAAGATAAGATTTTTATTACATTTGCAGCGCACATTAACGTCTTGTTAACATGGAACATCTTCTCCACTACGTGTGGAAGCATAAATTATTTCCCCTGAAAGTACTGCAAACCACCAACGGCTTACCGGTAGAAGTGATTGACTCCGGTCTGCAAAATCCCAACGCCGGTCCCGACTTTTTTAACGCGAAACTAAAGATTGATGGTGCCTTATGGGTAGGGAATATAGAAATACATACACATTCTTCCGACTGGTTTCGCCACGGACATCATTCTGACAAAGCATACGACTCTGTGATTCTCCATGTAGTGAGTGAAGCAGATACGGAAATAACCCGTACCAACGGTGAACAGATACCGCAACTATTACTTACCTGTCCGGACAATGTGCAATTACATTACCACGAACTTTGTGTAGCCGATCAGTATCCGGCTTGCCATCCCATCCTTGCCTCTCTTCCCAAACTTACCATTCATTCTTGGCTGACCGCTTTGCAAACGGAACGTTTGGAGCAGAAAGCGCAATTAATCACACAGCGTCTCAAACATTGTAACAGTAATTGGGAAGATGCATTCTTTATCACCCTTGCCCGTAATTTCGGTTTTGGCTTGAACGGAGATGCTTTTGAAACGTGGGCGGGACTGTTGCCGTTTCGTGCGATGGATAAGCACCGGAATGATTTGTTTCAGATAGAGGCTTTTTTCTATGGTTTGGCGGGATTGTTGGAAGAAACGTTTCTGAAAAAGGAACAGGAAGACGAGTATAGTCTCCGTCTTTGTAAGGAGTTCCGTTATTTGCAGCGGAAGTTTGAAATCAGGCAGGGGATGGACGCTACGTTATGGCGTTTTCTACGGCTTCGTCCGGAAAACTTTCCGCATATTCGCTTGGCGCAATTAGCTTATCTCTATCAGAAAGGGGATAAGTTGTTTTCACGTTTGTTGGAAGCGGAAACTCTGGTGGATGTGAGAAACTTACTGGATGCCCGTACGTCTCCCTATTGGGAAAATCATTATTTATTCGGGCGACCGTCTTCACAAAAGGAGAAGACGATGGGAGAGCGTTCCAAGGATTTGATTATCATTAATACAGTGGTTCCTTTTCTTTATACATACGGCTTGCATAAGGCAGATGAACGAATGTGTGAACGTGCCGGACGTTTTCTGGAAGAATTGAAGGCGGAGAGTAATCATATTATCCGTTCGTGGAGTGATGCCGGGCTTCCGGTTGTCAGTGCGGCGGATAGTCAGGCGTTGATACAGTTGCAAAAAGAGTATTGTGATAAACGCAAGTGTCTGTACTGTCGCTTCGGTTATGAATATCTGAAACATACATAGATTCGGAAAATTGATTATATAGGCGCAAATATTTAGTTCTTAAAATAACCAAGATGCCAAACTTGTCATTATCTTTGCGCCGTCAATTAAACTCTTAATTTGTATAGTGTTATGAGAGCTAAAAAGTTTGTATGCTGCTTGCTGGCTATGCTGCTGCTCGCCGGTGTTTCGTTTATCTCCTGCGGTAATAGTTCCAAGGCAAAAGCCGATAGTGAACTGACTACGCAAGACGGTGAAGATTTCAAATCGTTTCTGGATAAATTTACTTCCAGTGCAGCCTTCCAGTATACTCGTATCAAGTTCCCATTAAAGACCCCGATTACTTTGTTGGCAGATGACGGCGAAACCGAAAAAACGTTCCCTTTCACCGAGGAAAAATGGCCGTTGCTGGATAGCGAAACTATGAAGGAAGAACGTATCACCCAGGAAGAAGGGGGAATCTATGTCTCCAAGTTTACGCTGAATGAACCGAAACACAAAATCTTTGAAGCGGGCTATGAAGAGTCCGAAGTGGATTTGCGTGTCGAGTTCGAATTGCAGGCTGACGGGAAATGGTATGTGGTGGATTGCTATACAGGCTGGTATGGATATGACTTGCCGATTGGGGAGTTAAAACAGACTATTCAGAATGTGAAAGAAGAGAATGCTGCTTTCAAAGAAATACATCCGTAGAGATAAGTATCAATATCAAGTATTAAGTATCAAGTATTAGCCAGTCATTTAATACTTAATACTTGATATTTAATACTTATTATTAGAGTTCTCCTACATAATATCCTAACTCCGATTCTTTTCCGTCCACCATCTCCCTGACAATACCGTTCTTAGTGTTGAAATCCTGATAGAGTTCTTCATAATCACGTGTATAATCTGCGTCGGGGACTACGTTAACATCAAATTTTAGTTCTGCTTTTCCATTTGGGAGCATATTGCCGAAAATCCGGATGCGGTGAACCACTTCGCCTACATTCTTGATGCTGTTGTAGGTTGCCTTGAATTGCCTGATACCGTCTTCGGGAATGATGATATGCGAACTTTTATCCAGAATGATACAGCCACAGGAAGGTTGCATTTCTGAAATGATTAACGGAGCTTCTCCCGTGTTGGTGATGGTAAACATGATATCGAGTTGCTGGCCTTGCTTGATGGGGTAATAGTGCCTGACCGAGTCCTTTATCGTCATGCTGGTGGGACGTACTTCCTTCCTGCACCCTGTAAAGCAGAGCGGAAGTGCCGTCAGTAGTAAAATATAGAATATAGATTTATTCATTGTTGCCATTTATTTTTGTTATATCACTTTTTCAGCATCTAAGGGATGAATGCAATTTCATCGATACCCATTTGCGTTCCCGGTTTCTTTAAACAACTGATTTTTATGCTTAATTGTTCTGTTCCGTTCAAGTCTGCCGGAACGGTGGCTTTCATCATTTCTCCTTTTTCTGGGGAGTCTTCCGGTTTCAAGTCTATTGTTTTATAGGCTACTCCGTCTTTCAACAGTTGAACTTGCTGTGGCGCATAGATGCGGTGACGGGGAAGATTCAGAAAACTGATATAGAATGTTCCTGATGCATTGAGTCCTTTAACTGGCAGGTTGATGGTACATTCTTCTCCCGGAATGATAACCCAACCGCAATGATAGTCTCCGGGTAAACCGTGAGTGCCGTCGGTCAGTTTCTTTGAATCATTTTTATTCAGTTTAGGGGTTGTGGAAGGATTCATTCCCAGAAACAAACTTTTCTTTATGTCGGAAGCAAGTATATATTGTTCCCATTCCTTTATATAATAGTCAATCTCATAGGCTGACTCGTTATAATATTCCATTCCGGCAAATGCTTGATGCTCTTTGAGTTGGGCGATCCATTCACGAGCTTGGGGAAGCGGTTGAATATCCTTTCCATTCCGCTTGGCATATCCGTAAGCGTCGAAACCGTGGTCACGTGCTAATTCCATGCGCGTGAAAGACAAGGCGGTCTGGAGCTCGTGCAGCTTTTTGCGCTCTTTCCCTTTTGCTTCGGATACAAAATCTCCCATTTCATCATAGAATTTGATAAACTTCTCCGGATAGAGGAATCCTTTTTCCGATTCTCTGATACCGGCGTAAAGTCCGAGCCGCTTACCGGATTGGGCGTTGTTTTCTAGCTCTGTGTAGTAATCGTACAGCCATTTTTTGGATACCGGGTATTCCTGATTAAAATAGCTTTTAATTAATTCATCAACCGGAAGTTCCGGGTTGATAAGAAGGGCTGATAATACAAAAGTCCTCATTTCATCGAAAGAAGAATAGCTGTAACCGCTTCCGTTGAAGAATATGCCGCTGGCTCCGTGTTGTTTGAAAAGTTGGAGTCTTTGCTGGGCTATCTTTAATATGGGGAAAGGAGTGAGGTAGTCGTCGAAGTTGTTGATATAGTCCCATATATAGATGTTGTTCGTTACTTTCTTCCAGTTGTCGAGTTGTTCCGCAAATTTCTTGTCTTGCTCGTCCTTGCCGTCTGTCCGGCGGAGCGGGTAGTCGATAGCGCTGACAATTACCCCGACGTTAGGCAGAAGTTGCTTGTCTGTGACTTGTTGCGTGGTCAGGTAGGAAGTCGTAAAGAACGTGTGTTTGGGAAAACGCTGCGACAGGCGGAGGATCAGTTCCGTAACGGCGGGAGTTGCGTTCTTCTCTGTATTTCCCAATGCGGTGCAGGTGGCACACGTACAGGCGTACGGAGTATCATCCGGTGCGATTACAAAACGGAAATTCCCCTTTTCACCGAAGTTATCTACGATGTAATTTTCTATCTGGCGATACATGTCCTCGGAAGAGAAACACAGTTGTGAGTCATCTGTTTTCCCGTGAATGGTGGCATATACTTTCTCTGCATCTTTTCCCAGTACTTTTCGCAGGTTGTGTCCCCATATTCCCCAGCTGTCGTCAAAGTTGTTCAGGCCGATAACGCCTGTATGATCGGCGTTCAGGCCGTATGGAGAATAAATACTTTGATAGTCAAATGCAAAAGCTCCGCAAGTATCATTAAGGTTGATAAGGGCGGGAGGAAGATCCGAACCGTCTATGCGCGGGTCTTCTTTGCTGATCTTCTTTATCAGTTGGTATTGCAGCCATAACATTTGTTTGTCGTCACTTGCGGTCAGTCTGATATCCGAACCTTTGCAAGCTACTTTGAATCCTCTCTGCAATGTTGGGTCTATCTGTATGATGATACGCCACATATCCATCTCGGAGACACCGAAAGCGACCATTTCATCGTCGTTTGCACGTTTCTTGAGGTGCTCGTACAGGTATTTGGCCCATCGGGTATCTCTGTCCGTCGGATCTTCGCCGATTGTGATGAGGTATCCTTCTTTAGATGGGAACATCTCTGTGCGTGCCTGCATGCGGCAGCCGGATAAAAGGCAGCAAATACATATCATTCCTGCCAATATGGGGCAAAGCGTGTCAGAATGAAATATAGACTTGTGCATAGATGTTATATAAGTTTTTATAGCGTGTCGATATGGATTCTATCGGGTTGAGCGGACTGCTCCCTCGCACGGTGTTGGTCTGGTTATAATAGGTATTCCAGGTACCCATCAGACCTATGGTAATATTAGGACTGACCATGTATTGGCCTCCCAGTCCTACCATTGTATTGGTGTGTGAGAAAGAGCCGGGCAGCGCGTAATCCAATACAGCTGTTTCCGGGGCCGATCCGATACTTGCCATGGCGTTGATATTCGTCTTTCCGTCATTAGCCGGGAAGTATTTGGCACCAATCTGTGCATTGTAGTAGAAGTTGGAATTGAAGAAATGCATATCCAGCTTCGTGTTGAGGCGAACGACTTCGATAGTTTTGGCTAATTCTCCACCTACGGTGAGCAGGTTGGTCTTTGACTCATTCCAGCCGGTAAATAGATAACCGTTATCTCCGGTGCCTCCTGCAAAGAATTCGTCGTTCCATTCATAACGTTTCGTATAGGCAGCTACACGTCTGTATCCCACATGTGCTCCTATTTCCCAGTCATTCTTGAGATAATGCCGTATGGCAACATCGGCGGTAATATCCGGGAAGTATTTGGTAGCAAAGGCGGCATTGACCGTAGTGCTCCACTTCGGTGAGAAGTGATGCGTCCATTCTCCCTGTACCTGGATGCCGACCCCTCCCGGTGTCTGTTCTTCAGCCTCCATGCTGTCGCTTGCCGAGCCGCTTCGTCCTGCATAGTTGAGACGTCCCGTGTAGCTGTTCTTCTGGCCTTTTCGGGTGTATTCGGCGGTGGCAACGGAGGTAATGATGTCTTCTTCTCCGTAGCGTGCACGCAGGTAGGTCAAAGCGATCTCATTCTTGAGCATCATGCTTCTAAGGCCCGATAAGTGCCGTTGGAAAGAACGGTATTCCATGATGGAAGGCTCGTAATACTTTTGATAATAATAGGCTGAATCCGCTTGTCTGTTGGCTTCATATACCACGCCTTTGGTGTATTTCAACGACTTGTTCTGGCTGTCGTAAAGCAAAGCTGTATCAAGAACAGCGAGAGCTTTTTCGGGTTCTTTCGCCTTTGTCAGTTGCAGGGCACGATATTCGCTGCTTTGTGAGAATGCGCCTATAATCTCTTTGTTGCTCGGGTATTTATTGAGTATCGGTTTCAGGAATTCCAAAGAAGCTTCGTATCTCTTGTCGCGTTCAAGAACAGTAGCCCTCTTTGCCTGATAGAACGGTTCTTCAGGATAGTAATTGATTCCTTGCGCTGTATATTTCTCGAATTCATCGTATTTTCCGAGTAAACCGGACGAGTTAATGGCATACCGTAATCCAAGATCGCTCGATGGATTCAGGCTGACCAGTTTGATGGCTTCTTCATATGCTTTCTTCGTAGCTCCGGCTTCCATGCACTTTTTGATGTAGGGCACTGCCAGTTCCTCGTATCCGATGACGTAGAAGATACGCATATCCTCGTCGCTCTGCTCGATGGCAGACAAATATAGTTGCAAAGCCTCCTCGGTTTTGTCCATTTTATCGAGAATAAAGGCCCTTTTCAACGTACCATTTTCGTAATCCGGGAAGTGAAGGGTGATGGTATCCAATGTGGCAAGTGCTTCATTGTAGCGTTTCATATTGATATAGCAACTCAAGGCTTTTTCCCATGCGGCACCGTTCACGTCGTTGTCTACATGTTTTTGAGATACAAACAATACGTGCGGCAATGCTTCCGCATACAGACCGAGTTCCATCAGCTTTTCGGCTTTCTTCATGTGCTGTGCGCTCATGGCAAGCGTAATGTCATAATCATCAGGATACATCTCGTACATCTTTTTCAGCGTTGAATAGGCAAGATCATCCTCATTCATCTGGCGATAAAGCATATATTCTTTATAGAGAATTCCTTTATCATTGTTGCCATATTGTTTTTTAGCCTCTCTGATATAGAAGAGGGCATCGTCGGTATATCCGCGGGTGACGGAAGTGTTCAATAAATAGTCTAATGCTTCCTTGTTCTTGTTGCCTCCTTCGTAGGCCATGCCATATAATACATAAGGGTCTCGTTGTTTTTCTGCACGGGCAGCTTCCATCAATAAGTCGTTGTACATACGCCGTATGGCAGGACTGTTATTTCTCTTCATTTGCTCGCGTATAAATGCCAGTGCTTCCGGATAACGCGCCAATTCACTGAGGATACTTGCCCTTTTGACGATGAGGGCGCCGCTTCCCGGTATGGCAGCCAAACCATTGGATGACCAGCCTAGAGCTGCTTCCCGGTTTCCTTCCTGTAAATGCAGGTTGATGATGTCCAGGTAATATTCTTCGTTTTGAGGAGATACTTTGATTAGCTCCGTCAGTCTCTCGATCGCTTCTTTCCGGTTACCGCCTTTTTTCATTTGTTGGTAGCCTACTTCCATGCTGTAGATGTAATCCTTCCTTAGAATGGTATCGTTCGGGTAAATCTGATTGATTCGTTTCAACAGGCGATCCGCTTCCACATCGTTGTTCTGCTTGCGGTATAGTTCAATCTTCCTTCGCCATAAGCCTCTCCAATACGGATTCACTTCCAGCAACTCATTAACGTAGCAAATGGCACTGGAGTAATTCTCGGTAATATCTTCCACGTCTACCAGCAGGTGTTTGGCATTGACGTTGTTATAATTGTCGTCTATTGCTTTAACAAGATGATAACGCGACTGGTCATAATTCTTTTCGTGAAACCAGTATTTGCCCATGAGCCATTCAAGGTCAGAAACATTCGGGTATTTCTGAAGGCCCTCCTCCAACAGCTCTTTCCCTGCTTCCCATTCCTCGTTCGCAAAATGCTCCTGCACAATCTGGGCATATTGCTCCGGTGTCTGGAATCCATTATCGGTTCCGGAGGAAGAGGTTATCAGCAAAAACAGACAACCTAATAAGGTGATCTTATGGAGAAATTCTCTGTTCATTCTATCTTGTCTTTAATCTTTCTTTCTTGTTTAAATCGTTGCCGGTTCAGGCTTCATAGCCGCTGTTCCAGCATCATCCGTATTTTCTTCTTTCTGCTTGAATCCTTTACGCTCCATATTCTTCCACTTGAAGTCTCTATTGGTCAGATAGCTAAGGTATCCTCTCAATGAACAGAAAGTGATGATGGGATGATAGAAGATGGGCTCCAATATGGACGCTATGATAATCCACAGATATTCGTATCCTCTTTTATAAAGCATCCCGACGTAATAGTCGTAGGTAATAACGACGATGGAAAGGAACTGGCAGAACGTATAGATCGTCAGGTAAATCATCCACGCCGTATTCCAGTTGACCGCTCCTGTAAAGGCCAGATAGATAAATACGATCAAACCGGTAAGCTCGATGATGGGTGCCAGAAACTCAAATACGAACATATAAGGCAGAGTCAGCAATCCCATCTGTTTATATGTTTTCTTGAAGATCATCTTATGGTGGATACTAAGTGTCTGGAACAATCCTCGTGCCCAACGGGTACGTTGACGGTAAAGCATCGCCAAGTTGGGAGGTCCTTCCGTCCAACAGCAAGTATCAGGAATCTGAATAATCTTATAAGGACGGGAGAAGTCGCACATGTATCCTACCATGCGGGTAATGAGGTCCATATCTTCTGCAAAGGAAGTACCGTCGTATCCTCCGGCTGCAATGGCTACGGAACGGTCGAAAAGACCGAATCCACCGGAAACATTCGGCATACCATTGATTGCAGACCATCCCATCTTACCAATCAGGTAGGAACGCATGTATTCGAGGTTCTGGAAAAGCGGAATCGGAGTACGCGGAGTTCTCACGTCTACTATCTGCCCGTCTTTCACTACGCATCCGTTTGCCATCAACATCGTTCCGCTGACTGCGATTACTTGTTTATCGGAAGATATGATGGGCGATATACAGCGGTAAAGAGCATATTTCTCTAAGATACAGTCTACGTCCGTACAGATGAAATAAGGATATGAAGAAATATTGATACCTGCGTTGGATGCATCCGCCTTGGTTCCTCCATTCTCTTTGTCTACAACGATGAGCCGACTGTATTTCGGACTGGTAGATTTGAAGAGTCTTCTGAACGGTTTGGTTTTGATTCGCTCAATATAGGCATAGGGTACTTCTATCAGTTCGTAATGTTCAATCATCTTCTTCAACGTACTGTCCGTGCTTCCGTCATTTACAATCACCACCTCGAAAAGCGGGTATTCCAATGCGAGCATAGAGTTCACGTTATCAATGATTGTCTTTTCTTCATTGAAAGCAGGGGCAATTACCGAAATACCCGGTGTATAGGGGGATTCCTTAATTGTTTTCCGCATATAGCTTTCCACATAGTAATCTTTTCTCCGTTTCAGAGAAATGAAAGAGAGGAAGGCGAATGTGACGAAGAATATCGCCAGCATACTCGTATAAAAGAATACGAAATAATTGAAGAATGTAAATATTATATCTCTCATATTCTCTAAATTAACTGGTTGATTAACGGATGCTTGGTATGGGCAAACAATATAGCTGTGTGGGAATCTGCTTTTCTCTCCAATTGATCGAATGTTTTTCTTCCCATTGGACTGTATTCATAGAGGGCTTTCAGGATGATACGTTTTGTCCCCCAGTTGTCTGCTTCATCATAAGCGTTGTAAAGAAATCCTAATGCTTTATCTGTTTTCAGGTCTGCAACAGCCGAAATGATTTGTCGCTTGACTTCTTCCGGTTGCACATGATACATTTCAATCAGCTTGGGCTCGATCTCTTTATACTTTAGCTTTCCTAAAGTTCTGATCGCTTCGCCCCGGATTTCGGTAGAGCGTGCGTTGATTTGTTTAGCCAGAATGGGAGCACTATCGGTTTCATTATATAACCGGATTTCGTTGATAAAGAATATCTTAACATTCTCTTCGGCCGAAGTATTCACCCATTTTATAAAGCTCGGTGTGTTATATCCCACCTTCTTGCGGTGTTCCAAGATAGCATGCAATTCCATCATATCCCATTGTCTCAACTTCATGCCGATATCTTCGTCGAAGAAACGGAACGGATCTCCCTGGCTTAGCCACATATAAGTGTAACGTGCAGAGTTCCTCAATTCTATTTCACGATGATAGAGGAAGCGTACCAATACCGCTTCAGAGGCATATCCGTTGATGGATTGAATAAGTTTCAGCGCTTGTATCTTTGCTCTTTTGGAGCCGAATTGAAGTTCGCGTTCAAGGAAACGCGTGATCTGGAATACGGTTTGAATCGTTTGATAGTTTAGTTCATGGATGTCATCTTCATGTACACTCTTGATTTCTGTTAATAGTTGAGTGATAATACGTAATTCATTAGGCTTGGGACGTTTTTTCGTATCATACTGTAATCTGTCTGCGATTTCCTCTTCACTTAATGTGTTAGAATCTAGCGAGATAGATTTCATTTCCTCGTAATATTTGTCGAAAGCTTTGTTGTATCTTCGCTTCTCTTTCCGCCTTTTGAATATACCATATATAATATGGAATAGGAGAAACAAGTACGCAATAATACAAAACATTACCGCAATTGAGCATATTCTTATGATTAAAGGATAGCCAATAAACTTGTAATATATCCAATAGAAATAATATTCTATGTAATCTATACCATACAGTACTTGATCCATTTCCCTTGATATTTAATCTATAAAACTTGTATATTCAAAACAAAAGTTCTATATTTGTTGTATTGAATGTTCTGTCTAATGCAAATATAATAAATAACTTGTATATATTATCCATTGTTTATGAACAGGGCTTTTGAGCCATATTTGAGCTCTTGTGATTATTTTCGATGGACAGGATTGACATTACAAATAAAGGCAGGTAAAATGCCATTAAGCGTTAATTATATTTTTGATAAGTTAACATATAGGGCTCGGATATGGGTGCGATAAGGTAGAGCTTTCATAGGAAACTGAAACAAACAATAAATTTAAAAATTAGATTAAAATGAAGATTAAAAGTTTGATGTATGTCCTTATGGGGACGATGTTGGTTGTTGCTTGTACAGACAGTAACAATGAAGAAGGAATAGTGGATAATGGAGGAGGAGATGATTCCCCGCAGTATGTTATTCCGGCAGGGTTTGATTTTGCAACTAGTCGTACTGTCTCTGCTAAAGTTTATTCAAGTAAGCCTGTAGCGGTTGATTTGTATTGGGATTCAGAAAATCAGGAAAGAAGTTTGTTGGTGAGTGGCCTGCTTGTTGATGGAGAGAAAGACTTGGAATTGAATGTGCCTATTCACTGTGCCAATATTTATTTGAAGTATTCTGATGGAACAGATAAAACAGCATCATTTCCGATAAATAGCGTGACTCGGAGTGGCGAGACTGTAGCAATAACTGTACCTGAAGATGCGGTGGCGGTAACTAGTGAAGAAGATGATGGATGGTTTTTCTATCATAATACAGGCGTTGCTATGTTTGAAGACAATTGGCCGATTGAACCAGGTCAAGACAATGATTTGAACGATGTTGTTTTTGAGTACGATTTGAAAGTAACCGAATGTCAGGCTGAAAAATGGTTCGAAGCTGGTCAGGGATATAAAGAAGGATTGAAGTTGACTTTGGATATTCGTGCTAAAGGCGGTAGATATCCTATTAAATTAGGTGTAGTATTAGGTGGCTTGGATAAAAAGTATATAGAGACTGTTGCAACCCGTATTCTTTTGAAAGAAGGACAAGGAAAAGAAACCGAACTTGCTACTGGGGAAATGAAAGCAGAAATGCCTCAACAGCAACTCTTTGGAAAATCGCAATTTTGTAAAGTTACGGTAGACACGGAACACGGTAGTCCGGTTATCATAATGGATGGTTTGAGTGCTTTGGGTGATAATACTAATTTCTTCCAGACTACAAAAGGTTTTATAAATCCGGGACAAGGCATGTTGCGTGCAGAAATTATTTTGGGAGCTAAGGTTCGTACTAGTCTTACTGAAGATTTGGATCAATTGAAAGCTTATCGTGCTCTTATTACTGATACTCATAATCAGAATTTCTTTATTGTGACAAATACGAATAAAGAGATTCACATGAAAGGCTATAGACCTTCTTATCTTTATACTAATTACGAAGCTGATTCAGCCGGTGAAATGATGGAAGGTGTTCCATATTGTAATAAGAATGGTTTTGTTTGGGGAATTAAAGTTCCTGTTGGCGTAAAACATGCTTATGAAAAGGTGCTTTTTGATGACGCTTATCCTGAATTCCGTGCTTGGGTGACTAGCAATGGAGTTGATAACAAGGATTGGTATTTGCATCCGGCTGCTGAAAAAGTGGTAGAAGCTTGGTAATACAAATTCCCGGTCAATACATTATTTGAGATATTTTGTACAATTTGAGCCCCTCTTTTTTCGAAAAGAGGGGTTTCTTTGTATCCGGAAGAATTATCTTTAAACTAATACCGTAATGACGAAGCGATTTATTATTAGCTACAGTTTGATTACTTTATTTCTTTTGAGTAGTGTAGTGCTGTTTGCACAATGCGAAAATGCGTTTGCACAACAATGGAAGATAGAAGATGCATCCCATGCCTTGCAGGTGATAGAACGTACAGATACATTAGAATTGATCGTGCCGGATGGATTGACTATGTGGTATCAGCAGCGATTGGCGGGGAATTATGAGGTTAGTTACCGCACTTGTATGGTGATGCAAGGAGGGAAGTACGATCGCTTGAGTGACTTGAATTGTTTTTGGGCTGCCAATGACCCTAAATACCCAGATGATCTTTTCACTCGTAGTCAGTGGCGCGACGGCATCTTTAAAAACTACAACACATTAAACCTTTTCTACGTTGGATACGGGGGAAATGATAACTCGACGACTCGTTTCCGTCGTTACAGAGGAGAATATTATGGAGTAGCAGATGACAAGGTGAAACCCTTATTGAAAGAATATACTGATGCCTCTCACTTGCTTGTTCCCAATCAGTGGTATCAGATTCGCATTAAAGTGGAAAAAGGAATCACGACTTATTCTGTGAATGGTGAAGAACTGTTCCGCTATGTTCTTACAGGCGGCGAAGGTGACGGACACTTCGGTCTTCGTCTCTTGCAGAATCATGTCCTGTTTACAGATTTTAAAGTGACTACTCTCTGACTTATATACTGAAAAACCTAATAAGACGATATATCCATGATGAAACAACCTTTTATTAAATTTGGAGTGACAACTCTATTTTCTCTTTTGTGTTCAACATTCCTTCATGCGCAAGTCGTAACAGATGAGCGGATGTTTTCTTTTGAAAAACCGCAAATACCGGATTGTATCACCGCTACCCATTCCCGCCTGTCGGTATCAGATCTGCATTATAAAGATGGAAAACATTCGTTGGAATGGACATTTGAACCGGGTGGTATATTGGAACTCAAGAAAGACCTGAAGTTTGAGAAGAAAGATCCGACCGGCAAGGATTTATATCTTTCGGCTTTTATTGTGTGGGTTTATAATGAAGTGCCTCAGAATGCGACTATTGAGTTTCAGTTTCTGAAAGACGGCAAACGATGCACATCTTTCCCTTTTGGTATTAATTTCAGTGGTTGGCGCGCTGCATGGGTCTGCTATGAACGTGATATGCAAGGCACACCGGAAGAAGGCATGAATGAACTCCGAATTATTGCTCCAAATTCAAAAGGAACCCTTTTCATCGATCATTTGATTACGGCTACTAAGGTTGATGCACGTCAACAGACGGCCGATCTGCAAGTCCCTTTTGTCAATGCCGGAACCACCAACCATTGGCTGGTTGTCTATCAACACTCGCTTTTGAAACCGGATATTGAATTGACTCCTGTAGACGATAAGCAAAGAGCAGAAATGCAACTGTTGGAAAAGCGTTTTCGTGATATGATCTACACGAAAGGCAAGATCACAGATAAAGAGGTTGAAAATATTCGCAAGAAATATGATTTCTATCAGATCACTTACAAAAACGGTCAGGTTTCGGGAGTACCTATCTATATGGTACGTGCCGCCGAAGCTTATGAACGAATCATTCCGGATTGGAACAAGGATATGCTCACTAAGATGGGTGTGGAAATGCGTGCTTATTTCGATCTGATGAAAAGAATAGCTGTTGCATATAATAATAGTACGGCGAAACCGGTGATTCGGGAAGAAATGAAGAAGAAGTTCTTGGCAATGTACGATCACATAACCGATCAGGGCGTGGCTTATGGTAGTTGTTGGGGAAATATCCATCATTACGGGTATAGTGTTCGCGGCCTGTATCTGGCATATTTCTTGATGAAAGATGTGCTTAGGGAAGCAGGCAAACTCCAAGAAGCCGAACGGACATTACGCTGGTATGCGATTACTAACGAAGTGTATCCCAAACCGGAAGTTGACGGAATTGATATGGACTCTTTCAATACACAGACCACAGGGCGTATTGCCAGTATTCTAATGATGGAAGATACACCGGAGAAACTGCAATACTTGCGGTCTTTCTCTCGTTGGATTGATTATGGTTGCCGTCCTGCACTGGGGCTGTCCGGTTCATTTAAAGTGGACGGAGGTGCTTTCCATCATCGCAATAACTATCCGGCTTATGCCGTAGGCGGACTGGATGGGGCAACAAACATGATTTATCTTCTTAGCCGGACGGAATTTGCAGTTTCCAAGTTGGCTCATGAAACGGTGAAGAATGTATTGCTGACCATGCGCTTTTATTGCAATAAACTGAATTTCCCTCTTTCTATGTCCGGTCGTCATCCGGATGGAAAAGGTAAACTGGTTCCTATGCATTTTGCCATGATGGCTTTAGCCGGTTCTCCCGATGGAAAGGCGGAATATGATAGTGAAATGGCTTCTTCTTATCTTCGTTTGATTTCAAATTCGGGCGTTGAGAATGATGCTCCCGAATATATGCCCAAAGTTTCAAATGCTGAAGAACGCAAAGCGGCAAAGCTTCTGATAGAGAAAGGTTTCCGTCCGGAACCGGACCCACAGGGGAATATAGCAATGGGTTATGGTTGTATCTCTGTTCAACGTCGCAGTAACTGGTCTGCCGTGGCCCGTGGACATTCCCGTTATTTATGGGCGGCTGAACATTATTTGGGAGCGAATTTATATGGTCGCTATCTGGCACACGGCAGTTTGCAGATATTGACTGCTGCACCGGGGCAGACAGTGACTCCGGCCACTAGTGGTTGGCAGCAGGAAGGTTTTGACTGGAACCGTATCCCGGGAGTTACATCTATTCATTTGCCGTTGGAACAATTGCAGGCTAAAGTACTCAATGTAGACCGTTATTCAGGAATGGAAGAGATGCTTTATTCTGATGAAGCTTTTGCAGGCGGATTGTCTCAACAGAAGATGAATGGTAACTTCGGAATGAAGTTGCACGAGCACGACAAGTATAACGGATCGCACCGGGCACGTAAATCTTACCATTTCATCGATGGAATGATTGTCTGCCTTGGATCGGATATTGAAAATACAAATACGGAATTCCCCACTGAAACGACTATCTTCCAATTGGCAGTCACAGATAAGGCGGGACATGACTATTGGAAAAATTATCAGGAAGATAAGAAAGTATGGGTAGATCATTTGGGAACAGGTTATTATGTTCCGACAGCCATTCGGTTTGAGAAAAACTTCCCTCAACATTCGCGAATGCAGAATACGGGAAAGGAAACAAAGGGTGATTGGGTTTCTTTGGTAGTAGATCATGGAAAGGCGCCGAAAAACGGAAGGTATGAATATGCTGTTTTGCCTCAAACGAATGAAACCGCGATGAAGAAGTTTGCGAAAAAGCCAACTTATAAAGTATTGCAGCAAGACCGGAAGGCGCATATTGTAGCGTCCGCTTCCGAGCAGATTGTTTCTTATGTATTGTTTGAAACTCCTGAAACAACGTTGCCGGGTGGTCTGTTGCAGCGTGTGGATACTTCCTGCCTGGTTATGACTCATAAAGAATCTGCTGATAAGATTAAACTGACGGTAGCACAACCTGATTTGGCTTTGTATCGCGGTCCAAGTGACGAAGCGTTTGACAAAGACGGGAAGCGGATTGAACGTAGTATCTACTCTCGTCCGTGGGTTAATAATGGAAGTAGTGAAATACCGTTGACTGTGACCATAAAAGGCCGATGGAATGTGGAAGAAACTCCCTATTGTACGGTAGTCTCCTCCAATGAAAAGCAAACAATCTTGCAATTCAGTTGCAAAGATGGTGCTAGCTTTGAAGTGGAACTAAAGAGATAAGAAGTCAGGCAGTCAGAAAATGTTTTGTTTCCCTTTGTATAAGCGTGGTTTCCAAAGCTTTGAAACTGTTGTTTCTAGCCGCAGAAACTTTAGTTTCTACAAAGGGAAACTTTGGTTTCAAGCGTATGAAACTCTAGTTTCAAGTAAGGAAACCAAAAGTTTCAAATAGCGAAACGATTGGTTTCTCGGTGTGAAACTAATCGTTTCCCGTAATGAAACAAAGGTTGTATATAAGTGAAGTAAATATGACTGTTGGGGCTCCCGTAATGAATGTCTCCGATTAATGAAATGTAGTTTGCTGTTTTCGGTGACAGCAATATTGTCATCACAATGCTGTCACCGATTGCTGTCACAATGCTAATCGTTTATAATCAAATCATTAGGTAGTAATCGGTGACAGGTGACAGATATATAATCAAAAGAATTGTGTAGAGAGAGATTAGAACATGAACATGGCAACAGCAACAATGCGGTTGTTGCATACGGCATGAGTATCTCTGATTTTTCCGTTGGAGGCATTGAGTGAACCATACCATGCAGAGCTTAAGGTATATTCCAAACCGAATTTCCAGTGGGGAACATTGTAGGTCAGTTCTGCCCCTGCTGTTACTAACTGATCGAGGTTTGTTCCCGTTCCATACACTTGAGCGTCAGTTCCATCTGGAGCATATAGTGCATCGCTTGTTCCCAAATTCTTAGCATAACCTACAAAAATTCCAGGTTTCCATTTCTTTCCGTAGACAACATTCAACCAAGAGCTGGAGAAACGTATGGGAGTATATTTTTGTTCTCCGGTGTGCTCGTCAACTGACTTAATGCCGAATCCGCCTAATCCGGAGGCTTGTGTAAGATTGGAACCTAATACACTTTTTGCGGCAATGAACCAGGCTTTATGAGTATATTTCGCATGGGCCTCGTAAGAAAGGGTAGTTATGCGTTCGTTTATTTTATATTGATCTTCGTTCGCTCCCCAAGCATGTATGCGTGGCTTTAATGATAATAATTCAATGCCGACACCTGCCAATAAGCCGTCTTTCTTGTAGTCAGCTCCTACATATATCTCCGGGATGCAACCATTCTTTAAGTATTCATGACTTTTTTTACTCTCTTTCGGTTTGTCAGGATTGATACCTTGTGAGGTGTATTGTGATTGCCACACTGCTGCTCCGGTAAGTTGGAAATTTTTGTTTGTATAGCGATAACGAATTTGTGGCGCACGGCTGAAAGGTTGGAACGGTGCTCCTACGGAAAGATTAAGAATCTGCGGCGATACATCTCCAAATAACGGATGCCAAGTTTGCCCGAGCAATACAGCCGATTTTCCCCAATCCAGATTCAAATAAGCATGGCGGAGTCTAATGACCGAATAAGAAGTCCCTGTACCACGGAAGTCGACCTCTACTTTGGCAGATGTCTTGGCTGTTCCCAGCTTCGGACCGGCAACGTCTACTCCGAGACGTGAATACAAGGTATAGAAGTTACTGTTAGGAGTTGAGTTCAAATCATTCCCGTCCGGATCACGTACCTTATCTTTCGGGTACATATAGAACAACCCGTCTACGGTCTCTTCATTGGCACGACTATTGTAATAGAAATCAGTACGAATTTGTCCGTAGAATTTGAACTTGAAATCCTTCATTTGTGCGAAACTGCCTGATACAGTTATCAGACAAAGAAATAATAGAATGTATTTTTTCATAATGTGCTTGTTTATAAACGGGCGCAAAATTACATAAAATTACCGGTTTATCAGTTTATCGTTGATTAAAAAAGGCTAGAATCGCCTGATTATATTTATTGAGACTTCCGCTTTTATGAATTGCTTTCAGTAATTTTCTGTCTGCTTGTGGCGTCAGATATTCCCAGAAAGTTTTCATCTTGTTTAGAAGCTGTTCGTCTCCTCCTTCCAACTGTTCTGCATATTGAGTGTATACAGATGTATGCATCGAATGAAATTTTTCCCTCATTTCATCGGCGGTTAAGATTCGATTCTCTTTATACTCCAAAGCCAGAGCCGGATTGGCAAGCAGTCCCCGCCCAATCATAATGCCTGCCAATGCCGGAAATTGTTTCTGGATACGTTGGATATCCTCCAAAGAATGAATGTCTCCGTTATAGATAAGCGGATGCTTGCATACCTCCTGGAAGGCGGAGAATCCTTCCAGGTTTACTTCCCCTTTATATTGCTGTTTCCCTAATCGGGGATGCATGGTTACTTGCCGCAAAGGTAAGTCGTTGATGATAGGTGCCAAGTGAAGACATTCATCCGGATTTTCCCATCCTAATCTCATCTTTATTGAAAAGCTGATTTCCGGATACTTCAAAACAAGATTGAGCAATTCCTTCACTTCTTCCGGATAAGGAAGAATGCCGGAACCATTGTGGCGTTTGGTTAATATGGGAAAAGGACATCCCATATTAATGTCGGCTTCCTTATATCCCTTTTCAATGAATAGGGATAAAATCTTCTCAGCCTTTTCAGTAGAAGGGGCTATCAGCTGGGGAATCAGATGCGAAACCTGATTATTCCCGGGTTCGATTCCCCGGATGTCTCTATGGCGGAAGCTGCCTTTTTCGAGTCGTACAAATGGAGTGTAATAAGTGTCTATACCTCCAAAGCAGGCAGCATGAGCATTACGGTAAATTACGTCGGTGTAACCTTGTAATGGGGCAAAATGAATAGGAAGAGTCTTTTGCATTGTTTTTATTTTTGTGCAAACTTATATATAAATGTTGATTTATACGCCAGTTGAATAAAGAAAAATATTTCTCTGTGAAGAATGAAGATATGGAAAAAGTAAAAGAGAGGAACCTCGCGGACCCTCTCTTTTTAATGTTAAATTGATTAAAGTCTGATTTTTATAAACGTTTTCTATGATTGAAGGTTAGAAAAATTGGGGGATATACTATTATTCTACAACGTTTATAGTCAGTTCACGTACTACTTGACCACCTTGATGGACGTAGTTTGCATTGTTGGCTACGAAGGTAGCGGTGTATGTTCCGGCCTCCTCGTAGGTATGTGAGTATATCTCTAATGATTGCGAGATATTCTTGATGGCTACACCGGCGTCAGGATCGCAGGAACCATTGAGTAAGAGTGGTTCGGAGATTAGCCAACTATTTTTTAGTGTAGTTCCAGCCGCAGAGCTGGATACTATTATTTCCGTCGGTATAACTGTTTTCCAAAATCCGGGTACACCACCATCAACTGCTCCATACTCTCTGTCTTTAACTTTGTCCGATTGCTGGTCACTTTCATTATTTACAATGTTTAGTGGTGTGAAACCTAGATTTTTTGCATAGACAGTTTCTGATTTATTATTATTAAAAGCCAGTTCTATGCGTATATTGTTAAAAGTAAATTTAGGTTGTCTAACAGTACCGTCCTGACCGCCTTTGTAATGGAAAGCAATGGTGATTTGTTTTCCATTGCCTCATATCCCTTCGGATTGAGATGCAGCCAGTCGTCAGAATACTCAGCCTTCAGACGCTGAGGGTCTTTC
>ENA-UEQW01000791-UEQW01000791.1-human-gut-metagenome-genome-assembly--contig:-NODE-791-length-28630-cov-5.602529_pt1 | contig 28630 bp, 33 predicted proteins | sample MGYA00242947_ERZ507947 | MGnify/ENA primary metagenome ERZ507947 (study PRJEB26167, sample SAMN06115421) | human gut metagenome | host: Homo sapiens | place: China:Guizhou | collected 2015-03-17... | reverse complement strand
GTGGTCATATTAGCTTCCCTTGACCCTAGTTAGCCGTGAACGGAGCCAAGCACTTTACGGTTACGTTCTCCGTGCTTGCCGTAAGCCTGTAAAACTTCTCTTCGTGACTGACACTCATGGTAATCTTGTCATCAATAGAGGCACAGCAGTCCAGGACGTTACGCATGAGGGGCAACGACAGACTCTGTTCAAGATCGCCCACGGAGTTCTTCTCAATCTTCAAGGAGTCCTCCGAAAAGCCTTGAACCGTCTTCATCTTGAGACGAATACGCTTGTCCCTCATCTTGAACTGGAAGGGCTCACTGTCATCAGAAACGACGCTGATGGACTCCAAAACTTTGGAAAAATCCTCTACGCTGAACACCACACAACCCTTACTGTAGTAACTATCATCAATGAACTCCATGCTCTGCTTGATGTAGTCGATTTGACCCGTCTGGCTCGCCGCAATGGTTGCCGTAAGTTGTTCGCTCTCAAACATCAACATGGACTCACTGACGTTGATCGTACACTTCTCGTCAATGAAGCTCAGAATAGTCCTGAGAGGGGCAATAAAGGACTGAAATTCAAACTGAACCTTGGACAACGGCTTCTTGTACTCGTAGAACGCACAGTGCGCACTATCTGCGAACTGAATCGTGAACCCGTCTTCACTGTTTACCAGACGAGCTTGGTCGTTCTCACCTGCAAGGATATACGTAAAGGATACATCATTCACCATGCGGCGAAGAACCGCAATGGATTCCGAAGACATTTTAATCGTGGAGTCCCACGTCTTTTCCGGGAGTTCGTACTGATCCTCAGTAGCCTCCAGAATGAATACACCTACGCGAGAACCGCCTTCAACGTTAAGCGTATTTTCACCCTTATGGTGGTTGAGCAAAATGGTCTTCTTGCGCAACTTGAGAAGATCGGAAAACACCGAGAACTGCAACCCAATTGTACCCTCTTCTTCCACTTCACAGGGTACACTGAACCGCACGTAGGACTCAGTGTTGGCGATAACATTCAGAAGACCATTCTTAGCCTGTAGGATTACGGCGTTAGGTTTGACCGCCAGTTTACCTACTGCGGAAACCGCAAGCTGCAAGTTATCTTTCTTGATGGTTAGTCTCATGGCTGACCTCACGGTAAGAAGTGTTTGATACCATTACAGTGTACACGTAAACACGAGTATTGACAAGTACATTATTGAAGGACACACGTGCATCAAAGAACTTTCTTGGACTTCAAGAACTTTATGAACTCGTCGCGTGTGAGTATTTCAATACCCTTGCTCTTAGCTGTTTTTACCTTTGACGAAGACGACCCCGCAGATTTCACGACGAGCATATTGACTTTACCCGTGAGAGAGTCAGCATACACGCCCCCATTAGACTTAACGACTTCCGCTAAGTCTGCATCCCGGAAGCCAGTAAACACTACGAAAAGACCAGCAAGTTTAGAACTTGCGGGCTTCTTTTCTTTAGGTACAATGTAAGTAACGGTATCCGGTAAAGTATTCAAGAACTTCTTGAAATCAGGCAAGCCTCTCATGAAAGCATTCGTAGTTTTAGTAGAAAAGCCGGGGAGTTCAAGAACGGCTCTCTCCACGGCTTCGGGCTTCATGGTGAGAACTCGCGGCAAAGCCTTACATATGGAGGCAAACCGCGTTGAGCCTAACTCCCGACTAAAACAACCAGACCCATACATGAGGTCTGATAACAAGCACTTATTGATGGCATCATCAATCTGCGAACGAATGGTTGACGCCGTGCGCTCTTTAACGCCTTCCGCTGTCTGTAGTTTTCTCAGATTTGCCTTGATGATTTTGGGGATGCTGTTGAGACCTGCTTCATATAGTCTCCCTATGATGCCGGAACTCACATCTTTTACGCCTAAGACACGGAAGAAGTTTGTGATGCGCGTTATCTGAAATTCTTCGATGTCTTCCGCATTGGGAACAAAGATGTCTACGCCAGATTCCGTCCACTCCCAATCTTTATCCTTTGGGAGGTCGGCGGCTTTAGCTGGTTTGAGGACTTCAAGTATATGCGGTATGACATCACCGCTACGAGTAATCTTGATTCGAGCACCCTTGCCGATCTTATTATCCGCTATGAACTTGGCGTTAAACCCTGTAGTTCGGCTGATAGTGACACCCGAAAGTTTGACGGGCTCAATGTTTACGACAGGTTTTAGATAGCCGTGTTTGCTGAGTTGCCATGTCACACCCTTAACAGTAGCGGTAACAATGGAATCCGCAGAAGTCATTTTGAAGGACACGCTATAGTCAGGGTTACCCGACGTATTGACTGGGTTCAACTTGTCCAGTGTAACAACGAGGCCGTCAATGCGGTACGGGCTCTTCTTTCTGCGCTCTTCAAGAATAGCTACGAGCTTTTCAGAGGTAAGGCTTTGGTATGTACGATGCCACGGGGTATCAAAGCCCAAGGCTTCAAGTTTCTTGAACTGATCACTAGGCTTCATGCGAGGCTTAACAATTTCATAAGCCAAGAAGTCTACGTCCTTGATAGCAGGATTGACTTCGTTGGAGTTTGCTATGCCCGCAACATGATTACGTGCGTTAGCTTTCTCTTCTTCGTACTTGCGGAATCGAGATTCACTCATAATGAGTTCACCGCGACCCCAAATTTTGGGCAACTTTTTCGGAAAATCACGTATGTGAGGAATCAGATGCGATATAAGTTGGCCTTGCGTACCGTCACCACGACTATAGAGTTGCTTAATGTTCCCGTCACTTGTAAAGCCGCCGGAGTTACCATCTTCCTTGTCGCTGACAACGTAAGGCCCCGGATTAGCTTCTAGCCAAGCCTCTGCACTTCCGTCCGGCTTGATTTTATCCAGAGAACCCATGTGAAACGGCAAAGCTACTTTGCCCTTAGCCTTTGTGACAGGTGCCCCAATCTTGGATACGTAAGGATTACGTGGGAACTTCTTTTTGAGGGCATCAAAGATAGCATCGTAAGTGACATCATCAAAAATACGCCTGACGACTTCAAGTTGCTTAGGCGTCAAACGATACTCACGCCCATCATTGTAGTAAGCATCATCGGCAAGCCTCAGAACACCTACAATATTCTTTGAACCCCAGGTTGTGAGGAAGTCAGCAACTTCATCCTCGTTTTCAGGGTCTATGGCTTTCAGGTCGTCCAGAATATCTCTGAATGTTCCAAAGGCGGTGGTGGCAGCCGTAAGTTCCTGATCATCGTGTTCTATAGCCATGAGTCCATGCCTCCACGTCTTTAAATATCATCGTCTGAGGGAACATCATCGAAACCCTTAGCTAAAGGCTTTCGACTCTTAACCGAGTTCGCATTCTTGAAGCCTCTATCGCCTTCTTCCGTTATATAATCTCCAAACTTACTTGTTCTCAAATCCGCTCGGAGCTTGAAATCATTAGGTGATTGGTTACGTGCTTTAGGTTGTTGAACCGTTATACACCCAGCTTCCATGATCTCATATAGTGTTTCTTTCCAAATCCACATATTGGATGCATGTTCTTTCAAAGCCTTGGCGTAACGAATGTCATCACTTTTTTCATCTAGCTGTGCCAGAACGCACACACAGGTCTTGTTTGCAGTAGCCCAACGCTTTGCTCTACGTCCAGCCTTATCCAAGGATTTCCACTGTTCAGTTTCTCCATCTTCTGGGGCCATAAGACCTAGGTAGTCGACGGCTATGATGTCGTAGTTTTGAACAGCGCAAGTCTTCAAGGCCTGACTTAAAGACTCCCCTTCTTCGGGGACATAAAAATGAAAACAGCTAGGGTCGTCAGGACTCTCGTGAAGAAAGTCATCGACGGCCTTAACCATTGGTTTGTAAAATCTCTTGAAGTCACGCATGATTTCATTGGCGGGAACACCAATGAGGTTAGCCCCCATACGAATCAGCATCTGTTCAACGCTCATTTCAAGGGGCAATAGACAGACACGAGCCCCACGTTCTTTCATGTTCATAAGAACGTCTAAAGCCAAGCTGGACTTACCGCAACCTGTCTTACCTGCTATGACCCAAAGAGAATCACGCGGTATACCTATATTCATATCATCGAATGCTTTGTACCCTGTAGGTAAAAACATTCGGTTCTTCAATTCTTTGTAGAATTGTTTGAATCGAGTCCTAACGTTTTGACCCGTCACTTCAAACAGCTTACCTTTCGTCAACGCTAAGGACTCAACACGAGCCAAAGAATCCCGTGTATGAATAATCAGATTCTCAACCTCTTCCGTTGTCATATCGGACTTGAGACTGTCTGACAATTCATTGTGTAAATTTATGAGGCCACTATGGCGGGCTCTGTTGGCTATGCTGTCGGCAACACTGCGGTACTCATCATAATTACGAGGACGAGCAAGACTTGCATCTCGAGGTAGCATTGATCTTCGCTTAACCTCTTTTGAGCGTAAACGTCTTCTCGTTTCCTCATCTAGCGTCGCGTCGTTAACGAGTTCTTTCCATGTAAGCAAACGATTCTGCTTCATGTAAACAGAATCAAGTCTTTTGAACGCTGAACTGTAAGCCTCGGTCGTAAACAAATCAGGTGATAGTTCCGAAAACACCTTCTTGTTGACCTTATTCATTTTTGGGTCACACAGGCTACGAATCAGTATGTGCTGTGACCAGTCTTGCTGAACGCTCATTCCTGTACTCCCTAACCTTACAGTATGTCTTCACGAAGTTTCTTCAATAGCAACTTTACGTCTCTGGGAAGCAAGGATGGTACGCTATAGTCTGTGTTAGGCGATTTAACGTAGACCTGAGAAGGAAGTTTCTCTTTCGTTCCAACGATGTTGATGGCTCCACTAATAGGATACTTCAAATAGTTGTCGAAGTAGTCAAGGGGATCAACTCCACTCAGAACCACGAGCCTAAGTGCCCTTGGATAAGCATCCAGTATATCGCGTATATCGTATAAGCGTTCTTCACTGGCAATAATGGAACGCACAACAACAACTTGAGGGTTATCCTCTCTCCTATCGCCCCTTCGGGGATCAAATGCAGATGTAGTCCATAACCACCTTAGAGTTGGTATCGACCGCATGAGAGCTAACTGAATACAGGCCGCAGTTTCGCAAGCAATAAACTCGCTGGGGTAACTTGAAATCCCTATAATGTAGGGCTGAATTTCCTTCATGGAAATAAGTGAAGCGTATATATCAGCCTGAGCTTTAGCATCAACCCTGACGGATTGTTGTTGACGGGTGACACCTGATTTTACTTCCCTTTGTGCCAAGATAATGCCTGCATGAAAATAATCCCATAGCTCTTCGGGTTCAAATCTAGGGTACGCATAGTGCGGGGCATAGCGCGATCTCAACAACGCACAAAACTCTTTTCTCGTCATGATGACCTCACAAGTATCTAACAATCAAGTATAACACGCTGTTGAGTACAAAGCTATATGCTGAACTTGCGTTTAGTTCTCACGGGGCCACCCTTGGAACTCGGAACTATATCTAGTATAGGCTCTTCGTCCTGTTCATCCTTGTTATTAAAGGCCAAGCGTTCAAATTCTTTGCATAGCTTGGTCGTACTCATGTTGGATATTTTTCCATCATCCTTCATGATGCGTATCATAGGCTTGTTCTTGCCCTCGTAAGCTGTTCTCACACGGCTGTACTCTTGATATGCATTGTTCATGTCAAAATGATAAGAGCCTACGTTCATGTATATACAGGACAGCGGGGGAGCATTAAAGCCTAGACTTACAAGCTTATCTATGGCTATGACAACCTTGTATTTGCCCGCTCGTATGTTATCTACCATATTCGCCCGATCTTTCTTGTTAAGGCGTCCACTGAGAACAGCAAGTTCCTCAGATGTTACTACACCTTCCATGATGAAAACTTCACGTAAACTTTCAAGATGAGCAATACGCTTGACAGGAATAACAATCCTATAGTTCGCCGCCAAATCTTTCTTGGCGAGATCAGCAATGAAGGCATTCCTTTTATCCGCTTTTGTTACTGCATTCCATAGTGCGTTCCACTGACGACTTCCCATATTATCGTACTCCGGCATACGCCACCCTGTGAACTCCACACTGTAATCACAGGGTAGTTGCTCACTACCGCCTTCGACTACAACAGGGCCCAAGATAAGATTCTGCCGGAAATCTAGTTGATCTCTACGCTTAGGTGTTGCGGTAAGCCCACAACGATACTTAGCCCAAAAGCGACTAAGAACAGAACTGTATTCTCCTGCGGAACTCCTATGAGCTTCGTCAACAAGAATAAGTCCGAACTTCTTGCGTATACAGCGTAACCTGTTGGCACCCCAAGTGTTCAAGAATTGCTGGTATGTGTATAAGCACACAGAAAGGGTGTCCACTTCATCAACCGATGGGTTTATAGATAATAGATTTCTACCCATCAACTTCTCACGTTCTTCTAAATCAGTGAACTTATAGAAATCTATTTGAAACTGCTGGATGAGTTCTTTTTGGTGCGCAATAACAGCTACACGAGTCTTAGACGCAGCAGCTATAATAGAACCCAAACCAGTCTTACCAAACCTAGGGGGAGCTTTGATTTGACCCCCTTTTGCTTTAATCCAAGCATCTGCGACTCTACGTTGTTCTGCAAGACGAGCAGGATCTGTGAAAGCATCCCAATTAGAGGAAAATCTCATTTCCTGAGGCAACTTGAAGTAAACCCGTTTATCCTGTATTTCAATGTCATACTTAGCCCTTACATCGTGTACAATTCTATCCAAAATTTCTTGAACGAGAACAATGTCACCACGGTCAAAGGAAAAGTATTTCTCTGTGAGTCTATAACATTTTATGACTATCTTAGCTTCGGAACAATGCATACACGCATTATAGGATCCCTCGATGCCCTTTTTAGGGCACGGTAAGTTACGGGAATAGGCATCACAGGAATGTGGGTCAAAAAGTATTTTACGTAGGCTGTCCTTCAAGCTGGCACGAGTACGGCCCCGGAGAGCCGAAAAGACTTCCCGGGGCACGTACACCTTATCAGCAAGAATTACAGTTGCCGTTTTGCGGCTTTTCTTCTTGCTTTTCATTGGGTTTGTTTTCCTCGTTGGACTTGATACTGGCGGCAATGCGTTGTCTTGCCTCTTCACTGAGAGCCTCGCCGCTCACAGTATCCCCATAGATGGTAACTTTCTCAGGCATTGTGCCTCCTACGGCTTACCGTCCGTGATTTTTCATAGTGTTGGCCCAACTGTAAATGTTGGACTGCGGGCTGACCGTGACAAGGATGAAATCAAGCTCTTCCGGTGTCATGGGCGTCGTCATGTGAAGCTGTAGGAGGTGAGCCAGACGGATGTCATCATCGAGATCTTCTCGGCTCAAAGCATCCTTCACTTCAAGACGAACGTTGGGGTTCATGTTGTCACGCATCGCTTGAATAGGCGAAACTTCTTCGCGGGAGTCCACGTATTCAAGTTCGCTGTACTGAACACGCAGGCGTTCAAGTTCACAGCGGGCTTCATGCGTCTTGAGGATTTTCTCGGCTTCCTCAATGGGAACAATTTCCAGAAGGCCGCGACTGAGGGCACGGCGGAACTGATCACTTTCTTTGAGGTTAGCTGCCGACATTTCCCCGGTGATAAGACGGGGAATCCACGTTTCTTCCACACGAATATGGACGCTGTGCGAACCATTGCCGGGGAAAATAGTTAGTACGTAGTCACCCTGAACGAGGTTACGGACATATATCTTCCCATCGGAGGGAAGATCGTCGATGTCCACAGGCACGGCATAAGTGGGACGTTTGACCTTGACACGAGACGCATCGTAAGTACGAACATTACCGGGGGCTCCAGAGGGCATAGTTGTTCTCCTATGAACAAGGTTGTAGGTTAAAGAATATATGCGTGAAAGGGAAGACTATTCTTCGCCGTCTTCCTCGTCATCGCCGTCGCCTTCATCACCCAAATCTCCATCTCGCAGGAATAGTTGCAGCCCATAACCTCCGTCACGGTGCAACTGCTTCCCACAGTACTCTCGTAGATTAAACTTCTTGCTCACAACATTCCCCTGTGCATCGTAAATGCACCCTTCGAGAATGGAATCTTTGAAGGAATCATACGAGAACACGATGTCTTTCAGGCGTTCAGCCGCCTTGGAATCTTCCTGTAGGGTGACGCTAAAACCCTTCTTCACTGCGGTCTTTTGACCCGTCATTTCCAAGTACTTGAGAACATCGAACACGGGGTCAATACCAAAACCGGAAGACCCTCCGTGTTGTGTCCACCAACGACCATCGCACTCCTTGAATGGAACGAAAGTCTTATTTTTCTTGTTACGAATATGGAAATAACGGTACTCATCATCACCCTCGACTTGAACGTTGTAGTTGGACTTCCCTGTCTTGATCTTGTTGCTGACAGTGCCGATACGACAACGAACATCGTCTACATGCTTGAGAGTTTCACCGCCTGGGTTGTACTCGCTGTCCCCATATCCTCCAATCTTTTGACGAATTTGCTTCGTACCCAACAGCGTTATGCCGCGACTGGCGATCAAAGACTTCAATGGGGTGAGGTACCGCGAGAACATACGAGCTTGTGCACCCAAAGCTTCGTTATCCTGCAGGGCAATCTGCTTTGGCGTCAAAGACGTAAAGGAGTCAATGCCGATAATAAGTTCGGGGCCGCCATAGTTATTCGGTACGGGAACATAGAAACAGCCTGTATCACTGTACAAGGAAGCGTCCCACAGCTTGACTTTCTTTGTCTTGCCGTTGACTTCGACCTCACGAGTCAGTGTATCACGAATGGTATCTTTCGTCCACCCGCTCCCGTTCTTCCTCACCTCATCGGCAGTTGAAGGTACGTACAAATACCACCAGCGGTTATCCAGCTTGACCTTTTCCGGGCGATTCTTAACAAGATTCGTCAGAAATACCAAGCCCTGTTCCCCAAACTGCGGCTTGTAGTACCGGATTTGCGGGCTTATAAGCCAATCCTTAGTTTTGGCGTTACGCAATCCGATCACCTTATGCAGTTCATTGGGTTCAACACCCCAAATATGTCCCGCCCAAATGGGATCGAATGTACCCTCGCCATCAAGGAAAACACCTTTCAAGCGGTAAGGGATAGTACGCAACGCTTGCCCCATAGCCATTTTGACGATAGTAGTTTTACCGCCGTGTTCCGGCCCGGTGTAGGCATACACTTTACCGCTCTTATGACCACCCCCAAGTATGAGGTCAAGCACAAGAGACCCGCTTGAGATAGCGGTATCGAGGTCGTTAAGACCTATCTCTTGGGCGAGTAGGCGTGAGTCGGATTCAATGTCGTCAACAAAGCTATCGTCAAAAATGTCCAAAACATACGTACTCTGATCGTCACTGCCCTTGTCTGCTTTAGCCTTAGCCATTGTATCTCCTTTAAGGTAGGTTGCCTGATGCATAATGACGTGCCGTAGCTTCGCAACAAGCATCCACTAATGAGCACTTTATACATTCAGGCAACCCCATATATGAGCCAAATTGATAAGGGCAGCCAGCTAGTTTTTTCTCTTACCGCCCTTCTTGGACTTCTTAACGGGACGCTCCTCTTCTTCGTCGTCCTCATCGTCAAGGTCATCTTCGTCGTCATCCTCCTCATCACGAGAACGCTTTTTACCCTTACCGCCCTTCTTGGACTTCTTAACGGGACGTTCTTCTTCGTCCTCATCTTCATCTTCGTCATCCGAAGTGTCGGTATCATCTTCGTCATCTTCGTCGTCATCACGGGAACGACGCTTCTCCGACTTACCCTTGGACTTCTTGGACTTGGACGGACGTTCTTCTTCGTCGTCATCGTCATCGTCATCATCCACATCCGAGTCCAGACCGAATTTGACGAGGAGCTTGTGAAGGGCTTCCAAATCGCAGTTATCTTCGGTTAGCGTACCGCGTTCGTAGGAAGACGCAAGATTACGCATAATCTCGGCATTGTCTTCCACGTAGTCGTACACAGAATCCAAATCATACAGAAGATATTTCCTCTCTTCCTTGGTAAGAGGAGAACGGTCTTCCTTTTGAATTTCGTACATGCCAGAGCCCGTCTGGTTCGGGTCCAGCGCAATCGTAAGATCCCGACCATATTTGGGATGGCTAATATCGAAAGCCTTCCCACCCTCATCAGCTACGGTGTTGCGTTCACCCAAACGCTGAATACGGGCGATGGCCCCGCCGGGAAGCTGAAGGACACGAACAGGTGACCACCACTTATCACCCGGTTTTCTGAACTCAGTCCCTTCGGGAATCGGCGCAGACTTGGCGGGGCGGTCTTCCTGTTCATCACGAATGATAGCGTGCACGAGGTACACGCGTTGCTCTTTGATCCCCGCAGCGCAGCACGCGCATTTCTCCGCATCTCCGTTGTTCTTGCGGCACAAAACGGGATACGCAGAATCTGCACCCTGCTTGGTCTTCGTGGGAACCCAGTGAATGATGAGTTCATACACATCACCCAGAAGACGAACACGAGCAAATTCCGGGGGATTCGGAATCTTGAAGCGTTCGTACAAATCGCTGTACTTGGCCCTCATATTGCTCGGTTTTACTTCCGCCCAAGATTTACCTCTTTTCTGAGCCTGAGCCATGATGACCTCCTGTGGTCTTACACGTTTCTGTATTTGCCATCAGCATACGGACTTCTTCTTCCACACTAAAGGGTTCCAATATGCCGAACTGCAACTGAACAATGGTAACGAATGGTTTTAACAAACTTTCACTTAACACGTCAATTAGTGCGTAGCGTTCACTACTCACAGAAGATGCGTGCAATCCGTTCTCAACTTCTTTTTGCAGTTGAGCACTACTGATACCTACACCTTCTTCATCGTCATCATCTAGCGAACCGAGATGAATTATGTCACCTTGTTTTAACCCCCAGGTTTCATCATGAATGACTTTATTTTTCCTGTTCTTGGTGTAGAAGGACAGGATATTATTGAAAGGCACTTTCGACCTACGTGGGTCGTAAGCGTCTATCATATCAGATATGGCAAACCAAGCATCGGTTCTCAAATGGTCGGGATCACTATCACCCCTACGATTGAGAAGAAGTTGGCGTACAATGAACCTCAAGTAGTGATTTGCTATACCATCTTGAACGGTTTTGATCCCATCGGCACAGCTATACACGGTTTTGATGAAAGCATCTATATTTGAGCCCCAACGAAACCGCAGACTCACGACATCACTCAGTTCCTCCATAGAAGGAGACTCTTTAGAGATTATCTCCTCGTACCGATGCGCAGTAGTCTGCAACTCAGTCAGTAGAGCTATGAGTGAACTACGAGGGAGAAATTTGGAGGGAAGAATGTATTTGATACGCCTTTCATCGTACACACACAGGTAGTTGATGAAGGCTGCCGTCGTCTTTTCCCTATCTTTGTATCTGTGATGACGCTGTATCTTTGACGCCACGTAAGCATCGAAGAAAGGTGTATGTACTAGGTACGACAGTAGTGTACGCAAGTACACATCTACGTCTATTATGTGAATGAAGGACTTGCCGGGAAGCCCAGAGCCAGCCTTCACGTTGAACACTAGCTTTTTCATGGTTACGCCTTCTTAGCGGCAGGCTTCTTGCGAAGCACAGGCTTCTTCTTCTTTCGGGACAGACTTGCCCCTTTGATGCCTATCGAGTGCTTTACTTCCTTGGACTTTTTATCCTTAGACTTCTTTTTGTTGGCGCCGACCTGCGTATGGTTTGACTTATGGTAGGTGTCATACGTCATTAGGATACGGTCAAACCTATCCGTTACCTTTTCTTCATCGTCCACCACTGTGGATGCATCCACCGATGCAGCCTCTCTGCTATCCACGGCATTTTCACTAACAGCAGAGTTAAACGCCTCCTGCTCTTCTGGGTCTAACCAGTTCATACGAGCACTGGCAGATGACATGCCCAGAGACATGAAAACCGAAATATACGCATGGAACTTTCGAGTAGCCGCCGCTACCCCTAGGGCTCGACACGCTTCAATATAGTCAAGAGCGTGATGCCATGACTTTACTTCCTTAGCCGGGAGTATTTTGGAAAGTGCCGCCTTGTATGTCTTCAAATCGGATTCAACGCTCAGTGAAGACCAAAGCTGCGCATATCGGGCCATAGTGTTTATGTTATGCAGTGCCAAAAGATACGCATTGACGTTGGATGACCCGTAATAAAAGATTTCCGTGGTTTGCAGGGCATGGCAGATGTTACAGGAACACGTGTTGTAGGGATGCATATTACTAGTCTGTAAACTTTCCCTACGAGCACGACCTACCCCAAGCTTTTTCAACAGATAGCCTTGCATACTGAACGCAGTAGTACAACGTCCCGATTGCAGGTGGCTGCTAGAATCGCTGGTAATATCGTAGTACTTACCCAGCCAAGCCAAAATAGGAATAATCTTTACGCCAGCCACACCAAACACATGGTAGGACTGCTGACCTATGAACTCGATACTGCTCATTACCGAACTCAAGAAGTCGAAAATATTCCCATAGTAAGTACTGCCGAGAGCCCAATGCGTCAGGCGGTCATCGTACACGGTATCTATAAACCTGCGGCGATTTTCGATGGTAAACCCGTGACACACATTGTACAGCATAACGCTAGGATCAAGGTTATCAAAGATAACCTGCGTGTTGGCTTTTTGCTGAACAGCAGAATTGTGAATTTGTTCATCGGAAGACCCGCTGTAGGGTGGAATATCAAGGGTCATTCCGCGTGTAACGTACTGGTTGTACCATGTAGCCAAGTCCTTAGGATCAATCCAGTCCTCTGTACCCACAGACAACTTGTACCCACCGGAGTCACCGAAGATTGGTGCCTTGGCTTGTGACTTATCGTAGCGGAAGTTACGCTTGGAGGCTTTGTTTTCATAACAGAACATAATGCCGGTATTCTTAACGGCAGAGCCAAAACCTAACATTTCCGCGTCAATGCAGTAATCCCAGTTGCGGAAGGTGAGAGGTATATTGTAGTCTCTCATACCGGGCCGCGTGATGAACAACTCGCGGTCCTTAAGTTTGATGAAGAAACCCGCCGGGGTAGGTATTTCCTCATATTCACCTACGCGGGTTCTATGTCGAACGTAAATACAAATCCCACCAAAGGCTGTATACGAACTACCTGCGGCAATCCAGTTGAACATTATGTACTCCTCTCGCCGCAGGTTTATCCGTACAGCGCATTACAAGCATAAACAGACTTTCTAAGTTCCGCGAAGAGTTTTGGTGTAGGATTCTCTTCGTACAGAAACGATAGATTATACAGTGTTCTCAGCATAAAGAGTTCTTTCATACTGCACACAGGTGCGCGAAGATACTTTCTCTCCAGCTTATCCGTAACCGCGTAAGGGATATCTTCATCGCTGATAACTTCACAAGAAAACATCGTTAAGCCCCATGCGTCTTAACCCTATAGTAACGATTACACGCAGCCAGTGCATCCTTGACCTTTTGATGATTGCCATTTGTAGGTTCTTGTGTAAAGGCGAACTGAGCGTGATACAATGACAACAGTAAGTTGAACTCTGTTGCGTTCACAACGGCATTGCATTTACTTGCACTCTTCCTACTTTCCAACTGGACTGCTTTAGGCGCCACCCAATGTCGTGATGCAGTATCAATACCCATGGTAATCTTCCTCACTCAGGTCTTACGATACGGACTTTCTTGTAAAGAGGTCGTACTTCCTTAACCTGCGAACGAAATTCTTGCGGAGTAACCTTTCGGCACTCTTCGCGGTAAGGACAATCATCGTAGAACGTCGAAACAACTTCGCAAGGCCAGCATTTGAACATGGCTTTCGTATAGTCTCCACCTAGCATCATGGCGTTGTCAAAGATGTTCACGAACCCGCACTGTTGCTTATAGAATTCATTTCCCTCTATCTCAAGACGCAAATCCTGAGAACAAGTTTGAGGACGATCTCGCGCAAAGTACTTGACGAGGAACCCACGCACGTCTAGGTTACGAAGCCCAAACTTCTTCGGGAGGATTCGCCGAGCAGCACCTACGTACATATTAGCTTGACACCTATGTTCAAGCTTAGGCTCTGCGCGTTTGGTTGCCATCATGAGGCCCGCCGTCTTGTACTCCAAAATATAAGCGGGCAGTGTAACGTCTAAATCCTCGGATCTAAGTGCACGGTCAACCACGTAATAGTTATCCGGGGTAAGCTCGATGTTGAGAATACTGCTGGGATCAAACATGAGAACTCCATCGCAGTGTCCACTAACAGGAGCATCAGGCAGAATGAACTCAAATTCTTCATATTGCATGGGACGCCCACACTTCGGGCACATAAGTGGCCCTATCTTGGCGTACACCATGTAAGGTTTCCAAATGCGCCCCCGCGGGTTACTTTCATCTGTATCACGCACCCACTTACCGCAGTGATCACAACTCCAGTTACCGAGTATATAGCCCGGATTAGCTAGGGGTACCCACTTCTGTAAAGCTTGGTGCACTGCGGTTCCGATACCGCAGTAGAAATCTGCTGTGAACGACCACAAATAGTTCCCCGTCATGTATCCTATACATTCGTACATGAAACGCCGAGGGCAAAAGGGAAAACTGGACATTCGTATGCGTGGTGGTCTTGAGTCCACGTTGAGTTCTGTCTTCAACGTGGTTTTGTATAGTGAGTCAAAGCTGAACTCGTCCTTAAACTTGGGACTGCGCTTAATGTTCAAGTGTCCGCCCATGTTCTCTATCCTATCCCTTACTATCATGAGTTAATAGGCTTCCACCATTCGACACCACAAGATGCTTGAGAACCTCAATGTACGTGTATGGCATACTATCAGGATCGTGCTTTAGAACATCTTCGGTTAAGTCAGGTACTGGCGGAAATAGTACACGTATATCATACTCGGAATGAAGCTCATCTACAAGTCCTGGAATACTACTTCCTGCTTCACTCTTATAACCAAAAACTGCACGGTAACCTGCTTCATCACCATCCATGCATATTATAAGTGTCTCTGCTCCCAAGGTTTCTAACTGTTCACGCATGAACGTTGTAACACTGGTTCCCAAGATTGCTAATGCGGGCAATCCATAACGTAAACATCTCAAAGCATCACCTACACCTTCAACAAGAACTACAACACGTGTATCATATTCCAGAAGGTAATCAATAGGATACATGGGCTTCGTGATATTTGGTGGAAACCAATATTTCGGCCCTGGGGAATCTTCGTGAAGGCGTGCCCTTACATACCCGTAATATTCCCCTATGTACGTCATGGGAAGATACAAGTAGTACTCCCTATTACGAGGATCCCACAACTTTTTCGCGCCGAATTTGCGCAAAAACTTAGGGCCGTATGACTTCCAACGACCATCCCAAGGGGACAGAAGTGGGTCTTCAACTTCGGGAGTTGAATTTATTGATTTCTTTGTTCGTGTGATATAAAGGACATCGCTTACGCTGTTCTTGTCCCAAACACGCATACCTATGCGTTGGGCCAACTCATTCCACGTGCCGCTCCTCTTACAACCTAAGCAATGCCAAACCCCTGCCGGTACTTTCCCACCTAAACTTATGCCCAGCGACGGATTGCTGTCATTATGAAATGGGCACACTATCATGGCATGATCGCCGCTAGACTTGTACCCAACTCCAGCCCGTGTTAACTCCGCTAGGATAAACTCCGCGGGAATTATAGACTTATAAGTAGGCATAGCAATGCTAGTTTACATTGAGGATAACACACGAGTCAAGATGCTCTATGTCTAAAGCCGTGTGTGTATTGCATGTACACACATATACTGTATACTGAGGAGTTTTGTCTTTCCTAACAAAAACTTTCATAATAGCTACCTTAGACCCCAAAGGATACTTAGGCAAACACATGCGAAGGAAACATAAAGCTCTTTTCAACATGCGTTGAAAAACATTGGGGTACAAGTACTCCCACGTAATAACATCTTGGGTCGATGCAACTCTAAAGTCAACTATAAGTTCATCACCAACGAGAGCATTTAAATCACTTTCGACCAATTCCTCCATATGTGCCATGCAGTGCTCATCCTTGTACTCACGTACATAGATACGCATGATGGCCTTTTGCAAGGCTTTATACACACATGCGTCAACGTAGTCATCGGGAAGTTCCCTGGGTTTAATATTCACAAGAATAGATGAGCTATCCTCATTCATAGCCTACCCCTTAAAGTAGTCGTTAATGAGGAACACCAGTGCTTGCTCATTTGTCACGAGGCCAAGACGCATCTTTTCTTGGCACGTCGTAGCCGCAGAGCACAGTTTTAAGGCCTGCAAGTCAATATCTTCTACCCCCTTATCGCGTAACTTCTGTAGTTGCGCGTCAAAGCGCATGAAGTTGACACCCCAGAGACCCTTTCGGTCAAACTTGTCAATCTTGTTCGTAAGAACGTAAAGATACCACAGAGAAGCATAGTAAGAGTACCGATGCACAAGAGTTACAAACTCTTGTGCTCGGCTTTGCTCCAACTGACGAATAGTATCCATGGGAACAAAGCGTTTTTTCGACAAAAGATACGTTACGAACTTCATGACGAGGCCATCAAGCTCACCCATAGAGGACACAAGATTCTTGATGATGCGTTCCACATCCTCTTCGTTTTGGTTACTGGCTATGAGAGCCGCAGCAACAGATTCCATAAGAGAAATCGAGTTGCGGGGCTGATTACCTGCGGCAGATACAATGGATTTCAAGTGCGGCTTCAAGTCTTTGTAAATGTCGGGATACGCAGACTTGCTGATCTTCAATAACCGCTTCGCCATTTCGGATACCGTAGGATAATCCCAGTACAGCTTCAAGCACCGACCGAATGTTGCACCCGCCAGTTTTTCAGGCTCCGTTGTGCAGAGAATCCAAACAGTCTTCGCTGGCGGTTCTTCCAAAGGTTTGAGGACTTCTTCTTTGGCCTTACCTGTCAGACCATGAGCTTCGTCTACAATGACAACCTTGAAGTTGAATCTCGGAGCCACTTTGATTTGGTTGAGAATGTTACGAATACTCTCAACCTTACCTTCTTCACCTGCGGCATTCAGTTCCAAAATGTCGGGGTGGTTGTTCGCCAATGCAAAACGACAGGAAGGACATTCCATGCAAGGATCAATACCATCGCCCAAGTTTTGGCAGTTCAGAATCATGGCGAGAAGACGCGCTGTCGTGGTCTTACCACTACCGGAGCCGCCAGCGAACATCCACGTTTTAACGAGTTCTCTTCTCTTGAGGAAACCTGAAATGATATCCACATTTTTCTGGTTTCCAACAATATCACCGAGGACACGAGGGCGGTGTATAACAGCCAAGGAATCACGAACATCAAAACTGGACATGGTAAATCTCCTTAGTCACGCTTTTCGATTTGGTTTACCTTAATACACTTGAATCTGAAAATCATATAAGCAAATAGTGCCCATATGATGGGGCCACCCAGTATGACTGCGATAATGAACAATCGCACAAACATTGTATCACATTCTTTCGTAGTACACGAAAGGTACGTGATTACGAAGAATGACAGTATAGCAGGTACTACGCACCACAAAAAGAAGAACATAAAGGGCCCTCCTTTACTCAGTATCTTCCACCTGATTCACGTTGTGCTCATCATCCAAGTACGAGTTAAGACTTCGTGCTCCATAATGAACAAATAGGAAGCGAATGCGTTGTGCATTCTGCTTACTTCCGTCCGCCTCACCGAGCTTGGTAAGGAACTTTTTGTCCTTCTTACGTAAAGCCTCTATGATGGGCTGACACTCAGTGATGATCTCATTGAGCTTATCGAAGGCCTTTTTGTTCTGCGTGGTGACGAGTCGATTACTCGTAAGATACGTGTTGAATACAGTGTAATCGAACTTTAGTGCAGTTGCAAGAGCCGTAAGAGTGGGTTCAACGGTAAAAGAAGGTAGCGTGACAAGAAATGCATTCAGAATCGTAGAAAACTTGCTGTTGTTCCCATACTGGACAGGCTGTGATTTTTCCACGAGAAACGTAAACTTCTTCTTGAAAGGTTGGTTCAAGAGTTCAACAAGAGCTTCAACATCAAGAGACGTGAACATAACCAAACCGTCGGCATGTCTTTTGGCGTCAACCATGACGACCGGGTGGTTGAGGCTCACGTGATGCACTACAGTAGCGGTTTCCCACAGAATGGGAGGGCGGCGTAGACGATTCATGTTGTTGGCAAGGGCTTCACTTGAGGTAAAGCCATACACGTGATCTTCATCATCCTCAGGGATTCGCGTAGAGTTACCGGGTACGATACGCAAAGACACCCCATGTCTCTTCAACTCTGTTTTCACGTCGAAGGGACTATGGTTAAGGATAGCCACAATGGACGAAAAAGTATCTGCAGATTTCTTCATGTTGTTTCCTCACAACGTAGTTATTACTATATAAACGATTATCTTACCGTAGATTTCAGCTTTATACTAAATTTTGCCACTAAAATGGCCTTGAACAGGAGGCACTATGCCTTTATTCCCCATAAACAAGGATAACAACGAGACTTACATACAGCTACGTTTTGGGCGTACTGCCGACTATGATAAAGCCGCATCGAGTGGATACATCTTGTCACCTGCGGAACTAGCTGTGTGTTATGACGACGCCAACAAATTAGAGAAAATAGTTGCAGGTGGTGATGGAGGATCACCTAAAGTGGTGTGGCCCGTGAATGTGGAGTATCGGTACTTGACTGACATGGAAGCCACTGACGACGTAAAAGAGGCAGTAGACTTGCACTTTCGGGTAGTAAGCGATCACCCGCAGTTGTATACCGACGAACTTTACCATGTTTCAGTATACGCGAAATACGTAGTAACTGCAAGAGCTCCTACGTTCAGAGACAACTACAGTGGAGGTTACGGAATAGGCTCTATATGGTTGGACTCCACTAATAATCACGTATACGTATGCACGGAAACCAATAAAACGTGGGCTACTTGGGTTGACCTCTTTAATAAGACTGGCTTATTCATGGAAACCGTGAGTAAAACCAAAGCTATTATACGCCCAAACGTGCCCACTAAGATTACGAGTGCCGCTACTGTAGAGCTAGACCTTCCCAAGATTGGGTATCGTAACGAATACACTATTATGTACGCGGGGTCTCCGTCAGACCTTAAATTTGTGCAAGACGTGCAGTGGTCAACCCCTCTGACCGTCGCAAGTTCATCCTCTTATGTAATCATATCCATATTGTATAGTGGCGGCATATACCTTGGTTCTTATTCTGTCTACGCTTAACATAAGCCTGTAAACATCAGGAGAATAAAATGCCCACATTTCCGATTGATGTCTCCAAATCTGAGACACGTATACAATTCAGGTACGGAAAAACCACGGAATACGATAGCGCAAGACAGCAAGGCTTCCGCCTTCTACCTGCAGAAATCGCTATTTGTTACTCCGAAGACGGTGTCGTTGAAAAAATCGTTACAGGTGCAGAGAGTGACGATACCGTCATCTGGCCAAATGCAATGAATGGTCGGTATAGGTCACAGTTATCCAGATATGCAGACGTGGAAGATGATACAGACTTGCTATTCATGCGCAAATTAGAGGATGCGTGGCCTCCCGAAGACGGCGTATGGCCTACGTATCCGCATGTCAGCGTGGATTCCAGTACACCGAGCGTTGATGACAACCTAAGTAAAGGCTATGCGGTAGCCTCCATATGGTTCTGCACTACAAATAACCATCTGTATATTTGCAAGGCGAGCACTAACTCTTCTGCAACCTGGGTTGACGTGACATATGACAACAGCATCCCAGAAGAAATAGTGCCATTCAACGAAATCATTACGTTGCAACCTAATGTGTTGCACAGATTATCGTCTCTAGACTCTTGCAGTATAGCATTGGCTACCCCAGTAGCGGGTAGATTCAACTTTTATGATGCAGTCTTTAAGGTTAAAGATGGCGCAACCATAACGTGGCCTTCCAACCTTCAATGGCCCTCAGGATCAGAACCGAAATTGAGTCCAGGCTACAGGTATCGCCTCAAAATAATCATGGATGGAACTCTCCCATTAGCGGAATTACAATCATGGGCAGATTGCCCTGATTTTAGCCTCAACTTTACACTGGGACTAGTCGATCCCATTCTTGCGTGCACAAGATCTACGGTAGATTATGTTCTTAATGAGAACGGCAAATATGAAGAGGTACCTGCAAATACACTAGGTATAAGCTATGAAACAGGTACTCCAGGAGCACAATTATTTAACACCAGAACACGGCTGAACAAGTTCTATAAAAGTGCAGTCGTGTCTGGGGCTAATGTACAGTCTACACTGGTGGATAATGACGACGTACAGGCAGGAACGCAAGCACTGAGGATGACGGTAATAGAGTTAAAGGAAAAATATATTTACAATGTAAAATTTTCTGGGGATTTACCTGCACCTGAGGAAGGCACACCCGTAACAATTTCTATTCGAGCTAGAAAAATTACCAACAGAGCTATAAAATTAGGTGCAAGACTACGCGGTGTAAACGACGAAGGGGAAAATGTAACAAATTTTATGGTTGCAGCCTTCGATCTAACGGATACTTTTCAAGTATTCACGGCGTCTCAAACAACCACAGCACATGAAGGTGTTACCAAATATGCTCTCTTCGTAAGTGTTGGCATAAGTGCAACCGTAAATGATGCGCAAGTAGGTGATACTATAGAAATTGATTGGGTTCAGCTTGAATACTCTCCGTACAGAACACCTCTCATCATGGGGTCTGAAACAAGTCAGGTAACGGTAAATCGAACTGAGGTAGTCGTAAACCGCAATTACGTTGATCCTACGCTGTGGAAAACTTACAGTGTTGTAGCCGAAGGGTGGACTGAAAAGCACACTGGACGCATGTGGCAGATTGCTTTACCTGAGGGTACAGCCAAATGTAGAACCTACGTAACTTCCGCCGCGGGACAGCCTGTGGAGGCGTGTATTGAGGATAACTCATCAACACCTAAAAGAATAACGACTTCTACAATGTCTGAAACTTTTGAAGAACACGTCAAGACAGCGGCGTGGTTCGACTTTGACACTAAAGCCTTGAAGTCTGCGGCTAACGGTACCTTAGGCCCAAAAAAGGTGTACACTGACAATTACTGGGATGACGAAACCAAGGTGTTGCGCTTATCCTCAGCGAAAACGTCCTCAGTGTATTTGGATGGCTATGTTTATGGACTAAGTGTTTACTTACATGCACTATCAGACGAAGACCTCAAGGCTAAGACTACCCTATCACAAGCTTAGGAGTACAAGTGATGTACATAGACTACTATCTCAAGTTTGAATCCGAGCAGGATTACTTGAACACTCTATCTTCGCGCATCAGCGATGAGACAGGACAAACCGAGTACTTCTACCCCATTGAGGCTGACGTAGACGCAGGAATTACAATCTTCAAGGAGTTAGAAGAACAAGTGTATGACGATGAATCCAAGACTATGGTGAATCGCGTAATACGAGTTCCGGGATACCATGTGAATGTACGAACTCGCGAGGGCATAACTCTCCCCGATACTTGGCTATCTGCATTAGTAAACCCTCAACCAATTACACCCTATCGAACATTTGCAGGCCCGGCTAAAACTTACGTAGCTACGAGTACTTCGGATACTCTAAAGGAGTCCGAGGATGCTAGCATTTAATAGACATGGAATAGAGGTTGTCAGTAGCTTACGCTTAGACAACACAACGCAGAAAATACAATATCTTGGACTAGAGTACAATTGCAGTACGTGCGATTGGGAAAAGACACCATTCGGTACCCCTCGTGTTATAAAGGGGTCAAAGGGCTGTACACCGCCACGAAATCTTTGCTCAGAGTCCAGTGTGACGTTTTTACTGGACAGATCGCACGTACTAACGGATGTCATATTCGGCGTGCAGGTTTATACTGCTGTTCAACAGCGTTGGGCTAATATTGATGAGCCTAACTTCCGAAACGGAACCGGTGTTCACATCGTACCTCTATCTGTTTTCGGAGGGCACAGAGCGGGTAGCAAAATGACTCTTACTTTTCAACCCAATGGCTTTTGCGTAGGTGGGGAGCGTCTTACTTGGGATTTAGCAAGTGCGTGGAGACTCCTTATGGTTGAACCCTTAATCTTTTCATGAGGAGCATTGGCTATGGCTGTAACAACTCCAATGGGAACCAGAATTGCAGAGATTCGCTTTATAGAAAATGATGATAACGACCAACCGTGTTCTTACGTTATTTATCCAATAACTGTAGCAGAAGCCGTAATGGTTACAACTCAAAAGACTCTTGCACAATTTCTGCAAGAGCAGTCTGACGTTAAGAACAGTACTCAGATTTGGGATGCTCACGATACCTTTATTGGAGACGGAGTGGAGTCCGAGTGCTACTTGTCAAGACTGTTAGGCAATGATAAAAGCTACAACGCCTTGGTTAGCTTACAAGGTGTTATTCAGACCCCAGAAGAAGCTTACCGAATTGTTGGAGAAGACATTATACAGTTCGCCTCTGCAATTCCTGAGAACGTAGGCATAAGCATACGATACCTGAAACACCCTTTAGCGGATAGCGCACCGGATAGACCCACAAACAAAACTCCAGCAGACGGGACTTCCATTGCAGCGGGTACGTCAAGTGTCAAGTTGACGTGTTCTAATTTTGTGTCCGATTTCGGTGGGCACTTGAGCAAGGTGAACTGGATTATTGTAAGGTCTTCCGATATAGGTTTTGATGACACTGATCCTTCCAACGTTATGTATGAGGGCAGTACAACTGCACCTGAGCTAACAGTAGCTGCCAACAATTTGGGATCAGGCACTTTTCTTTGGAGATGTCAAATGATGGACAACCAAGGTGCAAAGTCACCTTGGTCAACATATACGTCCTTTACTTTGGCTTCCAAGTAGCACAACAAAACCCCGGTAGTCTTTTCGGCTACCGGGGTATTTTTACGCTTACTGAATCTAGGAATTACTTGGGCTTACGTAAGACTTCATACGTTATGTAGATAAACGCAAGATAAAGTACAGCCCATACAAACTCTGCGAGAATGGGAACAAATGGAACCCACCACGCAACCCCATCGGTAATGAGGGCCAGTAAGATGAGAACAAGTGTCAGTCTCAGCGTAGAAATCATTACAGATTCCTCTGCCCGCGAGCTTGTTCCCATTCCGTAATGTTGCGGTATGAGAACACGCGAGGACAGGTCATAGGCTTCATATAGTAAATGCGGTCATCGCAGTCCTTCACGATATAAGTCCCTCGACTTTCATCCCAGGATTCAACACGATAGCCCGGGGCATAAAGATACACGCGATGCACAAGGCGACCATTGACGTTTCGGCGGAAGTAAGCCGCATAAGGGCCACACACCTTGAAATCCGGGCCAAAGTCAAAGTTTACTGAGGGGACATCTTCCCCAAGATTCACGATGTCCTTATCAGTAGCGCGTACATCGACAACCTGATAAGGACATACTTTCTTGAAGTGCAGCTTGCCGTCCTCACTGGTTACGACGGTTAACCTGTCGAGGTTGGAATACTCGTAGGGTCGAGAAGGATCGCAGAACACCTCATCGTGCTGTTTCAGCTCATCAAGCACCCGGCTGCGCTGATCAATAGTCTGAAAATTCAGCACGGGATTCCACGAATTATTTCTCAGGAAAGTTGACTTTCCATTTCTGTCCTGAATGAAAACCCCAGCATGATCATCAAGGATGCGCTCAACACCCCACCCATAAGCGCAGATGATGAAGTGCGGAATGCCTTCGTTTTGTGCTTTGAGTTCATCCTGCGGAATGAAAACTTTGGACTCAAGAACATTTAACTCTGGGTTTCTGTAACCCATAGCAATTAGTCTAGCCCTTTCTTGGCATTCCATGCTGTAGGCAACCTTGAACTTCCCTCGTGCGTCCAGAGGCTCCTTGGAATTGTAGTCCATGTATGCCACCATAGTATCTGCAACTTTCTGTGCGGATACCAGAAGGGGTAAATTAACATCTTTGTGAGTTCTCTCGTACAGGACATGGTTGTGATTGTCCGTAATTTCGTAGAAAGACAACCCGCTATTTCTCACAAGAGAACAAAGCCCTAGAGGGTACACAAAACTAGCCTCGCGCTTGGGCCGTTCTTCTCGCTTGGGAAGTTTTGTTCCGAAAAACGAAGTTACGGTGTGAGAAGCAGTCTGGGACTTAGCGTTCTCTTGTGCAAGCCGCTGTTCCCGCTCTTTGTACCACAAACTGTTGTACTGACCTGCCTTCTTGCGCTCCGTTTTAGCTGCACGTCTAGCGCGGGCTTCTGCATTCACGACTTCGTGAGCGGGCTTACGATTGCTCTTCTTGTCAGTAGCCATTCTAATCTCCTATAGCGTTGGGGGTTAAATGATAACCGTGCGGTCTTTATCCCAAGTAATGCCGTTAACGACATATAGACCGCCATTTTCGTCATCTTGATCTTGATGATCAGGTGACTTAACCTCAGATTGGTGTTCTTCCACCTGCTCTGACTTGACGGATTCCTGTGCGTTAGCTTTCGGCTCTACTTGAAGTCCAGAATCCAAATTCAAGTCACGAGTATTCCTCATACTAACTGAATCCAATTCGCTTGTCAACAGCAATTCGTACTCAGTTGCCCCATTCTTCACCTCGGCTTTGAGTTCGGGTGTCTTGACTACAAGCTTACCTGTAATACAAGACCTTAAAACAGTGCCGTAAGGCAGTAGGTAGAAAATGTAAGGCGGCACAACCCCTGCGGGGGTACTTTTCGTACCCCATGTACGAAAGCCTAGAATACGGCGTTCTTCCTCAGTAAGTGCAGGCCACTTAACGTCCTTGAGGTAAGAACACAGGGCTTCGCATACGTTATGTGCTTTTTGATACACTTGCTTATGCCCATATACGGCAGGCTTTATGTGAGAAGAAAATACGACATCCATAACTTGCGATAGGATGCCTCCAACATCTTTACCTTGTACAGTGATTTCTTTTCCTTTACTGTTCATACGTACTCCTAGTAAACAATGTGATTACATATATCACATAACGGGACTAAACTCGTAAAAGGTACCTGCACGAGAGCACTCTGTAATAGCCAAAACACATTTGCGTCCACACGTCTTAACCGCAGTATCCCAGGGAAATGTATTTTCCTCTTTGGCACTCAACACTCGCTCTGTGTACTCTACAGCAGCCAAGCCTGACGGCGTTTCCTTATAGAAATAGCGAACTTCTACATCATTCGCGTTGACCTCTTTAACTTGAATGATGGTGGACACCGTAGAACATATCCCAAGTCCACTCTCGACAAACTGTATGTCATGCATGGCACTCATGGATAACGCAGGGATAATAAGAAGCGATGCAAGCTTGTTCATTTGTGTATCTCGTAGCCCTCTGTACAAGGGATTACATTGTTATTCTAGGTGTCCACCGCGAGTCCTTAAGTACTGTGCTTCTACTTTACGTAGTGTTTGGAGTTCAACACAAGGTTGTACTTACGTACAGCACCGGGGATCGTAGCGGCACCCAATTCGGTGTTGTAATACTTCTTATAGTAACGGGAGATTTCGTAGGTGTTCTTCCGATTCGGAATACGGTGTGTGCCAGCCCTCATTATGTAGTTGCACGCGGCTAAGGCGACTTGGTAGCGCAAGTCAGTCATAAGCTGAGGTGCTCCCTTTATAGGACATGCACGCAAAGCTTCTATCTTGGATTTCAACTTCTCCTGACCTTTGGTGTTGAGCCAACGATCCAAAATGTCCTTTTCAGTGGAAGGTAGAATTTGGAAGGCACCTAAAGCCTGACCCTGTGAATCAACTAATAATCTTCCCATTTCCGATTCAATGCACACCGTAAACACAAGAACTTCCTCGAAGTCCCGACTGTAGCAATCCAGATACTTGAGGACGGCCCGTATCAAAGTCCTCATGTGCTCCTCTTTGATGGTAGTGTACTGGGCCTTCCTCTGAATTTCCATGAGCTCTATAATGCGCTCATCCTTGGCGTCCACTTTGTTTTGCAGGTCAACAAGTTCTTCTTGAAGCCTACTGTTCGTCACCGTAGCTACATAGTTTTCCTCAGCTAAAACTTCTATTGTATGATTGAGCCTATTCACATAGTACTCGTACTGATTGATCTGCGCTTCGCGCTCAACATTTTGTTTATGCCATACCGTGGCGAAAATAGCAAACAGCACTAGGTTGCCGAGAATAACCCCGAAAGCTACTTTTCGTGTCCATTTAAACTCTGCGTGAATAACGTTCATAGAGAACCTCCATTTCTTTCTACCCTACACCTAAAGTGTAGGGCCTTAACTACACCAACGCTCCTGTTGCTGTGTCAAAACCACCCACTGACTTGTAACACAGGTAAACTTGAAAGCTCAAAAAGCCTAGACCAACTAACATCTTGGGTTAAAGCAATCGGTTCATCCATTGTACAAACCACAAGTTACCAATACTCCCATCAGCCATAGTGCATTCGGTACACCTCCATTTGTTAGGGTTGCGTACAGCTTCGTAGGCCGCACTAGTCCATTCCTCCACATTGGGAGTCCACGTCGTGAGCTTCACCTTGTGACACTCACTTAGGTAAATCCCTAGAGAGGGATCAATCATGTAAAGGCAAAACTTGCCATTCTTTGCACCAACGCTAACGGCTTCCATAAAACTGGAGCATTGAGCGGGAAGAATTATCGAGTTTGCACAATTAGGCATACTGCGACCGAATGGTGACAGGCCATTCGCTTTTGCGCGCCCCACACAAGATAGAGATGGTATACGATTTTCCTCGAAGAGGAAAGCCTCAGACTTTATTTTCTTGATTGATTTGGGATAATAACGGTCGTCGTGCGTAACCTGTATCAGGAAGCTATGCCTGAGAGCCCGCATGTGCTTGAATAGATCAGCGTAATCATAGTATCGCATTCCGTTGGTAGTAACAACTACCTTACCCAAAGGGTAATTGTTTTCTATGAAGCTCACAGCGTATACAAACATATCCGCGAATTGTGGGTGGTCGAGTGGCTCCCCTCCGGTAATCAGGAGAACAGGCTTTTCATGCAGGAAAACATCTTTAAGAGAGTCCACTACAGCTTTGAAATCTTCAAGAGACATATCAATGCCGTCTGGTTTATAATCACCCATGCAATGAGTGCAACCCATGGAACAACGAGTAGTAATCTGTAACAGCATAGTAGCACACGCCCTTAGGTTTATAAGTAGAGAGCCAAATGAACTTTGTAAGGAAACATCATGTACAACTGTAGGCAGTGCGTTGTCGTATAGGAGATGAAATAGCAAGCCCACCAGTGCGCCACCATAGCCAGTAGAGCACCCACAAATGTTTTTCGCGGTATAACTATAGCCAGGTATACCTGATATGACAGCAGAATAATTATCCATGAATCTGCAATAAAGAAAAGCACCAGATACGTCACATCTAGGATGTCAATCAAGCAGTTGCCCACATTCACAGCCCACCCTGTAGTTATTCAATGAAAGTAATCCACCACATGATTAGAGAACACAAGAATACTTCTAGGGTGTACTCTTTGTACGTGTACACCCCGTATTCTTTCACATAGTCCCTAATATACGCTTTCTCCGCCATAAAGTATACGATTATGTACCCAATAAAAACACATACCGTCAAGATGCCAGTCATAAGTACCTCAGCCTAGACTTAGATTATAAGTTTGCAGTAGTCCCCATCAACCGCTAGTTCCCACTGGTCGGAGTACTCTCGTGGATCGTTGCCTTTGCTTACGTTCTTAAAAACCAGCTTCTGAGCGCACAAAACTTTGTTATACGCTTGTATGTTATTCAAACAGAACCTAAAAACAAAGGTAAAGCTTTCGAGCTTGCACGCCGGAATCAATATGTGCAACTCGTCAACTTTTACTGGGCCAGTTTTGGTAGTTATGCGCTCAAATACGATCCCCTGATTAACCCAACTCGCACGCATGAGCGGTTCTTTTCCTGCGGCTAGTTCTTCTTGGGAGGAAGGTTTATAAACTTCCCAAGAAGAACTAATGTAGGGAATCCCAAAAAGGCGCAGAACTTGCTGAGGGCTTACTCCGCCACCCTTCACGAGTTCCAACTTGAGAACCTTTGTGTCCTTTTCTTTGTTTTTAGGTGAACTGTAACCTAACGCCGATTCTACTGCCGCCATACAAGATGGTGATAATGACATTCAATACAACCTCTCTGTTTGTTGTCGACTGCTGATTGTCGAGTGTCGACATTTTGAAGCGCAAAAACGAAAATAGCAAAATAAGCGAAGCCATGCAAGACCTCGCTTATTTTGCTTCCGTATATGCTTTTATGCTATGGGTGACGTTCTAAATGTCTTCAAATCTGTGCCTAGTGACGAACAGCATAAAATCTCCATAGTGTGGCGTTCGCTTTCTATTCCTCCCGTCCGAATACAGAGCGAACTCCTCGGTGGCTGCCCGTTCACATACTATTTCGCGCATCCGCTGTTCAGCATTGGCCCAATAGCGAAAATACTCATCCGTGGATCGGCCAATGTCCTCCACAAGAGTAACCTTGAAAAACTTCATATCGCGCTCCACTATGTACATCCCCATAGGGGGTACAAGTATAAGTCCATCAGCTCTCAGTAATCCATCGGCTATAGCCTTCCCATTCCATAGGATCAAGGCTATGCTTTTCGTCG
>ENA-UEQW01000789-UEQW01000789.1-human-gut-metagenome-genome-assembly--contig:-NODE-789-length-28632-cov-11.519068_pt1 | contig 28632 bp, 40 predicted proteins | sample MGYA00242947_ERZ507947 | MGnify/ENA primary metagenome ERZ507947 (study PRJEB26167, sample SAMN06115421) | human gut metagenome | host: Homo sapiens | place: China:Guizhou | collected 2015-03-17... | reverse complement strand
CAGAATTTTAAAATCTGAAGGCCTCTAACATTTAACAGAGAAAGGTTAAGTGCTTGGAAATTAAAAGTTTTTGAAATGTGGTAGGGGAGAATCTGTGGAGCCAAAACTGGGAGGGAATAGGATAGGGGATAATTTGAGGCGATTTGATGTGTTGTTACATCTTGATCATTTCATTTCTTAAATTAAAATTTGAAAAAACATAGCAGTGATACTCAAAAGCCAATTGGGAGCAGATGGATAATGTGCATGATTTGAGAAGATGAAATGGATATACAATAGTGTGGAAACAAATTTTAGCTATTATCATAATATGTTATAAATCAGAATATGTATAGAGTAAAACCAAAAGTAAAGATTTAGCATACGGAAAGATTGTCATCAGATAATTGTTGCCAAGAATAGCAATGCGTAATAATTTGGTTTGCAATAAATAAATAATATAAATATGAAGTGTTTGTTTACGTCACGCTGATTATGCCGTCGCGCCGATTTGTATATTGGAACAGCCAGATTTGCGATTCTAAATTTAAGAAACCAAATCCTAAATTTGGATTTTAAAACAGTTTTTTCTACCTTTGTATTTAGAAAATTGAACAATAATGAACGAATCAGACAACATAATCGACCGGATAAATTCATTTATAGAAGAAAGCAATTTGACTCGATCTCAATTTGCGGATGCCTGTGGCATACCACGTCCTACAATTTCACAAATGTTGAGTGGAAAAAACAAAAAAATTGGTGACGATGTGATTTCTGTTATTCATAAAACATATCCGGAAATTCCAATGATGTGGCTATTGTTTGGCGAAGGCGAAAAACCTAAGTTTTGCGCGTCTGATCAAGCGTGTGAGAATCTATTATTCCCGCATGACGGTCCAAATCCTGTGGAAAATGAGATTCTCAAGGGTGTAGAGTCCAGGTCAATTGCTCAGAATATGCCTATTGTCAACCAGTTGCCACAAGAAAAGAAGATTTCAAAGATTGTCGTGTTTTTTACAGATAACAGTTTTGAGGAGTATTATCTGAAAAAATAGCTTAAAACGTCTCTGTTTTTATCCTTCACGCGCATGGCTGTGTTTTGAAGGCGGAATCTCTTAGATTGGTATTTGCTTTAACGCTTCCATTTGTAAATCTTGCCATGTGCGATATGGCTCGGATGAGGTTCAATGCCCTCTCGGCTTATTTGGCATAAGCCGAGAGGCAGATATAGCAGCTCCAGTTTGATGTGTTATAAAACCGCTGGTGTTTAGAAGTCGCAATGGCTACATGCTGGCATGTTGAATATGTCTCATTTGTTCTAAAAAAGGTATATTTTCCCGGCTTTTTGTTTTTCCTATAATTTGTATTATGATAAATAGCGTGCGGGTGATATAATGTTTTTGGAAGAACTTGTCATTCGGTAATCATAGTCAAGTTCAGCCTCAGCTCTCCATTCGTTAGCACGTTTTAGCTGTTCTTCGTCATACTTCAAATCATCCCGGTGTCTGTTAAGTTGGTCAGATATAGCATCAAGCATCGAAGTCCGCTCCGCTGCCGTGGTTAACCTCCTCGCACTCGGCCAAGCCTGTCGTGTCTTTGAACTCTTCACCAGCCAATGCGTCAGATACCGAACGGATCATCTCTGCCAAAGGCTTGCCTTCTGCGTTTCAAGCGCACGTTTTGTGTAGGAATATTCTATGATATGGGCGTTGCCGTCATTGTGCAAGCCTTTGTTTTTGTGGCTTGAAATAACAATGCTTATTCCCTCGCTCTCATTATTCTCATAATTTGTTGCAAGTGTTCCAAGATTGTTCCGTCAGCACTTGAAATGACAGTGGCATTATTAGTGGCTTCGGCTGCTATCATCGCGGTTTCAAGTGCTGATTTTTGTTTGCCGCTTAACCGCCCTCTTCCGTTCAGTCTGTCTATGACTCTCTGCATCTCTTCCGAATCAGTCACCACGTCAAGTCCACCTTTGCGCATACGCTCCACAAGGTTGTCCCTCAGTTCCCGCTCCTCCGCTTCATTCTCAGCCTCTCTCGCACTTCTGTTCACACCTTCGCCCTCCTTCAACGCACTCTCAAACTCTGCGAGAAGTCTGTCGGCGGCCTTCATCCTGCGCACACTTTCCTTGTCGCCTCTGTTCTTGAAATACTCGACCATCCTCGCCACTGCGTCACGCAGACGGGCAAGTATGCCTTTCTCCCCTCTCAGCGACTCGGCAAGACGCTTCAACGCATCCTTGTCGTTCAACGCCTCTCCAACGATGTCGCACGTCACCTCCTCGGCAAGTTTCCCATCGGCATAAGCATTCAACTTGCGCTTCTTCTCGATGCGTTCATTCCATTCCTTCTCGCCGGCGACTTCCATAGCCGCCTTCTGCAAAGCCTTGAACTTGCCACCGTCCATCCGCTTCACTCCGTGCGTCACCTCGTGTCCCAGCACCTGCACCAACGGGTTCTCGGCATCCTTTGCGATACGGATCACTTTCTTGTCCGCGTCTATCGTCCCGTTCTCCTCCATCGTGTCCACCCATTCCACACGATAGCCCAACGCACCGGCTACCTCCTCGGCGTCCTTGCGCTCCGCCTCAGTCAGCGGTTTTTGCTTTGTCTTGTCAGCCTCAGCCTTACTCTCCTGCTTGTCAGCCTCCGTAGGTCTGACACCTTCCTTCTTGGCGTTTTCAACGGCTTTTTTGAAATCATCAAACGACTTTTTCTTATCAGCGGCTTCAATGTGTGCCTTCCACGCATCAATCTGCTCTTTGGGCAAACCTGCGCTTTCCATCTTGTCGGCAATATCCAATGCTCCCTCCAATGTATTCACTGTAGGCATCATTACAATCTCATCCTTGCCGTTGGTGGCATACAGCATAGGATGTCTGTATACAACCTTGTCCATTCCTTTGGATGCAACCGCTTCAAGAAACTTCTTCAGATTGACTGCATTAAAGAATATTCCGTCAATTGCGACAGGTATTGCCTCTCCTTTCAACTTCTTGCTTGCAGCGATGGCGAAGTCAAGCACCTCCTTTGACGGCAACGACTCAACCTCCTTGTCGGGGATATGAACCAATCTGTGTATCGCCTTTTCCGTGTCCGGATATTTCCCGTCAATCAGATTGCCGTCCTTGTCTCTTGTCGTACCTTCCCACTCTTTGGGATAGTCCGCTTTCTCCTTGAAGAGGATGTATCCATCAGAAGCATACGCATAGCCGTTGGCATAATGCACTCCTCTCAGCGTAAGATTGCTAATTTTTTCTGAAGCCGTATATTTGAACCGGTTGACCTTCTTTTTCTTGCCCACGGCTCTTGTCGCTTGACCGAGAACCGAGTCGTCCTCAGCCTCAGCCTTGCGTTTCTTATCCTCCTTGTCGGCAATCTCCTTAGCCTTGTCAAAAACGCTCTGCTTCTTTTGCTTCTTCTCTGCCTTTTCACTACCTTTGTCGGTGGAAGTTGTAGGAACGTTCATGCGGGAAGTCGATTGTGTGCCGCTATGTTCATCGGCTTGCGATGTTTCAGCAGTTTCGGCAGACTGCTTAACCGTAGTATGGCGGTTATACACTTCCTTTTTATCTTTTCCGTAAGATTTTTTGAAAACTCCAGCTGTATTTACATTCCAATAAGAACCATCTTTCGACAGCTCAATCATTAGTGTATTATTGTGTTTGTCAGTCAGCAAAAGCCTGTATGTCTTATTTCCGTTTCTGTCAGAACCTTCTTTTATGACATCATAATTCTTTGCGACTTGTTCAATGAACTCCTCCACCGAGGAGAATCCAGCCTTTCTGATTTGGTCTCCGTGGCGTGCCTCTATGTGGCGCAGTCCATAGCCGTTTCCCATCTCGTCAGCCACACCCTCGCTCAGTTTTATCGGAGCGGCGGTAAGACCAGTGTCCTCCGTTATCTCTCCGAATGTTGTAGTTCCGTCCGACGAGACAACGAAAGGTTGTCCGTTCTCGTCACGTTCCTTTCTTTCCTCCTCTTTGGTTTTACGCTCCTCCTCTGCCTTTCTTTCAGCTTCGACACGAGCTTCTTCCTCTGCCTTTTCTGCGGCAATCCTCTCTGCCTCTTTCTTCTCTGCCTCAATGCGAGTCTTCTCCTCCGCCTCGGCACGTTCACGCTCCTCAGCGGCTTTTCTTTCTATGCGCTCCACTTCCGCCTTGGCGGCTTCCTCTCTGCGTGACTTCTCGCCTACGATGGCTTTCCAAGCGGCTACCACTCTCTGTGCCTCCGCCACTGCCGCCTCGTTTTCCTTGATTGACCGCAACAATTCCTCCGGCGTCTCGCCTTTCTCCTTCAGTGCCTTTGCCGCCTTCAGTTTTCTCTCGGCATTGGCGAGCGATGCTTCCGCCACCTTATGTGCGGTTTCCTCGTTGCCCGACATCTCCACGAGACCGTCCCAAGCGGTTTCGGTGTCAACATCGTGGAATTGAGCGTTGCCTTTTTCATCTCTCGGAATACGCTCAAGAGCAGTCGGTGTGTGTTCTTCTGTCGGTTGCTCTCCTCTCTCCAATGCCTTTTCAGAGGAGCCCTCGGAGGCAAGCCTTGTCTCCTCTACCTTTGGCGATGGCTCCTCCCTGTATTCCATTGCAGCCAACTCCTCAGGGGTGACATACAGAGTGCGCATAGACTCGCCATCATCCACATTGACAACGAACCTGCCGTCTGCATCCTTTGGTGACACTATCTCTGCGTGCATCTTCTGCCCGTCCACAACGACATCAAACACGTCTCCTTGCGCATACTCTCTGCTCTCCTCCGCGGGTGACGGAACATCTGTCAATGGACGCTCTCCCTCTGTGGCGACCTCCGGTGCGCTCTCAGTGCTTTGCTCTGCCTCTCGTTTGCTTGCCTCGGCATCTCTCCTCGCTTTGTAATCCGCATACTGCCCGTTGTTGACGATCCTCTGCAATACGTCTTTTGGCACCAGGAACTGAGTGCCGTCAGGGAGTGTCGCTATGGCTGACTTGCCGTCCTCGTGCATCGCCTCTATGGTGGCGATACGTCCGTCACCCAATTGTATCTGCATACCTACAGGGTTGGCTACATTGCCCACCAACCAATCCTTACCTCTTTGGATGGTGTCCTGCATACGTGCGTTTATCTCCGCCTCGGTCTGCTCTGCCGTCTTGACCTCGCCAAGCGACTCTATGCCGTCAACCGCAGTCGGTGACACCATCTTTTTCTCTCCAGTAGCCGGGTCGTATATGATGACGCTCTTACTGCTTGCGTCTGCGTCAATGCCGCTCCCGTCTTCCTTCATCACGATGTCACCGTCTACGATGTACACTTGTTTGCCATTGCCGTCTTTGTCTTTATCCTTAAGCGTGGCAAGGTGTATGGAGCCGTCTTTGTGCGTCATCTGAGTCAGTTCGTCTCTCTCCAATGCCGCTTGATATTTGGCACTCTCCGTGATTTGCGACTCCACCCCTCTAAGTGTCTCGGCATTATCCTCGCTTGGCTCATACATCTGCGCCACGTAGGCATCACGCATCCCTTGCGTGTCTGCCTCGTAGCCCCGTCTGTATGCGTCAGTAGTCTCGCCTTGGCTAATGGCATTTTTGCGCTCTGCGACCGCCTGCGCCAATTCGTTGTTGTAAGCCGATATGGCTGTTTTCTCCGCATCGGTGCGGCTGTCCTCCGCCTTGCGCAATGCTTTGTCTACATCAACACCATACTCGTCAAGAATGATGCCCTTGATGTGTCTCACTGTGGCGTTTTCGCCCTGCGGAGCATCCTCGTTGGCGGCGTCCTCTATCTCTTTTATCCACCGCTTTTCCGCGGCAGTCATCTGCTTTGGGTCTTTGCGTGTCAGCCATAGCAGTGTCTCCGGCGACACACCCTTGTCTTGGGCGAGCCTTGTGCAGACAGCCTTTAGCCGCTCGGCTTTGTCCATATTGTCAAACATCTGCTCTGCCATCGCCACTCCGTTGAGCTCTGCTTGCCTGTCTATGCGTGCCTTTTCGTAGTCCGCTCTCTTACGGCTCCCATAAGTCCTGCTTGTGATCACACCATTGTCACCCAATGACTGCACGGTGTATGTCTTATCGCCATTGTCAATGACGTTGGACGCAATCACTGCCGACATTGGCAAGGAATGTCCTGTGACATAATAGTACATCTTTGCCCTTGCCGCCTCGCTTACGTTTTTGTCGTTGAGCAACTGCGTGATTTTGTTGTACGGCAAGTCTCCGTCCTTTTGAGCATACTCTTTGTACTCCTTGACCATCTGTGTCAAGTCGCCATAGCCGTGCTTGTCCAACTCCGTCTGCTCCTCCTTGCTCAGGGCGAGGCTTGGATGTCCGTCAAGCATCCTGCCCATGCGCTCCACAAAGCCAACCTTGCCTCTGCGTGATGCCGCCAGCTCGGAGATGGTGCGTCCTGCTGACTTGATTGCGTGCTGTGCCTTGAAACCTGCAATCATAGCAAGGTTGTCTTGCCATATATCCATCATCCGCTCTCCTCTCTGCGCCTTTAGCTCTGCTATATACTTGCTCCGCTCCTTGTCGTCGGCAATATAGTTGGGGGAATTTTTATCGGATACAGACTTTATGACATCGCTGTAGTCGCCATACGTGGAGATGAACTCTGGCGTGGCGAATATAGTACCCTCTCCGACAAGCCCTACACCGAGCTCGCCTGCACGCACCCCAAGTTTGCCCAAGGTGCTTGACGTGGCTTGTGCCGCCTTGGTGCTGACATTGCCGAGCCACGTACCGAATGCACCCGTAAGTCCACCCATCGTGAGCCCGTGTCTCATCTGCGATGCCACCTTGCCGAGCGAGAAATCGCCTACGACATATCTGCCTGTCTCAGGGTCTACGTCGAGAGTACCGCCCCACTTGTATTGGTTGAGAGCCTCACCGCCTGTCTCGAACGTGCCGAAGTTAGCCGCTCCGCTTACTGCACCGAGGAGCAGTTTGCCTCCGAGTGTCTGCGACATCTTGCGTGCTGCCGCCTCTGACAAGACCTTGCCTCCTGCCCACAACGTCACTTTGGTTGCCGCTCCGCCTACCGCTCCTGATGCATACGTCAACGGATCAACGGCAAAGCCTGCCACACTGCCTGCTATGTCCGCCACTTTGTGTTTCGCGCCATATTTCTGCAAGGCGGTGTCCTCCGCCTCCATATCACCCCTTGTGCCTGCCATCATTGACGCATACCCTTTGGATAGACTGCCGAAAGAGTTTGCTGCCGCTGCCTTGCGCAAGAAAAACTCGCCAACACTCTTAGGCATATTTTTCTCCACAGCAAGGTTGTACATCTGCTCATCGCTTTTAGCCCTTGCCATCTTACGTGCGGCATCTACCAAAGCCTTGTCATCGGCATCGGGGTACTGCTCCTTGAGGTAGATGTATGAGTCGTTGATGATTGATTGCTGCTGTTTTGAGCCGAGTGCCGCCCACGCCTGGTCTGACAACTTTTGCAGATCGTGCGTCTTTAGGTGTGCCACTGTCGTTGTCTCAAGGGTTTGGGCATTGTCATCTCCAAGTCCGCCCGTGACAGATGCTCCGCTGCTTAGTGTCTGCATAATCTTACGCCACGACCACCCCTCGTCAACCTTTTTGCGCACCTCTGCGCCTGCGGCTTTATCGGCTGCCGCCCATACGCTCTCTGCCGCACTGCTTGGCACCGACGGCATGACTGCCTCAGGCTTGAGCGGTGTCGGTGTCTGATACCGCTTGACAGCATCTGGCATATTGTGGTATACATCATATTTTGACGGCATCTCGAACGTGCCTGCCGCCTTGCTCGGCTGTGGTCTCGTGTACTGCGATGATGGAGTGCGTAGCATATTGATGGTGTCCGCCACCACATCACGCTTTTTGGGTGACGTTGCCTGTGTGCGTGTGGTGTGTGGCGTCTCACTGCCGAACTGGTTGGAGAAATCACTGAACGTCTTGGTGTATAGTCCATCATTGCTCAATGCGGTATATAGTTTTTGGCTCCGTTGCTTGTCACCGAGGATGCCTTGAAACTCGGCAAAAGATTTGGTATATTTACCTTGCGATTTGAGAGCGTTATATAATTTAAGTGCGCTGTCTTTGCCCATTTTTTTTGTTTTTTAAAAATTGTCATAAAGTCCTGTAATACCACTACTACTACCACCGAGCAATGCGTCTGTCTTTGAGCCTCCTTTTTTGTCGTCGACACGTCCGTAATGTTTTTTTCCGCCAACTAACAGATTGCCGCCGGGGCCACCAGTATAGTAGCTCTGTATCTCAGACACCATATCTGCCGGTGTTTTGGCTTTGCCGCTAACGAAATTGCGCGATTGCAACCAGCGATATGTTTTTATAACTTGATCTTTTGATGCGTTGAACGACTTGCCTTTAACTATGTCAGCGATATAGTAGGTGTCATCAGCACCCTTGTCTCCGCCGCTTTCGCCGCTTTTGTTTGACAACGTGCGGCTGCGGTAACGCTCGGTAGCCAAGTGTTCCTCCCACTCTTTAGGGCTATACCCTTTGTGCGTTTTCATAAATTCAAGTTCGTATTTTTTCCAAGCCAGTTCTTGCTTTTTGACCTCCACACTCTGCTGCCACGTAGCATCGCCAACCGTGTTCTCGCGGATAAGTTTTTTCAGTTCTTCTTCTGCGGCTTGCACCTTTTTCTCAAGCAACGGCAATTCTTGCTCAAACGTCTTCGCCTTGCGATCCTCCTCTGCGTCGGCACGCTTGTCGGCATTTTTCTGCAACTCGTATGATTTCACCCAATTGCCCTGTTCTCTATCCATCTCAAGACCCTTAAGCATCAACTCCTGATATTTGTCCTTTTCTTTTTGCCATTGCGCACGTAGATCATCCATCCGCTTCTTTGCGGAATCGGTCATCCCAGGCTTGAGACCTTGGTCGGGGGCTCCCTTTGTGGTAAAATAGAGGTTGGACAATGCGGAGAGACCATCACCGAGTGCGCTGACGATAGCCTTGCGCCTCTCTCGCCGCATCTGCTTTTTCTTGTCCTCGTCGCTCGTCTGGGGTGCGAGCTTGGCGAGGATGTCTCTATACGTGTGGTACTCCTCACCTTCTGTTGCCGGTGTGGTGGTCTGAGCAGCCAAGTTTGCTTGATTGCGCCTGCCTGTGTCTGTGTCTGTGTCGGTGTACTGCGGAGCCGTTGTCGTGACCGCCGGGGCAGGCGTAGTAGGAGGTGCTTGCGGCGACTCCTCCCCCGGCGGCTGGGCAGCGAGTGATGGAGCGGTCGGAGCAACCTGAGTAGGTTGCGGTTGAGCAGGCATCGTCTGTGGCGGTGTCTGCGGTGTCTGCTGCGTCTCCTCCTCGCTCTGCGATGGAGCAGTCGCACCAATTGACGTAGTAGGTGGTGTAGTAGTCACTTTTTTGTCGGTGATTACGGGGGTATCGCTACTCCCTATGATTTCTTTTTTTTTCGCCATATCACTTATTTTTTTCGGGGTCCTTGTCAAATCTGTCATTGATGCCGCCTATGCTGTCAGCCGTACCTGCCACGCCCTGCACTGCCTGCGTGATAGCGTTTTGTTTCTGTCGGCTGATTTGCATTTGCTTGTCCTCCAAAGCGTTGTTGGTGGCTTGATACTGCTGCTCTATATTGTCTTTGCGCGCGTCAGACGCAGCGGCAATAGTACTTGTCGCACTGGCAAGTGCTTGGTTGTTTGCCGCCTTTTGCGCCGCCACCGCCTCCGTGCTTGCGCCCGTCACCGCATTGGCTCCCTGCGCCGCCTTTGTCTGTCGGCGGAGCAGGTCTTGCGTGTTGGTCAGCAAGCGTTGGGCATCGGCACGCTGAGTGCCATCCTCATTGTATCTGCGATTATACCACGCTTGATTTTCAGCTTTTTGCGCGTCAAGCATTTTCTGCTGTTTTTTCGCCTCTCGGCTCGCCTTGATGCCGCCAAAGATGCTCCCACCGAGCTTCATCGCTCCTCCTATAATGCTACCTATCATAGTTAATTATTTTTTATCTTAATATCTCAAAATTAAGCACTTACCTTTGGATATAATCAATAAAAATTAACTATGGATAAACAACGGAGAGAGAGAGCTTGGAGGGAGCGTCTTGCGGCAATAGACGCAAGCAAAGCACCTGTGCTCAACAAGAGGGAGGAGGCAAAGCTACAGCGCAAGGCTGAGACCTTTGCTAATGGTGGCGACATCGGCAACTTTGTGGCGAGCCTTGTGTGGTCACAAAAACAAAACTTTGAGCGTGCAATTACGAACTTGGATGACAGGGACTTGTGCAACCTATACGTGCGGTTGCTCAAACTCGCCCTTGACGCACGAGCATCGGCGGAGCCTGAGACCGCGAAAAGCAACATAATGAACTTGGTCAACAACCTGAGTATCCAACTTTTAAGCGAGAAATAATATGAAAGAAATTGAAATCCAACTAAGCAGACTGAAGGCATTGCAGATGGTGTCTGCCGAGACCATCTATGTCGGCGGCAGGAGTGTCGGCGCAGATGATCCAAGCACCTACGACAAGGTGTTTGCCACTGACGATGACGCACAGTTTTTGACAACAATGTATGACACGGCTGTGACATCACTCGTCACCATCTGTGGAGAGTGGGTGGAGCATACCACCGACACTGATGACGGCTCCATCATCACCCTTGCTCTCCCCGACAATTTTGCACCGCAAGGCGAGAGAAACATAAGAGCAAACGCAATGGCATACGTCATTGCAAGCATATTGGCTGACTATCTGGGGCGTTTGGCGCCCGAGAGTGCGGAATTTTACGAGGAGCAAGGGACTACCCTTGCAGAAGCGATTGTCAACGACTTAAACGCAAGAAAAAGGGTTAAATACACGGAAAAAACAGGAAGAAAATGAAAAAAGGACAACTACAAGTGACAATTGCGCTTATGCGCAATGAGATAGAGTACGATGCGCAGAGCATATTGAGCGTGATAGCCGACACCCTGCCGGGTGAAGAAACGGCGCACGTCAAGCACATATACGACGACATCTGCGAGGGGGAGAATGCACGGAGGACTATCCGATTTGCCGACACTGCTTTTGCGGTGTTGGCGGAACACCTGCACGGCTACACGGCTACACCCATCGGTGGTGACATCGCCACGGACGACATCGCGCATACACCGGATGTGTACACATTGACAATGCAGATGGATGGTGACACCTCGTCATCACAAGTGGCACTCGTCAAGACTCTCGCCCATGACTTTTTGGCGTTGGCAATTGTGTGTGGATGGCTTGCTCTCATAGGTAGTGACAGGCTTGACTACTACTACACCATGCGTGACACTGCGTTGGGTGGTGCTGTCAAGGCGGCTGACAGCCACAACCGCATAGGGAGGGTGACACCGTTTTTCGGCAACACATAGCGTTTTGCACACTTTACGCATATTTGTGCAAAATGTGCATATATTATATAGTAAGGTGTGACACACATTGTCGCACCTTCTTTTTTGCCCGTATTTGCTAAAAAGTGTTAACGTTGTGCATTTTGTTGGATATTCTGTTGCACATCTGCTACAAAGGCATTATCTTTGCATCAGAAATAAAACAAAACACTAACTCAACCGACCCGCGCAGGTCGTTAAAGTCAGCACAAAAAACGATGAAAATACTAAGCGTATACAAACAAGAAGATTGGATGGCAGACAAAATCCGTGAAAACATTACGAATTTGTTTGGCAACGATGAAATCGGCAATGATTATGCAAACAACTTGATTGAGATGCTTGCCCAGACTGACGACACCGAATGTGTCATCGAGGCAGAGAACGGCGAATTGCACATTGTGAAGCGTGCAGACATCTACGACGATAATGGTATCGCAGAAATTGCAGAAGAAGATTTACATTTCTAAAACGATAGTCCGAACAACAAAATGGAATTGAATGAAACATTAAGAAACGAGCAAAACGAGACAGCACAAGTACGTATGCGCTTGTGCAAGACACTGAAGCGAGCAAGGACAGGTAAGGAAATGTCGCAGATGGAACTCAGCGAGAAGAGCGGTGTCGCAAGGTCAAACATCGCAAGAATTGAGGGCGGCAACCTTAATACTGGGTTGGACACCATCATCAAGCTCTGCGAGGCACTTGATTGCTCGCTCGAGGTAATCCAAAAATAGCAAGACCGCCACACCACACACCGAAAAGGGGTTGCACATAGTGCAGCCTCTTTTTTTCGCTCCCACCACCAATGGGCGTCACCTCCTGCGTGGCACAATGACGATGTCGCAACCGAGAGCGTTGCATATCTTGGCGAGTGAGTGGAGCCCAAGATACCGAGGATAGTCCGCCGGGTGTTCGCCCCGTCTGACTGTCATATTCGACACGCTTGCCAACTCCGAGAGTGCGGCTATTGACAGATGCCTTGCCCTGCGTGTGGCGAGGAGCTGTATACCCAACTCCTCAAATATTCTCCTTACCTCCGGAGGGGTGACCACCTCCGTGCCTAACGGTCTACCCCTGCGCCTCATCTCTCTCAGATTTCAAAATTTCCAAATCTCCGACCAATTGGCGGAGTGTGCGCAGATCATGAGCCACGTACAACTCTCCGTCACACTCAATCAGTGCCGTCACCTCGTCCGCGCCTACGGCAAACATCTCTCTCGGATTGATGTCAAGTGCGTCCGCGATTCTCCTGATGGTGGAGAGCGTTGGATTTTTGAGGAGCCCGTTAAGGTTCTGCTTCCTGATGCCGAGGCGGTCAGCCAATGCCGTCTTCGTCAATCCTTTCGCCTTTAATATTCTGTCAAGGTTGTCCATATATCTGTATGTTTATGGCACAAAGGTACTCATTATATATATAGTAATGTGTATACAAATTACTAAACAATGTTAACGTAATACATTTTCTTTACTTTTTGTTTGGTTGGTAAAGTTATACATATTACCTTTGGGGCGTAATTCAAAAATCAAAGAACTATGATACGATTTTTAGCATCTTCGTCCCTGTCACTATTCTCCGCCACCTTGATGGCGGCAGTGACCGACACGCAAGACCTTACCGCAATATATGCGGCGGCAGCCTTCCCCGTCTGGACACTCGGCTTGTTCGTCAAGTTAGTAAAAAGAACAACATCTAACAACTTAAATATTAACCAATAAACAACAAATTATGAAAGCAATCTTCTTGGCGGTGGCACTGCTGATGGCATCCACCGCAAGCGCGAAATGGGTAGAGTCTCAGACTATCACGATGGAGTCGCCCCGCATACATCAGGGCGAAACCAAAAAAGGGAACGTCAAATACTACATTGTGGTGAGTGACGGAGTGAACCGCAAGGAAGTCAGCGTGAGCAAGAGCAATGCGGAGTCTGGGGTAATCACCCTTGTCAAGTGGGTGGACGATGAGACAGGCAAGATACGCTACACCACACGCAGCGGAAAGAAGCGCGCCGCCACCCCCGACATTGATTTAAACAAAGTGACAACCGAATAAAACAACAACGACAATGACAACAAGACAATATATCTCAGCGGCTCTCCTCTCAGGAGCGATGTTTATGTGCGGCTTCGGAGTCCACGCCGCCTATGCCTCAACCGAGGCTGTCAACGAAACCTGCTGGTGCGACAATGCCTTTTTCTGCTTAATGGATTCCGTTGCGGATGACGATCCGTTGTTGTGGGCAAAAGTGGAGTCCTCTACTGAGTGGCAGGAGTTCGCCACAGCCTACGACCGAGGAGAAGGACAGACCGAGGCTAAGGCGGTGTGGGAGTATCTGTGCGAGCAGGACACCACCGGCTATGTGGCTGACTGCCTCAGCGGATGTGACGCATACACCGAATGGATGGAGAGTTATTAACCCATGGCTTATGTATGGGTATTACCGAGACAAGGGAGACAGATTATGCCTCCCTTTTTTTGTAGCAAATCTTGCAGGGGGTGTAGTGCTTTGCCTCCGCCTCCTGCCTTGTCATCTGCCTGATGTCGGTGGAACAACGGCACAGACCCTTGCAGTCGGGCGTCCTATGGTATCTCTTTGACTTGGGTCCGTGGCACACATACACCTTCTCTGCCTGGCTCTGCGTCCGCTCCGGGGCGCAGGCGGAGATGGAACAAGCCGCAACCATCAACGCCAATGCTGTCTTAATAATCGTAGTCATCATATTGGTATATATTTTCTATTTCTTCAGTCTTCTCTCGATAGCCTTCATCGTGGCCTTTCTCATATCCTTCTTCATATCCCTGCTCATATCCAGCCTTCTTGCCTTCCTCATAACCTTGCACATATGCGTCATCAACCTGCTTCTGTGTGCGGTTCTCCTCTCCGCAAGATGCCAGAGCAAGCAAAATCGCTAACAATGCCTTAGTTTTCATCGCTAACATACGTTGTCTCAGACCACCACGCTGAAGAATCATTCTCCGACTTTACAATCTTCATCCTACTACGTTTTGCCGCCAATATCTCTCGCTTGGTCTCCTCGTCAACGCAGATAGGACACAGATTTAAGGCATCAGCGTCCGACAGGGACGCTCTCTCTATCGGGAATATACGACCGTCAGCGTACCGCACGATATTACCACAATTAGGATCAATATGCACCAACTCATCCACTGGGGAAAAATACAGCGTCTTGCCGTCCCACTTATGGCAGGAAGCAAGACCCAACAGCATAGCCAACGCAATCATCAGTTTCTTCATAATCTCTTTCATTTCCCGATTTCGATCCATCCCGTACTCCCATAGTCAGTGAAAAGCACATACTTGTCTCTCCAAGTATCATAAACGACCTCATCGCTAACCCTAAGATACCGACCATTATGTGCGCACACCACGACGTAAGCGCATCCTATCAGCAATGCACCGCCAACAGCAATACTGCAAAGAGCAGTCCTTGTCTTATCCATTTTACTTCTTCTTTTTATATCTGAAAATCCATTTGTATCTAACATAAATCAGGAACAACGAGGCTCCCACTCCGAGCATTATCCATCTCGACGGAGCAAGAATGTCTCCGAAAGGCACAATCTTTTGAACCTCCAACACAATATTTACCACGAAATTGTACAGGAGGAATGCTCTGTGAATCCAGCAATATCCGAACGTGACGCTCAGACACAAGAGCAGAAAGAATACTATCAAGGAACTCTTGCCTATGACATTGGCAAGCGACCAATGATAACCACAAACAAGGGCGGACAGATGCGCCATCATCATTGCCGCCCCAACAAAAGGAGACCACCCCACAACTCTCCTGCAAAGGTGGATGTCCTTATGCAAGTGCAGTGCCTCCACGATCTTCAAGTCTATAAGATGCATCCCTAAGAAAAACCTTCTCATAATATTATTTATTTTGATTCATTTCCGCAATCAAGGAGCGGAGGAACTTGATTTCCTCGTTCTTCTCAGCGAGCTGGTCTCGCAACATTCCGATAACGACATCATTGTTCTCCGTCATTGTCTGCGTGTTGTGACTGGAGTTGCCGCCGATATGTTGGCCCCTTGCGTTAGCCTCGTCCACCTGCCTCTGCAATTCCTCGTCTGATATGTCGCTACAACACATATCACCTACTCCGCGCAGAAGCCAATCAAGATTGAAAATATTACCATAAGCCATATTAAATCGGGAAAGAAACCGATTGGTCAAATATCGCGCATCTCCATTCATCGCCCGCGACACATTGGCCTTATCTGTACTCATTTGCTCGGCAATATCTTGCTGCTTATGAGCCTTGCCAATACTTTTAAGGTATTCATAAGCCACGGCTAATCTACCAACTTTATTATCAACTTTTTCCAACGATATAAGTGTTAAATTTGTATAAATACCAAATTTAATTGGTGAATTTGTAGTTTATACCAATTTTTGTTGTTATCTTTGCGATGTATTCAAAGCGATAAAACAACGCTTGAATACATTTTCAGACCACAAAGATACTAATATAAAACGAATTAGATGAGAAAAATCAGAAAAATATGCCTAACCGACACCCTTGACACTTTGGAAGTGGGTGAGGAGATGACAATCTCGATGAGAGATTATGGACCCACATCCGTCAGAGGCACTGCCTGGGCATTGTCTAAGAGAAGCGGCAAGAAATTCTCTATCCGCCAATCATCGAAAGAGCTAACATCTTATATAACAAGAATATTATGACACACACAGACTTAAACAACTTAGTCGCCTCGGGAGTCAACGTCACCATCTCGGTGACCACCGAACAACTGCGACAGGCTTTCCTCGCTTGGGGAGAATGTCTGCTTGAGGCGGTCAAACCGCAGGAGGAAGACGCTCTGCTCACCATCAAGGAGGCTGCCGAATATGTAGGGGTCAGCGTGGGAACCATCCACAACCGCATACGCGGTGGATGGCTCCACGCCGGACGGAACGGCAACGTAATCAGAATCAAGAAGAGCGACCTTGACAAGGTGTTCAGTCATTAACCAATTAATATATAGAGCAATGCAGACAACAGAATTAAAGAGTGTCCGACTGAGCGAAGCGCAAATCGCGCAAATCGCAAAAGAATTCAAAAAAGAGGTCGACGAGAACTATTCGGATGCCTTCTCCTACCCATACGAAAAATGGGAGTTTTGGACAGAGATAAACGGCTTAGTCATCTCCGTATTCTACAATATGTGGGCAGAGAACAAGCGTTACCACGCGGAGAACTACACAGAGCCGGAGTATGGAGAGGACGCTTATGGAGTCAGCATTGTTGACATCACCGCCTGCGATGGTGAGTTGGGCGACGTGGAGATAGAGAATGAAGGTGACTTGGACGAAGCCATCAACGGATATACCAACACTTATGAATGGTCATAGATATGGAAGAAGACGTAAGACGTATATACCGCCCCACGGTCTGGGCGAAGCGGCTTGAAGCCTACAAAGCCGCTGAAGCGGCTCTCAGAAAGAGCGCACCAAAAGTGAGAGAGGCAGACGAGGCTGCCGCCAAAGCCTTGATTGAATGGGCGGACGAGTATGAGGAGAATGTCAGAATCCTCGAAAGCCGCAAGCCGATAAGGATTAAATGGTCGTACTTTGTCTTTGCCGCCGCCCAATGCATACACGCAATAACCTGCGAGAAGGACAACTACACCGAAGTATCAACCACAGTCTACGGTGAGGACGGAAGACCCTACACTCTAAACGTAGAGTGCAACTGGTATCAATACAGAGGTTGGGAAATATCCCCAATGGTGATAGACGAGTTCCGGCAAGAGCATCTCCTCGGTGGTGCTGAGAAGTTCTGCGAGGGTGTCGGATGCGAGTGTTCCGACGCAGACGACTACGAGTAAGACACAAGGCAGTATGGTATACGGATGGGTTCAATTCCCATCCTGCCTACAACGCCTCTTAGAGGCAAGAGTACATTGACGTATTGACTACAAGCATAACGACCGCAACGAGTCGCACACAATAAGCATTCCAGCCGAGTGTGAGAGTTGGCGTTGCGGATGTGGTCAGCACCGACTATGCAACAGGTGCTGAGGCTACGCGGCGAGCCTATGACGCCGCAGTGTTTACAACCAACCAACGAGCAGCACTCCTTACAGAGCAATTGACTGCTCACTCTATATATTCCGAGCGGTGGCAAGGTGCCGAGTGGAGGTTCGATTCCTCCCACCGCTCCTATTCTTTTTAGTTAATAAGCATTTCCCTCCGAACCCGTGACGGGCGCAGGAGGACAAGGCAGAGCGCGGTGGTTCCGCATTTCCCATTTAGTAGATATGATTGAGTTAAGTAATTGAGTTTAGTTGATATTTGTTTTTTGCAGGGGGTTCGATTCCCCCCCTCTGCCACTTACTTCTTTTTTTAATATAGCATTTCATCGCCTCCCCGTCCGTGAGGATATGGGAGGCATCACGGCTCGCACTGGTAGGCTTCGGTCGGTAATTATTAACAACTTCTTATCCAATTCTCTACGACCGGGGCGGGGTTCGATTCCCCCGAGCGGACTACTTTCTTATCATTATTGACAATGTTTTTTTCGGGAGGCGGTCTGTGAGGATAGTCTCCTTTTTATCAGACAATTATAAAAAAACAAAATATATGAAGAAACTAATCATCTACCTGCTGATGACCGTGTGGATGGGAGTCAGCATCGTCCTCCTATGCAACGAGGACGAGAGTGCGGCACTATTGCCGTTCACTCTCATCAAGGCTGGGGCGTTGGCATCGTTCATCGCCTCCCTGAAAATCTTATGTGTGCTAACAGACAGAAAACTTATATAGATATGGCAGACAAAACCTTCACCGAGCGTGTGATTGCTGTGCAATCGCAACTCAAAGCCCCGAAGAACCAAAGGAACAACTTCGGCGGCTACAACTACCGCAACTGCGAGGACATCCTCGAGGCGGTCAAGCCTCTCCTCAAAGCCGAGGGGCTGTATCTAACCATCACCGATGATATTGTGGTGCTTGGTGATAGATTCTATGTCAAGGCGACCGCAACGCTGACTGACGGAGAACGGTCGCTATCCAACCAGGCATTCGCCCGTGAGGAAGCGACAAAAAAAGGGATGGACGGCAGCCAAGTTACGGGTGCTGCATCATCCTACGCACGCAAGTATGCGCTCAACGGCTTGCTTGCTATCGACGACACCAAGGACGCGGACGCTCTGAACAACGGCAAGGAGTACACGGCAACCACGAAGGCCTCAGGCAAGACAAAGGCGACTGCTCCAGCGCCCAAGATTCCTGCTCCTGACAAGGCGGCAGTAATAGCGGCGGTGTATGCCGCACAGACCGAGGAGGAAGTCGTTGCGATATATAAGAAGAACTCTTATTTCTTCGGCAAGGACGAAGCGGTAATCACCGCTTGTTCCCAAAGAAAACAACAACTAAAACAAGGCTAATATGTTGAGATATTCTAAAATTGTATTTGACCCCGTCGGGCATACCTATACCGCGCCCGACGGGAGGGCGTTGCAGGGCATCACTGGGATGCTCCAACGGCAATTGTTTCCCGATGAATATGCCGGGGTTGACGAAGAGACGCTGAAGGCCGCAGCCGAGCGTGGCAGTGCAATCCACGCACAAGTGGAGTTCTGCGACGACTTCGGCACTACTTTCGAGGATATTCCAGAAGTGGTAAATTACCAACGGCTAATCAAAGAGGGCGGCTACGTTCCGTGTGAATCCGAGTACGTTGTCAGCGACAACGAGCACTTTGCGTCTCCTATTGACAAGGTGTTCAAAGTCTCCGAAACGGAGTATATCCTTGGCGACATCAAGACCGTGCGCAATCTCAACGAGGACAAGGTACGTTGGCAACTGTCCATCTACGCCACATTCTTCGAGCGGCAGAACCCAGGCTGCAAGGTCGTCGGACTGCTTGCTATCTGGCTTCGTGGTGACAAGGCTAAAATAACGGAGGTACAGCGCATTCCTGACGGCGTGATTGACTCTCTCCTCGCCGCCGAGGTGGAAGGACGGCAATTCATCAACCCTCTGCCGAGCGTCAACACTCTGCCCGACCGCTACAAGGCAATGGAGATGCAGATTCTTGACCTGCTCGCTAAGAAGAAAGAGATAGAGGAGCAGGTGAAAACGTTCTCCGAGCGGATGAAGGGCGAAATGGAGAAGGCTGGTGTGAAGAAGTGGGAAACCGACAATATGCGGCTTACCTACATTGAGCCGACAACGAAAGAGACGTTCGACTCCAAGAGATTCAAGGAGGAGCACCCTGAATCTTACAGAGAATACATTAAAACAACCAAAGTTAAACCATCAATAAGAATTACTGCATTATGAGCAACTACACAGGAAGCATCGACCTAACCAAGGTTCCAAAGAGATTTTTCAAAAAAGTTATTTGTAAAGACGGCTCTGAACACGTATTCCTCAATGTCGGTCTATGGGAGCGCAAGACGCCATCCACCTTCGGAGAGCGTACATACACCCATTCGATGAAGGTGAGCGTGCCGAAAGACCAGCAGGTGGAGGGCGAGAACCTCTACATCGGCGACTTCTCGGAGCTGAAGCCTATGCCAAGCCAGCCTACCCCTGAACAGATTGAGGCGGCTCCGTCTGCATCATCTGACGATCTTCCATTCTAACGGACTATGTTGTTCGACCTTTCCAACCCCTACGATTGTGAGCGTGCCAAGACACGCTTGCAGTCGTTGATTGACAAGCACTCGCCCTCGGTCGAACTGACCGAGAGGAAGCAGCGTAGCGACCCACAGAACCGCTACCTGCACGTCTGCATCGGCATCGTGGCTATGGAGACGGGCAACACGATAGACTACGTGAAGCGGTATTACTTCAAGGCGCATTGCAACGCAGATTTGTTCGTCACCGGACGTTACGATACCCGTCTGCAACAGAACGTGAGGACGCTGAAATCAAGCAGAGACTTGTCAACTGAGGATATGACAACGGCAATAGAACGCTTCCGCAACTGGGCGGCCACCGAAGGTTGGTACATTCCCACCCCGGAGGAAGAGTATATGATTAGACAGGCTGAGATTGAAATCAACAGAAGAAAGGAGTATCTATGACAAACCACGACATTATCATCGGCATCGACCCGGACGTGGAGGCAAGCGGTGTCGCAACACTCTGTCCCAAAACAAAAAGGGTAGAGGCAACCACAATGACGCTTCCCGCGCTGTTGGACTACCTCCGCAGAGTGCGCAACGAATATCCAACGTTGACGGTCGCTGTGGTGGTGGAGGCTTCTTGGACTACTGCCCACAACTTCCATTCACTGCCTTCCGACAGCAAGGCGGTGGCGGCTAAAAAAGGCTACCACGTGGGGCGCAACCATCAGATAGGCATCGACATTGCCGACATAGCGCGGCACTTCAGCCTTGATGTACGGCTTCAACCGCCTCTGCGCAAGATATGGAAAGGCAAAGACCGCAAAATCACCCACGAGGAGATATGCGCCATCACCGGCTATACCGCCAAGCGGAGCAACCAGGAGGAGCGTGACGCTATGCTTCTTGCGTGGACTTCAGCCAATCTCCCAATAAGAATCAAGTTATGATTGACGATTCCGCACTATTGAAGATGATAGCACAGATGCAGGAAAAACTGAATCCTCCTGCGCTTGTGCCGTTCACAGCCATACACAACGCTGTACGTGAAGAGACGCTTGCGGCTCTACGCAGACTTATCAAAGAGAAACGATTGACCTACCACAGGCAACTGAACGACCATTCAGTGTCTATTGACAATAAGGAGTAAGCAATATGGATTTTGTATTCAAGACAGAATGGATGAACGCTATATCCAAGCTCAAACCCGAGCAGCAGGCGGAAGCATATTCAGCGATTCGGACAATCGTGGAGGAACAGTCTATGCCGGACGGTTTATCCTTCGAGGTGGACTTCCTTCTGACTGCCATCTATAGTCAGATTGTGGACGGTATGGACATCCCCAGCAAGCGTGGGGCTCCAAAAGGAAACCGCAATGCGGCAAAAAAACAAATCGAAAACAATTCAGGGACAATTGAAAAACAAAAAAAACAAATAAAAACAAATAAAACAATTGATTTGAATTGTTTTTCGAAAAAAGAAGAAACCCCTTCTTCCCCCACACCCCCTACTACCCCAGAAGAAAAAGCCCTTGAAGAGAAAGAAAACTACGACTACGTCGTAGCAAAAGAAAGAGAAAAACCGACATCGCCGACAGCAACGGAAATCATTCCAGTGTCGGAGATTGAGGACGTCTTGATGGGCGAGGATATGTGGGTGGAGGCTATGTGCTACAAGTACAACCTACCACGTGACAGACTTGCCGTGCAGATTCACACCATCAAGCGTGGCTGGATTGAGCGAGGTCAGGACTACAAGACCATCCAAGATGCGAAGAAGCACGCTGATTCGCTCCTAAACATCCGTAGAGCCAACGGAGAACTTGCCCAGCCGCCGGCGTGGAACGAGTTCCTCTACGACCTTATGGCTCCGCACATAGACGACCTCGGCTACGACGATGAGATTTTCACCGCTTTCGGGCGGCACTATATGCAGGATGTCGGCAACGGCAAGCCTTTCTTCATCGGCATTCCGCGCTTCGAGGAGGAGATATACGAGCGAATGAAGAACTTCAAGGAATCCTATAAACCACCAGAGTATGAACAGCCTGTGCAATCCGGAAGCGGAAGCCAATCTGCTTAGTGCCTGCGTCACCAACAGCGGTGTGTTCTACCGTCTTGCCGATGTCCTTGACCCTGAAGTGTTCACAGTCCCGGAAAACCGCACGATATGGGAGGCGATGCTGTACATCCGCAACAACGGAGGCGATGCCGATATGATGGCGGTGGCGGCACGGCTGATGACGGTGGACAAGGCGGCATTCCTTGCATTCAACGAGCAGTGTGCTCTTCCCGTGACTTCCGCCAGTGGGACGGACGAACTGTTGACAGACTTGCTTGTGAGGAGGCGCACGCTTGCCGCGATTATGGAGGCGCAGCAGAAACTTATGCAACCGCTCGAACCTTCTGAGACGACCCTCCAGCGGCTCAACTCGGAGATTGCCAACTGCCTTGTGTCGAACACCACGGAAATGGTGACGGCTGAGGATGCTTGCAACGAGGTGATGCGCAACGTGTTCGACAATCAGTCACGGATGCACAACGCACCGGAAATCCCCGTGGGACTTAAAGGGATAGACGAGCGCGGAGGACTGCACACAACAGACCTGACAATTATCGCCGGCGAGACATCTATGGGCAAGACTTCCCTTGCGCTGACGTTCGCCCTTAATGCCGCCACCGCGGGTGTCGGTGTGGGGGTGGTGACGCTGGAGATGTCGGTGATGCAGCTTGCGGCACGTATGGTGTCGGGCGATGCGCAGGTGTCTTCCTCGGACATTCTCTACAAGCGGCTCGGAGCGGACGATTACAACCGCGTGGGCGCCGCAGTGGAGAGGACGGGAACGCTGCCTATGTGGTTCAACAGAAAGGCACAGAGCGTGGCGAAGATATGCGCCTGGATACGTCAGCTTGCCTACCGCAAGAAGGCGAAACTCTTTGTCATCGACTACCTCCAGCTCATCTCTATGGGCAAGATTGACAACCGTGTGCAGGAGATAGGCGACATCTGCGCCACGCTGAAGCGGCTCGCCGGGGAGATTGACGTGAGCATCATTCTGCTCTCCCAACTCAGCCGCGACCGCATGAACCCCTACCCTTCCCTCGCCCGTCTGCGTGGCTCCGGTGAGATTGAGTCGAATGCCGACAACGTGATATTCGTCTACCGCCCCGAGTACTACAAGACGGAGGGTAAGAACCTTGCCTACAAGGACAGGTTCGCCAACGTCAGCACCAACGGCACTGCGGAGATCATCGTCGCTAAAGGCAGAAATACGGGTACGACATCGTTCATTGCCGCCTACGAGAAGCAATACACAAGATTCTCCGACCTTGCCGATATGCCAACGGCTACGATGGTGACGGCAAATCGTGAACAACTACCATTTTAACTGAAAAAAATGAAAGAACAGATTCAAAAAGACAAACGTGTGAACAGCAGGTTCCTCACTGCGCTGCTCGTGGCGGAAGCGGCTCTCAGACCGATAGCCAACGACTGGGCGCATCTCGACGAAGGGGAACTCAACGACATCATCCGATGCCTGCACACCATCAACGACCTGCAAGGACAGGCAAGAGCGTATGAAGACTATCTCGACAAACAACTACAGACTGCTGCTGCGGTATGAGGAACGAAAATTATTACACTCCGGAGGAAGAGGCAATGGCTTTCAAGGCCAAGAGTGAGGCGGTGGACTATTTCTTCCGCGACGCCATAGCTCACTACTCCCCCAAACAGAAAATGATTGTGGAGGTGCTTGACATCCGATTCCCTCTTCACAAGGATGTCTACAAGGCGTATATGCTTTCCACCCCCGTCAGTGTCATCGCCAATGTTTACCTAATGACGCAGAGGGATGTGAGAAGAATAATCAAGGCTTACGAACTCAATAAACTGTACTGATATGAACTACGACGTTATAGAGAACTCAAAGGCTGACTTGAGATTGAGCCGCCGCAAGGCTCTTGAGTTGCTTCCTGTCCTGCGCAAGCGTGACGAGGGAGGGCGAATTGTCAGAATAGATTCAAGAACAATTAAAATAGTCAGAAATAGATGACAAACGATTTAAGAAAAAAAATAGACTACAGCATCGCACTGTTGCGGAAGGCGGAAGCTCTGGCTCTGAGGTTTGACCCCGATGACGGCTTTTATCTCGTTTTCAGCGGAGGTAAGGACTCGCAGGCATTGCTTCATCTTGCGCAGATGGCAAACGTGAAATTCAAGGCATATATGAATTTTACGTCGGTTGACCCCGGCGAAGTGGTGCGGTTCGTGAAGCGTCAGTATCCAGACGTGGTGCGCGTGCCTCCGAGAATAAGCATATACGATATGGCAAAGAAGAAAGGCATCTTACCGACTGCAAAAGCTCGGTGGTGTTGCGCCGAATACAAGGAGATTGGCGGTGTGGGCAAGGTGACTCTTGTGGGGGTCAGAAGGGAAGAGTCGGTTAGACGCAGCAAGCGTGACGAAATCACGTCGAGCAATTTCAAAATATCTGAGACTTTTGATCAATTCTCAAAACACGAAGAGGAAATGGTAGCCTGTGTGCGTGGGCGTGACAAGATTATCATCTCGCCCATTCTACACTGGACAGAGCGCAATGTGTGGGAGTTTCTAAACGAAGTCGTAAAGGTGCCGCACTGTGAATTATATGACCAAGGTTATACACGCATCGGGTGCATACTCTGTCCGATGGCCTCGTACAGAAATAAACTAAAGGACATTGAGCGGTGGCCATACGTGAAGAAGAAGTGGGTGGAGACTATTGACTGGTTTATAAAGAACAAATGGACAAATACGAACTACGAACCATTGTCCGCCCAAGAGAGGTTCGATATGTGGATATCAAGGATGACTTATAAGCAATGGATGAACGAGAAACATTATCAAAAAAGACTTTTTGAAACAGATGAAGATAACGAAGATTAGGGAGGTGAAGACCCCCACAAGAGGGACTGAATGCTCGGCAGGGCTGGACTTTTACGTACCCGCCGGAATAAGACTGTGTATGCTTCCGGGCGACGACGTGCTGATATCGAGCGGTATCAAGGTGGAAGTGCCGCACGGATATGCGCTGATAGCGCACAACAGGTCTTCCATGGCTACCTCCACACGGGCGTTGAAATATGCGGGCAAGAATGGCGACCCCAACTCCACACGGGGATGCGTGGTTGTCGGGGCGTGCGTGGTGGATGAGGACTACCAAGGCGAGATATACATCCATCTCATCAATGTCGGCAGATGCGCCGAGACGATTCTTTCGGGGATGAAGGTGGTGCAGTTAGTGCTTACCCCCGTGAGTTATGAGGGTGTCGAAGTCGTGGATGAGGAAGAGTTGTTCAACCAAGCGACCGAGCGAGGTAAAGGCGGTTTCGGAAGCACAAATAACGGATTGATATGAGAATCAGAGTGTTCGAGGCTTTCGCTGGATACGGCTCGCAGATGATGGCTCTGCGCCGAGTCTCACGACGCCACGCTGGTGGTGCGGATTTCCAACTTGTCGGATGGAGCGAAATTGACGATGACGCAATAGCCGCCCACAATGCCGTGTTCCCCGAATATGCCGAATGCAACCACGGTGACATAAGCAAGGTCGATTGGGAGCGAGTGTCTGACTTTGACTTGTTCACCTACAGCTTCCCTTGTCAGGACATCAGCAATGCCGGACTTCAGCGAGGCTTGCAGGAAGGCAGTGGTTCGCGCTCATCATTGCTATGGGAGTGCAGAAGGGCGATAGAGACGAAGCGTCCGTCATTCCTTTTACTCGAGAACGTGGCGGCGTTGGCTTCCAAGAAGTTTATGCCCGACTTCCAGCGATGGATAGACTACCTTGACGAACAAGGCTACAAGACATACTGGAAGAAGATAAACGCTAAAGATTTCGGTGTTCCGCAGAACCGTGTGAGGGTGTTCGCGTTAAGCATCCGCAGGGATGCGTCCGCCAAGTTCCCACAGTTGTTCCCGAGCGGCATCAAGTATGATTTTCCTCAGCCGTTCCCTCTGGAAAGACGGCTCCGTGACGTACTTGTCACATACCACGACGGAGAGAGTGTCGAAGACAGATATTACCTTAAAACAGACGTGATTCTGGGACGCCTTAAATGGAACGCCGAAACCACCACCAACCACAAGTTTGAATACACCGAGGGGGGGGTATAGCGAAGACAATCCAAGCAGGCGTGATGAGGAACGACGACAATTACATCCAAGAACAATAAACCGTGTCGGAAGGCTTTATCCGAAGAGTCAGATAAGCGGTATCATCATCGGTACTGACGGAATCTCTCCGACAGTGATGGAGAACCACGGAAGCATAGTGACAATAGCAGATGAAGAGAATGGAAACAGACAAGGTCATAGTGATTGAGAAGACGGGATATAGAAGTGAGGACATCATATCCTGCAACGGAGTGGCACGATGCATCCGCAACCACGGATATAGGGGGGGGGGTGGTCATCGTGGAAGATTACGACCAAAACAGACTGAGAAATGAAGAAACAAGCAACAGGGGGCAAGCGGCTTCAGCGGATGCTTTCGAAAATTGATAGGGGGGGGGATATCTCCAACAGTTATGAACAACCACGGAGAGACCGTCTCTATCGCCGAGCCGTTCGTGGTGGCGTGCAGAGGAAGAGAGCCTAACGTCTTGATTCAGACGCGCACCGAAGAAGCCAAGCGGCTGAGAAAGGATTACGAAAACCACAGAATCAATATACAGAGAAAATATATGCAACAATTAGAACCAAGAACAGACGGTGTATCAAACACCATCACAAGCGTGCAGAAGGACAATATGCTGCTTGAACCTTTACGCATCAAAGCCAACACAAGGGAAGGCTTTGCGGAGGTTGAGGAGTACGGAGCGGTCAACATCTCACAACCGTCATCCCGTACTCGCCGAGGAAGAGTACAGGGCAACAAGGGCGACATCATCGGCACTCTATTAACGGGTGAGGAAAACGCAGTCTTGGAGCCGAAGGCTTCCGTCCATCCTCTGAGCCACAAGATGGAATTCAAGGGAGCAAGGTCGCTAACCTCAGAGTCCCCGACTCTGAGGGCAACGGAATCAAAAGCGGTTACCTGTGTGTGGGAACCGAAGACGGAGGAGGTTCGCCGAGTAGCGGAGGAGGTTCGCCGTCAGCCTTGCGGCGTGACGGTGGACAAGGACAACAATCTGCGCCCTTATAGGCAGGACAAAGCGAAAAGCGGTGTCGCAGAACTACAGACCGAGTTCGCCGAATCCGTGGGGTCAACCCTCACGTCCGCCAGACCGAACAACGTCTATGGAGATACTTTCCCCTACCGCATCCGCAGACTCGTTCCGCAAGAGTGTTTCCGCCTGATGGATGTCTCAGATGAGGACTACAACAAGATCAAGAACCACATCAAAGGTTACAGGAAGAACGGGAAGCCGATGTACATCTCGGAGTCCCAGCAATACAAGCTCGCAGGCAACTCAATTGTGGTCGCCTGTATGGAACATATCTTCGAGCAATTGTTCTTCCCCTCCGGAAGAGTGACAGAACCAAGACAACTGGACATTTTTGACATAATCTAACAAAACTAAAAGATGAACGTATTGGAACAAAGACAGGCAGAGGCGGTGGTGAGCATCGCCAAGACATTGCGCACCCCAGACTGGGAGCAGCGCAGGTATGAGATAGCAAAGGATATATTCGTGCATAGGATGACGCTTCCACAAGTGTATCAATCACCAACCGAGGAGGGTGATGCGGAGATTGCGGTTAGTTTTGCTGACACTCTGATTAAAGAACTGAAGAAAGAAGGTGAGAAATAAAGTTTATTTAACTCCAATAAAAATTTAAAAGACAATGAAAGAAGCAGAAAAAATCATCAACGGTATTAAATATTGGTCTGATGAAGACCAGAAGAATCGTACAGCAGTGGTAATCTTAGCAGATAAGAAAGAGGGCGACGTGTGGGGTCATTATACGGGGACATCAAGCGAAATAGGGCATCTCATTCTTTCTCTAATGACCGAAAATAAAAAACTCGGTCACGACATATATGTGGCTGCTTGCCTCTATGCACAGAGGCACATTACAGCAGAGGAGCGCGACAAGATAAATGCAGTTATATCCGCATCCGCTGAAGCGCGCAAAAAGATAGAAGCAATTATATCCGCGCTCAAAAAACCGAAAGGAGGCGAGAAATGAGGTACAGAATACAACCAAGAATCTATGCGTGCTTCACACACTGCGGCCGACTGTCAATCATGCAGTCAATCATAACCACCTATGAGGTGCAGGTGAGAAAATGGTACGGATGGGTGACTGTCAAGGAATACGATGAAGGCTCCGATTCCGATTTCGCCCTCAGCCAAGCGGAAGAACTTTTAGAACTTTTAAATCAATAAAAAATGGAAAAGAAATACGAACTTACGGATGAAATATTGGAGGTTGGCGGACACGTCCTGCGCCGCATCAAGGCTCTTAGGGACTTCGGAGATGTCAGGAAGGGCGACATTGGCGGATGGATAGAATGCGAAGACAACCTATCGCACGATGATGATTGCTGGGTCTACGACAATGCAAAGATCTATGCCGATGCGGAAGTCTGCGGAGAAGCGAGAGTCTACGGCAAAGCGGAAGTCTGCGGAGAAGCGAGAGTCTGCGGAGAAGCGGAAGTCTGCGGAGAAGCGGAAGTCTGCGGAGAAGCGGAAGTCTGCGGAGAAGCGGAAGTCT
>ENA-UEQW01000787-UEQW01000787.1-human-gut-metagenome-genome-assembly--contig:-NODE-787-length-28673-cov-27.669499_pt1 | contig 28673 bp, 15 predicted proteins | sample MGYA00242947_ERZ507947 | MGnify/ENA primary metagenome ERZ507947 (study PRJEB26167, sample SAMN06115421) | human gut metagenome | host: Homo sapiens | place: China:Guizhou | collected 2015-03-17... | reverse complement strand
GCAAGGGCAAAGCGCATAAGAAATTTGAGTTCGGAACCAAAGTGGGTTTGGTGACTTCGGCAAAAGCGAACTGGATCATGGGAGCGGAAGCGTATCCGGGAAATCCCTACGATGGACATACTCTGAAATCCGCTTTGCAGCAAGCGTCAAAAATCCTTGGATTTGAACCGGAAATGGCGATTTGTGATCTTGGTTATCGCGGTCACAATTATGAAGGCAGGTGCGCGGCCGGATTCAATATCCGGAAACTGATGCGGGCATTCGCCCTGTTTTTGTACCAATTTTTCAAGCTTGCCTTGATTCAATTGGTAAACCCATTGAATCAAGGCGGTTCAAAAAGGTTTGGAAAAGGAAGAGCGCGAGAAGGAAAGAACCTTTCCTCAAAAGGTTCTTTCCTTCTCGCATCTGGCTTTTGCATAATCGACTAATTTAGCTACTTTGATTTTAAACCATGCCAAAGCATCGGATTCGCAAAAGATGTCGGGTTACAACATCATCAAAGAATCTTTTGCATATGTGATGAAACTCAGACGGGAAGGGGAACAATCCCGACCGCTTTCAGAGCCGATAACAGTCAGTTTCGATGCTGTCCGAACAGGTTGGTTGGGACGGGAACAGACGGAGTTTAAAATATATCAGCCGGAGTCGCCGGGCAGATGGCATCTCTATTCGCCCGAACGTTCTGCAACAGAAGAACGGAACCGGATAAGAGACTACTATATCAATGTGGAAAAGTTTGGAAAAGAGGAAACGGCAAAACTACTCGGAACATCTCCGGCTTCGTTATATCGTGATGTAAAAGATGCTGATTGATCCGATTGCATTTTTTTGTTGAAATGATATAGTATCTATTGTTGTTTGATTTCAGGATTGGAAGCCGGATGGCACCGGGGCTGATTGATTGTAAAATGGATGGCGGATTTTGCCGAGGTGGGATTCTCCCGGAGAGTACCCGACCCAAAAAACATGTGGAAAATCATGCTTTTTTCAATGATTTCAAAGGGTGCCACGGGTGCCGTTTACAGGGGAAAAAGTGCCGAAAAGTGCCGTTTTTACGATCTTGGAAGCCTTGCAAGCCCATCAGGTCAGAACGATAGTTCTTCGTTTCAAGCCAATGGGTTGTAACTTATTTTGAGCTCAAGCTGCGGGTAGTTGGCTCTACACTTTGGGTGTACCACTTTTTTTCTTCGATCTCCAAACTTGAATTCCCCCCGCGTGCGGCCTTGTGTCTTCCGGGGAGGAAGAATGGCATTGTTCCCCTGATGCCGCCGGGAAGACCCGACAAAAAAGCGCCCCCGCGGTCACGAGAACCGGCGGGGACGCGCAAAAAGAGAACGTCCGGTTATTTCACGGCGGCGTAATCAATCGCATCCGAACGGAACGGATAAGCGGGCAGATCCGCCTGGTTGCGGAGGTTGCAGTCCCCGCGATAACCGACGTAGGCGTAACGGACATATTTCGGAGCCGGAACCGACGGAGAACTCACCAGCACCGTATCGCCGTCGATCTTCGCATCGGCCCAGACGAACTTCTTATCCGCGCCAGCCACGGCGAATCCGTTCGGCGCCTTGCCGTCGGAGGTCTTGAGTCCGCCCTCGGCGTTGTCGAAGCTCACCCGGAGCGCGCCGTTTTCCTCCTTCGCCGCGCGGAAGAGCGGGCCGCGGCTGACGATCTTCTTCCCGTAGGCGATCCGCTCCGCCTCCAGCGCCAGACGGCGGCCGACATCCTGCTTGTTGGCCGGGTGGATGTTCGCCGCTTCGCCGATGTCAATCGCACAAGCGAGACCGACGTTCGGAATCTTCAGCATCTGCTGTTGAATGTCCCGGGTCAGCGCGTAGCCGGAGGGGCGGTTGGGGTCGGAGTTTTTCCAGTTGTTGGCGCGGCCGGGTTCGTATCCGGCGAGCTGGACGATCAGGAACGGCATGTCAGGATTGTTCCACTTCGCGCGCCAGTCGGCAATCAGCGCCTTGTGCAGCGGATAGTAGTGCTGCTGCCCGGCGTTGGAGCACCCCTGATACCAGATCACGCCGCGCACCGGGAGTTTGGTCCAGGCATCGGTCATGCCGTTGTAGAGCGCGCCGGGGAACTGGTGGCTCTTGTAGGGAATGTTGATGAATCCCGGGGCGCGTTTCCCGGCAATCGGCTGCTGCCGCTCGTTGTACTCATCGGCCTGCACCCACTTGTTGAGCGCGAACCTCGCCTTGCCGGCGGAGAGGCGGGCCTGCCGGATGCTGTTCATATTGTTGGTGGTCGAGGAGTTGAAGAAGTTCTCGGTCCGCACGGCGATCACATTCTCTCCCGGCTGGAACGCGTCGGCGGCAAGCTCAAGCGAAATCCGCTTGCTCTTCTCCGCGTCGAACGGCTTCCAACCGCCGATCCGTTTGCCGTTGAGATAGACGTCGGCGGTTTCCCCGACCTTGCCGATGGAGAGACGAACCTTCTGGTTCTGCATCGACTTCGGCAGCTGGAACTTCATCCGGTACCAGCGGACGACGAACTTGTTGTAGCGGTCCTGATTGTTCCACTTCTTCCACGCGGAGTCGTCGAAGGCGGGATCCGCCCATCCGGCGGCCCGGCTCTTCGCCGCGGCTTCCGCCTTTTCGAAGTTCGGGTACCACGCCGCCATCTCGCGGCTGAACCGCTCCTGCTCCTTCGCTTCGAACGCCTTCTTCTCCTCGGGCGTCATCTTGAAGCGGTCGATCTGCCCGGCTTCGTGGTCCAGCCCGGCCTGTTTGTAGCCCTCTTCAGAGATCCACGGTTCAATCCGGGTACCGCCCCAGGAGGCGTTGACGAGGCCGATCGGCACCTTGAGATCCTGCCGCAGTTTCCGGCCGAAGAAATAGGCCGTCGCGCTGAAGTAATGGGCGACGTCCGGCGAACACTTCACCCAGCCCGTCGCCTGAGAATAGCGGGCGGGCTGCCGGTCGGTCTGCGAGGAGACCAGCCGCTGAAAGGCGTAGCGGATCTGCGGATCGGTGGCGTTGCGCACCTCTTCTTCGCAGTTCTCGGCCGACCAGCCGCGGCGGAAGACCTTGCCGACCGGCATCTGCATGTTGGACTGGCCGGAGCAGAACCACACCTCGCCGACCAGAACGTCGTTGAGGGTCACGCTCTTCTTCCCGTCGGAAATCCGGACCGTATAGGCGGTTTCCCCCGCCTTCACCGCCGGGAACTCGGCGCGCCATTTGCCGTCGTCACCGGCCTTGACGGTCACCTTTTTTCCGTTGAACTCGACCGTCACGGAACTCCCGGGATCGGCGGAGCCGAAGAAAGCGATCGGCCTCTCCTGCTGGAGCACCATGTTGGAGGAGAAGACCGGATCGACCTTGAGAACCGCGACCGCGTCCGCCGCCAGAAACGCCAGCGCGGCGAACATCATCAGAAATCTGCCCATACATTTTCCTTTCCCTGTTGATTGACCGGGCTTGAACCCCGATTTTTATACTCTAGCCGGGATTCGGAATCATGTCAAGCTTTTGGGGCAAGAAAAGTCGCAATTCTCTCTCATGGGAATTCTTTCGGATTGTCAGGGAGTCTCCACGGTGACCGCGGCCAGCGCCGGAACCGCACTCTCCCGGGCGGAAACCACATCGAGTGAACGAATCTCCTTCTCCGGGTGCGGATTCCGCCAGCGGAAACACTGCATGCTCACCACATCCTTCTGCGCGTTGGGAACCTCCACGGCGATCTTCGCATTCGGCGCGGCCTTCGCGCCCCACCAGCCGCAAATATCCCGCTCGCCTACCACGGGGATCTCCAGCGAAGAGCCATCCACGTAATGAATCCGGTAGATGAGTGCCTTCTGCCCCTTCTCTCCCCATCCCATCGTATGGAGAAAATAGAGTGCGGCCGCTTTCCGGTTGACCGGAATCCCCAAAACCTCAGCGGGGAAGTAATCCCGCTCTTTCCCGGCGAGGACGATGACGCCCTTATTCCCGTTGGCGGCAGGGTCGATGATGCGGAACGGCACCCCGGCGAACACCCGGTCCCCCAGCGGCATGTTCGCAAAATCGTTGCCGCCCTGATCGAACCAGCCCCCCTTCCGGTCGCCTGCGATCTCATCCCGGAACGCCATATTGACGAAGCCGGAGAGATCCAGTTTGACGCACTTTTCCGCATTGACGCCGTGCCAGATGCGTTCCTCCTGATAGACCTTCTGCAACCGCTTTCGCTCGGCGGCAAAAGCGGCCAGCGCAGGCTGTTCCTGTCGCTGCTGCTGCCGGAACTCCTCGCGAAGCGCTTCAACAGAGACACTCTGTTCCATTCCGGCGGGGCGGGTCCGCTCCAGCGTCAGCACCACCCGCTGCTGCGACGGCAGAACCACTTCAAAGCCGCGGCGCAGCTCCTCCGCGCTCCAGCACTCCTTCTTGCCGTTGAGCAGGATTCGCCGCCGGATCGCGTCGCAGAGGTAGAAACTGCCGCCATCCTCCAGATTCAGCGACACCTTCGTCAGCCGGACCGCAGGTTCTCCCATCGCCACCAGAAACACCAGCTTGAAGTCGCCGCGATCGACGATCTGAAGATCGGTCATCCGGATCGCCCCTTTGCCGTCGGCGGGCGTGATGGTGCCGTAGCGCTTCACGTTGTTCTTCTGCAGAATCGGAATCATCTGCTCCGGCTTCTCCGCATCGATGCGCAGAAATTCCTTCTCCGCCGGCAGCGCGCGGGAGTACTCATCCATGCGAAGCGCATTCCGTTCGGCAATCACCACCCCTCCCCGGCGGCGGAACGCCTCCGCATGGCGCACCGTTTCCGGCGTCGCATAGTCGGCGGCGGGGAAGATCAGCGCCTGCACTTCGGGGCCAAGTCCGGCGGCGAGTTCCTCTTCGAAAACCACTTTGACCGGGAACTGCGCATGCAGCAGCGTGCTGTACCAGTGGACCATCCGCTTCATGAATTTCCAGGAGTAGTAGGGCTGCATCCGCAGCGTCGGATAGGAGAAGAAGACCGCCACCGTCGCCGGTTTGGTGCGGGGAAACGGCATCACCTTCTCCAGATAGGGTTCGAACTCCCGGCGGAACTGTTGAAAGGCATCCAGTTCGGATATCGGCCAGTTGTAGGGATTGAGCAGAGAAGAGGAGCGATAGGACGGTTGAATTGCATTTGCCTTCGCCTGTTCGAAGCTCTTCCACTCCCACGCGCGTTTGTCCCAGACATAGGTGTAGTTCGAGGAGACTCCGTGAAGAATCTCCATCCACAACGAGGTAATCATATCCTCCTTGCGGCTCGGCACCCGGAGCCCGTTTTCCACCCGGAGGCAATTGTTTTCGTCGTTCATCACCGGCTTCCGGCCCTTCGCCAGCGCCTGATAGAAATCACAGTTAAACCAATGATTGCTGCCGCCGCTCAGCACGACATTCTCCATCTCGTCGCGAGCAACCAGATTGGAGTTGAATCCATACCGCCAGCCACTCTCCAGAGCCAAGACATCCAGCACCTCCGCGATTCTGCGGTAGTCCATACCGGGCTGAGATGACGGAGTTCCACCTGCCTGTTCGGTAAAATAGACATTCGGCCGCCGGTCAACTGTGCGGATCAGAGCGGCGTATTTTTTGAGAAGCTCTGCATAGCGATCGGCAGAGAAACGGCACCAGTCCGGCCACAATTTGCGGTAGGTCTGAAAGTTTGACACCTCCGCAACTTCGCCAAAATTCTCAAACAGCGTTCCCCACACGGCATTGGCTTTCTGAATCGTGTCGTATTTTTTCTCCATCCGGCGGGCGAATTCCCGGGCGTTGAACCGGCATTCACAGTTGTAGGCGGACTCGTTGAAAAGTTCGTAGACAAAGACGTTCGCCCGGTTTTTCAACGCCGCCTTCACCCCGCCGAGGAAGTAGTTCTGATAGTACCGGTCCCCCTTCGGATTTTCCGGGCAGAACGGAATGAATTCATGCCAGGAGCCATTCCGCTGATCCAGCTCCCTGTATTTTGCCGGATCATCCGCTTCGATCATGCGGTTGAATCCGAATGCGAAATCCAGCACCAGCGGCGTCGAACCGAGCCGCTGAAAGTAATCGGTCATCTGCTTCTCATCCGCCTGAAAGTTGCGATGAACCGGCAGACCGTAGATGGCGGCGCCGGGCTGGCTGTGCGCGGCGGAAATCTGTGCCGAATTGAATCCCATCACCCGCCACACCTCCTCCGACGGCGCCTCGCGGTAGGCGATATGAGAGATGTTCAGCGGATTGGCATTTTGATTCCAGTTGTTGCGGTTGTCGTTGTAGATCCACGGGCCGAGAAAGAAGTGAGGTTTCCCGTTGAGATACCAGGTCCCGTTACGGATCTCCGGCCGGGTCCAGTCGTCTTTGACGAATTCCTGCTTCTTCAAATAGGACGCCCGATACGCATCGACCTCCGGCACCTTAACATATGAAAGGGACGAAAGCTTCGCCGCCGTTCGCAATGCCAGTCCGGAGAGTTCCAGCGTCGAACTCGCCGTGATCGGTTCCGGGAACTGGATGGTCACGCCGCTGAACCGGGGTTTCCGGAGCTGGAATTGGGAAAGCGGCACTTGATAGAGAAACCCCTTCCCCGCCGGAGTTCCTCCGCCAAGGCGGATCTGTCGCCCCTCCGTCATCCGGATGGCGACGGGTAGATTTTTTGAGAGCAGAAACTCCAGAAAAATCTTGTCCAGCGGGAGATTTGCGAGGTTGTACCGACGGTCAAGGTAGTCAGTCTCCACAGAAACCCCGGCAAACGCGGAACTCTGCCGGGGAATCTCGAACCGCATCTCCGGTCGGCTGCCGACCTTGTCACGCCAGACCAGCCCCCCCCAGGCTCGGACCCGCCAGCTGGGCGGGGCCGGGTAGAGCGAAAGACAGATTTTGCCGGGAGAAACCACCCCCGCACCCTTCTTCTCCGCCACCGGCTGCGGCGCAGCTCCCGTCTCCGCCGGCGCCTCATCCACCGTCAGAACGACATCGTCAAACAGGGCCTCCGCAGTGTTCCGGAATCCGGCGGCGCACTGTAGATAGGCGATGATGAGCGTGGTATCTTCCGGCAGCTGAATTCTGGTTTTCAGCAATCCCCAGTCAGTAGGCCCGGCGGCATCCACCATCGTCTTCACCTGATGAATTTTCGAACCACGGACAAAGAGGGAAATTCCGACCACTTTCGGACAGGAAGCGGAGAGCTGTTTGACCCGAGCGGAAAAATGCAGAACCCGCCCCCGATATCTGCGCGCCTCGGCTCCGCCGATCACAAACCCCAGACCGCTGTTGGAAAGTCCGTCGTCGGAATCCTTCAGGTGAAGCGAATACTCGCCGCTGTATTTCTCATCGTTCGAACGCTCCATAACGGCAAACCCCTGTTTCGGCAGGCTCCACCGCCAGGGGTAGGTGGAAGGGAGATTTTTTTTCGGATTCCAGCTCTCGAATCCGGGGTTTTCATAGAGATTGCTCCCGCCGAACAGAGGAAGGGCCAGAGCGAAAAATGTGCTGGCAACAATAGATCTTTGTTTCATGGTGGTTACTTTCTGATTGGTTCGATATTGTCTGTGGTTGTTTCTGTCGAAATTTTCTCCGCTCAAAACTTACATCTCTGCCCCCAGATATAGTTGGCGTCGCTGATAGAATAGCAGAAGCCTGGCGCAGGAATGGAAGAAACTCTCCTCATCTCCTGATGACCATCGGCAAAGGAGATGTTGGGACCGCTGTTGCTGCCGTGACGTCTTCCCAGTTGCGAACACGAACCGATGTTGGTGTCGGTCGAGGTCTCCGATGGAGTGGTCTGGCGATCCATCACCAGCATCCGGCGGCTGGGAACCTTGATCCGCCAGACCTGCGGATTGCTGTTTTCGCTCGTTGGAGCAAAAACGTACTGGTTCACCCCGTAATTGCTGCGTATCGACGCATTGGTCGGTTCCTGTGGCTGCGCAGGACAGCGGAAAATCGGGCGTGGAATGCCGTCGACCAGGTAAGCACTTCCTCCGGCCAGCTTAAAATTTTCTCCCGGATAGAGATAGGGCATCAGCGCCGTCTGCCATTTCCGATAATTTTGCCTGGTATCCATATAGGCCATCACAAAGCCTTGATTGTCATTGGTGTAGCTCTGCAGTGCGAGAGCGATCTGCCGGAGGTTTCCTGAGCAGGTGGCGTCCCGAGCCCGTGCCCGTGCCTTGTTCAACGCCGGCAACAGGAGAGCCGTCAGAATCGCAATGATCGCAATAACTATTAATAATTCAATAAGAGTAAAATAAATGCTCTGTTTTGCTTTCTTCATTCCGTCCTCCCTCTGACATGGTTTCGCAGCCGATTCCACCCGCCTATTCCAAATTTTTCATTGCCGGTGGCAACTTCGAGCACGGCCTGCCTCTAGGTAAATTATACAATAAAATCAGGAGAACTGCAACAGTTTTTTTTGAAAAAAAAACAGGAAAAAAGTAGTATCGGCTCTATTTTCTTTGAAAACAGATAAAATATTACCACTTCAGCAATTTTCACAGGGACGCAAGGTCCTGCCTCGAAGGTATTCTGGAGCGATCCGAAAGTGGACAGACGGGTCATAACGAAAATATCCGGTCTCCCAGTCGAAGATGATTTCACAGACTTTCCGAGCCAGCGGAATGGTTCCGGGGGTAACCGTATCAATTGGCGGGGTATGGGTACTGGCGGTCATGTTGCCGTCAAAGGCGAGAATTCCGAATTCCGGCGTCATTCCCGCTTCGATCAACGGCTCGCACAGCATAACCCATTGATCATCCAGAAAAAAAATACTGTCAAACCCCCGACGGGCAAGCTGGGTAACACATTGCTGCAACAGACTCAGCTCCTCCACTCCCGCCAGAAGTTTTGAGGAAAAGAGTTGAAAGGGAGAATCCGCTTCCTCCATGACGGAGGAAAACCCGTCGATACGACGTCGAAAATCGATGGATGATGTGTTGATTTTCGGCGCCAGCAGCGCGGGATGACGGTACCCTCGCTCCAGCAGAATGCGCGCCGCCATGGCGCCGGACTCGAAATTATCCAGCGCATACAGCGGAAATCCCTCCTGCGTAAAAAGTTCCGATAGAAAGAAAACTTTCGGCCCCTCCTGCCGCAGCAGATTTTCGAAGAACTCCTTCGAGAAAAAGGCAAACGAGAAAAAGACCGCATCAAAATTAGTCAGTCGAGCTTGAAACTCGGGCAACTGTTCCGGCAGGTCGGAGTCATAGGGGAGCAGTTCGATCCCGATGCCGCACCGTCCGGCCAGCCGCTCCAGCTCCAGCCAGAGCTCCTTGTAGGCAGAAAACCAGAAGGTATTGTTGATCATGTGCACCGCCGCGACATAGGCGTAGCGGAATTTCTGCCGGAGTGGCTCGATCACCACACCGCTCTTCGTCCGCTGGATCAGGCCGTCCTCCTCCAGCAGCCGAAGCGCCTTGTTGACGGTAGGACGCCCGGTATGAAGCAACTCGGCGAGACTCCGTTCGCCGTCGAGACGAGTCTCACCTTTTACGCGCCTAGAAAAGACCAGTTCGCGCAACTCCTTGTGAACATCCGCAAGTTTTCGGTAGTTTCTCATTTCGAGCCCGGCAGGGATTCTGAATTCGCCGCTCCTTTACTGCGTTTACCGTACAGCGGAAATCTCGAAAAACAAGGAAGAAATGCGTCGTGCGTCTCACTTTTTTTAAAATCAGCGAAGCGGAGCAGACGGAAGTGGGAACGGTCCCGGTAGCTCTCCTGATTCCCGCTCCACACCAGCTGGCATTTGCGGTGCTCCCCGTCGGAGTCGTTGACGGCGAGATCCTGCCCTCGGAGCTCCCGAACCGCCTCCATGGTCGGACAGGCTTTAACGGGAGCATGGGAGAATCTTTTCAATACATGCGGACCAGATCGGCTTTGTATTCATAATCATGTTGCGCCCCCTCCGGCCACGGCGTCTGCCATAGACGCGGAGTCTGTTCCAGCTTTCGTTCGGAAAGCATCACCGGTCCCTTGACCATACCTCCCCCGCCCTTCTCGTCAAAAACTCGAACGACGAGCAGATTATCACGTTTCTTGAGCAGTCCGTGCGGAATCGGATAATTGCGCATTGCCTCCCAGTATTTCGGTACGTCATTGCCTGTTGCACCGATTTTCACGCCGTTGAGCCAGACCTCATCGGTATCATCAATCGCCCCCGCAGAGAAATAGAGCTGAGGAGCGTCCAGAAGATTATCCGGAGCATCGAACGTCAAACGATACCAGGCACAACCATTGTAATCATAACGCAGAAAAGATTCAAACGGCTGTCCTACACGCACCTCGATACCGTCAGCGATCAGTCCTTTCAACCAGCGGGCCTCCCCCTTGCCGACCTGCCATTGATCGCGAATTCCAATGTTTTTCTCGTCCAGCGCGAATTCCCACTTTTGTTCACTCAAATCCAGTTTTGCACTTTCGGCAATTGACACAAAAGGAGAAGCCGTATTGGAAATTTGCACTCCGCACGAACAGAGAAGTGCAGAGAGCAGCCGGACGGTTTTTCCTGTTGCGGCAGAAGAGCCGAAAAGCGAAGGAGACAATGTTGTAAAAATCCACTCTCCCGAACCGAATCGACCTCGAACCAGCACCGCCGGAGTCGTCGCATTAAAGTGCGGCGGTACCTTTTCAAACGCCGGAACATTCCTCTTTTCTCGCCAGTAGAATTCACTGTTCCCGTAGCCGTTGCGCCAGACGCCATCCGCCTCGCCAGAGATTGCCGCACGCGGAGCTGTCGCTTCTGCAAGATTCATGGTAAACGGCAACCAGCCGGGATCAAAACTTCCTCCCGCATGCCAGTAAAGCACCCGGCCGCCAAAGTACACAAAATCGTTCAATTCCATCCGGTAACGTTTCAACGCCTCCCAATCCGGGTCGGCGACAATCAGAAGATCCGCCGGCTTCAGAAGCTCGTCGGAGAGAGTGTTCACCTCCGTGCAGTTGATCTGAAAACGATCAATCAGCTTTCTGCCGTTTTTCCCGCCGAAAAAGAGCACCTTTGCCGGATGAGCCGGCCGATCCAGATAGCGGAGCAGATTGTCGAATAACCGGGTCGCCACCGGATCACGCCCCAGGCGGTCCGTGATTTCCAACTGTGATGCGATCCAGATGCCACGACCGGTCCGACGTTCCAGCAACGGAGTCTGAAAGAGGTCGAAGCCACTGACCAGAAGAGAGATGAAACTGCCGTGCTGCGGACGCCGGAAGGCATAGGAGGCCACCATGTTGCGGTTTCCCCAATCAGACCAGTTAATCCCGGCGCCATCTGAGACTTTTGCCGAAGCAAGGGAAAAACTGCCCTGCCAGAAAGAAAAATCGACATCGCGGAGTCCTTCAAACGCCGGATGAGCCGGCGCATTGATATAGGTTCGACGAGTCCTGGTTTTCATGAGTTCAGGAGAAACCCCCGGCTGCTGTTCCAGAAAGAGGATGTTCAAACCCTTTTCCGCCGCCGCAGTCCAATCCGGCATCCGACGAAGTTTCGACAGCGCTCCGCGTCCTACGATCAGAATGCCGGAGTCGGGAAGCCGATCAAGAGTTTCAAGTCGTTTCAGCGGATGACGATCCTGCAACCAGGCAACCAGTCTCCCTTCCGGGTCCCACACATGGAGCGGAGAAGCGAGCTTCAGCTCGACCGGACGGGCAAACACCTGAATAGGGAATTCCAACCGGAAGTTCTTCTCTTTTCCCGTCAGCATGACACGCAAAATCCATTCCGAACGGTCGCCGGTGGCAGGCAGCGGAACGGAGACAGGAACTAATTTGTTTTCATATGGAGCAACTTCAACATTGTTTTCATCGATCGGGAGTTCGCGCCCCTGGGAGTCGGAAAGCGTGACCGTCAGTCGATACCTGACCCGTCGGGGAGAATCATTGAACAGCATCACACTTTTTTTCAACGTATCTCCACCGTAGCCGGAATGATTCTGCAGAAGAGGATCTTCTTCTCCATCGAAAATGGCGGCACTCACATCCGCCATCGCATGCGCAAAAGGCGCCTGCAGCAAGGTGGGACGCAGATCATAACCGGGAACACGCGGATCCGTACAGGAGCTGCGGGCATTGCCGTTGTCGAACCCTTCCGGTTTGAAACTGAAATCACTGTAATCACGGGAAACCGGCAAAGTGTCAGGCGCGATTCGCTGCATGGCAAACGACGCTTCCGTGTAATCGAAATTGCCATACCCGGTCAGCCGGTGGAAACGCCATCCGGGCATGATCTCCTTGAGATATTCTGCTGTCACCGCACTGGCAGCATCGACGGCAAAACCGTAGACACCTCCCGCCTTGTTTTCCGTCGTATTCCAGAACCAGCCGGCAGCTCCCCGTTCGTGAAATGGCCGGGGACTTAACGAAGTACGGTAACGATAGGCGGCGTCTCCGAGAACTCGGGCTGCATTCTCCGTAATGTACGGCACGCCGCCGCCATGAAAATTCTCAAGATCGAAAAAACTGCCGATATAGGGAAGATAGGTTTCGCCGACAAAAACAGGCATTTCCCGCCTCCGGCTCCACTCTTCGAAAAAGGCGCGCAGCTCGGTGGAGGGAGCGCCCCAGGTATGATAGATGTGAGTCCCGTAAATGTTGCCGACCGCACCGGAGCCGCCGGTAAAACACTCCTGGTCCGGAAAATATTTCCGATAAAGAGCCGCCATCCGGTTAAGGCGCTGATTGCGCAGAGCCGAAATTCCACTCTGATTCGGATCCCCTTGTTTCAACCCGACGTAGTTTGGATTGGTGCAGCCGGCATTGTAACCATACCAGACGTCAATTCGAAATCCTATTTGAGAAGGATGTCTGAAATAGACCGGATCCTTCGCCATCTCCCGCAACGAATCTTCCAATTTTTTCAACGCACTTTCGCTGTTCCGATCAAGCTCCGCGTGGCTGAGCGTACGGCCGGAAACCAGCAGCATGAGGCCCATCTCATCCGCCAGGGAAAGGATCTCTTCGGATGGAGGGCCGTTGAGAACAGTACAGTTCAGGTTTAATTTTTTGTAAGCAGTAAAAAGAGGTTTTAGAAAACGACGGTCAACCAGATAGTCGAGTCCCCACCAGCTTCCCTTGTTGGGGATGGCAGTTTCCGCCTTCAGAATGATCGGCTTCCCATTCAGAAAGAACTGGCCGTCGCGAGCAGTAAATTCACGAAAGCCGAATCGGATGACGGTGCGATCGGGGACTTTGCCGTCAGGAGTGACAATCGCAAGTTCCAGAAAATAAAGTTCCGGCGTATCCGGCGACCACAGAACCGGCGGCATCCACCGGCATTGGATTTTTTTCTCAAAAGAACGTCGTTCCTGATACAGCTTCCCTCCGTTCCGGTCCTTGACCTGAATATCGATCAAACTGCCGGGTGGCACAGAACTCTCACAAAAAAAAAGAGTCAACGTCTTCGCCGAAACACTGGTCACAATACCGACTTCACCGAAATTCACTTCCGGCGCAAGTTGAAAGCGGACGTTGCCGAGCCCTGTTTGAGAATTGAGCTCTCCACTGTTGCGAATTCGCAGTTCGTTGTTCTCCCCATACCGCAACGCCCGTGAGACATCGACTCGCACCACTCCAATTGCAGGATCGCGTTTTTGAGCAACCATTTGTTCCCCGACATAAATCTCCGCCGCTCCACAGAGATCTTCAATGACAAGTTCCACTTTGCGGTTGCACCAATCCGCCGGAATATTGCAGGTTCGACGGTACCAGACGGAGGCGCCCCCGCGGGTAAACGGGATTCCCCGCCATTCCTTCACCGCGGTACCATCCTCCGTCCGCATAAAATTGCTGATGGCTCCTTTCGCCCAGTAGCCGGGAACGACGAAATATCCCCATTCCGCCTCCGGCTCCGTTTTCGGGATCTGCGGATCGGCAACCGGTCGAAACCGCCAGACCTGATTCAAACTTACAGTGTGTCGAGTGCCGTTTGTGCTGCGATACGCTTTCGCGAGGTCCCAGTTGAGAATATTCTTGAGATTGAGTTTTCTGATGTTTGCCACCGGTTTCATAAGCGGCTGCTCCGCCGTCGGTGTATCCCCTCCCGGAATGGCGGCGCGGTATTCCAGCAACTTGAGTTCCGCATTGGTCCAGAAGCCGCCGCGAATACCGGCGAGGCCCGATTTCAACCTGCCGTCATCGGGCATCTCCCCGACCTTCCGCCCATTGATCCAGGCGACGACGGCTTTCCCGTCAAAATCGAGTGCAAGAGTGAATTCCCGTCCTCCACCGTAAGGGATCTCCTGTCGTTTTACGGGCTCACCATAGATAAAACGGTAGAAAAAGGCCTTCTTTTGCGAGGGGCACACTTCCAAGGCATAGAATGCGCTGAAATTCTTGTTCGCCCGGGCGATCAATGCGACGGAACTCTCGTAGCGATCACGAGCCTTGAGGCTGACACGGCCGTTGGAAAACTCCTTCGGAGCATACAGAACCAGGTGACAGTCGGCACTTTTCAACACCCCGTTCTGCCAGGAGATCTTGCTGCCGATCAGCGGGAGGGAAGAGGCGGCAACAGACAGTTCCCGAAGAGGATTTTTTTCTTTGGAAAAAACATAACGATAATCAGCATGGGCGGTTGCGACAATCAGTACCAGACAGCAGAGCAAAAATAAATTTTTTCTCATCCTTTTTCTCCTCCTATGATAAAATTTCAGAAACCAATCCCTGTCAAGGTTGTCTGGTACGCCAGAACGGGATGGAGTATTTGCGATACTCTCCTCCTGGCCGGGAACCGACGTGGCCGTCGAGGTAGAGAAAGTTGCTGCGACCGGAGTGAACAATCCGATATTTGCTGTCCTGCGACCATCCGGCGCCGTCGGAATTGACAATCCAGAAACCATTTTCCGCGATCCAGAGAGAGCGGGAAGGGTGTGGAATCCGAGAATGAACCATCCGGGGCGCCACTTCCGCAAAAACAAAGTAGTTTATCGCATATGCCCAGGGAGTACCGTAGGCAGCCTGAGCAGGACAGCCGATTGCACCGCTGCCCGCAGCAGGATTCAACATGAATTTGCGGTCGACATAGATCGTGCCGCCCTTTTTGTTTGTGCCGACTTCATATCCCCAGAGAGGCGTCATCCAGGTATCGCTGCCATCGGAAAAACCGCCTTTATAGAAGTACCCGTTATGAGCATCAAGATAGAGCTGATATCCTGTTCCAATCTGTTTCATATTGTTGGCACAGGAGATCGTTTTGCCTTTTTCCCGCGCCCGGTTTAACGCGGGGAGCAGCATCGCAGCCAGAATGGCAATGATAGCAATAACAATAAGCAATTCTATCAGCGTAAAAAGAGTGTTTTTCTTCATGATTTCCCTTTCTTTACATCAGTTGTTATTGCATCGGGACTCTTGCCGTCGATTGCCGGACGATCAGCCGCGGTTCGAACATCTTTTCCAGCATCATCCCGGAATTTCTGGTGCTGAAGAGATACGCGATGGCCTCATGAATCATCCGCTCCGGATCTCCGCAGCAGGTCGTCAGCGGAACAGGGTAACAGGCACTCTCCCGCAGATTGTCGAAGCCCGTGATAGAGACCTCTTCCGGAATACGAAGTCCGGCAATCAGCAATCGCTCTTCAACTCCGAGTGCACAGGCATCATTGTGGGCAATGACGGCAGTGAATCGACGACCGCTTTTCAACAGGGAATCTGCCGCCTGATATCCCTCCTCCCGGTAGCCGTTTTCAAGATGAAATGTCAATTCTGGCAAAAGCTCCAACCCGCTCTCCTGAAATGCCTTTTCCAACCCGATCATCCGTCTTTGATCCAAAATGTTGCCGACATAGGCAATCCGGGTATGACCAAGCTCAATCAGATGACGGGCCAGCCGGTGGAATCCTGCATTGACATTTTCCGCAACGAAAGGGACGCCGGGAAAATCGGGGCGCCAGCGCAGACAGACCATTTTCTTGCCGGTCTTGCGGATGCGTTCGAGAATGACCGGAGAATAGCTGCAGAGTTGATCGATCACAACCCCATCACAAGTTTTGAGCAGAGTGTCAAATCGGTCGACGTCGACATTTTCCTTGTCCAGCATCAGAACGATGGTGTTGAGACGGCTGTTGTTAAGGTGGAAGAGCAGCAGGTTGAACACCTCCTGTTGAAATACGCTCATTTCACGATCACAGACAATCAGAATCCGACTGTTTTCCACAATCTCGGGCACCGGGTAGACAATCGTGCCGATCCCCTGCACCGGCCGGAGGATGTTCTCTTTGGTGAGCTCGAAAATCGCACGTCTGAGCGTATTGCGTGAAACACCGAATCGCGCCATAAGTTCCCGTTCATTGGGAAGCATGTGCAGATTCTCCGTTTCGATGGTTGAGAGCAGCTTTTTCTTGAGTTTTTCGTAGAGCGGCTCTCTGATTAGTTTCTCTTCCATGAAAAATCACTCCTCCCCGAGTCTTTCGCCACGCATTTCCACGGCGGCAATCAGGACGCCGAAAGGATCACTTCCCTCCGACAAACTTTGCAGGTGCAGGTAACTCATCGCACCGTCGACCGGTTGACGAAGCGGAGACTCTCCGGCCAGCTCTCCGCACCGGAAACGCAGACTTCCTGCATTTTGATCAAATGAAATTTCAATCTCGCACTCCTTTCCCGGCGTCAACATGGGAACGCCTTCGATCCGCCCCGCAGAATCCAGCTCGAGAACAAATGGCGAGAGTTTATGTACGACCGGATCAACCGGATTGAACCAGCGATCAGTCAGCGTAATGCGCATTCCTGCGGAGCCGGGCATCAAAATCAGTCGCAGTTTCAGCACTCCGCAACGAACCGCAGGAAAGTTCCAGACCGCCCCCTCTTTTTCATAAAGAAGCCGGCAATCCGGATGGCGGGCAATCTGCAGCATTTCCCGGGGAGACCCGTCCGGGGCAGGAATCAGCGAGGCGCCAGGCCGTCGATTCCATGCACAATGCCCGGCATAGCAGAACCCGCCGGAATGACTGCGCACATACTGATGTATCGACCAGTTGACCAGACCGGATTTAAAATCCTCCCGACGTTCTTTCTCATAGAGATAGTCGAGGTCAAACAGAAGCAACGCTTCACAACAAGGATGCTGACCGAGTGCAACAAGAACCTTGTTTTCCGGCAGTTCCAGAACCTGAGTCTGGTGGATGCTCTTATCCCTCAATACCCAGGAGCCGCCGATCGTGCGGAAATCATTATAATTTCGAATGGGATTCAGCAACAGTTCCCGGAAACCGATCCAGGTTTTTCCCATATCGTCGGAGATCGCGGCATGCAGCACATCACGATTGGTAAATACATCCTCCCATACGCCATTGCGCGCATCCTCGTCCAAATCTGTCTGAAGCGCATGATCGAGTTCCGGCAGCGGAGAGGTATTGTTCCAAACCGCCAGCAGTCGACCGTCGGCAAGAGTCGTCAGGTTCGGCATTGTCGCAACCGCGTAAAACGGCGACGGTTCCAGAGAACTCCAACTTTCCCCGCCATCCTCGGAAAAGCATTGCCAGTGGCGGTCGGTCGAGGTTCGCAACAGCATATGGAGCCGCCCATCCGGATACTCGGCGATCACCGGTTCACAGCCGCACTGAAGCCAGCGCGGTCCCTTGTGCGGCCATGCGACAGTATGAACCGGCGGAGGCGGAAGAACCGTTTTCCGCCAACTGCGGCCATCGTCATCGGAAATAAGAACCACCGGATAGAGCGTTTTGTCAATCCACTGCTCAGCACCGAGCAGCCATCGCTGACGTTTCCGCAGAGGAAGTGGTTGTCGTTGAATGTGGATAGGATCAGAAAAGATCTGTTCCATTTCCCACCTGTCGTCAGGATGGTTCGAGCGAAATACATAGACCCCTTCCGGTACATCACCGGGCAGCGGGAACAGATCATACGGCCAGAACTCATGCCAATTGTCTGGCTGCTTCGCCCTTCGACGAAGGGTGAGATAATCACCGGAATAAGGACTTCGAATGGAAGCGCCCGGAGTTTTCCCGGTCACCGGTTCCAAAAGCCAGCTGATCCCATAATCAAAACTGCGGCGCACCACCGGCAATGCTGCATTTTTCCCACTCCTGTCACGGTAGAAATGAGCTCCGTAATGACGAATTTCTCCTCCCGGGAGCATCATCAGTTCACGGCCGGCATGCAACCCGCTGTGACCGGTCACCACGGGGTCATGAACGGTTCGAAAAAGTTCGGTAATGCTGGCTCCGCCCATTGGTGTTGTCCTGAAATTAGGAGATTTATTTCAAGTCATACCATAATTATACCACATACCAACCTGTTTGTCAAGAGAAGAAGAAATTTTTTTCTAAAAATCGAATCCAACCTCTCCGCACGCGAAGAGAATACACCATTCAAATCAATCGCCATCAAACAATTATATGCGGGATAAGTTTCTTCAGGCGGATGTCAGACATTCACAATTGCAAGGGAGATTTGCAAGCTGAACGACAGGTCATTCCAGAAACTCCTCTTGAAATGGGTTTAGAGCTGAAAATACGATATCTCTTCTCCCGAAGAGTTCGCGGGAGATATTCGGCCATACTCTCCACAACGATTTCAGAAGCGGGACTGGGAGAGTCTGCTTTTCTCGTCTCACGACGACGTCCACGATTGCCGCACCATTCCTGCGTCATCAGCATTATGAAATTGTCGAAAAACGAGGCAGAAAACGCTCACCACGTCTCCCCTTCCCGCAAAATCAGTTCGACGGGGCCGGAGGCGGCGGCACCGGGCGGGAGGCGAGGTTGTCGAGGATCTTCCGGGCGACGGTTTCACCGATGCCCGGAACCTTTTCCGCAATCTCTTCGACCGACGCCTTCTTCAATCGCGCCAACGAACCGAAGGCGCGCAACAGCTGTTTCTTGCGGATGTCGCCGACTCCCGGAATCTCATCCAGCCGCGACTGCTCAATCCGGCGGTTGCGCAGTTCCCGGTGGTACGTAATGGCGAATCGGTGCGCCTCATCCCGGAGCGCCTGCAGCATCCGCAATGCCGGATCGTGCCGGCTCAGCACGATCGGTTCGCTCCGGCCGGGCAGGTAGATCTCCTCGTTCCGCTTGGCCAGCCCGATCACCGGCAGCGGCGGGCAGCCGATCTCCACCAGCGCGTCGATCGCCGCCGAAAGCTGCCCTTTGCCGCCGTCGACCATCACCAGATCCGGCAACGGGCGTTTCTCCTCCAGCAACCGCGAGAAGTGGCGCACCAGCACCTCGTGCATCATCGCAAAGTCGTCGCTCTGGTGCACGGTCCGAATCCGGAACCGGCGGTAGTTCTCCCGGTCCGGCCGCCCCCCGCGGAACGCCACCAGACTCGCCACCGCCAGCTTGCCCAGAATGTTCGAGATGTCGAAGCCGATGATCCGGTCAGGCATTTTCTTCAGCCCCAGGACCCGCCCCAGCGCGTTGACCGCCGCCATGCCCGGCGCCGCATCCGGCAGTTCCGGCCGCCAGAACGCCCGGCTCCGACGCCCGAAGACGCTCTCCAGATTGGTCAATACATCCCGCAGACGGGCCGCCTTCTCAAACTGCTGCGCCTGCGCCGCCGCAAGCATATTGGCGCGCACCGTTTCGGAAAGTTCCCGGATATCCCCCTGCAGCACCGCCACCGCCTGTTCCACCCGTTTCCGGTACTCCTCCGGAGTGACCGCGCCCACGCAGGGCGCACAGCACTCCTTGACGATCCGAGTAAGACAGCGGCGGCGGGTCTCTTCGTCCGGCTCAGAGTCGCGGCAGGCACGCAATCCGAAGTGCGCCAGCAGAAACTCCAGCGTCATCCGCAGCGCCCCTCCCCGTGGGAAAGGTCCGAAATACTGTGCGCCGTCGTTCTTCTTCAACCGCGCCAGCTTGAGCGTCGGGAACTTCTCCCGCCAATCCACCTTGAGCAGGAGATAGCGCTTGTCGTCGCGCATGAGCACGTTGTAGTGCGGCGCAAAATCTTTGATCAGCCGCGACTCCAGAATCAGCGCCTCATCCTCGGAACGCACCGTCTCATAGCTCCAGTCGTCGATCGAATGGATCAGCGAACGCAGTTTCGCATCCGCCCGCGCCACCCGCGACGGCTGAAAGTAGGAGCTCATCCGGCGGCGCAGATTCGACGCCTTGCCGACGTAGATCACCTTGCCGAAACGGTCCCGGAAGACGTACACTCCCGGCTTCGCCGGGATCTCCGACGGGTGAAATTCCGATTTCTGCATGGCGGAAGCTCCTTTCTCTCCAGACGAAAAAAGCGGCAGTCCGCCGGGACCGCCGCTTCCTTTTCCACCGGAAAACTGTTACTCTTCCTCGAGCTGATCGGCGATCGAATCGGCGATCTCGTAGTTGGCGGTGACCAGCTGAACGTCGTCGAGCTCTTCCATCCGCTCGACCAGACGCAGCACCTGACGCGCAATCGCCGGGTCGGTGATCTCCGTCACCATGTCGGGACGGCGGATCAGCTCCGCCTCGTCGGTCGGAATCCCCTTCTCCTCAAAGAGCTTGACCAGAGCTTCGAAGTTTTCCGGATCAGCCCAGACCTCCGCCACGCCATCCTCGACCGTGAGGTCATTGGCGCCCGCATCGAGCACGAGATCCATCAGCTTCTCCTCGTCGGCCCAGTCGCCGGTGATGACGAAATGCGCCTGGCGGCGGAACATCCGCGCCACCGCGCCGGAACCGGCCATGTTGCCGTTGTTGCGGTCGAAGACCATGCGCACATCGCTGATCGAACGGTTCTTGTTGTCGGTCAGGCACTCGACCATGACCGCCACACCGCCCGGCGCATACCCTTCGTAGACGATCTCCTCGAAGACCGCGTCGCCCAGCTCGCCCACGCCCTTCTTGATGGCGCGCTCGATGTTGGCGTTCGGCATGTTGACCGCCTTCGCCGAAGTCAGCGCGGAACGGAGCCGCGGATTCGCATCCGGATCGGCGCCGCCCATCTTGGCGGCGACCATGATCTCCTTGGCGATACGGGAGAAGGCCTTTCCTTTGACCTTATCGGCGGCCTCTTTCTTGTGCTTGATATTTGCCCATTTGCTGTGACCGGACATACTGACACTCTCCAGACTGTTTGAAATGATTTGATATATTCATATAAATTAACACGTAAACGGCGGATTTTCAAGCGCTCTCTTCTGGAAAGCACAGGAAGAATCCGCCGCTCCCCGCCGTCAGCCGACGACGATGTTGACCAGACGGCCCGGCACGCAGATCACTTTGCGGATCTGGCGGCCGTTGATCGCGGCCTGCACCTCGGGCGATCCCAGCGCGATTTCACGCGCGGTCTCTTCGCTGCAGCCGACCGGCATCATCAGCCGCGCTTTCGGCTTGCCGAGCACCTGCACGAGAATCTCCACCTCATTCACCTTGAGGTGCGCCTCGTCCCACGCCGGCCACGGCACGTAGGCGATCGTCCCCTCATGCCCGAGCATCGACCAGAGCTCCTCGCAGAGGTGGGGGGCGAAAGGCGAAAGCAAGAGCACGAAGGTCTCCGCCGCTTCGCGCGGCACCTCCTTCAGTTTCGAGAACTCATTCAGGCAGATCATCAGCTGGCTGATCGCGGTGTTGAAATTGAACGTTTCAATGTCCTGCGTCACCTTCTTGATCGTGGCATGGAGCAGCCGCAACTGCTCAGGCGTGCACGGAACATCCGCCACCGGGGTCTCCGCCACCAGCCGCCAGGCGCGCTTGAGGAAACGGTACACCCCTTCCACCCCCTTGGTGCTCCACGGCTTGGTCGCTTCGAGCGGCCCCATGAACATTTCGTAGAGCCGCATGCTGTCGGCGCCGTAGTCGCGGATCACATCGTCCGGATTGACCACGTTGCGCAGCGACTTGGACATCTTGGCCGGGAATTCGGTCAGGGGTTCGCGGTCGGAGATGCGGACCGGACCATCCGGCGTGAACTCCACCTGGTCGGTCGGCACCAGCACGCCGCGGCGATCCTTGTAGCTCGTCCCGAGGATCATCCCCTGGTTGACCAGCTTGAGGAACGGCTCCTTCGTGGAGACCAGCCCGAGGTCGAAGAGCACCTTGTGCCAGAACCGGGCGTAGAGCAGGTGAAGCACCGCGTGTTCCGCACCGCCGACGTAGAGATCGACCGGCATCCAGTAGCGCTCCTTCGCCGGATCCCACGCCGCATCCGGATTCTTCGGGTCGATGTAGCGCAGATAGTACCAGCAGGAGCCCGCCCACTGCGGCATCGTGTTGGTTTCGCGACGGCCGCGGCGGCCGGTGGCCGGATCCACATAGTTGACCCAATCCTTCGCCTTCGCCAGCGGCGGTTCCCCAGTCCCGGAGGGTTTGAAGTCCGCCATCTCCGGCAGATTCACCGGCAGTTCGGAGTCGTTGACCAGCTCGATCGAACCATCTTCGTAGTGGACGATCGGGAACGGCTCGCCCCAGTAGCGCTGGCGGCTGAAAAGCCAGTCGCGCAGCTTGTATTTGACCGCCTCACGGCCGAGGCCGCGTTCGGCCAGCCACTTCGTCGCGGCGGGCTTGGACTCCTTCACCGAAAGTCCGTTGAGGTTGAGTCCCTCGTCGTTGGCGGAGTTGATGAGCTTGCCCTCCCCGGTCCAGCACGCCTTGCCGGCGAGCACGGCGGCGACGTCGCAGTTCTCCGCCGCGGCGGCCGCCGGGTCCGGCTCGATGATGCACTTGACCGGCAGCCCGAAGGTCTGCGCAAATTCGAAGTCGCGGGTGTCGTGCGCCGGCACCGCCATGATCGCGCCGGTGCCGTAGCTCACCAAGACGTAGTCGGCGATCCAGATCGGAATCTTCACGCCGTTGACCGGATTGATCGCGTACGCACCGGTGAAGGCGCCGGTCTTCTCGGTGGAGAGTTCGGTCCGGGCGAGGTCGGTCTTCTTCGCCGCCGCCTCCCGGTAGGCGTCGACCGCGGCGCGGCACTCCGGCGTAGTCAGCTTCGAAACCAGCGGATGCTCCGGCGCGAGCACCATGTAGGTCGCGCCAAAGAGCGTATCCGGCCGGGTGGTGTAGACGGTGATCCGGTCGCCGGCGGTGGTATCGAAGATCACCTCCGCACCGGTGGATTTGCCGATCCAGTTGCGCTGCATCTCCTTGATGCCTTCCGGCCAGTCGAGATCGTCGAGGTCGTTGAGCAGCCGCTCGGCGTATTCGGTAATCCGCAGCATCCACTGCTTCATCGGGCGGCGCTCCACCGGATGGTTGCCGCGTTCACTGCGCCCGTCGATCACCTCTTCGTTGGCGAGCACGGTTCCGAGCGCCGGGCACCAGTTGACCGCCACCTCGTCGAGGTAGGCCAGCCCCTTCTTGTAAAGCTGCATGAAGATCCACTGGGTCCACTTGAAGTAGTTCGGATCGGTGGTGTTGATTTCGCGATCCCAGTCATAGCTGAAGCCGAGCGACTTGATCTGACGGCGGAAGTTGTCGACGTTCTTCTTCGTGGTCACCGCCGGATGGGTTCCAGTCTCCACGGCGTACTGTTCCGCGGGCAGCCCGAACGCGTCCCACCCCATCGGATGAAGCACGTTGAAGTTGCGCATCCGCTTGTAGCGGCAGAGGATGTCGGTCGCGGTATACCCCTCGGGATGGCCGACGTGCAACCCCGCCCCGGAGGGATAGGGGAACATATCCAGCGCGTAGAATTTCGGCCGTTCGTCAAAATCGACCGCCCGGAACGTGTGGTTCTTCTCCCAGTACTCCTGCCATTTCTTTTCAATCGCGGTAAAATCGTATTCGCGTGCCATATTCCACCTGTTCTGCGTTAAAACTGAAATGATTCCATAACATACACGTCAAACGCCGGCAATGCAATTTTTTTTAACGGTTTTCCGGCATTCAGAGCGCAAAGCCGTGCTTCCGGGCGATTTCGCGCAGGAATCCGGCCGCGCAGGCGGGGTCCGGCTCCGCCCAGCGCCATTGGGGATAGGGGTAGATCCGCTGCGGGTCCACCACCGGAACCAGCCGGTAATCCACCGCATAGCAGTTCGGACCGTGGAAGAAATCCATGTTGCCGGACCAGCCGGTCGCCACCGTCTCCAGCCCGAACCGGATCGCTTCAAAAATGGTCAATCCATACCCTTCCGAACGGTGGAGCGAAAGGTAGATGTCGCTCTTCCGATAGAGATCGTCCAGCTCCTCCTGCTTGAGAAAGGCGTCGAGCAGCCGGATGTTCGGCGCGCCTGCCGCGGCCCGCTGCAGAGCCTCCCACCCGGCCGGATACATGCCGGGCCGGGAGATTTTGAGCAGAAGCTCCACATCACGCCGGTCGCCGAACGCCTGCCGGAACGCCTCGACCGCCGCCAGCGGATTCTTCCGTTCGAACCCGGACCCGGCGTCGAAAATGTAGAGCACCCGGAGCACGCCGTCGGCGGCGAAGGGGCGCGGTTTTCCGGTGAGTGTTCCGGTCTCCGGATACGGCACCACCTTCAGCGGCTTTGCCGTATGACGCCCGACCGCGTCGCGTACAAAACGGGTCGGCACCCACACTTCGTGCAGATAGTCGAGCGATTCACACCACCAGTCGGGAATGTCCTCCAGCTCCCACGTCCAGTGGCCGACGATGCGCTTGCCCCGCAGAAACCGCCGCCCCATCCGGGCGAGCGCAATCAGGAACCAGCGCGGATTCTGGTAGACGACCACCGTTCCCGGCGCGCCGTCCTCCGGCAGAGAGCGGCAGTCGTACACTTCACCGTCGAACGGAAGCGTCTCCGCCTGCCCCATCGCGGCGGTAAGGTCGATTCCGTAAGCCGCCCTCCCCTCCTTCCGGAAAGCGGCGAGCTGAGCGCGCGCTCCGGAGGCGATTCCGGCGTGGGAACGGAAGTACCCCGCCACATAGACCGGCGCCCTCTCCGGCACCTCCGGCGGAGTTCCCGCCCGGTCGAGCGAACGTTTTGCCGCCGCGGCGAGCAGGTTCTCCCGGGTGAGCCCGGGGAAAATCCGCTGAACCGGGTCCAGCAGCCAGCGCATTGCCATACCACCATCCTCCCATGACAAAACGGGCGCGAAAAATCCGCGCCCGTGAAACACACTCCGTCAGACGATCTTACTCGCCGAGCTCCTTGAGCGCCGCCTTGCGGCTCAGACGGATCTTGCCGGACTGATCGATGTCGATCACCTTGACCGTGACATACTGCCCCTCTTCGCAGATGTCGGTCACCTTGTTGACCCGGTAATCGGCCATCTCCGAAATGTGGAGCAATCCATCCACGCCGGGCAGAATCTCGACGAAGGCGCCGAAGTCGCGGATGGTCACCACTTTGCCGCGGTAGATCTTGCCGATCTCCGCCTCGGCGGTGCTGCCGAGAATCCGCTCCTTGGCCGCTTCGAGGTGCGCCTTGTCGGGCGCCATGATCTTGACGCTGCCGTCCTCTTCGATGTCGATGCTGGTGCCGGTTTCCTCGGTGATCGCACGGATGTTCTTGCCGCCGGGGCCGATCAGCGCGCCGATCTTCTCCGGATTGATCTGGATCACTTCCAGCCGTGGCGCGCGGCTGCTGACCTCCGGACGCGGCGCCGGGATGCACGCTTCGATCACGTCGAGGATCTTCAGCCGGGCAATCCGGTTGCGCTCCATCCCTTCGCACAGCAGGTCGATCGGAATGCCGGGCAGCTTGAGGTCGAGCTGGAAGCCGGTGATTCCGTCGCGGGTGCCGCAGACCTTGAAGTCCATGTCGCCAAAGTGGTCCTCGGCGCCGATGATGTCGGTGAGCAGCAGCCGCTCGCCGTTCTCACCGGTCACCAGACCGCAGCTGATGCCGGCCACCGGAGCGGTGATCGGCACGCCCGCATCCATCAGCGCGAGCGTGGCGCCGCAGACCGACGCCATCGAGGTCGAACCATTCGAGCTCATGATCTCGGAGACACAGCGCACGACGTAGGGGAAGTCCTTCGGAACCACCTTGCTGACCGAACGCTCGGCCAGGTTGCCGTGCCCGATTTCGCGGCGGCCCGGACCGGTGATCCGGCCCACTTCGCCGACGCTGAAGTTCGGGAAGTTGTAGTGCAGATAGAAGCGCTTTTTGGCAATGCCGGTCTCGCTGGTGAGGTCATCGTACTCCTGCGCATCCTTCTCGTTGCCGAGGGTGGCGAGCACCAGCGCCTGGGTTTCACCGCGCGAGAAGAGCGCGCTGCCGTGAACCACCGGCAGAACACCGACCTCCGCCGAAAGCGGACGGATTTCGGTGATCGAACGGCCGTCGGGCCGGAACTGCTTGGTGAGAATCACATTGCGGGTGACGGTGCGGACGAGGTCATCGAACCCCTTGGCGGTCTCCAGCGCGAACTGGTTGTCGTCCATGTCGGCGAAGTCGGCGCGCAGCGCCTTGCGGGCGTCGTCGCGCAGCGCATCCATCGCATTCATGCGGTCCTCTTTGCCCGGGATGGTGCAGACCCCTTCGATGCGGTCGGCGCAGAAGGTTTCGAGCGCCTTCTTGAGCGCTTCCGGAACCGGGTAGAGTTTGTACTCCTTCTTCGGGCGGCCGGCCTTTTTCGCCAGCTCGATCTGCGCTTCGCACTGCTTGCAGATCGCCTTGTCGGCGGCGTACATCGCCTCCTTCATCTGCTGTTCGCTGACGAACTCGGCTTCGCCTTCGATCATGATGACCTGGCCGGGACGGCCGGCGTAGATGAGCTCCAGTTTGCTCTGCTCCATCTGAGCGCGGGTCGGATTGATGACATACTTGCCGTCGATGAGGCCGACGCGGACCGCGCCGATCGGCCCCTGGAACGGCAGGTCGGAGAGCATCAAACTCGCCGAAGCGCCGACCATGGCGAGCACATCCGGCTCATTGACGCCGTCGGCGGAGAGCAGCACGCTGGAGATCTGCACCTCGTCGAAGAAGTAGTCGGGGAAGAGCGGCCGGATCGGCCGGTCGATCATACGGCAGGTCAGAATCTCCTTGGTGGAGGGGCGGCCTTCCCGCTTGATGTATCCGCCGGGGAACTTGCCGGCGGCGCTGTACTTCTCACGATAGTCGACCTGGAGCGGGAAGAAGTCGGTCCCTTCCCGCGGGGCGCCCGAGCAGGCGGCGGTGAGCACGATGGTGTCGCCGAGGCGGACCAGGCAGGAGCCGTTGGCGAGTTTGGCAACTTTGCCGGTGGAGATTTCCATGGTTCTCTCGCCGTCGAACTGGAAAACGATCTTTTCTTCAGCCATGATAGTATCCTTTTCTGAAGGTTGAACGGAAAGAGGAAAAGGACGATTCTGGATCGGATTCCGGCCGCGTGCGGGGTCCTCCCCCCTGCCGCAACCGGCTCCGGGCCGACTCGCGGAATCCCGGTATCAACTCCCGGAATTCTGTTCCCGGACGCTGATAACGACCGAATTCCACAAAATCAAGTCAAAACCGGAACCGTCTTTTCTCTCTAGACTTATCTGTAATATAACGCATAGTTCCGACGAAAACAAGCGCCCGGCGACAGAAAATACGCGCTTTCTCAACACGCCCCCAGTTCCGCCTCACAATTGTATTTTTTTTACGAAATTTCAAATAATGCGCTTGACATCGATCCTCTTTTTTGGTATAATAATAGACAAATGCACGATAATTTAATACAATTTGTTTAAAAATGAAATATAACAGCAAAGCAGTTCGTCTCGCCGATGTGATCGTGCAGGACATCTGGAGCGGCAATTACGATCGCGGCAAATATCTGCCGGGGGAGGATGCGCTGGCGGAAAACTATCAGGTTTCGCGCACCACCATCCGGCGGGTGCTGGACATTCTGAACAAGGAAGGCGTGCTCATCAAGGAACCGAACCGCGGCACTCTGATCAATCCCGACCTCAAACAGCAGACGGCCAAGCCGGCGACGACCGGGAAAACGGTGACCATCGGCGCCATCTGGGCCGGGTTCCCCGATGCGATGACCATCGGCATTGCGGATGGAATCAAGGCGTTCGCCAGCGAAAAGAAGATGGGATTTCAGCTTTTTCAGAGCACCGAAGGGCATGCGAAAGTGCTCGACTATCTGCTCCATATCGATGAACTTGGTGTCGCGGGAGTGATCCTTCTGCCTTACAACTTCCCCGGATACGCCGATGCGCTCCGGCGGCTGAAACAGCGGCGCTTCCCGATGGTCTGCGTCGACCGGCCGGTGACGGGAGTGGAACTCTCCTGCATCGAGGTGGACAACGCCGGCGGTGTCTACCGCGCGGTGGTGAAAATGCTGGTTGCCTTCCGCCGCCCAGTCCATTATCTGGGGGCGCAGCCGGGGAACCGGACCCAGCTGCTGCGCTATCAGGGCTACCTCCACGCGATGAATGACAGCGGCTTCGAGCAGGAGATTCAGCGCTGTACGCACTTCTACCCCCCGACTGACAACGATCCGGAATTCTGGCCGGTGGAAAAGAAGTTGGAACCGCCATACATCGTCGCCCTGGACATCTTACGCAATGCGACTACACCGATCAGCATCATGGCGATGAACGACTACGCCGCCCGCAGCGTCTACCGGGCGGCGGAAGAGCTGAAACTTCGCGTCGGCTGTGACATCATGCTCTTCGGATTCGACGATCTGCCGCTGGCCAGCTGTCTGGAGTGTCCGTTGAGTTCCGTCCGCCAGCCGCGGCGGGAGATCGGATTTGAAGCGGCCAAACTGCTCTGTGAAGAGATTGACGGCAAGCTCTCTCAGCCGGTAACCAAAGTTCTTCCGGTCGAACTGATGGAACGCAATTCGAGCAGAAATTGTCTCGAGAGGTAATTTCAAAAGTTTTTAATTTGGGGGGATGAAAAAAAGAGGCAGAAGGTTCATTTTAACTTAGGGGTAGCAAACCTGGAGGAAAAATGAACGATCTGCCGAAGCTTTA
>ENA-UEQW01000776-UEQW01000776.1-human-gut-metagenome-genome-assembly--contig:-NODE-776-length-28789-cov-6.092226_pt1 | contig 28789 bp, 25 predicted proteins | sample MGYA00242947_ERZ507947 | MGnify/ENA primary metagenome ERZ507947 (study PRJEB26167, sample SAMN06115421) | human gut metagenome | host: Homo sapiens | place: China:Guizhou | collected 2015-03-17... | reverse complement strand
CTTGATCTTCCCGGTCGCAGTCAAAGTAAATCTTTTCTTTGCACTGCTCACACTCTTCATCTTTGGCATTTGTTCTAATTTTAATTTGTTTCAGAATATATGTAATTATAAAATATCCAGTATCAATTTTAGATTTAATGATTTCAGATTTCAGATTGAAAAATCCAATGATGGAATGATTTTAGATTCACAGATCTATTCATTCCAAATTCCAAATTTTAAATGCTAAACTTTCACTATTTTTTCGGGGCGATAACCACGATCATCTTCTTCCCTTCAAGCATGGGCGCGGATTCCAACTTCCCGTAATCTTCCAACGCGTTGACAAAGCGTTCCAACAAGTCAGCCCCTTGATCTTTAAACAGAATCGAACGACCCTTGAAGAACACGTAAGCTCTCACCTTCGCACCTTCTTGCAGGAACCCGATCGCGTGTTTCAACTTGAAATTGAAATCATGATCATCTGTCTGAGGCCCGAAACGGATCTCCTTTACAACGACTTTCACGCTCTTGGCTTTAATCTCTTTCTGCTTTTTCTTCAACTGATACAGGAACTTGCTGTAATCAATGATCCTGCATACAGGTGGATCGGCATTGGGGGATATCTCTACCAGATCAGCTCCGGCAGCTTCAGCCATGGCTAAAGCTTCTTTTAAAGAATAAACACCCGCTTCTACATTTTCACCAACAACTCTCACAGAAGCAGCCCGAATTTGCTCGTTCACTCTGTGCTGTGGCTTGTCATTTTGACCTCTGCCCCTAATTTCCATTGTTCTTGCTATAATTAATCCTCCTTTTATTATTATTCATTGTAGATAGAGTTCAACTGAGCCTCTACCTCTTTATTTATCATTTCAGCAAACTCTTCCGTTGTCATCGATCCTTTATCTCCCTCCCCTTGACGACGAACAGAAACTTTATTCTCGTTCATTTCCTGCTCACCGACAATCAACATGTAAGGAATCTTTTTCAACTCGTTATCACGTATCTTACGACCAATCTTTTCGTTACGATCGTCTAAAACGGTGCGAATGTCGGAATTATTTAAGAAATTTACAACTTTTTGAGCATAATCGTTGTATTTTTCACTGATCGGGAGCACCACGACCTGATCCGGCGTCAACCACAACGGGAATTTTCCACCCGTATGCTCGATCAGCACGGCCACGAAACGCTCCATACTTCCGAACGGCGCCCGGTGAATCATAACCGGACGATGCTTCTGGTTATCGGCACCCGTGAATTCCAAGTCGAAACGTTCCGGCAAATTGTAATCCACTTGAATCGTTCCCAACTGCCATTTCCGACCGATAGCATCCTTCACCATGAAATCCAGCTTCGGTCCATAGAAAGCAGCCTCACCCAACTCTACCGTCGTTTTCAATCCTTTCTCGGCAGCAGCCTCGATAATAGCACTCTCGGCCTTCTCCCAGTTTTCGTCGGTTCCGATGTATTTTTCCTTGTTATTCGGGTCTCTCAAAGAAACCTGCGCGGTGAAATTATCGAAACTCAACGCTTTGAATATCGTGAAAATAATATCGATCACTTTCTTGAACTCCTCTTTCAACTGATCGGGCGTACAGAACAAATGGGCATCATCCTGCGTGAACCCGCGCACCCTTGTCAACCCGTGCAATTCCCCGCTCTGCTCGTAACGATACACCGTACCGAACTCGGCAAAACGCACCGGAAGATCCTTGTACGACCGCGGTTTGAACTTGTACATCTCGCAATGGTGCGGGCAGTTCATCGGTTTCAACATGAACTCCTCGCCTTCCTGCGGGGTCGTGATTACCTGGAAACTATCTTTACCGTACTTCTGGAAATGTCCTGAAGTCTTGTACAAATTCACGTTACCGATATGCGGCGTGATCACCTGCTGGTAACCGTATTTCTTTTGCACTTTACGCAAGAAAGCCTCCAGACGATCTCTCAACATGGCACCCTTCGGCAACCACATCGGGAGTCCCGAACCAACCGCTTGCGAGAACATGAACAACTCCATCTCCTTACCGATCTTGCGATGATCGCGTTGTTTGGCCTCCTCCATCATCACCAACCACTCGTCCAACATTTTCTGTTTCGGGAAAGTAATTCCGTATATACGGGTTAACATCTTGTTGTGTTCATTCCCCCTCCAGTAAGCCCCCGCAACAGAAGTCAACTTGATAGCCTTGATATAGGATGTATTAGGCAAATGCGGTCCGCGGCACAAATCCGTGAAATCACCTTGACGGTAATACGTGATTGTCCCGTCTTCCAAATCGTTGATTAACTCTACCTTATATGTCTCGTTGAGCGATGAAAAATGATTCAACGCCTCTTGCTTACTAACGTCTATCCTGCAATATTCCTCGTTCTTTCTTGCCAATTCCAACATCTTCTTCTCGATCTCCGCCAAATCTTTCTCTTGGATAGCAACACCTTCTCCCGGGTCCACGTCATAGTAGAAACCATTTTCAATAGCCGGACCGATACCGAACTTGATATTCGGGTAAATAGCCTGCAAAGCTTCTGCCATAAGGTGTGCAGATGAGTGCCAGAAAGCATGGCGTCCCTCTTCATCGTCCCATGTATATAGCTTAATCTCGGAGTCTGTTGTTATACCGCGCGTCAAATCCCACGTGACGCCATTTACGGATATAGACAACACTTCCTTAGCCAGCTTATGGCTAATCGACTTAGCTATGTCCATGCCGGTAACCCCGGACTCGAACTCTTTTACATTCCCATCGGGAAATTTAATCTTTACCATTCTGCTTTCTTTTAGTTATTACTCTTTGTAATTTACGAACTGCAAAACTATAAAAAAACATCGGGATATCAAAGAAAAAGCCCGGCTTAAACATGCCCTTTGCCTTGAAAAAGAATCCGACACCATGTATGCCCCGAAACACCCCCATTTCATCTTTAACAAATACAAATAAATGCTATCTTATATCTATTTCATTGCCTTCATATTGCCACCCGCTCCCATTCCGCTCCCATTCTCCTCCCATTCCGCTCCTATTCCTATTGAAAAAATATTAAAATATAATATATTCTATATACAAGCTGATTCATCTATGATACCAAGCAAATACATGGAATATAGGAATTTGATTTATAACATCCTATACAACAGGGATCATCTTCGTCTAAAACAAGGCGACACGTAGAGGTTAGCACGGGAGGGTAAAACCACCTGGTAATCAACCCCCTCCTTGCTAGTAAAGATAAAAAAGTAAACGTAAAAAAGCACCGGTTCGTGCAACTGGAATCTAAAATCTGGAATCTAAAATCTAAAATTTAACATCTGAAATTAATAAAGCTATTCCTGCCCGTGCAATTTATTGAATAAAATGGCCAAGTTCGTGTATATTGTCGTGTTTTGCACGGCGATATGGGCAGGAACCTTGATCCGGGCCGGGGTAAAGTTCCAAATAGCCTTGATTCCCCAAGCAACCATTAAATCGGCCACATTTTGGGCACATTCGGCCGGAACGGTAATAATACCTATCGCCACGTTACATTCTCCCGGCATACCCCGGAACTGGTCCACGTGAAAAATTTCGACATCATTAATCTTTGTTCCGATTTTAGACTTGTCCACGTCGAAAGCCTTCTGTATATTCAACCCGAAATTCCTTAATCCCTTATCCTGCAGCAAGGCACACCCTAGTGAACCTGCCCCGACCAGAAAGGCATTATTAATTTTATTGAAACCAAGAAAGTCATCCAGTATCTCCACGAAATTATCCACCTCGTAACCGACACGAGTTTTCCCGGAGATACCGGTATGTGATAAATCTTTCGTCACTTGCGTGGCGTCTATTTCCATGTATTCAGCAATTCTTGTCGATGAAACGTATTTCTCCCCCTGTTTTTGCAATGTTTTCACGAAAGAAAGATACGCGGGCATCCGCCTCAAAACAGGAACTGGAACAATTTTACTATCATTAGCCATATAACGTTCTAAAATTTCTGCAAAGTTATATCTTTTCGGCGAGATTCGACACAAAGAATTTGCATTATTTCTTATCTGTTGTTTCCGGACGAACAACTGTTTTGGCTGACGCGACCATATAACATTCCCCGTTAAACACGGCCCCGGCCTCAACAAGCATCGTTGTCGTGGAAATCGTTCCCTTCACGTTTGATTTTGCCCTTAACACGACAATACCGGTCGAGACGATATCCCCCTCCACGTTTCCATACACGTTGATATTCGGAGAATTAACTTTTCCCTTAACACGAGAAGAAGGCCCGAGGATCAAACGCCCATCAGTACGAACCGTCCCGACTAGCGAGCCGTCTATCCGTATGTCTCTTGGCGTTTGAATATCACCCTCCACGACAGCACCTTCACTCAAAAGATTCAAGATTGCCTGTACATCTTTTTCCATATTTCTATTTCATTTTTTATTCCAACAATTAGCATGTTTTCTTACCATGACATCGTAATTCCGGGTCTAAAGTTAGCGAAATTCCATCAGATACATATATCATTTTCACCGACATACACACGTTATTTACTTCATTTTCCATGCTCTCCCAATAGAATACATGAAAAGAATATACCGTACAGCCTATATCTCTAAAATTCATTTCACGCTCGTACGCGATAAAAGTTACATGTTTATTATGTATTATTAACTTTTCATTTCTTTAATGCCTTCTCTTTTTCACTAAAAAGAAATATCAAAGTCCGGACTTACACCCACCGTATATTTTTACTATTTTTGCCCGCTCAATAAGATGAACCAGTTTATTTAAAAGAACATACATGAATTACAAGGAAACATTAGAATGGCTGTTTGCCCAACTTCCCATGTATCAGAGAGAAGGCAAGGCCGCGTACAAAGCCAATTTGGATAATACGTTAAAACTGGACGAACACTTCGGTTCCCCGCACAAGCAATTCAAAACGATCCACGTGGGAGGTACGAATGGCAAGGGGTCCGTGTCTCACATGTTGGCTTCCATTTTACAGGAAGCCGGGTATAAAACCGGACTGTACACGTCCCCGCATTTGAAAGATTTCCGGGAACGTATCAAAATAAACGGGGAGATGATCACGGAAGAATACGTGATCCATTTCGTGGAAGAGAACAAATCGTTTTTCGCCGAAATCAAACCTTCCTTTTTCGAAATGACGGTAGCCATGGCTTTCCAATATTTCGCAGAGCAACAGGTTGATATCGCTGTTATTGAAGTAGGGCTTGGGGGACGGTTGGACTCCACGAATATCATTACCCCCCTGGCCTCGGTGGTCACGAATATTTCATTCGATCACATGGCTCTTCTCGGTGACACGTTGGAAAAAATCGCACGCGAGAAAGCCGGGATCATCAAACCCGGTATCCCCGCTATCATCGGGACGAAAGATGCCTCCAGTGATTTTGTTTTCATTGAAAAAGCAAAAGAATGCGGAAGTCCCCTTGAATTCGCGTCCGAAAACTGGCAAGTAACACGGGATGACAAGAATGTTTACCGGTTGGAGAACAAAAACGGGGTCGTGTTTGCCCCCGTGCAAGCAGACTTGAAGGGGCTTTATCAACGAAAAAATATTCCGGCCGTTCTGGAAACTATTCTAACCCTCAGGAACAATGGTTTGCATATTTCCGATCAAAACGTGTATGACGGTATTGCCAACACCATTCGCAACACGGGACTGCTTGGACGCTGGCAGGAATTATCACAAGCGCCTTACACGGTATGCGACACGGGGCATAACATCGACGGACTGACCGAGATTGTCGCGCAACTAAAAACCTGCACGTACGAAAAACTTCATTTCGTGATCGGTATGGTAAATGATAAGGACGTGGACAGCGTGTTGCATATTCTGCCCAAAGATGCTATCTATTATTTCTGCAAAGCCTCTATCCCCAGGGCCATGGACGAAAAGATTTTAGCCGAGAAAGCCCGGGCAAATCATCTTCACGGGACAACCTTCCCGACCGTCGCGGCAGCCTATCAAGCAGCCCGCGATGCTGCCGGCGAGCGGGATATGATATATATCGGGGGAAGTACCTTTGTTGTAGCGGAAGTGATTTAAAATAAGGTCATAAAGAAAAGAGTGTCAAAATCAGTTTGACACTCTTTCTTTAACTACACGAAAAATCAAACTATAAACTTTATCTTATTCCTTTTCAGGCGTTTCTTTTTGCGCTTTGAATACCGCGATCACGTTATTATTATCTTTCAGCGTCAACTTATCATTCTTGATGATAAAACTCTTCGTATCTTCCAGCACCTTGAAAAAACTGGTTTCAATATCCATATCAGGACAAGCCATCCGGGTCGCTCCCATCCCGCTAAAAGTTAATTGCGATTCATTTTGCTCGTAAGTACCAAAAAAACGATTACATCCGGCCCTTCCAAATACTTTCTTATTATCGCTTTCAAGCGTGATGAAGACCTCGCTTCCCCTTTCTTTGAACTTAATTTCTTTTCCGTTCAAACTCTCCGCTACCCATTTCACCCCGGTCAGAGAAACACTCTCTTTTGCCGATTTGCACGAAGCCATCCATATTGTTAGTAGACAACAAAAAAATATTCCTTTCATAATTCAATCTCTATTTTTGGATAATTAGTAGTCATTCGTTTTCTTACTCTTGTTAGCAAATACTATGCCAAAAAGCCATGTACTCAACCATTGCCACCTCATTCAAAGATTCATTTGTTTGAAAAAAACGTACCGTGAAAAAAAACAACTAAAGGGACGAATTAACCTTTGAATTACTGAATAAATTCAATAATTGATTATATATTTGCACGTATTTTTAAAATGAATAATTATAGGGTAAATTAGAAATAATTATCTACATATCAAAAACATAATAGAACAATGTCCAAGGTTATAAAACTGAAAAAGGGCCTTGATATCAAGTTAAAAGGAGAAGCAGAGAATCTGGTAAAAAGCATTGAGAAATGTGATTTTTACGCGGTCAAACCGACAGACTTTCGTCTACTTACCCCCAAACTTGCAGTAAAGGCAGGCGATCAAGTGAAAGCGGGCGACGTGTTGTTTATCAACAAGTACAGGCCCGAAGTCAAATTCACATCACCTGTTAGCGGTACAGTCGAAGCCGTGAACAGAGGAGAGAGAAGAAAATTACTGGAAGTCGTGGTTAAAGCGGATGCCCAGATCCAATACAAAGATTTTGGAGCCGCCGACGTGAACAAACTTTCCAGGGAGGAAATCATCGAAAAATTGCTTGACAGTGGCGTATGGCCCATGATCAAACAACGTCCGTACGACATCATCGCGAACCCGGCCGATATGCCGAAAGCGATATTCGTGTCCGGTTTTGATTCCGCACCTCTCGCTCCGGATTTTGACATTACTCTTACAGATGAGTTGGCCGCGCTTCAATCCGGAATCGATTGCTTAAACAAGTTAGGCGGTAAAAACGTGAACTTAAACTTGAAAGAAGGTACGCCGTCATCGTCCGTGTTCACCAAGCTGAAAAACGTGGAGGTAAATTACTTCGCGGGACCGCATCCGGCTGGGAATGCAGGAATCCAGATACACCACTTGAACCCGATCAATAAAGGAGAGATCGTTTGGGTGGTAAATGCCATGGATCTTGCCATTATCGGGCGATTATTTATTTCCGGTAAATTCGATGCCCGCAAGACGATCGCTCTGGTGGGGTCGGAAGTTGAAAAGCCCGCTTATTACAAGACTATTTTAGGTGCAAACATCGGTTGCATCGTGAACGGGAAACTGAAGAACCAAGTTCATCAACGTATTATTTCCGGTAATGTACTCACGGGTTACAAGGTTAGCGAAGAGAATTATCTCGGATACTATAATAACATGGTAACGGTTATTCCCGAAGGAGATCATTACGAATTTTTGGGCTGGGCCGCTCCCGGGTTCAATAAATTCTCCATATCAAAAACGTTCCCCTCTTTCTTATGCCCGAAGAAGAAATACACCCTTGATGCCAATTATCACGGGGAAGAGAGAGCTTTCGTGGTGACAGGCCAATACGAGAAAGTCCTTCCCATGGACATTCTTCCCGTTTACCTGCTGAAAGCCGTACTGGCAGAGGATTTGGACAAGATGGAACAACTCGGAATGTACGAGGTTGTCCCGGAAGATATGGCTTTATGCGAGTTCGTTTGTACCTCTAAAACCCCGGTACAGGAGATCCTGGAAAAAGGTATAGAGTTAATGATAAAAGAACTAAGCTAATTTTAAATTGCAAATTTTAAATTGTCAATTCCTTGATGGGACACGATTCAAAATTTAAAATCTAAAATCTAAAATTTAAAATTATAAAGATGAATTTTTTACGCAACTATCTAGATAAGCAAAAGCCAAAATTCGAAAAGGGAGGCAAACTATACAAGTTGCATTCTGTTTTCACGGGTTTTGAGTCTTTTCTTTTCGTGCCTAACCGCACGACATCTTCAGGCTGTAATATCCGGGACGCGATCGATCTGAAAAGAACCATGATCGTTGTCGTACTGGCCCTTATTCCGGCTCTTTTATTCGGTATCTACAACGTGGGGTACCAGCATTTCAACGCGATGGGAACGCTGGCGAACACAGGTTTCTTCGAGTTGTTCTTCTATGGATTGTGGAGAGTATTACCCATGATCGTTGTTTCTTACGTGGTCGGGTTGGGTATTGAATTTGCCGCCGCGCAGATCAGGGGACACGAGATCAACGAGGGATTCCTCGTATCCGGTCTGTTAATCCCGATGGTTATGCCGATCAACGCTCCCCTTTGGATGGTAGGAGTTTCTACCGCCTTCGCGGTGATTATCGGTAAAGAAATCTTTGGCGGTACCGGTATGAACATCTGGAACCCGGCATTATTAGCCCGTGCTTTCTTCTTCTTCTCCTACCCTTCCATGATTTCAGGAGATAAGGTATGGATTGCCGGAATGCCCGACGGGTTCTCGCAAGCCACCCCGCTTGCAGAGGTATCTCAGGGGCTACCTATGACGTATGATATGTCTTCCATGTTCTGGGGATTTATCCCGGGATCCGTGGGTGAAACATCCACGTTCTGCATCCTGCTTGGGGCTATTCTGTTAATTGCCACCGGAATCGGTAGCTGGAAGATCATGCTTTCCACTTTCATCGGAGGTTACTGCATGGCTTTATTGCTTAACTACACGTTGCCCGCGACCAATCCGTACGCGGCAATCACCCCGATTACCCATTTAATCATGGGAGGTTTTGCTTTCGGAGCCGTATTCATGGCTACAGACCCTGTAACATCGGCACAAACGGAAAGAGGGAAATGGATATACGGTTTCATTTTAGGTGTCATGGCCATCCTTATTCGTACGCTTAACCCCGGTTATCCGGAAGGAATGATGTTAGCCATCCTGTTAATGAACACCTTTGCTCCGCTTATTGACTGGTTTGTTGTCCAAGGCAACATCAAGCGCAGACTGAAAAGAGCTAAACAATTTCAGATTTAAGATTTCATGATTTCAGATTACCTAAAAACAATCGTAAATCATAAATCGTAAATCACTAAATCTTTAATGAGATGAACAAACAAGGAAATACATATACCTTTATTTATTCCATCGTTTTGGTTGTCGTAGTTGCAGCCATTTTGGCGATAGTGTCTCTTTCACTGAAGCCATATCAAGATGAGAATATAGAGAACGAGAAGAGACAAAACATTCTGAGTTCTGTAAATGTTAGTTCTACCCCGGAGACTTCGGCTGAATTGTTCAATAAGATCATCACGAAACAATTCATTCTGAACTACAAGGGTGAGGCTATCGAAGGAAACGCTTTCGCCGTGGACATCCCGACGGAAGGTAAGAAACTTCAGAAAGCGCTAAAAAATCCGGAACTTCAGAAAGCGTTGAAGGACGGACAACTGCTTTCAGAAACGATCAAAGATGACAAAGCATTGGCAGATATCAAATTCCCGGTATTCGTGGCCGATGTTGACGGTGCCATCAAGTATGTCCTGCCGACCTACGGGGTTGGGCTTTGGGGGCCTGTTTGGGGGTATATTTCTTTAAACGAGGACAAAAACACGGTTTACGGGGTTTTGTTCGATCACAAAGGAGAAACTCCCGGGCTTGGAGCCGAGATCACTCAACCGTTTTTCCAAAAGCAATTCAGCGGAAAGACCGTTTTTGAAAACTCCTCTTTAAAAGCCATCACGGTGAAGAAAGGCGGCAACGCAACCGGGGCACACGAAGTTGACGGAATCTCCGGGGGTACTATTACATCAAAAGCAGTTGAGACCATGATTGCCGACTACTTAAAATGTTACGAACAATTCTTAAAACAAATACAATAATGAGCGATAAAGAAACATTATTTTCAGCTAAGAACCGAGGCTTGTTACTCGGCCCCTTGAGCAAAAATAACCCCGTTCTGGTACAGATTCTGGGTATATGTTCTGCTCTCGCCGTAACCGCGAAAATGGAACCGGCCATCGTGATGGCTCTTTCGGTTACAGCCGTAACGGCATTCTCTAACGTGATTCTTTCGCTACTGAGAAATACAATCCCGACACGTATACGTATTATAGTGCAATTGGTGGTGGTTGCCGCACTGGTAATCATCGTGGACCAAGTACTGAAAGCATTTGCTTACGAGGTAAGTAAACAATTGTCCGTGTTCGTCGGGTTGATCATCACAAACTGTATCATCATGGGACGTATCGAGGCGTTCGCCTTGGGCAACAAACCGTGGCCTTCATTACTTGACGGTATCGGTAACGGTCTCGGATACGGTTTAGTCCTCGTTATCGTGGCATTCTTCCGTGAATTACTCGGATCCGGAACTTTGTTCGGAGTAAAAGTAATCCCGCAAATATTCTACGATTGGGGTTATCAAAACAACGGTCTGATGATTCTTCCCCCGATGGCGTTGATGCTGGTGGGGCTGATCATCTGGGTTCACCGTTCCAAGAACAAGGATTTAATAGAACAGAAATAGTCAACTAATAGTGAAATAACGATATGGAAAATCTATTAAATATATTTGTACGGTCCGTATTCATTGATAACATGATCTTTGCTTACTTTTTGGGTATGTGTTCATACCTTGCGGTATCGAAGACCGTGAAGACATCATTCGGATTAGGTATTGCCGTCGTATTCGTGTTATTGATCACCGTTCCGGTGAACTACTTGCTGGATAACTTCGTGTTGAAAGCCGGTGCTTTAAGCTGGTTATTAGGTGAAAGTGCAGCAAATATCGACTTGAGTTTCTTGAGTTTCATCATGTTTATCGCGGTTATTGCCGCCATCGTGCAACTCGTGGAAATGGTGGTTGAAAAGTTTGCCCCGGCTCTCTACAACCAGTTAGGAATCTTCCTTCCGTTGATCGCGGTAAACTGCGCCATCATGGGTGCATCTTTGTTCATGCAGGAAAGAGGATACGCTAACATTGGAGAGGCAACCGCTTTCGGTTTGGGTTCAGGTATCGGCTGGATGCTCGCCATCGTGGGTATTGCCGCTATTCGCGAGAAACTGACATATTCAAACATCCCTGCCCCGCTTAGAGGTATCGGTATTACCTTTATCGTGACGGGATTGATGGCTATTTCATTCATGAGTTTCTTGGGAATTAACCTGTAAAGTAATTTTTGATTTATGATTTTTGATTTCAGATTACACACGATGAATCAAGAATTGTAAATCGTAAATCATTAAATCTAAAATTAAAATGATGTTATTAGCAATAAATACAACAATTGTCATGTCGGGGGTCATCGTGTTCCTTATCGTAACACTGATTCTGGTAGGCATGCTTTTGTTCGCCAAGGCCAAACTGACTCCCAAAGGAGAGGTGAAGGTTGATATTAATCATGGCGAAAAGGAATTAGTAACCGAACCGGGGTCCACGTTGTTGGCCACCCTTGGAAACAACAAGATCTTCCTTCCCTCGGCTTGTGGAGGTAAAGGTTCATGCGGTATGTGTCGTTGTCAGGTTGAATCCGGAGCAGGGTCTATCCTACCGACAGAAACAGGGTTCTTCTCTTATAAACAACAACACGACAACTGGCGTTTGGCTTGCCAAGTGAAAGTGAAAGAGAATATCGAAATGCACATTCCGGAAGCAGTTCTTGGAATCAAGAAATGGGAATGTGAAGTGGTTTCTAACAGAAACATCTCTACTTTCTTGAAAGAATTCGTGGTAAAATTACCGGAAGGCGAAAATTTGAAATTCAAATCCGGTGGATACATCCAGATTGACGTACCCGCAATCGATGTTGACTTCAAGACTTTCGATATTGACGAGAAGTATAAGGCAGACTGGGAGCGGATGAAGATGTTCGATCTCAAAATGCACAATCCGGAAGCTACTTACCGGGCTTACTCTATGGCCAACTCCCCGGCGGAAGGTAACATTATCATGTTGAACATTCGTATCGCTACTCCCCCGTTTGACAAAGCCATCGGTGGTTTTGCCAACGTGAACCCCGGTATCTGTTCTTCATACATCTTCTCTCGCAAACCGGGAGATAAGGTAAATATTTCCGGACCTTACGGAGAGTTCTTCTTGAGAGACACGAATAATGAAATGATGTTTATCGGTGGTGGTGCCGGTATGGCCCCCATGCGTTCACACATCTTTAACCTCTTCCACACGATGCACACCGATCGTAAAGTTACTTTCTGGTACGGTGCGCGTGCTTTGCAAGAAGCTCCTTACGTGGATGAGTTCAACAAGATTCAAGAAGAGAACCCGAACTTCCACTGGACGCTGGCTCTTGACAGACCGGATCCCGTGGCAGATGCGGCAGGCGTGGCTTATAAACCGGGCTTTGTTCACCAAGTAATCTTCGAGAATTATTTGAAGAATCATGAAAACCCTGAAGATATTGAATATTACCTCTGCGGTCCTCCTATGATGATCTCGGCAGTAACCAAAATGCTGTACGACCTTGGAGTTCCGGATGAAAACGTGATGTACGATAACTTCGGAGGATAATCAAAATAAAAAAAGCTGCTTGTGAAAGCAGCTTTTTTATTATTTCTTTAAAAACATATTCTTAAATTCTATCGCTTCAAGCAGTAACCCGGCATTTACCTGATTTCTAGAAAGACGATTTAACGAAGAATCCGTCACGTGTATATTCCCGGCTACCTTTTTTTCGTAGATCACGTTGTCCATGATAAAAGCATAGTTTTGCGGGTCTCCGGCCAGATGAAAAGGCGGCCGCTCGGGATCAAATAAATCTTTTCCCATAGAAAAGTCCCCCGCTGGATTCTTTACTCCCAGCACTTGTTTCATTAAAGTCGGCGTCACATCGTAATGAGATGTTCTATGCGAATACACTCCGGGAGTGTTTCCCGGATAATACAGGATAAACGGAACATGCACTTGTGCATTCGAGAAATCACTTCCATGGCCCCAAAAGTTCTTCTTATTCTCGTTAAATTCCTGCCCGTGATCCCCGGTAATAACAATCACGGAATTATCTAACAACCCGTTCGCCTCCAATTTATTCACCACTTTTCCCACAAGAGAATCCACGTAATAGGCGCAATTACGGTACAAGTTAAAGAACGGTTCTGGATCCAGGTTATTATTCAAAGCCAGATAATTGGCATAATCCCACGAAGGCTGAAATTTCTTACGATAAGGAGCCGGAATGTCTATCGCGTGCAGCAAATCATAAAATACGAAAGAAAAGAACGGTTTATTTACCTCTTTCCGTTCATCCAAGTAATTCAGAAAGTCTTCCGTGATCTTGTTATCCCGATCAAAAGGAGTGGCTCCCGGTGTTTCTTTGCGAATATCTTTCACCTCCCCGAAGATGATGCGATAAAAAGGAGGATTCACGAGAGTTGCACTGGCGAATGTTTCTATATCATATCCTCTTTCCAATAAATTCTCGATAAATAAAGGCTGTACTCCCGTACGTTCAAAATCTTGCCAGTAGGTTGCGGAAATACCGAAAAACAAACCGAATATCCCACCTCGTGTGCCATTACTGGAACTCAAATGACGATTGAATACCGCAGAACGATCGCCAAAAGCCCGGATGTTGGGACAGCATTCCCGGGTAAAGGTTCTGAAATTCCATGAATCCAAAATAAGATAGATTATATTCAACGGTTTCACGCTATCCACTTTTTCCAGAGGATAAAGAGGGTACACGAAACTATGCCCCTGCCCTTTATCCGGGTTATTTACATACAAGTCCTCCTTTTTGACCACCCCCAACTTCAACATCAATCGGTTGGCCGTCAAAGGATAGTATTGTGGCAAACAAGCCGATACTTCCATGATCGAGTTCACGTTGGCAGCCGCGGCATAAGCATGAGTTAATTGGGGAGCAATACAAGAAAACAAGAAAAGATAAATCCCTATTTTCACCTGTTTAGAAGTAACATACCGGGCATATCGATAAGCAATAAAAACAACAGCCAAAGTAAACAGCAAGATAAGTAACCCGATAAGTACTCCATGCAGGATCAACGTGTTGTTAAACACGAACACCTGACTCCCACCCCCACCAAAAGCCAGATCCAGCACGAATCCGTTGATATGAAATTTATACAACTGAAAAACAATCCCGTTCAAATAGGCCAGCACGTTCAATAAAAATATAGCACAAGTGAATAATATCGTACCCACGTTCCGCATTTTCTGCCACCACGTGAAGGGAAGATATAAAATGACCCAAGGAATCAACGTGAAAAGAAAAGCTTGCCCCAATGCCGCTATCAAATAATAAAGACCTCCGGTGAAATCCAAGGATTCCCAGTAATTACTATTCACGAGATAAATCACAAATTGAACAAGTAACATGCAAGAGGCACAGGCATAAAACAAGAAACCCCTCTTCAAATAATTCATTTTCCCGGTGTAAACTTTTGATTTAGAAGTATCAAATATCATAAACGATTGTATTTAGAAATGATCATATAATAGTTGCAAATAAAAAGCATTAAATCGACTTTTCAATCATTTTCTTAAAAATTCATTCTCAATTATTTAATTCTTTTTCTTGAAGCCCCGGTAACAAAAAAAATGCATATCAATAAACGATCGTTTAATGATATGCACCACGTCAAGCATAAATTCCTTTCAGAAAGAAATATACGTTCAAATTATCAATATTTCAACTTACTATAATTCAAAGCATATAATATAATAAATACCAAAGCCCAAAAACCGGACATGGCCATAGAAATCAACACGACACTATTCCAACCGGAATAAACGGGTAGGATAAACAACTGACCGATCTGGGCGATCACGTATAAATAAAAACCATTTCTTTTTAACTTATACATCATGAAAGCTCCGATTAAACTGACCACGGAGCATAGGGCTGCTAAAGAATAGATAGCTTTCCCGTGCATGATGGTGGTTTGTAACACTTCCAAGGATGAAGTCATGAGGGAAGAAACCCAAGAAGGTTGTGCTTCGGCCCCGGCCATCGTCGTTATCTGTTGAATCTGGGCAACCAGTCGTTCCGGGGTAAATATGGCTAGTTGAAACAAATTATTAATTAAGCCCCAACCGCTACCAATAAATGTCAAGATGCAAAGTACGGTGAGAAAAGTCGGTCTGACCGGTCTTTCTGCGCTAAAAGGATTTTCCATAATCAAATTAATTTTATATATAACAAACGTACACAAATATTCGAAAATTAAAAAATAAGAGATGAAAAAAAGTTGACAAATACTTTGTTTACATGGACGATTAGTATAATTTTGGCCTAGATTTATAAACGTCTACAGTATTAAAAATCTAAATAATGAAAAGAGACACTCAAATTTTCGACTTGATTGACAAAGAATGTCATCGTCAAAAAGAAGGACTTGAATTAATCGCTTCAGAAAATTTCGTGAGCGAGCAAGTAATGCAGGCCATGGGATCTTGCCTGACCAATAAATATGCAGAGGGATACCCCGGAGCCCGTTATTACGGCGGTTGTCAAATTGTTGACCAAACGGAACAACTGGCTATCGATCGGGCATGCCAATTATTCGGTGCAGAATTCGCTAACGTGCAACCGCACTCCGGAGCACAAGCCAACGCTGCCGTATTTTTCGCTTGCATGAAACCCGGTGATACTTTCTTAGGTCTAGACCTGGCTCATGGCGGTCACCTTTCACACGGATCACCCGTGAATCTTTCCGGTATCAACTACCACCCGGTAGCTTACCACGTGAAAGAAGAGACCGGAATGGTTGATTACGACGAGATGGAACGGTTGGCTTTGGAACACAAACCGAAATTAATCGTATCCGGTGCTTCCGCTTATTCTCGTGATTGGGATTACAAACGTATGCGGGAAATCGCTGATAAAGTAGGTGCTTTGTTAATGTGCGATATGTCTCACCCTGCCGGTTTGATTGCCAAAGGTTTATTGAACAACCCGATGGAATATTGCCACATCGTGACCACGACTACCCACAAAACACTTCGCGGACCTCGTGGTGGTATGATCCTTCTTCCGAAAGATTTCCCGAATCCTTGGGGATTAAAAACTCCGAAGGGAGAGATCAAGATGATGTCACAAGTGATCAACTTTGCCGTATTCCCGGGCCAACAAGGTGGACCGCTTGAACACGTGATCGCTGCTAAAGCTGTTGCTTTCGGAGAGGCATTATCCGACGAGTACACGGAATATGCAAAACAAATGTTGGCTAACGCCAGAGCTATGGCGAAAGCATTCGTGGAAAAAGGTTATAAAGTTGTTTCCGGTGGTACTGATAACCACTCCATGTTGATCGACTTGAGAACCAAATTCCCGGAATTAACCGGAAAGAAAGCTGAAAACACGCTTGTTAAAGCTGACATCACGATCAACAAGAACATGGTTCCGTTTGATACCCGTACCCCGTTCTCCACGTCAGGTCTTCGTGTTGGAACTCCGGCAATCACTACCCGTGGTTTGAAGGAAGAGCACATGCCTGTCATCGTGGACATGATCGACAGAGTATTGAGTGCCCCGGACGATGAAACCGTAATTGCACAAGTAAAGAAAGAGGTAAATGCCATGATGAGCGACAGACCGATGTTTGCTTGGTAATTTATTCTCTCGGATATAAAAATAATCACGCAATCTTTTATAAATCGCGTGATTATTTTTTATACCGATATTAGAGTTTTATTTTATCACCCAGCAAATCTTTAACAACCACATCCAATTCTGCCCCACGTACGCCACCACGCACGATCTTTCCCTCCGGGTCCAGTATCAAACAGAAAGGTACACCATTCACTTGATAGACGGAACGTACCCCTCCTTTAAATCCCTTTTGATCACATAATTGTATCCATTCCATGTTTTCTTCCTGAACAGCTTTTTTCCAATCCGCATCCCTTTCATCAATAGAAATGCTAATCATGTTCAAATTGTCCTTACCTCCCGACTGGTATAAATGCCGTAAATGAGGAATCTCACCACGACAAGGACCACACCAGGATGCCCAAAATTCCAACATATTGTACACTCCCGGCTTCACAAATTCGGACAACTTAACTTTTTCTCCTTTCAGATCCGTCAATTCAATATCATGGTATTTAACTCCTTTAGCCGTACAGTACATCCGTTCCGCAGTTTCTCGAAGTCCGTCCATCAGCTCTGATTCCTGCACGGAAGAATCGAAATTATCTACCACAGCTTTAATTTCGGATACAGTCATATCACTTTTCCTCCTGTTAAGCATCCAATTGGCAACAAAAATTCCTACCACGGAAGCCTTATTATTCCGAATAAATTCTAATGTCGCTTGATTTATTTGTTCCGTGACCGCTTCACGTTCCCGAACAATTTGCATACCTTCTTCTGTGTTAAATATTCCGTCAATCGCCGGACAATGATACACTTCCAAATACTTATTCCACAAATCGGCACTTCGCTTTGTTAATTCTCTGACAGATCCCTGGTATTGATTATATAAATCCTGAGTCGGAGATCCCGAGAGTGTCACGTTATGCTCTTTACTCACCGGTTCCCAATAATAACTCGGCATACTATCAATCTGGCATTCAAATCTTATTCGAGAGTTATCAACGAAAAAAGAGTAAGCTTTCAACTGTTTCTTAAATCCATCTGTCTCTTGTGGAGTCTTATCAATTATCAACTTACAATATTTTGGATAAATCAAAGGCTGTTTCCCTTTCAACACAAACTTCTCCCCTTTAATGATAGTAGAATCCAAGATAACTTCAGGATAATATCCCAAATCTGCTAAACGCACAACCACACCATCAGCCGCTCCCGGTATATGACCTTCAATCGTGTATGTCTTCACTTGATTACAAGCTACTCCACAAAAAAGAATTCCTAAAAGTAATAATAGTTTCATCGTCATTCGTTTTTAATTTATTTGTACAGCCTGCCATTTCACGGCAAGTTTTTCCATATCTAATTCATAAAGATTCTGATAATACTTCAATACCAACTCATATTTTTCACGTATCTTGGGCCAAGCATCCAGATCTGCCTGTCGATCAGTTAGAGGGACTGTCAAAATCCAAGCTACATAAGAAGCCCAGTCACCGTAAGGGCTATCGGAAGAAGCTCTTGCTCCAAACGGACTAATAAAGCCACACTTTTTCCCTATTTCCGTGAAATAGGTAGTTCCACTCATACATACATCCACCCCGGATTCATTCTCGTAATAATATAAACCTTTAGAAACAAGCCCAAAACGTTCCGGTAAGGTGATATTTTTATAATAGGTATACGCCAGACCTCTGAAAAATTCATGACAAATTCCCCGCTTCCAACCGACAAGATTAGTGACAAATTTATCGTCGGTATCCTCTTCATTATTCAGATAACCATAATGAATGATCCCTTGTTGATCTTCCGTGTGAGTATTCGAAAAAATAATATTCCCGTCCTCATCTTTATATTTATTATACCCGGGATTAATTTTTACCAACACATGCCGCTTATGCAAATCACCACGCACCATATCATCCGGTAATAGTGAAAAAAATTGGGTCAACAAACTCAAGAATTTCTCGGCCACGGCCTCCTCTGCTGCCTGCATGGGAATGGCTGCCCCATTATTAGAAATAATACTATTTTCTTGTGTATAACCAACTTCCGTCCTCAAGGCATCCTCGCCACTCAAATTGTAGTACACGTGCAAATCGTATTTCTGCCACAAAGCGTAACACATTTTCTGGGCTTCGGAAGGACCATTCGTGATTTCTGGAACCGGTCCTGCATATTCCCATTTAGCCTTAGGTGCATCCTCCTTGTTACATGCCGACAAGCAAGCAAAAAGGAAACAAACGATTAGTAATTTATGTATTCTTATTGTATTCATAACTTTCTCATTTTAACGGGGATTACTACCAATTGCAGGATTAACACTCAATTCTCTCTTAGGAATTTGCAACACATACCGCGGATCATTCTTTTCTAACCGGGCCGTCTCGTTATTATAGCCCACACGTTCCATGGCAGGACGGGTCGTGCGACGTAAATCAAACCAACGATGCCCCTCAAAACACAACTCCAGACGACGCTCTTTCATTACAAATTCCAAGAGGGTATTCTGGTTAAAATCTTCAACTTTCAACGGGGTATATTCTCCTTCCCTGAATTTTTCCACCCGCAACGTGTTCAGATAGTCAACGGCTTTTTTCATTCCATCAGTTTTATGCGCATAAGCTTCCGCCAATATCAAGTACATTTCCTCGATCCGAATCACCCGAGTATATCCACTCTCCCTACTATCTTGCATGGTATATGTCAGTCCAATATAACGGTTTTTAGCATAACTCAATTTCGTTCTATAACCTGCATACGTATCCCTAGAATAAGTTTGCATGAAATAAAAACGCCGAACATCTCCTGTCTCAAATTGACGAGCCAAATCTTTATTCACGCTAAACGTGGTAATAAACAACCAATAACTCATTGCTGGCATCAATTCGTTAATTCCATTCACGAAAATTACGTTATCATTGTCTTTTGACAGATAATCCTTGCCCCAGATATTCGTGGCATTCCAGCCTGTTCCCGAATTATTTTCCATGTTAAGCTTCATCCCGGCCTCGTAAAGATTAAATATTGCCGGATTTTCTTTAATCACCTCTTCTGCATATTTTATAGCGTTATCCCAATCCTGCATGTAAAGATATACCCGTGCCAGTAATGCTTTGGCCGATAAGGCATCGAATTTTAACTTTGCCTCTTTCTTTATCGGGTTGGCCTCCATCAATTTAATCCCTTCAAGTAAATCGTCAACGATTAGATCATACACCTCTTTCACCGTGTTCCGAGTATACGCCTTATCTTCCGCGGAAGTACTCTTCGTTATTGGCATCCCTGGATCCGTGGTACAAGTTTCCGGGTTATAAGGAACAGCATACAAGTTTACCAAGTAGAAATAAGAATAGGCTCTCAATGCGTAAGCTTCCCCCTTGATATTCTTACGGGTACGTTCCACGTTCACCTCGTTAAGCTCGACTCCGGAAGCCTTATCTATATTTTCTATCACGACATTACAATAAAATATACTTTCGTAAAACTTCTCAAAAGCTTTATCCCCGTCAAGCATAGAAGCTTCGTGATGATCTTGCCACATATAGGCAGAAATATACACGTCACCATTATCCGTACCGGGCATAACATGGTCCGCTGCGATCAGATCAACATCATCCGAAAGAATATCCAAGTAAGGAACAACCTGCCCCGTAACATACCCTTTATTCAGTAACTGGGCATAATCATCCGTGGTAGAAGGCTTCAATTTATTCTGTGGCATTTCTTCCAGGTAAGACTCGCAAGCCGTCAGAAACATTCCGACTAAAACCGCTATAATAATAGATAAATATTTATTTTTCATATACTATCCATTTTAGAAATTAACATTCAAACCTAAAGTAAAACTAGTTGGCAGCGGTTGTGAACCATAAGCCGTCGTGGTATAATTAATCGTTTCCGGATCATATCCTTTCAAACGCCTATCTGCAAGGACAAACAGGTTTTGAGCCTGCAACTTTAAAGATATTCCTCCCAGCGAGCACCCGCCAATTACTATTTTTTGTACCAGTTGCCGAGGTAAACGATACTCCAACATAACATTCCGCAAACGAAGATAATCACCCGGAACCACGGTCACCTGACTTTGATTAAAAAGTCCGGTCGTGTAGTACGTACCATCAGCCGTTGTAAAATATCCACTCCCCCCGGAAAGACAAGGAATCACTTTTGTAGCCTCATCGCCCGGTTTCCGCCAGCGTTCCATAATCCGTCTATTGGCATTCTGATCGTCAGAAGGAGAGCTATTATAGGCATATTCCGGTAAACGAATCACATTCTTTAAACCGAAAGAAAACAAGAAAGAGAGAGTAAATTCCTTGTATTTAATCACGTTATTAAAACCTCCCGTTAAAATCGGATCACGGGTACCTTCATATTTCAAGTTTTCGATATTACTAAATACAGCCGTCGGCAACTCCGTGTCACCCGCATTTAACTTGTTATTATCCTGATCATAGAATAAAGGCATCCCGTCCGCATCCAACTCTGCGAAACGATAAGAAAACATACCGTTAACCGGTTTGCCCAAATATACTTCTCCCGGGGTATAAACACTTTTCACCAAATTCTGTGCTTGAGGTGTTATATTCGATTTCGTCACCTTGTTTTTCACGTATCCCAAATTCAAGGAAGACATCCAGGACACCTGTTTTGAACGAATGATATACCCCGACACGGCAATATCCACACCCTGATTCTTCACGTTGGCATAATTCACGTACTTGTTCAAAAATCCCGTTACGGCCGACACGTCTTTAGAAGCAATCAAATCCCGGCTGGCATCCCGGTAGTAATCTACATCCACGGACAAACGATTATTCAACATACTCAATTCCAACCCAACATTCAGAGAAGAAGTTGTTTCCCATTTCAAATCCGGGTTAGGGGCTTGATCTATTTTCATTTCGAGTAAATCATTAAATTTATTCGGTGGCAAAGCCGAAGCGATAATCTGGGGAGAACTATCTTCCACGATATTCCCGCGTAGCCCGTAAGAAGCCCGAATAGCCAAATCATTTAACATACTCACACCTGCAAGAAAATTCTCGTTACTTACAATCCATTTAGCGGAAACAGACCATAAAGGCAGATAACGATATTTCGGATTAGAGCCGAACAGATTCGAACCGTCAAACCGGATATTTCCATTAATCACGTAACGATCTTTGTACATGGCGGATAAAACCCCGTAATAAGAAATATACGAACGTTCCGGTACATTGCGGATAACCATGTTTCGAAACAAATGTCCTGTGGACTCGCCCAAAGAAGGCTCATAAAAAATATTCCCCCGGTCGTGCATGTACCCGTAATTTTGAGTCGTCAGCCCTCTGTACTTTGTCGTCCTGAATTCCTGCCCTAGCATCCCGTCTATAGAAAGATCATCCCCGATATGTCCCTTGTACTCCAAACCATTCCGAATCAACGAAGTCCGTTGCTCGTAATCCGTTTCGTTATACACGCCCCCAAACGGTAGAGGGGTTTCAGCCAATTCCTCCTCGGTAGGATTTCCAAAATCATACCCTCGTAAATTAGCCACGTAAGCACTTTGCTCTTTAGCGTAATCAATGCTGGCAGAATGAGACGATGAATAACTAAACAATCCGTTATATTTCAATCCTTTATACAAATTCACGGTCAAATTGACTATCCCCTTCAAATCTGTCTGGGTAGATTCCCGCTTGGTATTTTCCTGTTCAAATAAAATATTGAACAAATAATACCCGCCAACACTCTTTTTATAGAAGAAATAATCCCCGTTTTCATCATACAAAGGAATTGTTCTGGAAGTTCGTACAGCATACATAAAAGGATCAATACTCGTGTGATAACTCTCCCGATCCCGTCGTCCGACCTGTAGCGTCGTCCCTAACCGTACACCTTTAAACAGTTCGGCATTCATCTTTGCCAATCCCCCATAATTTTTATACTCGCTGATTTTATCCGCACCCTGTTCTCCATTATAGCTCATCGACACGTAATAATCCATCTTTTCCGTCCCCCCGGAAATACTTAAATTATGTGTCTGTGTATAGGCATTACGGAATAATATTTTAAACCAATCCGTATTTCGTGTTTCCAGTTCTCGAACTTTTTGCTTGTACTCCTCCAAACTTAAATTACCCAACCCGTATTGTTGCATCAAATTCTCCATTCCCACAACACCACTCACCCTCAACCCGTCATCATAACATTGTTGTGTAAGCTCCACCCTTTCCTGTGAATTCAAAAGATCGAAATCATCATAAGAGGGACGTAAACTCACGCTGGAGGTATGTTGATATGAAATATTGAATCCGCCATCCCGCTTCCCTTTTTTCGTCGTTACCACGATCACTCCATTGGCAGCTCTCGTCCCGTAAATAGCCGTGGCGGAAGCATCTTTCAACACGGTAATACTTTCAATGTCGCTCGGATTTATACCGCCAATAGCAGAATTGAACATATTCATCACGTCGGGACTGTTCAACTCGGCCACGGAAATAGGAACCGAATTTTCAAGCATCACACCGTCCAGCACCCATAATGGATCAGCATTCCCGGTAATTGTGGCCGTTCCCCGCACCCTGATCTTGGGAGCCGCTCCCGGTGCTGCCGAAATATTTATCACGGAAAGCCCCGCCAGTTGTCCCTGCAACATCTGTTCAATACTCGTGGCCCCAATCATGTTCAAATCTTCCGTCTTCACGCTCGACACGGCACTCGTCAACTGACGCTTTTCGATTTGCTGGTAACCGGTAACCACCACTTCATCCAGCTTCGCATCTTTCTCTTTCATAACGACATTTAATTCCGTCTCACCCCAGTAGGCCACCTCCTTTGTTTCCATCCCGACAAAAGAAAATACCAGCACCAAACTATCTGCCGAGGCGACTTCTAACCTAAACTTTCCATTCCCGTCCGTCGACACACCTATTGTCGAACCTTTCACGAGAACAGTCACGCCCGGCAAGGAACCTCCCTGCTGATCTTTCACCGTGCCTTGTATCACGATCTTCTTATCGGACTGCTTTACAGGTCGAATAATAATCGTTTTCCCTACAAATTCATAACTGTAGTTTCCTTTCAACACCTCTTCCAGCAAATCCTGCACACTCATTTTACGGGTAGATAACGTCACCTGACATCGCGTATCCAACTCGTCATTACTATAAAAAATATCGTAACTCAATTGCTGGGTAATCGTCTTAAACACCTTTTCCACTGTCATCCGGTTCACGTCAAGCGTTACCATCTCGTTTTGCGCATATGCCGAAGCATGAACCTGAAACATACCCAAAAAGAAAAAGAAGGCCATTAATTTCATAATCCACAACCATTTTTTTATCCTGCCTAACGGGCAGAATAAGCCCTTGTAATCATTTTTTTTCATACATTTGTATTTTAATATTAGTAATAGTCCTCAACCAGCCACTACCAATGAACGGTTGCGGACGTTATTTAGTCTATTGGGGATAAGAGTTGCGACCTCTTGTCCCTTTTTTCATAAAATTCAATTCTTACCTGCCACTATATTTTTCCCGGAAATCTTGAAATGAATATCTGTCGTCTTTTCCAGGAAACGTAACATTTCCTCTATCGGGCGATGCTTGTTAATCACGCCGGAGAACCGCATCTGTCGAATATCATCCTCCTCGTATATCATCGTAAAATCATACCAACGTTCCAACTTCTTCACGATCTCTTCAAACGTGAAAGACGTGAAATAGAACTTCCCGTCAATCCACGACGTGTAAAACTCCGTCTCCACCTCTTTCAATTCCCCCACTCCGCTTCTTTTATCCAGGATATACTGTTCGGACGGCTTCATCACCACACGTTCCGCACCCCCCTCTACCGCTACTTTCCCCTCGATTAAGGTTGTTTCCGTGAACCTGTCGTTCTCGTAGGCACTCACGTTAAACGTCGTTCCCAACACGGTTATCTTCTGCTGTTTCGTACAGACGTGGAAAGCCGCACTCGTGTCTTTCTTCACCTGGAAATAAGCCTCGCCACTCAAGTACACCACTCTTTTTCCCCCGGCAAATTGCACGGGAAACCGCAAAGTCGTTTCCGAATTTAACCAAACCCTTGACCCGTCAGGTAATATCAAAGAATACTCCCCACCTTTAGGCACGTTCAACGTGTTATATTTCATACCAATTGAATTATCAACCGCTCCGGCCTCGTACTTCAACAATCCATTCACGGTATCATTCTCCAGCTTTATCCCCAACGCTTCCATCTCTTTTGATCTAGCTTCCGAATCCAGTACGATTCTCTCTCCGTTCGCTAAAATTAATTCTGCTTTCAATCTACCCGGCAGAATGGAATCCGACTGCACAGCAGCCACAATCGGTTTTTCCTTGTTATCATATACTCTCCACAAGGAGACGATCCCCAAAAACAGGATAAACAAAGCGGCATATTTCATCCATCCGCGAATCATTCTTCGGCTGCCCTTAGCTCTCGTCCGTTTATTCACCCGCTGCCACGCTTCGTGCACGTCATACTCTTGTTTTTCACGTAACTTTAAAGCCTGCCTGGACATGAACATCGTTTTCAGCAATTGCCGCATCTGCTCCTCCCGGTAATCGGGTTCCTCCCCAGCACGATAGTCTTTCCGCCATACAGCAAGTAGCTTTTCCCATATATCTTCTGCAAAATGAGGTTTCATACGCTCTTTTATCAACTATTTCCACTAAGGCGATCGAAAATAAAAAAAGGGTGAGTCGAAAAACACTTTTTTTCTAAAAATATTTTTACAAATGAATATTAGATTGATATTCAACAGAATATACCCGAAAAAACCAAAAGAATAGAACGGAAACTTTATCGGTTAACACAATATGCTCCCGAATTTCACGATAAGCTTTTAAAACGTGGGACTTCACCGTGTTGACAGAAATCTGTAACTCCTCGGCTATTTCTTTATATTTTTTCCCATCTAAACAACTCATCGTAAATACGATACGACATTGGGCCGGTAAACCGTCAACAACTTTCCGAATTTGCTCCAACTGAAACAATTCCTCCTCCGAGTAAGTCGTCCTCATAAGATCTTCCCAAAATTCAGTCAACAATTGGCTATGACTACGTTCCACTGCCCGATGTTTCAATACATCCAAAACTTTATATTTCACGGCAGAATATAAATAAGATTTCACAGAATTTTGTATCACCACCGACTCCCGTTGGCTCCACAAGTAGACAAATACCTCTTGCACCACATCTTCAACCTCCACTCTTTCATCCAGATAAGTCGCCGCATAATTACACAAAACCACATAGTACTTATGAAATAAACTTTCAAAAGCATTGCCGTTTCCTGCCTTAACAGATTCGAAAAGCCTTCGATCAATTAATACATCATTAAGAAGTGTGTCCATGCAGCAAATGTAACTATATTTTTATTATAAACACATTTTCGAAACGACTGAAATTTTTACACAAGGATTGATTGTAAACTAATTTATATAATAGATTTTTTATAGTGTTTCCAACCCTTCTCTGAAATTCTTGTATTTTAAACGAGGCATATTCCACGCTTTACTAAATCATAATAATACATATCTATCACCCGACCGTTTTTAATCGCTGCATCACGCAAAATAGCCTGTCTGGTAAAACCAACCTTTTCCAACACCTTCATCGAGGCATTATTGTAGTCGTAAACAGAGGCAAACAAACGAATAATTTGGGTTTCCCGAAACACATAATCAACCAGCAACGCAACAGCCTCGCTCATGATTCCCCGGTTCCAATAGTCCTCTCCCAGCCAATAACCGACCTCTGCACTAAGGCGCTCCACATCTGTCAAAGGCGCAATCCCTACCCCACCCACAGTCTCCCCCGCTATCTCTATGGCAAAATTTTGGACATAAGGCAGGACCTGTACCATCCGGATATACTTATCCGCATCTAATATGGTATATGGATACGGAAGCCCATCCCTCACATTATTCCATATTTTCACATTATTAATATGTTTCGCTAGAGATACCCCATCCGTCAACATCCACTCCCGCAATCTAAAATTCCCCTGTTTACTTTTTATTTCCATGAAGTCCGCTTTATAATGCAATCTGAGTTTCAAAATTATGTATTATTCTATACCTTTTTCCAACTTCTATCGTAAAAAGATTATAAATGAGTAATAAATCCACATAGATTGTAGAATGATGGGGTATATGAAATGTCAATTTGTAAGCTTTTTGAGATAAAAAAAATAATTCACAGTAGTAAAAATACTTATTTTTAATCAAATTGGTAGAAAAAAGGAAGAAAGCATTGCGAATGTAATTTATATTCTCTAAATTTGAAACAAACACTAAGTATGATAAGATTCATATTACATAGTATCCTCATTCTTGTGGTAACACAGCTCAGCAATGTTGCCATGGGATTGATTATGACGGAATCTCAACATACAGCGATAACCTACCAGTTAGCACAATTACATGACGTCATAGACAACGGGCAAAACCTTGATTTTCAAAATCAATATCCCAACCCGTTAATTCGAACTTCACTTGTCAGCATGACAAAATCGGAGTTACCATACCGGGTCCGGGTGATGCTGGACGGGGTCTACAAGCAGGCAAATGAAAGTCTTACCATTAACAAGGAGGCAGATCACGCGAGAATACACGATGTATTCATATCGCACCCCAAGCGATATTTCCATGAACTCTGCTTGTTAATCATTTAAAACTCCTCGTCAAATATGGCACATATCTTGTACTAATACAAGATGTTTACACGATTAAGTGTTATCCTTTGATATAAAAAACAGAGCAACGCTGGGAACGTTGTATACATATACACACACAACACATAAAAAGATGAAAACAACTTTATTCAGTAAGAACCGGGACGAGAAAAATTACGAGTTATTTTTCGAATCAGATGAATTGCACCGAGTGCAATATTTATTAGAAACCAAACAATTCACGGGGCTCTCCGCATTACAGAGCGTCGAGAATGAAGACACGGGTATTAAATTGGAACTCTCATTGGCAGAACGCGGGAAACTAGTGACGGCACAACTCTTCGAGTACATCATGTCAGCCTACGAAGCAGTGTCACCGATCATGACTTTCCGTAATAAAGAGGCTGTGGCTCTTTCTGGAGCCGTAACGCTCGATGAATAGACATTTTTTAAATGAACGGGTTCACGAAAATTGTGAACCCGTTCATTTATATGATAAAAGGTAATAAAACTCGTTATTTATTCCAGATTCTACATATTTTTAAATTTTATTACTTAGGTCGTCTCTTAAACAAATCACCAATCCGTTCCATTCCCCATCGCATAAGGATTGGCAAAGCAGCCTCCAACAATAAAGGCGAAATATTTTTAAACATCGCTCCCAACATTGGGATTTCTCCTTCCGTCTCTTTCTCTCCGTCATTCTCGGAAGTTTCTCTTCGTTTAGAGAAAAACAAAGAAGAAATCCCAGTAAACAAAATCCGCCCGGAGTGATCATGTATAAACTTAAAATCCTCGTTTATCTTCTGTTCCTGTATCCGGCAATTCTCACGCACCCGGCGTTGTTCTGCCATCAATATGTCCAGCGGGGTCAGCTGTTTCTTCATTATCTTTTTCATCCTTACTCATCATTGCAATTATAATCTCGTTCATCACCTTGGATGTAATCTTTTTCTTGAAAAATATTATAATCCCGAACAACAACAGGTACATCCCAACCACCAATACGAACCCCAAAGCTATACTACCCAATAATTCTCCCAAGAAAAAACCTAACGCCAGGCATAAAAATAATAGGGTAAAAAAAGCCAGCAAAATCAAAACCATACCATACGAAAAGACTGCCATTGTC
>ENA-UEQW01000775-UEQW01000775.1-human-gut-metagenome-genome-assembly--contig:-NODE-775-length-28798-cov-4.082936_pt1 | contig 28798 bp, 45 predicted proteins | sample MGYA00242947_ERZ507947 | MGnify/ENA primary metagenome ERZ507947 (study PRJEB26167, sample SAMN06115421) | human gut metagenome | host: Homo sapiens | place: China:Guizhou | collected 2015-03-17... | reverse complement strand
GATCTACAATGTGACTCACTGCCACAAAACTCCTACTCACTGTCAGGCACAGGCGCTGCAGTAAACTCAAGAACGGAAGCAACGCTTCTAGACTTCGCCGGGTGCTCCTCCTTCTCCTCCTTCTTCTCGCTATCCTTCAACAACTCGGACAGCTTCTTGGGGTACATTACAAAGTGAACCGGCGACTTCTTTGAAGAATGAGACTTTTCAGACTTAGTCTTTTTGAGTTGGAATTGATTATCAGAGCTGACCTTTTCACCTATGGCTCACCACTTCAAAATGGCACACACTCAAGGGCTGACTCTTCTTCTTTATCGAATCAGATTCAGATGAGTCGCTCTACACAATGATCCAAGGCAAACGGAGAAAACCCCTTTCGTAGAGATGCTGCTCACCACCACAAGCAAAAGCAAAACTAATCATCACCCCATAGTGTATCACACAGTACAAAAAAACAGACCAGCCTTAACGCTCATTTCCTTAACGCAATTCTGGTCCGCTAAACCAGCAATTATTGTCCCTATTTATGGATTACTGTACAGGAGCATCAGGATCGAAATCGGAGCATCATATAGCAATCCTACGACAAGGACAATCCGGGTGGAAGCAGCAAGTCACTCACTCCAAATGCAATTCGCCACAACAAACACAACAACCCATAGGATACACTATAAACGAAGAACGTTGGTGCGAATTGTCTTGCGGGGGTCCTCTTCCAAATCCGTTTCCACCACTCCGCATTCCTGCAAAACCCACTCCATGATGTCCACATTCACCTTTCTTCCTCCCAACTCACGAAGGGTTGTGATCTGCTTCACGATAGATCCCTTGTTGTACACGAACAGCGCGGGAAGGTTTCTACGCCATTACGCAGAAGGCCATGCCGCACTTGTCCGGATAGTCCTTGATGCAGTCGGTGCTGATCATCTGAACGAACTTCACCATGGGCTGACGCGCGCTCCCTTGATCCAGGACCTCCTTCAGAATCTTGCAATCCTCAATCGTGTTGGTTAGGGATTGCATTCCAGTGCTATTCGTAGGATATTCGTCCTTGTACAAGAACACCACGACGGGATACTCCTGGCTCGCCTCCGTGACCTGGCGAATGAACTCGCTTCTCGTAATCGTGATCAGATAGCCGAATTTGTTTTTCACGGCCGCCTTCTGGAGCTCCGCCAGGCGCTTCTGTCTACTATCATGAAGAGTCCTCCTATGCCCACCTGTACTCGTTCAAGGCAGCGAGATCATCGTCGCTCATCAACTCCTCCTATGTGTCATCGATTTGGTTCAGGACAAACGTCCATATCATCATCCAGCTCATCCAAATCGCGTCCCTCGTACGGATTCACCTTCTCCTTTCGCTCCTCGAGCACCTCGTCAAGCGCCTTCTCCACATCCTGCAATCTCACCACGGACAGAGATCGCGTACCTTCTTGCGAGGAATGATGCCCCTCTCCGCGAGAATGTCCTCCCATTCGGTCGTATCGTTCTCATCCTTGTGATACCTTCACGGGAATAACCACACCCAAAGTGATACGTTGTCGAGCTGCCGAAAAACGACATTGCGAATAGTACTATGTAGCTACAGAAAGAATGCGAATCTAACGATTTGGGAGGGGATCGCCAAGAGCGTCAGGAATTGAAAATAACCGTTTCTGCGAGTCGTTAGGGAGGAGGAATTCTCAGCAGAAGTCATTTCTCATACCGGAATGGATACGGAAACGGTGTGCCTATCGTCTTTGGTGTGATCGGATAGATGGATATGGACACTGGACTTAAGGACGGAGAAAACGCCGAGAACCAAGTCATTCCTCCAGTGGAGGAAACGACTATAAATGACGCTGCTGTCGACGCAGAATCCGCAGCAGTAGAGGAAGAGACAAAACCTGAAGAGAAACAAACGGAGAGTATGGAATCCGCGCCAAACGGTACGTGCGAGGAAGGCATGGCCAATGAGATGGAAGCATCCACTGACATCAACGTTTCAAAGACCGACATCAATGTTGACTATGAGGGATCTTCTGCGGATGAAGAGCAGCCAGCGATTATGGAAGTCGTTGGAGAAGAGGGAGTGACGAAGGAGTTGCCTGCGGAGAACAACGACATGACCAGCGCGCCTCCCCAGAGTAGTACTTCCTATGGTTCAAGCAACGATAATGGAAGGGATGCAAGGTCGCGCAGTCGCGATCGCAGAGAGGACAATGCAAATCACCAGAGCTACGGTGACCAGACGGAGCAGCCTCAGCGGTCTATCGTCCATGCTCTTCCTCCATCCCGGCTGCATTACCCAGGAGTTCCGGAGCAGAACTCGGAGAGTTACAAATTGGCGTGCTGCGTGGTCCGCAATCTTCACGAACTGGACAGAGTGTGTGCGAAGTATTCTGCTCTCCTTCCGGATGAGGCAATAGACTTGGTTTGATTGAGTACTTGGATTTCTCTGCCATGTTGAAAGTGAGTCAGCAGGATCCCGAGATTGCCGACAGGATTATTGAGGACTACTCGAGGACGTGCAAACCCGACGTAAAGAACCCTAGGTAAGAGTGGTGACAATTGTTGGAATGGCACACATAGCCTCTTCTGAAGCGAAGTGGGTTCAGAACGAACGAATTGTGCCGAAAGGGACTGGCGAGCGGGATCGGTACTGCTAAGAATAGTGCCGATTTCTGTCATTGCCGCACATTGTGTTTTTGAATACTTGATCTTATTTGAGTTGTGCGAAGCAACATTGATAATCAAGGATCACTGACCGAACACCATGATGTCTAACCTCTTCTAGTTCGTATCTGATGAAGGTGACGACGGACGTGCTTCGGCGAATGAACGTGCGGAGGTCGAGGTCGCGTTCGCGAGACCACTACAATCGTTCCGAGTACCACAGAGGGGATTACCGGCACGAGGATGAGAGAAGAAATGATCGTTATGAAGACAGAAGAAACGATCGTTACGATGATCGACGGAACGATCGTCGCGAGGATGAGAGAAGGAATGACCGTCGCGAGGAGGACAGGAGAAATGACCGTTACGATGACAGAAGGAATGATCGTCGTGAAGATGATCGACGGAACGATCGCTACGATGACAGAAGGAATGATCGGCGTGAAGAGGACAGACGAAACGACCGCTATGACAGCGACCGACGAAACGATCGTCGCGAGGAGGATAGAAGAAACGACCGTTACGACGACCGAAGAGACAGCCGCTACGATAACCGACGGAACGACTATCATGACGATCGGAGAAGCGACTACCGTGATGACCGACGAAACGACTATCGGAACGACAACCGGAACGACCGCTACGACGATCGGAGAAACGACCGCTACGACAACCGAAGACACGACTGAGTTCGGCGTGTCTTCCCAAAGGGCAATTGTACCACTGAGCACTCCTTGTTCCAACAAACACGACTATTCTTTGTACGGACTCTGGGGCAAGCGATTCATCCAAATCGAGTTCAACATGTACATGCACGCCTGGTTGTCCTCGATCCAGGTCAAAAAGGCAATCTGCTGCGACGGCTTCAGAATGTTCATGTAGCGGTCCACCATCTCCTTCATCGTCTTCATGTTGTCGTCAATCTACTCGTGCATCGCAGCATCAACACCTACTCGTGTCTGGAGCTCGTTCAACAACGACAGCGTCTCCTGCAGGTTCCGGCGCTGGTCGTGAATCAGTCCCTTCGCTCCAAGAATCGACTTCTGCTGCTCTGGCGTAAACTAGCAATCACGTCCTTTCCACTCCCATACGTCCATCTCTCGGCAAATCAGAGACCAAATACCCTTGTCCTTCATAATCGGATTAGGAAAGGCCTCGCCTTCCGGCAAGTCCTTCAATTCGCTAATGTAGTTCCGCACGGACTCCAGCGTCGACACATTGCCCTCCTTGTCCTCCTTCCAACTCATGATCAGCGCCTTCGTTAGCTACGTCCTGAACACGAATTCACTGTCGTACGTTTGTTGGCAACAGCAACGACTTCAGCCTGTCCAGGTGGTATTTTACAGTGCGACGACGCTCCTGGCCGTAGTCCTGCCAACTGAGGATGTAGTTCTCCATCATCTTCCGCAACTACGCGTCAGACTCCGCGACCACGCTAACCTCGTCCTCGCTCGCTGTGTCCTTCATCTCGCGCATCATCTTCAGCTGATGGCGACGCTCATTCTCGCGGTTCTCACTATCCACCCCCTTCCGAAGAAGAAACACGAGCTCCTCGTGCTCTTCGCGCAAACGCTTCACTTCTTCCTCCATTTGCTCCATCTTCTCTCGCTGTCGTTTCCGGCAATTCCTCGCAATCTCGCGATTTCTCTCCAGTCGGTGCTTCTTCTTGTCCTCTTCTGTGAGTGCTAGCAGTGAGTCCCCAACTCAAACGCCGACCCTCGTAATTTCTAGGCACTGTGGATTGCACTGCTGGCTCTGCACCAGCGTCGTGATACTCGTCTGATACGGGGGTGGGAGTCTATTCCGTCAACGCCACGTCACTGCCAACTACGGACGGATGGGACGCGTCACTGACGACTTTGGAGGAAGAAACAAGGGGAGGAGAAACGGCATTCTGTGAATCGTGGGGTCTTTCGTTATCCAGCGTGAAGAGATCGCAGTTTATCAACAGCCAGGAGAAAACGTCTACTCGTTACGCCCATCCGAGGACACCCACCGTCATCCACAGACGACATCACCTTTCGGTTCTCCGAGTTCCCTGCCACAAAGTTGAGTAGGTTATCGATCTGGGACATCTCTTAGACCAACGGAATGAAAGGGGAAAACGACAGATGAAACGCCCCATACGTCGCAGGCGAAAACGCGCAAACCGTGTGAAACAAACAGCACTATTGCCAGTAGCAGCCTCCCTGTCCGTTGGGCGCGGCACGTCCCTTCAGGTTCAAAACAGGAGCAGCGTCGATGCCACGACGATTCAGGAGACAGCGGAACCAGATCAGACGGTTCAGCGCCGTGTCCACGTTGTGCTTCTCGCGCGGCGTCCAGAGGTGCTCGCCCACGGCAGCGGCGCGAGGCCACACCGTGTTGAACCAGTCCGACGTGTCCACGCTCTCGCCCCACATGCACGCCTCGCCGCCGAGAATCTTGCCGACATTCGAGGGATCCACACCGCTCGTGATGTCGTTGTTGTAGAACACCTCCCACGTGTTGTCGAGGTCGTCCAGGTACCATCTGCGCGAGACGATCACGCGGTAGCCCTTCGCAATGATGGAGTTCACGTCCGTGGAGCACAACCACACGTTGATGATCGCGCGCTTGTCCACCGGGGACGCGATGTGCGTCACCACCTCCTCCCAGTTCACCGCCGTGCGGTTGAGGCCGAACACCGTCTGGTGCGCGTGGTCCACCGTGTACTTGTACGTGTCGGTGGTCGTCATGTGGTGCTCCTCCATCCACTGCTTGATGCGCGGCGTCTTCTCCCAGCAGCTTGTGTCCACCTCGTCGCCGCCCAGGTGGAAGAAGTCGTCGTAGAACAGGCCGTTGCGGTCGCCGTTGTCCGTCACCTCGCTGATGAAGTTGTCGATCAGGTCGAACGCCTTGTTGGTCGACGGGTCGATGGGCTCGGGGCACTCCACCGACGGACACACCTCAGGGTCTACGCGTCACCGCAGCGCGCGGGACCTACACACAGTACACCAGGACTTCATGTGACCGGGAATGTCCATCTCGGGGATCACGCGGATGCCGCGCTGGCGGGCGTACTCCACGATGTCGCGCATCTCCTTCTGCGTGTAGCGCTCGAACTGCGTGTAGCTCGAGTCCCAGAAGCGCGGCGCCGACATCGACTGCAGCACCATCGCCTCGTTGTCGGACAGGTGCCAGTGGATCGCGTTGAACTTGCTGTAGGTCACGGAGTCGATGATGCGCTTCACCGTCGCAATCGGCAGGAAGTGACGCACCGAATCGATCAGCAGGCCGCGGTGGGGGTACTGGGGAGCGTCCTCGATGTACCAGGGCGCGCCTCGGATGGTGAAGACCTCGCGATCGCTGTGGAAGTGGATCAACTGGCTGAGGGACTCCAGCGCGTGGTAAGCGCCGTAGAGCGTATTCGCACTGATGGAGGCGGGGCTGCCGTCGGCAGGAACTATCAGCGTGTAGCTTTCATCCATTCCGAACTAGAGTGAAGCAACCACAACATGCAGTACGTTCAGGGGAGCGTCGTAGTCCTTGATGTCGATCGTGACCTCGGCCAGAGCCTTTCCGCGAGCGGGAGCGGCAATGTTGTCTCCGAAGAACAGCTTGCTGTAGCGGTCGATGGCGGCGAGGATATCCTTGTGATCCTTGTTGGGAACGAAGTGGAAGGAGTAGCGATCCACCACCACTTCCTCATCACCCCTGGTGTACTTCTTGGGCATCGGCCAGATCACCATCTCCGGCTCCTTTCCGATATGGGAGGCTACCCGTGAGCATCAACAGAGACCTCAACCCTCAGTCCAAATCCACGTAACGCTGCTCGCATCTCTTTCCAGAAGCATGGTAGCGTCCTTCAGAACGCCCGCTTCCGTGAACGCAACACAATCCTTGGTATCCTCGCACAGCTTCTTCAGTTGGTCAACCTGGGGCTTACAGACCACGCACAATACACACGTTCGTAATTCCGGTCTCCTTGATTGTGTGACCGTTGATGTTGTAGCCACGCAGCGCCATGTACTTATGCGGCAGCGGATCGCACAGGGCGACGATTGCTAGAGTAAGAAAGAAAGCGAACTTCATCTTAAGAAAAGAGTGGAATCGGAACCTCGGTCCTTCTCTGTTTCCTTTATAGTACTTTGAGTCTTTTCCTACTCGTACAAGGAGGAGAGAGGGTTCTCTTCGACTCCCCGAATTGTGTTTCGATCGGCACACACGGCAACAAACACGGCATAATACAGAATTATGATACAGAATACCTCTTCTTCACCCAGTCGATGAAATGAACGCACTTGGAGTAACTACAGATCAACCACGGGAAGGAACCCCACTCATTCTCGATTTCAACGACCTCGTCTTCCTTGCAATACGCAGACTGCCATGGAAGATGGTCCACGAGGGTCTTGAGGAGAACCACAGGATCCTCCTTCGCGATGGACTCGATTGTCTTGTACCCGTTGCTCGTGAGGATCTGAGCAAAGCGGAATTCAACCTACGCATCAAGCTCGTCTTCTTGGCTCCACTCCTTGATTGATCAGCAACAATGCCTCAGGGGACAGCTCCGCAGTCACGTCCGTCTCAAAGCTCTTAAAGACCTCGTACAGGGAGTCGTAGTGCAAACACTTCAGCACTTTCAGGTTCATGTGGAAGAACACCTTGTACGCCATCTGAATGCCCTGCAGCGTGCCTTTCGTCAGTCCAAACAGCCTTTGCGTCCGGTTTAGGTTGTTGAACTGGATGAGGTCGCGAACCACCAGAGAAGCTACGTATCGTCGAAGCGAGGCTCGCTGCTCATCGCTGAGAGACTACTCGTGAGGAGCAACGAATTCCACGCACATCGATACTGCGTCCGTTTCGCAGTGAGTACAGCGTTCCCAGAGGAATGACGTCGCGGTTTATGTAGTGGAGTTCGGCTTCGGAGAGCTGACACTCCGTGTATTGCAGGACGGACGAGATGTCCACGTGAACACCGAGCGAAAAGGGCGTCAAGTGAAAGAGAATTTGGAAGTTGTTGCTGATGTCCACATTCTCGTTCAACCGGGACAATGACGCTGCCAGCTGCTGCACGTCGCTCACATTCATCCCGCTGCGAAACACGGCATCCCCCAACTCCGTTAGCTCCAACGCAATCTTCTTCTCGGCCACTCCCTCCGTCATCACGCGCATCACCTCCTCCTCCACGGGCATCACCAGCATCACGAAGTGGAACTTCAACAGGAACCGCAGCGCCTCGACAATCTCCCACAGCGGCTGGATCTGCGGCGTCAGCTCCTTCGACACGACGACCACGTACTCCTCGGGCGGACCACAGCGCACACTCACTCCCACCCACCTGTCCACACATACCTCCTCTCGCGCCAAGTGCCCGTAGAAGGACTGCGCGGTCAGCACACGAAGCACACCCATCACGGAGGTCTCGATGCCGCACGCCACCGTCTCGATCACCGCCTTTCGCCAGTAGTCGCTGGAGCGCAGATAGCCTCGCATCTCCGCGGCAACGAGCGTTTCGTCCTGCACTTGCGAGATCTCGCAGTCCGTCTCCAGCGCGAGACGTTGGAAGGAGGGCACGTCGCAGGGGTCGAGCAAGACGAAAACAAGCCCCCTTTTCGCCTGTCCCATCCGTCCCGTGCGTCCAATCATCTGCTTGAACTCGGTGCGGGAGTAGTACTGCTTGCACCGCCGAATGGAGTCGAGGACCACCGCGTCCACGTTGAGGTTGACGCCGGCAGAGAGCGTGGTGGTCGCAACCAGCACGCGCACACAGCCGGATCGGAACAGGTCCTCGGCGACGAGTCGTTCGTCGTCCATGAGGCCCGCGTGGTGGAAGCACAGCCCGTGTGTGAGATAGCGCGCGAGGGCGGAGTCGATGGGTGTGGGGTGAGTGTGGTTGAAGAGGAGGAGGCGGAAGGAGATCTGCTGCTGTTGGGTCTGAGAGAGCGGAGGCTATGAATCATGGTGGAGAGGGTCGAGGACCATGAATGGGAGGAGGAGACGGACGATCTTCTCGCAACGGTTCTTGGTGGGAGCGAAGACGAGGATGGTGTGAACTGCCTTCTTGGCGAAGAGCCATTGAACCAGCTTCACGAGGGAGGTGTTGTGATCCACGCTCCCGAAGCGAACCACTGGGTGATTTGGTGATGGTGCATCATCACTCATTGTGGTGTGATTATGAGAGCTCACGTTATCACGCATTGTTGTGGTAGTTGGTGAGGGCACATCACCACTCACTGCCTTATCACTTCGAGAGTTCCCATCACCACTCACCACCTCATCACTTCGACAGTTCCCATCACCACCCAGCACCTCACCACCCAGCAAGCACACGTCACCACCCAGCACCTCACCACCCAGCAAGCACACGTCACCACCCATCACCACGTACTCCTCCAGCGTCTCACGCTTCTCGTCACACTGCGACCGGCGCTCGTCGTACAGGTACACCGCCGCGTCGAGCCAGCGACCGATGGCGTGGGGGTTGGGGAGGGTTGCGGAGAGGAAGACGATTTGCATGCGAGGGTTGAAGGAACGCAGTTTGAGCACCAGGAGTTCGAGGAGATAGCCGCGCTCGCCCTCCAGCGTCTGCGCCTCGTCCACGATCAGCATGTTGATCGCAGGTGTCTGTGGGTTAGGGACAAAGGAGTGATTCACTGTGCCCTCCATGATGCAGCGATTGATGACAAGGTTCGCCTTCTCGACCGTGCTGATGGCGATCTAACGCGTCATTCCACTCTAAATCATGCCTACGTCAACACGCGGGTCCAGACGCTGCGAGCCCCCTCCAAAGTAGCAATCCACATAGATGCCGTTTCTTTCACACAGAGACGACAGATAGGACTTCTTTTCTTCGATGAGGGAGATGAAGGGGAGAACAATCAGACACTGCCCCTTCCAGTGCTGAATCCTCCGCAACATCAACAACTCGTACACCAACGACTTCCCAATACCCGTAGGAGCGCAGTACACTAGATTCTGTCCACGGAGAACCTCGTCGTCGTTCATACTCATCAAGTCGATTTGCCAGGGAAGAACGGAGCGAATGCCAAACTGGTTGTAGTACGTGTTCACCACCGGCATGGGCAGTCCGTAAAACCGCAGATCCGTTCTAGGAAAGCGCGGGAGCACCTATTCTTCATTCGTTTCACTCGTCACGCACGGTATCTTCAAACAAGACGTCTGAACGGAGAGGAAGGACCGGCTTCTGGAGAATCGCCTTATCCCGTTGACACGCTTTCGCCGCTTCCTTGCCGTAGTACTTGCGACACGTCAGTGACAAATAATACCTGACTATCAGCCGAGGAGGAGGACATACCTCGTCTTTCCTTTGAATCTCCACCCGGAGCACTTCGGGGGAGTGGGATCCATGCGCGGAACGACTGTGTCACAAAAAACAGGAACGCGGGAAAAGGCAATCAGGAAAGTGGAGTGGAGCGCAACTCCTCCACGATCCGCTGGTTCTCTCCTTCGTCGCAGTAATCGGCGAGGGCATCCAGAATCTGTAAACGACACTCCTGGTAGTACTTGCTCGAAAGACAATGCTTGAAGAGCAGTAACACTTGCTACTCGTTACACGCAATTCAGAGACAAACCATGCGAATATCCGGGTATGAATCGCGCAGCAGGAGCATCAGCGCGTCCTGCATCGTTTCCATCATTATTCCATTTCTATCGCTGTCAATCTCCATTAATTTTCGAATCTGGCAAATTGCTTCGAACCGAATTGCGCGCTGTCGATTCTTCAGCAACGGTTTCAGTACGGCAAGTAACTGCTCCACAACCATGTGCACTCCGTCCATGAAGTGATCGATCATTCCGCTTAGTCCTCGCAGGACGTTTTGCGTCACTTCGGGACACGAATCGGCCAGACACACGCGCAATATGGACACGATTTCCTAACGGTCAGCATCTCTATCATTCAATACGTCAATGTGCTTGCGCAGAAAGGACTCGTCCGCTCTCTCCAGCATGAACGACAGAACGGAAGAAATCTGAATCATACTCCAGCAGAATTCATTACATTGACTCGAACAGCTTCCGTTTCCGTCAACCCCTTGCTGAGAATGCTCCTACAGTTCACACGAAGAGAGATGTCGTGCTCTTTCACCACTGGATATAACGTACTCATTCGGGTGTGAAAGGAAGAGTCATTTGAGCGCGAAAGTAGAATGGACGCCTACGATGGCACCAGCAGTTCACGGATTTACAATTTTGAACGACAACTCTCTGCAGGTATCATACGAATCGTTGAACGGGAGACAGGAGAGGATTTGCTCCTCCTCCATTTCGTTGGCCCAATTGTCATCTTCAATTGCTTTTAGAAGCTGTTTCAATCCATTCCGACGCACAGCCTTATTGTCCGCCTTTATCAACTCCAAAGCCTCCATATCGTGAAACTGTCTATAGTATGAAGTGTGAATTGCAGCCACAACCGATATCAGCGATTCGACTCCAACAGACAGTTTAGAATTGTCCTGCTGGAAAGACGAAATGGGGAAGCGCACGGACGAGGGGAGCCGCCCGAAGAATTCGTACAAGAAGCCAAAGAAGAACGTGTGGCAGACGGATGGCGATTTGATACGCGAGAGTGCCTTGTTCCAGGAGTACTACAGAATGCAGGGAATCGTCCCAGAAGGAGAATTTGACGAGTTCATGTCCACTCTCGTATTTCGGTACTGGTTGCGTTTTCCGTAGAAAACAGATCTCCCTATCACGTTCCGCATTAGCGAGTTGAGCACTCTCCGATCCTTTGTTCGAAAAGAACTCCAAACGCGATTTCAGTTTCCGGGGACCGTGGAGTTTGAGGGAAGACAAATTTCGTGTGTCCATCCGATTCGATGGGTGCCCGACGAGGATGCGTGGGAAGTCGGGTTGCAGTGTGCGATTCACTCTAGATCGACGTCCATCGTAGGAAGCTGAAGAAGATTGAAGCCTTCCGAGAGCTGCACGCGTTCATTGTGGATCTAACGCAGGAGGGCGTGTTGTGTCGCCAAGAGAGCGTGAGTATGCTTCCTCCCCTGTTCCTTCAGGCGGAGAAGGACGACCTCGTTCTCGACATGTGCGCCGCTCCCGGCTCTAAGACCATGCAGATCTTGGAGAAGGTTCACACAGGCACCGGCGCCGTGATCGCGAACGATGCCAACGAGCGTCGAGCGCGCATGCTGATCAACCAAACCAGCCGCATGCTCAGCAATCACATCGCCGTGACCTCCCACCTGGGTCAGAACTACCCTTCACTTGGCGACTCGCTGTTTGACAAGGTGCTATGCGACGTGCCGTGCAGCGGCGACGGCACTCTTGTCTGCGTTCTGCCTCCGCGTCACGAGTAGAGGAAGTACCCCGAGCTGTGGACCAAGTGGTCGGTCCACTACTCGCTGTCGCTGCACCCTCTCCAGGTCGCCATCGCGCTGCGCGGACTGCAGCTGCTTCGCGTCGGAGGCCGCATGGTGTACAGCACGTGCTCGCTCAACCCCATTGAAGATGAGGCGGTCGTGATGGAGGTGCTGCGACGCTGCGGCGGACAGGTTCATCTCGTCGACGTTCGCGCCCTGTACCCGCAGCTGCGCCGCATGGACGGTCTGCTCCAGTGGAAGGTGGCGAGCGAGACGAACGAGGAGTTGCCCGACTTCGCGTCAGTCCCGGAGAGTCAGCGCACGCTGTATCGCGCGTCCATGTTCCCTCCGTCGCCGGAGGAGGCGGCGACAAACCACCTCGATCGCTGCATGCGCGTTCTGCCCCACCACCAGAACACGGGCGGCTTCTTCCTGTGTGTGCTCGAGAAGACGGGCTGTTTCGAGACCGACGCGAGCGACCCCCACCTGGTGGCGACGGACCTGGCGGCGGAGGATCTGTGCGGGATCGTGAAAAGTGAACAACAGTCCTGTTTGGAGAAGGGCGTGATGCATAGAGCGTTGAACCGGGGTCCGAAGCGGGAGCGTCTGGTGAGGTGGAGCGACGACCAGGTCAAACAACAACTGATTGATTTCTATGGAATCGACGAGACGTTCCCGTGGGACTGCGTGTTCGTGAAGGAGTCGACGAATCACGTTTGCCATCGCCTTCCGAGTCAGTCCTAGACCCTCTACCTCGTCCACCCTCGTCTTCGCGACGCGTGTCTGGCGAACTGCATGAACGAGCTGAATCTCATTCAGACGGGCTTGCCCTGCTTCGTGCTGAACCCGCGCAGTGGGCCGTGCGGGTACCGTCTCTCCCACGACAGTCTCTCTCTCCTCCTGTCCCATTTCCATAAGCGCGTCGTTCCCGTGTCTGTTGCAGATTTGATGCACCTGGTCACGGAGAAGGCGGCTTCGATCGGCTCGTACAGCGAGGAGTTGCAAGTGATATCTCCATCCTGCCGTTCACCCGTAGAAGGAGTTGAAGGAGATGAGCGAAGGATCGTGCGTGTTTGTGCTCAAGGAGGAGGAACGACGTTGTCTGAAGGCGAAGCAGCCGCTTCTTGAGGCTGCAGTGGATGCCGTTTGCTGCGTTGTTTGGAAGGGGATTTCAAAGTGGGAAACGACTCGTTCGGTCACGTGTAGTATTCATGTCATGACAAATGAAACGGTTCTCTCGTCCATACGACGGTTATTGACTATGAATTGATTTCGTGTTTGTTGCGTGAATGGAGCCCGTATTTGAAGAGAACGCGTTGAGAGGGGTCCCCCGGTCTCCCAGTCTCCACACATCGAAATGAAAGGCATCCCTCAATCCCTCCATTCTCAACAATTACCACAAGAAGAATGGCCGAAGTGAATACAATCGACGAGTCTCTGTACAGCAGACAGCTCTATGTGCTTGGCGAGGAGGCAATGAAGAAGATGACGAGTTCAAGTGCCCTCATCATCGGAATGAAGGGCCTTGGTGTTGAAATCGGTTTGCACTTTCGTGCCGCATTCATCCATTAGCGAAGAACATCATTCTCGCTGGCGTGAAGAGTATTGCCATTTACGATAACGAGCCTGCTTGTATAAAGGATATGACAACGAATTTCTATATTACGGAGAGCGATCTCGGCAAGCCGCGCGCTGAAGTCCGACTCTTTGCTTTGACTCACGCTTAGGTTTGTCTCCCTAAGCTGCGTGAACTGAATCCCTACGTGAGTGTCACGCGTCGCGAGGAAGAGATCACGGAGGATTACCTCAAGAAGTTCCGAGTGACTGTCGTATTGAACTCCTAAAACACAGGTGGTTGTCACGACGAATATTATGAACAAGGAGCAAGAACTGCTGAACGCATTGTGTCACAAGAACCAGATCTGCTTCATCAGCGCGAATACGTTCGGTTTGGCAACGCGTGTGTTCTGCGATTTCGGCGACACCTTCACGGTGAGCGACATTGACGACAGTGAACCCGGAACGGTTCTCGTCGGTGACATCAGTCGTGTACGTGTTAGCCATAATGTATCACACACAGGACAAGGAGGGACTCGTGACCATCAGCGATGATCGTCATCCCTTCCAGGAGGGCGACTACGTGACATTCTCTGACGTCCGCGGCATGACGAAACTCAACGGCTGCACACCGCGTCGCATCCACGTCCTGGGCAACCAGCAATTCACGATCGGCGACACCTCGTCGTTCTCTCCCTACGAGTCGTTCGGCTGGTGCACGCAGGTGAAGCAGCCCAAGACGCTCCACTTCCGCACCCTCGCCGAGTGCAACAAGAACCCCGGCGAAATGCTGATCACGGACTTCGGCAAGATGGACCACGCGATCCACCTCCACATCGCCACGCTCGCGCTGGACGCGTTCGTGAACAAGCAGGGTCGTGTGCCGCGTCCCTGGAACGAGGAGGACGCGCAGGCATTCGTGGCGTTGTGCAAGGAGATCAACGCAGGTCTCGAGGCGGAAGCCAGAGTGGAGTCGCTGAACGAGGCGGTGCTTCGCGTCTTCGCGATGACGTGCTGTGGTGAGCTGTGTCCGCTGTCCGCCTGCTTCGGCGGCATCGTGGCGCAGGAGGTGCTGAAGGCGTGCTCGGGCAAGTTCACGCCCATCCACCAGTTCATGTACTTCGACGCGTTCGAGGCGCTTCCCACGCGCGACGACCACGCGGACTGTCGCGAGGTGGGTTCGCGGTACGACGGTCAGATCGTCCTCTTCGGCGAGGCGCTGCAGAAGAAGATCGAGGACAGTCGCGTGTTCCTGGTGGGCGCGGGAGCCATCGGCTGCGAGATGCTGAAGAACCTGGCGCTGATGGGCGTGGGCTGCGGCGAAAAGGGCCACATTTTCGTCACGGACATGGACCGCATCGAGAAGTCCAATCTCTCTCGCCAGTTCCTCTTCCGCAACAGCGACATCGGGCAGTCGAAGGCGGCGACGGCGGTGAAGGCGATTCGCGCGATGAACCCGTCGGTGCGCTGCACGCACTTCGAGGTGAAGGTGGGTCCCGACACGGAGGACATCTTCACAGATGAGTTCGTGGAGTCGCTGACGGCGGTGTGCAACGCGCTGGACAACGTAGAGGCGCGCAAGTACATGGACTCGCACTGCGTGAAGTTCGACAAGCCGTTGCTGGAGAGCGGGACGCTGGGCACGCGCGGCAACACGCAGATCGTCGTACCGTTCCTGACGGAGAGTTACGGGGCGACGAACGACCCGCAGGGTGGGTGTGGCGTGTGGGCGTGACGTGTAGAGGAGGGAATTCCCATGTGCACGCTGAAGAACTACCCGTACAAGATCGAACACACGATCCAGTGGTCGCGCGACGTGTTCGAGGGCCTCTTCACACAGTCGGTGCAGACGCTCGCCTCCTACCGCGACGACCCACACTACCTGGAGTCGCTTACCGACAAGCCCGACGTGCACGACGAGGCGGTGCGCCAGCTGCACGAGTTCCTCGTGGAGTCGCCTTGCGCCTCGTTCGACGACTGCATCCGCTGGGCGGCGCGCCTGTTCCGGAAGAACTACTACACGGAGATCCTGCAGCTGATCCACCAGTTCCCCGTAGTGTCGCGGAGGGCGCGTGAGGCGTAGAAGGAGTACGTGGACGAACACGGCAACAAGTTCTGGTCGGGCAACAAGCTCTTCCCTCACGCCATCGAGTGGGACGCGTCTGTGAGAGTGTGTGGTTGACCTGACTGCGTAGAACCCCCACCACGTGGACTTCGTCGTGTACGCGGCGCTGATTCACGCCGTGTCGCTGGGCATTCCCGCGGTGAACGACCGTGCGTACATCATCGAGTGAGAGGTTTGAGCAACGCATGAGTCGTAGCGTGGTGAACAAGATGGAGTTCCCGCCCTTCACGCCTCGCGACACTAGTGCCCGTGTTGTGTTCCCCTCATCAATAGACACCACCAACACGGTGGAAGTGATCGGCAAAATGGAGAGCGAGTTGCCGCCCGCCTCCGCCCTCCAGCAGTAGTCACAGCGTCGTTGTCTCAGGCGTAGGGTGAAGACGTGTCCCGTGGAGTTCGAGAAGGATGATGACTCGAACCACCACATCGACTTCATCGCGGCGTGTGCGAACCTGCGTGCGGAGAAGTGAGTGAGTGTAACCGCGGTTATCTCGTAGTTACGGCATCACCACCGCCAATCGCAACACCATCAAGAAGATCGCGGGAAAGATCATTCCTGCCATCTCGACGACCACCGCCTTCGTGACGGGCGCCATCGCGCTGGAGCTGTACAAGATCGAGGCGGGCATGAAGCGTTTGGAGGACTATCGCAGCTGCTTCGCGAACCTGTCGATGCCGATGTTCTGCTTCACGGAGCCCGGGGCGTGCAGTGTGACGAAGAGCGGTGACTTCGCGTGGAGCGAGTGGGACCACATCGTGATGCGCAAGGTGGAGGAGGCGAGAGCGTGTGAGGCGTAGAGCGACGGCACCACGTTTGCGGACCTGAATGCGTTCCTTCAGAAGCACTACCACGCCTTCTTGAATTCGGTGTATTGCGTGACGACGCGTTTGTATGACGTGTTTGACCCGAACGTGTGGAATGAGCGGAGGTGTGATGTGTAGCCCAAGTTCAAGGAGAGGGAGAACAAGAGCATCGTGGAGGTGTGGAAGGAGGTGATGAACGGGCAGATCAAGCCGGGGCAGAAGTACGTGGAGATCATCGCGTTCTGCGATAATGGAGAGGAGAGTGACGATATGATGATGGATAATGACGTGGATCTTCCGTCCATTTTCGTGGAAGTGTGATGTGTTTGTTGTCATGACAGGGTTTGGTTCTGACTCATTTGTGATTCAAAACCTCAATTTCACTTTACTCACGACCTCACTTGGATTTGATTCACAACTCACAACAAACACCACTCGCAAGGAGCACAACTCACTCATAACTGGTACACACAACATCAATCACGTTCTTCATGTGACGCAAGTGATTCATCTTCTTCAGACACTCGTTCCGTTCTTCGGTGACGGCGGCGCTGCCTCGTCCAAAGGAGCTGCGCGTGTAGTTGTTGGTGAGACAGCTCTGGAACTCCTCCTCCTGCCGTTAAGCCCACCGCACAACAAAAACAAAGGATATGAACTTCTTCTCCATCATCCTGAACACGTTCAACGCATCGAACGACCGTTTCATCCCAAAAAACTGGAGCAAAACCGCCACTCCGTAATACACCGCGTCGCCGTACAGCAGACTGCGATAACACGAGGCGGTTTGCGCGTAGCGAAAGAGAATGAGAAGCAGAATGAGAACGGCTTCTTCCTGAACCGCCTGGTCCGCCAGCGCGCGGAAGTTCGAGATGATCTGCGCAAACACGTCGTTGTTCTTCATCTCCTCGCTGAGTTGGCTGTACAGTTGTATCATGATGATCAAGAGGGCGAACTCGTTCAGTGACTCAGTGAGGCGTGTAACGAGCTCTGGATCAACTCCCGCCAACTCCAGCTCCAGCTGCGGCAACACCGTGTCGGGAATCCATGCATGCACCTTGCGCCCGTTCTCGAACAGCGGCGTGTAGAACTTGGCGCAGAGGTCGAGAAGCTCGCTCTCCTCCAACGAGTCGGTTAGCTGCGACAGACAGCGTTCCGCGTGGGACGAGGCAGCGTACAGACTGTTCAGCAGCTCGTCCTTGTTCTGGCGCTCCACGAAACGCTTCTGGATGCGTTGCTACACCTCACACGCCCTCTCCAACGCCACATTCAACACGAAGAACGACCGACACTCGCTCGGCAAAAACCCGATCACCTCCACGTCGGTGGCGAAGTGGATGAGACAGCGCTCGTCCTGCACGAACACGAACTGGCCGAGACGGTCGTAGTCCACGCCGAACAAGCCGTTGGGGTTTTTTAGCGTGTTGTTGATTTCTTGGGACCGCTCGGGGTATATGCACCCATCGACCAGCTGGATGTTGTAGAATTGGGACAGGTGGGCGGAGATCAGATTGTGGACAGTGTACCCGTTGGGGTATGAAATCAGCGTGTTGTAGTTGTTCTTGCTGTACAATTGGGTCAACAGGGAGCATAACTACGCCTAAGTCCACACTCGCACCACCACGTCGATCATCACTCCCATGACCGAAAACGGGGGTATTTTCACCATCATCTCGGCGGTCGTCAGCATCACCTCCTGCGTCACCGAGGTCTCGCACGTGGAGGGCGGCACCTCGTAGTCGTTGACGAACACGCGTTTGCGCAGGATGTTGTCCACCTCCTGGCGCACGGTTTTGTTGATGTAGTCGTGGAGGAGGATGAAGAAGGAGTAGAAGAACGCTTGCTGGAGGATTCTACGCGTGAAAGGAGACAGACACGCGAACTCCCGGCGCGAGGGCGCGAGCGGTTGGAGAAGACGCGAGTCGCGGTTCAGCGCGGCGGCGAAGGCTTGCAGACAGGCCTGGAGGAACCCGGTGTCCTGGGCGAGGAAGACGGCGGGCTTGAAGTACTGGACGGAGAAGAACAAGAGGAACTGCGTCGTGCGGTAGCAGGAGTGCGCGTTGGCGATGCGCGCGATGGAGAGCAGCACGAAATAGGCGGAAAGACTGTCATTCCACTTCTCCTTCAGACAGTCGCTGCCGTTCGCCAGCGTGAGCCACAACAGCGACGACTCGTCGCCCAGTCGCTCGTTCACGCGCTGCGCGCCGTCGCCCTCGTTCATGGCGCTGAGCGCGGCGGAGAGGAGCACGGGGAGAAGACGGAGCACTGTGGGGTTGTGGAACACGGCGGCGAAGAGCTGCTGTTGCTTCAGCAGGAGGGAGACGAACACGGAGAGAACCTTGCGCTTCACCTCCGTGTTGGGCTGGCGCAGCACGAAGCAACTCGCCTCCAGCGACATGCCGACACGCTCGATCAGCGCTGCCGCCTCCTTCAGCAGCGCGAGGATGGCAGAGGGAGTCATCTTGCAGTCGGGAAGGTCCAGCGCGTGCAGAACGGTGATAAGTTGATTCATGCGTTCGATGTAGTGAGACTTGTGGCGCAGGCGGTTCAGGATGTCCTTCTTGGACGCGGGAGCCACCGCTAGGAGTTTCATCAGACTGTCGCACTGGGAGATATTGGTGTTTCCGAAAATCGCCTCGAAATGGATAGTGCCGCGCGCGATTCGGAGGGAATTCTGGAAGGCGGGAATGCTGTCGGCGGAGGACGCTTTCTGCAGGAGGAGGAGGAGACCGGCGCTTCCGGTGAGCGGCACGATGTGCGTGAAGGATTTGGCGTAATTGGTCAATTCGCGATCAATCACGGCGCAGCACAGATTCACAATGCCACTCGAAAGACGAACCGGGATGGATGCGAACGAGTCGGGAAGCGGCGCAAAGAGGGGAGACTTGAGGAGAATGCACCAATGCGAGTAGACGATCTCCGCCTCCTCTCGCTGCGGCGTATCCGCAAACTTGTTGCGATACTATTCGTCACTCTGCAGTCAGAAAGCCACCATTTCAAACACAGGACGTAATGAAGATGCGACGGTGTGTAAGGTGAGGACGACGGATACAAGCCGCATCAGAAGGAAGACCAGAGGCTCAAACGCACATCTACCGTTGAGTAAGGACGGAACTCCCACAAGTAGGATGATTCCGCAGGGAATCGAGACGAGGAGTAATTCAGCAGCGAAAAGGAGGAGCTGCTCGATTTGCGCGCCTTTTGGTTCAAATACTGCTTCATCTGCGGACTCAGGTTGTCCAACGCATTCAGCTCGGTGAGGAAATCCTGAAGCAGCGACAACCCATTCTTGAACACGGTGCAGGCGTTGACAACGAATGGAATGTCTTTTCCGGCATAAGCCAGCAGGAGAGATCGAACGTGCTTCGGAATGTCCGGTGGGTAATTGGACTCGTCCATGAATGTGAGTTGAGGAACCACAGTGTTCAGCACGGTGTCCTACGCGTGAGTCCGCATCAACACTCGCACTTGGAATTCGTCCACCCTTTCATACAACCGATGCAGTTTGACGAAGAGCTCGTTCAGATCCTGCATATCGGGGTTGTTGCAGAACAGTTCGTTCGACGCTTCATAGAGTCTCACGCCAACGTTCTCCTTCTATTTGTGATGCGCTCGACACCAAAACACTACAACAAACACGGGAGCGTACTCCAGCGAATCACTCATCTCGCCCATAATCGAATTCACGCTCTCTTTGTACTTCCTTAGCAGAGCGGCGTAGTTGTTCACTTCTTCGGAGGAAGCTACGCCTGAGAGGACAAACGACTCTATTACCGGCAGACAACGCGTCCGCCTTGTTGTACGACCGCTTGTTCAGCGTTCCAAAGAGATTCATCTTTCGACAGACGCGAGGGTGGAAAGATATTGCGGGCGGTGGGATATCCCACGGATTGGATCTCGGGATGAAGGAGAACAGAAATGTCGGATTCAACAGCAGCGGAGTTGGCAGCACGCACCGTATACCGTAACAAGGAGGGCAAGAAGGTCTCGCGTGCCGAGTTGCTGGCTGAGCGTGCGCAGGAGAAGAAGGTGAAAGTGAGTCGTGACTGACTTGCATTCCGTCGTAGACACCGGAGGAGTTGAAGAAGGAGCACTTTGACTGGAATGTCGCCACGGCGAGCAAACGACAGAACCTCGAACATATTCACAAGATCGAACAAGTGACCGTTGGCTGTTTGCACTGATTCGCAGATCAAAAGGACTGGCTACACCCAGTATGCGGACGACAAGGAGCTGAACAAGAGGCAGAAGGAAGAGCTGCGTCCCGAGGATCCCATGTATGAGTATTTCTTGAGCAAGCGAGAGGAGGAAGAGGAGATCGTCGAGGCGGACAAGAGAGCGAACAACGAGGAGGAGAACAGCAAGCCGCAAGTGAGCGATTTCACGAAGGAGTCAAAGAAACCGAAGTACCGTGGACCGCTTCCCGCTCCGAACCGCTTTGGCATTCTTCCCGGATACCGATGGGACGGTATCAGTCGAGGGAACGGCTTCGAGGCGAAGCGGATCAATCGTCAGAATCTCCAGAAGATGCGCAAGCAGCAGGCGTATCAGTGGAGTGTTGCGAATCTGTAGTATAGTGCGCTGGTTTGTTCCTCATGCCCGCTTTTCAAATCAGTGAATCACTGCCGTTGATAACCAAGGAGTGTGCGTGCAGGAATCCGCGCAAGGGAACTCGGCATTCTTGCGGCTATCAAGACATGTCTACCAAGGTTTGTGTTGTACATAAGCTACGATGACGAATAGGAAAGCAATCCATTCCTTCCTGATGTGGAGTTTGCAGATGAGCAGTGCGGCCATTCGCATCACGCGTCACTCGTAGATCGTCTGCTAGTAACATTGGAAACAGCTTTTCCACGGCACATCACCCCCTTGCCTGTTTTTTCCACGTGGCGTTTAAGGAAGGAGGTGGGTTGACAGCATCATCCGTAGGCAATTGCCGTCTTCGTTTACCTTTTCGGCGGTCTGTTTGTGTCCGACACCGTTATGCAGACCGTTCTTGTGATTCTCATGAACGCCTGCGATTTTTACATGGTGAAGAACTTTAGTGGACGGTATCTCGCGGGACTGCGATGGTGGACCGTTGCATCCGCCGATAAGCTCTCCAACTCCTTCCGCTTCGAGAAGACGACTGTGCCTGTTCGTTCCAGGATTGAATTGTAGCATCCTGAGAAGGTCGGAAAGGCGGACAGCCGCATCTTCTGGACGTTTACCGTCGTCGCCGCCGCCGTGTGGGTGTTCTTCTGCATTACGTCTCTTCTGGGCTTCCGACTGTACTGGCTGGTGGTTGCAGGGATTGGCGCGGCCTTGTCCGGCTACAACCTCTACGCCTATATTCTCGCCGCAAAGGGTGGGCATTGGACAGGCGAGTGACGTGTAGATGCCAAGACGGTAATGTCCATGTTTAGCATCATCCCGAAGGCCGTGACGAAGAAGGCAGTGGAGTGGGGCTTATGACACCAAATCATCCGTAGGAAGATTGGCTCTGCTGCGATGTCCATGGCCCAGTCTACCCTTTCTGCCAGTAATGTGTGTCGTGTTTGTTGCAAAGAGGCGTAATGACTATTGAAATAATACATATCGTCCTTGGTGAGATTGAACGTGTGGCTCGCCTCGAGAATCGAAAGACCCGCCTGCGGAATCCAGCGGTTCTCCAGGAAGTAGCGATACACGTGATACCGAATCGAATGCGACTCGGGCAATCCGTAGGAAGCATATTCGTCGTCAAAGTGCGTCACAAGGGCAAGCTGGGTCACATTCACCACGATGGTGCGCACGCCGCACAGGACACTGTTGGAGAGAGAGAGGAGCATGTCCTCGGCATAGTCCACCGACCAGGGTCGCACCTTGAACACGTTGCGAATGTGATGCGTCGCCGCCCCAGCCATGTCCAGAACGTAGTCCACATCACTCGTGCGATCGACCGCCACTTCGGTGAATTCCTCCTGGAGGGAGGAGATCGCCTGCAGATTTCTGCCGTGATAGCCGCAGATCGATCCGGATTCCGCCGTGCACGTCATAACCGCGTCACTCAGCGACGGCTGCGGAATGATGTCGTCGTTGTAGAAGAGGTAAAACTGCTGCGGCAGCGCAAAGGGGAACACGAGGCGGAAGACGCGCTTGAAGTCGTAGTTCAGTGACCAAAACAGGCGGCATTTCGGACACTCCTGAAGAACGCTGCGGAAGTCGTGGTAGTGCAGGCACTGGTAAACAACGATCCGCGACAGCTGGAACTGGTTCATCGTCAAACCGGCCAGCAGGTCCTTCGCGTAGTCGCGCCGGAAGAGTGACACAATTGCCGCCACCTCCTTGTTCTGCGCGCGGATGGCGCACGTCGAGCGGATTGCAAACTGCTCGTTGTTGCAGACCCAGTCGTCCGTCTTGGCGAGCGCGAACTCGATGTCCTCCAAATCGCGTAGCACGAACATGATGCGCTGGCTCTGGCACAGCAGGAAGCCCGCCACCTTCGAGAGACCGTCTGTGCCGTCGGACACGAAGGACGTCGAGGTAAGGAGACGACGAATGGTCTTCGTGCGCGTGAAAACGGCGGTGATGGGGAGATTCTCCATGGTGGTGATGTTCAAGTCCTCGTGGAGAATCACGGAAGGGGAGTACACGATGGCCGCCTTGCGGTAGTTCAACAGCGAGTTCAGGGCGGAGTGGATCCACAAACTGGGGTCGTACAGGAAGGTGATGTAGTTCGTGATCACGAGCGAGTACATGGTGTCGTAGTAGATGGAGATGGCGAGTGCGAGATGGGAAATGTCCTCGATGGTCGTGTGGACGTAGATCATCTTGTCCTCCGTCGCGTTTGCACGGGACAGATCGCTGGTGACCACATCCGGATTCTGGCTCAGAACGACGACCATCTTCAGCGTACACAGCGACGCCTCAAAGAACTCTCTCTTCAGTTTTGTCACATCCCCGTTGTGCAGCAGAACGACGGAATACGTGCATCTAGGCGTGATTTCGAGTCAGTCCTCGCACTTGTAGTTGTTCTTGTCGTAGCTGTCCGAAATCGACGTGTCCTGCGGAATGGAATTCAAATAGCCCTCTTTCGCCGACCCGTTGGACAATTCCCTGCTCAGCGTTGGGATTCGGTACAGGAGGAAGAGCACGCAAATGGCAACGGCCTGCAACACAGATCGCACGAATGCCATTCGAGAAGGAGGCGAGTGGAAGGGTTTGCTCTCCATGCGTTTCCTCGAATCGTGGGGGCGTTGGGGTCCCTCGTCGCTCCTCCGAGCAGCCTACACTCAGTCGTGTGATGGAACAAAGACGCAAGTCAAGGGCTCCATTAACGTACATCCTACTCAGACGAAAGTACAACTTCCGCATCGGATGCTCCGCCGGTTTCTGCTTGAAGAGCAGCTTGGTGTAGGCCTGCTTATGCGGAATGTCAAAACCGAAATCGTCCGTGAACACGAAAGGCGTGTTGTCTACCTTTCACCCGCTCGCGCAGAGATTACACTTCATAAGAAGCATACGACTCCAGAACTCCTGCTTGTTCCCGCCATAGTCAAAAAAGGAGGGATGGAAAATCGGATCGATCGCGGAGCGTCGCACGACGGCGTATCTACTCTGAACGCGGTCGCGCACTCCTACGGCTCCATCAGGTGGAACACCGTGGCGCGCATGACTCTGCCCGTCTGGTTCCGCCACGCCGTGAAGTTGACCACTTGCTACGATGAACTCATGCCCACACTCCCACGTGAAAGTACGACTTGATGGGCTTGATGTACCTCTGGTCCCACTTCCGCAGGAGCTCGTCGCGGTTCTTGGGAACGTGCCTCCAGCTACGATGAACACAACAAGCCAGTTCAACAGGTCCTCACACACGCCGTTCTCCATACAGTAGCGCATGCCCACCACGCGACAGTACTCGAAGAGCGGCAGCACGACGGTGTTCTTGTGGTTCCTCAGGATGGTCTTGTAGTCGTCGATGTGGCTGTACAGCGTCGTCGACAGGAGCACGTCGGCGTCGATGATCATGTAGTGCGTGGTGGAGATGCTCTCGATCGCCAGGTCGCGAAGCAGGTTCACCGGGTACATGCCCCTGCCCGCGTAGATCCTCTTGTCGTCGCGGTCGTTGTAGAACGGGACGTGTCCGCGGGCAATGGTCTTGAGCACGTAGATGGTGAACACGACGTTTCGGCGCGGGGCGAGCGCGAACAGCCTCTTCGCGAGGATGTACAACTGCGCCTCCGGCACGAACAGCCCCACGCTGACGGGCCCCTTCCAGCGCTCCAGGATGTACGGGAAGCGGTCCAGACGGTCTATGCTACGAGTGAACGGACGGGAGAGAAGGGACGAGAGGGTGAAGACGAGAGTGGTGCCCGTGTATCCCTGGTCGTGGATGTCTATGGAGTGAGCGGGGAGAAGAGGACGAACAGGGCTGGCGCTTAAAGGGACTGCACATGCCGCTCGTCGTACTGACTTGGAGGAGATAGTACTCCTGGACGAAGGTGTACGTGTCTCTCGTATAGCGCTTGACGAATAGAGCATGCCGATAGTTCGAAAAGAAGGAGAGAACGGCTACAGAACACGGAAGCACTAACAACTACCATTCGAAGACTGACAAACCATACTCTTCGGCGGTGTCCTGTCATAGCGCGTCATAAAATCGAACATATACTTGTCGTTCATGATATTCTGCATCGTTCGGTTGCGGGGAACTTTCAGCGGCGCGGTGAGGTTAGAATACAAGGAGTCGCAACACTCCATGCTCTTCTTGCACTATGCGTGATGGGGTCAGGGCATCCGAACAGAACCACACAGAGCGTTGCACTTATCCATATCACTAACAGAGTAGAATACAGGGGGAGGAGTGGGAGGGACGGTTGGATTCACAACCACCTTTTCTTCCACCGGCTTCCGCACCAGTTTCCTTACAACAAGGTACACGATGCTGCGCGGTGTTTTCTGGTTGAGGGTGAAGGAGCACTCCATACTCAGAAGAGACAAAACGACTGCCGCGAGCCACAGGAGGCATTGCAGTACCATTCGGAAAACGGCACGCGGAGAAGACTTGATTCTACTTGACCGTTAGTCTCTACCCCTTGGTGATTCTTTATTAGGGTTGAAATACACAGATTCTATTTGACCCTAAACGCGTATCACGTGCAGAGGAATACCGCCTCACTATGATCGAAGAATCCAAGGGGGGAGAAGGAACGGCTTGGTGAATGAATAGAGAGAGGAGGGAGAATCGTCGGTGAGATGGCTGCGTTCCCCCGCTGTGAAACGGAAAGGGCTACCACTGTGAAACGGAAAGAGCCGCTGTTGCACCCCATTCTTTCAGGAATCGAGTTCCGTCCATCCAAGTGGAATCCAGCCCGAGTCCTTCCTTGTGTTCATTTCATCGTGTACAAGAAAGCGCACGATCGTGGAGGACGGATTGCGTCTTCTCGACGACAAGCGTTCAGTGATTCCTTGATAACCAAGGGCCATTTGAAAGGATGTCATGCGATTTGGGAAGAGTGCTCGCCAGGATATGACTTCCTCCAGTGAGATAGGCGACAGTTGAACAGTCATGCTACCGCAAGAATTGCAGTAATGCATTGTTATCTCAGAAGAGAGCCCCAAACTCGGTGGTTCTTCTCACAACCGGCCTCACTTTTGCGCAGGAGACCACTTCCGCTCCCGCTCCTCTCATTCTCTTACCCACTATACCCAAAACGGCACGGAACCCCTCCAAAATTCAAATCAGCGAAAGGGATGCACGTTCAGTGGTTCCTTGATGCTGACCCTACACTATTCAGACACACGAAACCCATCAAGAAGAATAGACTACGGACAATCCGGCTTCCACGCGTATGGACTGGATCAACTTCTTTTTCCCTTCCATCATTCCGTTTCAGTTGCAGACAGATGAGCGATTCTTGGACGAGTTCTACGACGTCTTCGAGGAGCGAATGAACGACTCCCAGTTCCTCTGTGAGTTGTATCCCCCTCTTGGCGAGGTGCTCTATCCGGCTCTGAACGATCTGTGCAGAACGGTGCAGCAGTGCGGCTTTGACTTTTGCAGTGACTCGAACTCACTGAAGATGTTCCTTTCGGAACAGGAATGCAGTCGTTTCATCGACTGTTTCTTTCTCGACGTGATCTCCGGGACATACTTGCTTTTTCGGGAAGAGCTGGACTGCTGCATGGAGGAGTGGGCGGAGGAGGAGAGAAACAACGGTGAGCTGGTGGAGTTCGCGGAGGATGAGGAGAGAAGGACGACCAAAACGAGGCCGAACATCCCCAAGGAGGCGAAGAGGGTGTTGTCGAAATGGTTTGAAGACCACGTGGATAATCCGTATCCCACTGCTTACGAGAAGGAGCGTTTGAGTATCGCCACGGAGCTCTCCATCAAGAAGGTAGAGAACTGGTTCATCAACGAGCGCAGTCGCAAGTGGCATCTCTATCGAAGGAGGTATTAGTTGATTCTTTTCCCCTTTTTACTATGCTTGCACGTTGTGTTGTTATTTCATTCCCATATCATTTCGCCTTTTCCTTTTGGTGGGAAACCCCTGTTTGTTGCAAAGGCCTTTTTGCCAGTTGTGTCTACCGCTCCGACCGATGGGAATTAGTGATCTTTTGCCGCAGCTGTCCTCGATCTCCGAAACGAGACCTCTCTCTCATTACCGAGGGAAACGAGCCGGGGTGGATATGCTGTGCTGGTATTCTTTTTTCGCGTGTCTAACGTGTTCAGGCTGCACAGAGGATCGCGTTCCTGCGCGCGGGAGATCATTCTGTTCAACGACTACACTCGGTATGCTCTCCGCGGAAGGAGTTCACCATAGACTGACACATTACTGCATGTCCAGACTGGAAGAGCTCATCCAAAACGGAATCGTTCCCTACGTCGTTTTCGACGGAGCGGATTTGCCAAACAAACAAGAAACGAATGCGAAGCGGAAAGAGTGGGGAAGAATCGTCGTGGTCATTTCTAGGACGCGCGACTACAACCTCCAGATGGCGAATCAGCTGGAGAGTCAGGGCAACATCACCGAGGCGTGCGAGTACTACTACAAAGCGATCGACATCACTCCGGAGCTGTACATTCCGCTCATCCAAGAGCTCCGGTCCCACCAGATCGACTACGTCGTCGCGCCATATGAGTCCGACGCAGAGCTTGGGTTTCTGTACCGCAACAACTACGTGGATTTCGTGATTACCGAGGACAGCGATATTCTGGTGTTCGGCTGTCGCTGCGTGCTCTTCAAGCTGGATGGGGGTGTCGGCGAGGAGATCGACATGGGGCGTCTCAGCCAATGCAAAACGCTGGACTTTTGCGGCTGGACGCACGACATGTTCACCTACATGTGCATTCTGTGCGGCTGCGACTATCTGAAGCGGTTGCGCGGCGTCGGGGTCGTCAAGGCGTACAATGCTGTCAATCTCGGCAGACAGCCCTCCGAGATTTTCGCCCAGCTCCGCATGAAGACAGTGATTCCCCCGGAGTACTTCTTGTTGTGTTTCATTCAGTATAGTTACGAAGAGGGTTTCCTCAAAGCCGTGTTCACATTTCGCCATCAAACCGTTTACGACCCGAAGTCGCGCTCCACCGTCCCGCTTATGCCGTACCCGCCGTCCATCCAGGCGAACCCTCCGGAGTACCTCGGGCCGCTCCTGCCGCAAGAAATCGCCGAGGAAACTGCGGCGGGCGTGCTTCATCCGACTACACATCAATTGCTGGCTCCCCTCGCGGATAACAGCATGGACGAGGAGAGTCCTTCCGCGTATTCGTCTACGTCTTCGGTTTCAGGTGGCGAGCCGTGTTGTGAGGTGATGACGTAGTGCGTGCCAATTCCACACAAGACGTTCCATTTTCAAGCCCCTTCATATCGATGTCTTTCAAGGCGTTGATAGAGAAGCCTTCGGAGCGGGGCATCGGAACGGAGTACGATTTGCGACACATTGAAGAAATGACGAGGAACTCGATGAGTGTTAAGCGGTTCGCGCGCGACAGCGGCGAAATAGATGGCTCCACCGTGATTCCCGAATCGCCACCGAGAAAGCGTCCAGTGGTTCAGAGAATCGAAGAATCACCTGTCGCAGAGCGGCATACGAACTCCTTTTTAGATCGCTTTCGCAATACTGTCAAATACTCCTCTTCCTTTCCTTGTTGATGAGACGCTCTTTTCCTTGAATGCTTGTGTGTTCCTTGAGCATTTCTGTATTCCTTGATTACTTCTGTATTCCTTGAACGAACACTCCCATCTTCCTTGAACGAACACTCCCATCCTCCTTGAGCAAACACTCTTGCCTTCCTCAAACAAACACCCCAATAAAACTAACACGGCTACGGTCTGTACTCTCCCGTCACCACGGCGTGGTCGCGCTCGTACGGCTCCAGCGTCAACTGCTCCAGCGGCTTGAA
>ENA-UEQW01000772-UEQW01000772.1-human-gut-metagenome-genome-assembly--contig:-NODE-772-length-28930-cov-22.137455_pt1 | contig 28930 bp, 17 predicted proteins | sample MGYA00242947_ERZ507947 | MGnify/ENA primary metagenome ERZ507947 (study PRJEB26167, sample SAMN06115421) | human gut metagenome | host: Homo sapiens | place: China:Guizhou | collected 2015-03-17... | reverse complement strand
CAAAGCGGTTATGCGAAAGCCAATCAGTTCAAGCGTGCGAGAAAAGCGACGAAACAACTGAAAACTTTTCTTGGCCGAGTTCTTCGGGACGTCAAACGGAAAATGACCGCCCCAGACATGGAACTGCAAAAATTGCTCGACCTTGGCGAACGCCTTTTCAATCAGAAAAAAAGCGACAAAAAGAAGCTTTATTCCATTCATGAATCGCAGGTTGAATGCATCGGCAAGGGCAAAGCGCATAAGAAATTTGAGTTCGGAACCAAAGTGGGTTTGGTGACTTCGGCAAAAGCGAACTGGATCGTGGGAGCGGAAGCGTATCCGGGAAATCCCTACGATGGACATACTCTGAAATCCGCTTTGCAGCAAGCGTCCAAAATCCTTGGATTTGAACCGGAAATGGCGATTTGTGATCTCGGTTATCGCGGACACAATTATGAAGGCAGGTGCGATGTTCAAATCGTGAATCGATTTCGAAAACGAGCATCGCGCTCTCTTCGGTGCTGGTGGAATCGGAGATCAACCATTGAACCGGTGATCGGACATTGTAAAAGCGAACACAGAATGAATCGCAATCAACTACGCGGCAGCCTGGGTGATGAGCTGAGTGTGATTTTTGCTGCGGCCGGATTCAATATCCGGAAACTGATACGGGCATTCGCCCTGTTTTTGTACCAATTTTTCAAGCCTGCCTTGATTCAATGGGTTTACCAATTGAATCAAGGCGGTTCAAAAAGGTTTGGAAAAGGAAGAGCGCGAGAAGGAAAGAACCTTTCCTCAAAAGATTTTTCCTTCTCGCATCTGGCTTTTGCATAATCGACTAATTCATGTTCCTGCCGGCGACGGCAATAAATACGCGGCGTGCGACCGGTCATCTGTCATTCCCGTGGGGATGGAGCTCTGTAGGAGTCGAAGCCTCCGTATTGCCTGAAGTATCGATAGACGACGATCAACGACAGCAGGGCAATACAGGAGAGAAACAATCCCATCCAGAATGTGAGGATATAACGGTTGCCGCACCAATCCAGAATTTTTCCTAACACTGGGGCGCCCAGAGTCCAGCCGAGGCAGATCAGAATTCCCATCGCGGAGTTGAACTGCGCGAAACGTTCCTGCGGGAATAAACGCAGTGTGAGCGAGGCGCTTGCCGTATTGAATGTCCCGGCGGCGACGCCGTGCGCGATCAGAAACACGGCGAACCCCATCCGGCTGTCCGCCCAGAGGCCGCCACCGATCATCACCGCGCCATACAGGGCGATGCTGCATGCCGTCATCCTCAGCGGATGGAACCGATCCGCCAGCACACCGAGCAGATAGCAGAGCGAAAAACTGATGATGTAGGTGACCGCCAGGCATCTGCCCAGCTCCGCCATGCTCATGTTCACACTCTGCGCATAGAAGATCGTAAAGATGTTGACCGGCATATTGGTCAGGGTGCACAGCGTGTAGCTGAGAAAGACCCAGCGGTAATAGGGATGGGAAAAACTCTCCCGGAAATAGGTCTTTACCGCCGGCAGCGGATTGCCGCGCTTCCCCGTCTCCGTTCCCTGCGGTCCCCCGGATACCGGCGGATACTGTCCCTCCTTCACATGGACGCAGAGCGAAAGCAACCCGGCAGCGTACAGGATGCCGAGCCCGACACACATGATCGTGGAATACTGTTCAACCTTTTCCAGAAAACAGTAGTTGAACAGCACTCCTGCGCCAAGACTCACGGCCCGGAAGAGGGAGAAGAAACGACCGAGAAAACAGCCGGGAACCACGTCATTCATCAAGGCGGTGAAAATGCTGTTGGTCAACGTCGTTCCGAAATCGAGAATCACCCAGAAAACACAGAAAACAATCAGGGAGGCGGTCTCCCGCGAGAGCTCTGCGGCACCGATCATGCCCTGCAGCAGCTTCCCCAGCTGCGGTGAAAACCCGATCCCGCAAATTCCGACGACGACAAACGGCGTCGTGAACAGCAGAAACGGAATGCGCCGCCCCAGTCTGCTGCGATAGCGATCCGATTTGTAACTGATGATCGGCCCCAGGACAATATTGGTGAAATTCGGAAAGGAGACAATCAGGATTCCATAGATGAAGTCACTGATTCCGAATGATTTGACAATCAGCGTCGCAATGCTTCCGACTGCCCTCTCCTTCATGGACCAGACGAAATCTCCCCCCAGCAGCCAGAAGAACAGAACGATGACTCCGCCCAATGTGTAGGTGAGAGTTCCGGCCCGGTACAGTTTCGAACAGGTGCTCATGATTCCATCGATTTCTGCAACGGCCTAAAATTCAAACGTCTGCATATCCGATGCGACCTCCGCCGGATACGGGAGCCGGGCAAGCAACGTCTTTACATGTTTTTCGCCTGCCGGTGTCTGATAGCGATTGGCGACATGGTGGAATACGATTCGGCGGAGAGGAAGTTTTTTCAGTTCCGGCAGCACCTCTTCCAGCGAGAAATGAGTAAGTTCGCAGAAAACCACGTCGCACTCCTTGGCCGCTTCGACCGGAAAATCCTTGAAGTCACGCGACAGATCACCGGTAAACAGCAGCTTTTTTCCGTCCGCCTGCAGCTGCAGAGCAAAACTTCGCGGCCGGTTCTCCGGCGGGAGCGGCGGAATATGCCGCGTGGGAATCGCCTTCATCTCCAGAACATCATCCCGGTAGCCGCGGCAGGAACTGAAGGAGCGAATCTCGACGCGGGAAGCGTCCACACAATTGGCCGCCAGCCAGTTCCGCAGCGGCAACACCGCCTCCTCCTCCGGCAGCAGGGCGACGGTTGCACACTCCGGATTCATCCGTCGGTACTTCAACGCCTGTTCCAGCAGGACCGGCAGCCCGCCGGCATGATCGATGTGCATGTGGGTGATGAAGATCGCCCGCAGTTCCGAAGCGCGCAATCCAAGGCGGACCAGCGAAGCATTAGCCGGCTCCCCGGCATCCACCAGATAGCGGTGTTTTCCGATCTCCAGCAGAAAACTGGTCTGGTTCCGTGTGGGGGTTGGATCCCCATGGCTGGTCCCCAGAGCAGTTACCTTGAACACGGGAGAGGGTTCCGGCGCTTTTTTCTCCAACTGCACCGGAACGGCCTCGGACGGCGGCGCAGTCACGCGCAGGTCCATTTCAAGCCTCAATGTTCCGCTGCCGGAGGGTGAAAGCAGTGTCAGACGATTCTGGCGGAACGGTGCCTCCGGCAGCTTCAGTTCCTCCACCCGTCTACCCCACCCATCCGGTATAGAAAACCGCATCTCCCCCCGTTTTCCGCAGATCGTGACGGTATTTCCGGAGAGCGCTATCGGCAGAGTCGTCAACCAGAAAAAGGCCGCCGACGGGGCGTCGACACATTCAAACTCATCCTCCAGTATGATCTTCTCCGGAGATTCCGAACGAATGGTACGCTTCCGTTTGCGGAATTTCCCCTTCCAGACCGGCAGCAGATCGACCGAAGCGAAAAATTTCCGCTCATCTCCGGCCGCCTCGAAGGGACAGAGCGCCGCCGTTTTATTCTGCGGAATGAACCTCTTCCCATCGTCACACGGCATCATGATGTTATGACGTTCTCCCGATTGCAGCTCCACCGTCAGCGGCGAAGAGTAGGAACCGATCCCGGCATCCATCGCATAGGTTTCTCCCGCCAATTCCAGGATGAAATTCCCTGCCGCAGGATGTTTGTGTGTCGTCGCTTCGGTATCATTCATGAAGAGGATCTTCAGAGGCTCTCCATCCAGCAGACGCACCGAGGCTGCAGAGGCGATGGAATCGAGTTTGACGAACGGACGAAGTGGAGGAAGGCGCTTCTCCTGAAACGGATCCGCAATGACGTAACTCCAGAAGTCCGCGGGCGACGGAATCTGATGCAAGCGGCAATAGGTATGGAACAATCTCGTATACTGGGAATCCGGCACCATTTCCGCCATGGCGGCACAGACCGCCGGCAGGGGGTAACTGTGTCCGTCATTGACCGGAATGAATCCCTGATTCCGATCCGTGGAGACCAGCAGTTCCGCGTAGTCGGCACTGCGCCGGACCGCCGCCGGCAGCACCGTCTCCAGCGGCACATTGCGGGCACGCGCATACAGATAGTAGCTCTGCAACGCACCGGAGAGCAGGGCGACCAGATATCCCGGCCCCTCTCCATATCCCCCGTCGCGGTAGAAAATGCGGTTCATGCTTTCAGTGAGTTCGCGGATCGCCAGATCCGTGTACGGTGCCACGTGGGCCCAGCCGCGTTTTTCCAGCAGCAGAAGCGCCGCCACCCGGGCTCCGGAAAACATGCTCAACTGATTGCAGGAGAAAATATAATCATATTTCCACACATTGTATTGAATCGTCCCCAGACCGCTTTCGGCAATTCGCCGGAGCAGAAGTTCCTTGCCCGCCCGGTTCAGCGCCTCATGGCCGAACTCCATGGCGAATACCAGAGCCGGTATGGTGTAGGAGTGTTCAAACGCAATGTGTCCCCAAGCCGTTCCCGGCATGGAGGATTGAACGCCGACGCCCCAGTCCGGAATAAGGGCGAGTGCCAGGGCCCGCTTTACTCCGGCCCGGAGCAGAGTTTTATCCCGGGTCAGAATGCCGAGCCAGATCGGCACATACGCCCGGTAAAGATCTTCCCGGGGATCCCGGTCGCGGATGAATCGCCGGTCGTTCGATACACAGGGCCGGATCGTATCTTCTCCGGAAGGCATCTTCGACCATTTCCGGATTTCACTCTCCAGACGCTGTTTTGCCGGAGCGGAAGCGGCAATGCGGCGGCGTAGAGTTTCGATGTGCTGCCGGTCGCAGAAGAGCTGTCCGGCGGGAGTGAAAGATAATTCCGTTTCTTCCGGGGTCATGAAACGCCCGAGATCCATCTTTTTGAGCTGCTCGAAACGGGTCTCTTCCCCTTTGAGCCGTTCGTCGTTTGCCAGAGCCAGCCAGGAGATGGTGCCGGCGGCGGCAAGCGGAGAGAGCTCCAGAACGATCCGGTCGATTACAGCGGCGCCTTCGAGCGGGATGCTGTATTCATGAATATCAGGAGTTGTTACATGTAGGATTACCTTCTCTCCTTGTCCGGTCCTGATCTTCATCTTCAGCTTCGTTTTTTCCGGAAAGATACCGTAGAGGAGAAGCCGGTCATAACCTGCGGTCCGGAGGCGGGCTTCCCTGCTCATCCGGATGCCGTCGGTGCCGGTGAGTGAAACGGCGTGGAAGAGCTGTTTTGCCTTTCCTCCCTCAATTCGCCACTGTTTCAGGTCGCTCAGATTGGGGTCCCAGAAACAGGATACCATGCTTTCCGCAGTATTGACGGGGATGGGAATCAGTTCTGACGATCGGGCATTTTTCAGCTGAATCGAGCGGAGAATATGCTTTCCCCCCGGCGTGGGAGTCATTCCCCAGCCGTGCGTGTAGAAGCCGATTTCCGCAATCGAATTCCAGCCGCGCGGCGAGCGGCTCTTCTGAAACTTCGCAAACGGATAGAAGCATTTTTTCGTGCCGACCCAGTCAATTTTGATTTTCCGGTAATAGTAGTTTCGCTCATCCGGGCTATCCAGCCGCAGGACAAATTCATCCTGCCCGGCCCGGGAGGAGCAGATTTCGAAACAAATTCCCTCTGCCCGGCTCCAGTCCGTCTGCCGGGGGGCGATTCGGACACACCATTGCGCCGTATCCAGAAGGACTCCATTTTCCACGGCAGTTCCCTTCAGAATTTTTCCAAAACTTCCGCCCGTTTCATCGGAGATTCCGCCGGCAGAAACCACTGCTGTCATCCACACCAGCATCGGCAACCATTGCAATTTCATCACGTTCTCCCTCTATCGTCATTCTTTTGCGAAGAAATTCTTTTCCGCAATCAGTCATTGGGATCGATCGTCCAGTGCCCGCGCGGCACACCGTACCCGATCAGTCCGCCGCCGCCGACACCGACGGTGGAGGCCCACCAGAAGTCGTCGACATGGCCGTCTACAAACAGCCAGTTGACCCGTCCGTTATGATATTCCACGCCATTGCCGGGAATCTGCTGGTAGGGGTAATCCACGGTGCAGCTCGCATCGCTCCCCAGCAGATTGCCGGCGGAGTGCCGTTCCGAAATTGCGAACGTTCCGGATGGCCGCGGAATGCGGTTTACCTTCATCGAAACTGGTCCGGGGAATGCGCCGTGCCGCAGATCGGTACGGATATAATCGTAGCACGCGGACCGGTTGGCCGAGTAGGAACGGCGGTTTTCCAGCATTCTCCGATCTGCCGGACATTGGTACAGTTTATTGATCTGCAATATTTTCTGCGGGTTTGCCCAGGCCTCATCCATCGTCAGGCGGCGACCGTCGTAACTCCCGAGCCCCAGCCATTCATCCCAGGTGATGCCGACGCCGGAGTTGGAGTAATTCTGCGGCAGATAATCCTGCGCGTCCGCGGCGTAGAGAAGGAGGGCACTCCCGATCTGCCGGAGATTGGTTGCGCATGTTGTCCGATGGGCTGCCAGACGAGCTTTGGCCAGGGACGGCAGCAGGATTGCCGCCAGAATCGCGATGATCGCAATAACGATAAGCAATTCTATCAATGTAAATAAACGGCACCACTTCTTTTCCCGTCGTCCCGGCAGCGGTTTCTTTGGTTGTTTCATAGTGCTGGCGTTCCTTTCCTCATCGCAGTGTTGAAGAATTTTCTGCAGTTGTTATCGTTTGGCACAGCTTTCGGAAATGAAGAGAGCCGGGGACATGATCTGCCGCAGTACCGGCGTTGTTTTCGGCGCAGTGCAGGCGTTTCGGAGATAATTGACCGCGATCTCTCCCATCGCTTCCTGCGGCATCTTGACGCAGCTGAGGAGGTGGTCATTGAGCTGCACCCCGTTGATATCGTCGAAACTGATTACGGAAACATCGTCCGGAATACGTAGATTCGCCTGAGCCAGCGCGAGAAGTGTCGGCATGACGCACACCCCGATTGCGATAAAAACGGCTGTGGGTTTCTGCCTCTTCAGAAAATCGACCAGTCCGGAGATGTTGTTTCCGGAATAGATCAGATCCGGAGAGTACGAAATTCCGTTCTCTTCGAGTGCGATACGCCACCCCTGCACCCGTTCCTGACTGACCAGGGAATTCGCCTGTGAGATGACCGCGATCCGACGGTGCCCGTAGCGGATCAGATATTCCACCGGGAGAATGCTCGCCTGGCGGTAGTCGACGGAAATGTATGCCAGTTTTTTTTCAACCGGCATCCGATTGAACAGAATGACGGGAATGTTCTCCGCAATTTTCTCCAACACCGGATAATGTTCCTTTGTCGCCTTGACGAGTGCCAGAGCATCCACTTCGCCGGAAATTCTGCCGGTCTTGTAATCGATGTCGATGAGCTGCAGAGCGCAATGATTCACCTCGGCAACCTTGCGCATTCCGCGGAGAAACGGTTCATGATAAAACATTGCCCACTCCTCCCCGCCGAAGTCAATGCCGACAGTGATCCGCAGGTCGTCGCACGGAACAACCGGGGAAGTGCGGAGAACTTTCCACCCGACGCCGGGTTGGCAGCAGACATAGCCATCATCCGCAAGCAGATGCAATGCTTTCCGCAGCGTGGGCCGGCTGACGTGATAGCTCTCGGCCAGACTGTTTTCACCCGGCAAGCCAAGTCCGGGAATCAATTTCCCGTTCCTGATCTGCTGAAGCAGGTCCCGATAAATGGATTGATAATTCTGCATCTTCGCTTTTTGTCAGGTTATACATGTCAATGCTTCATGTAAATTAATTATACCACAGAAAAATGAAAAAACAAGAGTTTCAGAAAAAAATGATCGAAAAATCTCTTTCCTGCTGCCGCAACTGGCAGAGAGGTAGGGCCCGCTATTTACACACATTCGTTCCGTGTTAAAGTGACATTGCAGTTTGGATTTCCCGGAAACAGAATATGACAATCACGAGAAGGTAGATCGTCTAGCAATTTCATCGAAAAGCCTGCGAATTATATTCCTGGAGAAGTTATCGGGTTCGTACCAAAAATCAGGGGGAAAAATGCGGAGACAGCGGCTTCCTTCCTGCACGGTGAACGGTCTGACTCCGCCGGAAATTCGGCCCCATAAACGAAAAAAGCCGACCGGTATTCCGATCGGCAATGATTTTATAATGGTGGAGCTGGTGTGAGCGCCCGACACTTTTCAAACAAGCTCAAAATTCGCTGTAAAATGCGATTTTCGAGCGTAAAAATATCGAATTTGGCTTGCCGCTCAAGAAAGAATCCCACCACCTTTAAACGGTAAAAAACGGCAATTCGATCCGATTTATGGTAAAAAATGGCAATGGAAAAATTGTCTGACTCCTATCTCTGGACATGGTGCCATTCGTTACCATTCGTTACCAAATACGGCTTCCAATTCTCAAACAACCGGTGTTAATATACCCTCTTCGCCCTTTTTTGCAACCAGACCTCTCGGAAATCTCACATATTTCAACAAAACCCGGCAGAAAGCAACTCTTTTTGAATAATGAAATATATTACAAGCAAGTAACTTGCAACTTACATTTCATTGCTATATGGTAAGTCTGGTCACATTACCTTACCCCCGAAAAAAGAAGTCGCTGAACAGCAAAATTCTCTGCCGCCAGGGCTAGGAATTGGAACAGCTCTGGCAAAAACATCGCCTGCGGGCGACACTTTTCCTCCAAATAACATCAAACCCACTACCGGTTGCAGAGCCGGTAGAGGGCGTTCTAATTTTCTTTGCCGCTCCTATGATCAGGCCACCTGAATGCTTCCTCCTCGTAACAATGAAGTTTGCGAGATTACGTTTCTGGTCTCTCCTGTGACCTCGTTTGTTATCTGTAATTACTCAGAAACAAATGGAATTACGAGATTGGACACCATTTTTTTCATAGAAACACTCTTCCTTTCTAGTGGTCATTTTACACCAAGTCAAATTGTCCAGCTTTCGGAACGATCGTAGTTCTTTTTCGAAGGCTTGCCTACAGGACTTCCCAGCCCTGCAGGAGAGCTTTGATTCCGCAAAGAGATTGTACATTATTCTACGTCAGGAACTTGGTTGTCCGCTAGACGTCCCGCTAATGTTGACGCCGCCAGGTTGGGGGGGAAATCTTCCTGGGCTTGTTTTCACGCAGCGTCATTTTACCATGGTTGGTTTGAAACCTGCAATGCAGAACATCAACCAGTATTTTTCTTTTAATATGATTTCGCCGGAACTGATCCTATATCGATATTATTAAATTGAGTATTTATAACAAAGAAATGGTAAGATGTCAAAATTATATCGATATATACTCATAACAGAAAATTCCCGGTTCCTGCATCTTGCTTTTTACATTGTTTTGCGTATAATTAAAACAGATACACAGCGGGAAAATATGGAATTTTTGAGAAACAACTTCTACTGTGGCCATGGCCGGGTGATGCTGGATGCTGCCAATCAGGGACGTGTTTTCGTCGAACTTGATGGAAAGCTGCTTCACCGGTATGATGAAAACATCGCCGCAGCGCCGGATCCGGTGAAGTTCAACAATATCGGCGGCAACTCCCTCTGGCCGGCTCCGGAAGGAGGCGAGTTCGCTTTCAACTATCTGAATGACTCCGGGAATTCGTGGCTTGTTCAGCCGGGCGTCAATTGTGCAGCTTCAACGTTCCTTGCCGCACCCTTTCCCGTCTGTTCCCGGCGGGTGACGCTACACAATCGGCGGGGATATGAAATGGAAGTTGAATTTCGCAGAGGCATTTTTCCGCTGGCTCCCGAAGCGATTGCTCTCTCCGGAGCCGTGCGGTTTACCGGATATCGCGAAGAGGACCTGCTGCTGCTCTCTACCCCATGTGCTCCCGAGTCGGCAGTGATCGCCGCCTGGTCTCTGGAGCAATTCCCGGGAAGTGACGGTATCGTGGCATTTGGAAAGTTATGCGGAGTATCCGATGCTTCTGAGGCCATCAATCGCACCTATTACGGAGATCCTTCGGATTCGCTGGAGTTCGGGGCCGGATTCTTCCGCTTTCATCTCGGCGGAACCGAACGGTTCCAAATCGGCGTGAAGGCTTCCGCCCGCCCGGAATTTATCGGAGCCTATGATCCGAACCGTAATTTGTTGATCCTCCGCAGTTCCCTGCCGGGGCAGGGACGTCGGATCGATATTGCGGACAATATTCAGCCAGCCGGTGTTTTCGGGGCCGCGGATCAATACAGTATTTTCAACGGCGGAGCATCGAATTTTTTTGAACTGGAGACCATTGCCCCGGTGGAATTTTCTGAGGACGGGCTGGTCACCGGTTCGCGTCTCGTTTCAGAGACCCGCTTCTATCAGGGACCGCGGGAAGAGCTTGAACGGCTGCTGGCACAATCTTTCGGAATGCCAGAATCTTTTTTCAGTTGAAAGGAGGGAGTGATGGAAGAGAGCAGAGTTCTGCTGGGATTTGATATGGAAACCGATATCGGCAGCTGGACCCCGTGGTACCGCGGTTTCCAGCCCGGAACGGAGAAAATCCTTGCCGTGCTGGAAAAACATGATGTCAAAGCGACATTCTTTTTTACCGCGGACGCCGCACGGAAAAATGCCGGAGTGCTGCGGCTGGTTGCGGAATGCGGTCACGAGATCGGAGCTCACACGCTCTTTCATGAGACCATCGGCGAACCGTTGTTTGACATCCCGGGAATGGTTCCCGTTCTTCCGGAAGAGGTGGAAAACCGGTTGAGGAAAAACACGCAGATCATTGAAGAACTCTGCGGTGTCCGGCCGGTGTCGTTCCGCTGTCCCCGTCTTTTCGGTTCCACCGCCGTGGTCAATGCCCTGGAGAAACTGGGGTACAAAGCCGATGTCAGTTATCCCATGTATTATTTCAAGGAGCAACTGCAGCCTTACCATCCCGACGGCGGGGACTGGACCCGGCGAGGCGGAATGAAGCTGGTCGAGATTCCCAATTTCGCCGATCTTTCCATGAAATCCTCCGACCCATATGGGCGGGACCTCGATCAATGGCCTCTCTGGCGGTTGGAAGGTGCCGTCGCGCTGATGGAGCATGTCCGGAATTTCACGGCCTGCGTCCGGGCGCGCGGCGTAGCTCCCTGCCTGGCATTCTATATGCATCCGTGGGAGTTTCATCCGATGCCGGAAGGGCTGCTTCATTACGGGGAGGGAGCTGTCCTGCCCGATCCGTTCATTGTGAAAAACTGTGGTCCTTACGCAGTGGAGCAGTTCGATCTGCTGCTTGAACTGTTGAAGGAATCCGGCGTGGTATTCCGTACCGCCCGGGAGCTGGCGGACGAAACTCCACAGACAGAATAAAATATTTCGATGACGTTGCGATAACCATCCCAGAGAACAAATATAAAGGAACTGAAAAAATGACTCCCGCCATCGCAAAACAGGAATTTCTCAACCGCATTTCCATGTTCCAGCAGAATATCCGGGCTGCCGGGCTGGATGCCTGTCTGGTTCACGGCAATGAGGCCGACTTCGCCAATATCCGGTATCTGACGGACTACTGGCCGACCTTTGAGGCGGCCGGAGTATTCGTCCCTGCGACCGGGACGCCTGTTCTGTTGATCGGTCCGGAAAGCGAAAAATATGCCATGGGGCGCAGTATGATTCCCGATATCCGCAAGATGATCGAATATCGGGAATCCGCGGAACCGCAATATCCGGGGATTCCGGTTGCTCATTACCGGGATATCGTGCAACTGGCGATGGGGGGGCGGCCGTTGAAACGGCTCGGACTGGTCGGGTTCTCCGTCATGACACTGCCGGTTTATTTTTCTCTTCAACGGGAGCTGCCGGAGGTTGAACTCGTAAAAGCCGATGAAACTCTGCTGGCTTTGCGTTTCATCAAATCCGAGAGTGAACTTGCCTGTATGCGCCGGGCGTTTGAAATCAGCGAAATTGCCCTTGAAGCCGTTCTGAAGGAGATGAAACCGGGCATGACCGAACTGCAGGTGATCGGGATCGCACAGCGGGAAATCTATCGCAATGGCGGAGAATATGAGGGGCATGCCCTGTACTGTTTCAGCGGAGCGCGGACAAACAACGCCATCTGCCGTCCGACGGACAAGGTGATCGAGCCCGGTGAACTCATTCAGCTGAATATCGGAGCCAGGGTCGGCGGATACTCTTCCTCCATCGGGATGCCGGTGATCTTCGGAAAATGGAGCGGCCTGCAGAAAGATCTGGTCACTTTCGGGCTGGAGGCACACCGGAAGACCTATGACTTCATGAAAGCCGGGCAAATGGCCGGGGAAGTCGTAATCCAGTGGGAAAAATTCGTCCGCGAGGCCGGTTATGGAGACTACATGCTTTACGGCCCCTGCCATGCGATCGGAATCATGGAGGTGGAACAGCCGTGGATGGAGTCGGTTTCCTCATACGAACTGAAGGAGAACATGACGTTCCAGGTCGATACCTTCTTTTCCGGACCGGATTTCGGCCTGCGCTGGGAAACCGGCACCTGCATCCACGACAGTGGAATCGAAATTTTCTCCACGAAATTCGAAGATCTCAGCTGGACGGAGTTGTGAGTGCAGATCGCCGGTGGAGAGAACCCCACTGCTTCGCCGCTGATCCGAAAAAATGAAATGGGATTTCGGTTATGAACAGGAAAGATATCGAAGCGTTCTCACAGATCCCGCAGCCGCCGCGGGAGGCGATGACATTCATCGATGATCTCAGAAGTGCGCCGGTCTATCTTTTCCCGGAGGGGACGGGATGTCCGGCCGGCGTGACCCGGGAGTGTATGAGGAACGGCGCGGAACTGCGGGTGGAATATCCGGCGGGAGAGGAGATACTTGAAACCGCATTTCTCTCTCTGCGGCGTGTACTGCAGGCGAAGGGGATTCCGGAGCGGCCGGGGGCCTATCCGATTCGATTTCAACAGGACGGCTCACTGCAGGCGGAGGAGTACTTCGTTTCCGCCACTGCGGAGTCGTGTGTGGTGAAAGCGTCGGATTCCGCCGGAATGCGTCGCGGAATCTATTTTCTGGAAGATCGGATCCGCGAGGCGGAAGGCCCCGCCCTTACCGCGGGCGAATGGAAACGCAGCCCCTTTGTGAAACACCGCATTTCCCGCTGTTTTTTCGGGCCGACCTATCGGCCGCCGTTTTTCATCGATGAATTGACGAACGACATCGACTATTACCCCGGGGAATATCTGGATAAGCTGGCGCATGAAGGAGTGAACGGCCTGTGGCTCACCATGTATTTTCAGGACATTCCTTCCCGTATATTTCCCGGATGCGGCCGGGACGCCGGGATCCGGTTTGAAAAACTTCGCCGGACTGTGCGGAGCTGTGCGCGGTACGGGATCAAGGTCTACATCTTTTTCAGTGAACCGAAGATGTTCGGCGATATCCCGTTTTCCATTCCGTGGGCGGAAGCGGAACAGCATCCGGAGCTGCTCGGCGGGAGTTGCGGTCACTCCGGTTTCTTCTGCACTTCGACGGCCGCGGGGCGAAATTACATGACGGAGGCGCTCGAACGGCTGTTCACCGCCGTTCCCGGGCTGGGCGGCGTGATCAACATCATGTTCGGTGAAGATAACGGGGCCTGCGTCAGCCATATGTTCCCGGGCGGAGCGCGCTGCCGTTGTCCCCGTTGTTCCAGGCGCGATCCGGCGGAAATTTATCAGGAGCTCGCTTCTCTCATGACTTCAGCGATCCGCAGAGCGAATCCGGATGCTGAATTCATCGGCTGGTTTTATGCGTCGGAGCAGCGCGACGGTTCCGCCCTGATGGAATATCTGGAACATGCCACCTCCCGCTGGCCGCAGGAAAGTGGGATCATGTTCAATTTTGAATCCGGCGGCACCTTGGAGCAGCTGGGGAAGAAGCGCTATGTCTTCGACTACTCCCTGGCGTATCCCGGGCCTTCGGAATTGTTCCGTTATATTGCGGCACACCATCCCCGAACGGCGGCCAAGATACAGGTCGGCTGTTCTCACGAAGACGCTTCTGTGCCGTTCATTCCGGTTCCGGGCAATTTGTATGAGAAATACAATACAATGCATGAACTGGGGATTTACGCGGTGATGCAGTGCTGGTATTTCGGGAACTATCCGGGGCTGATGAACCGGGCGGCGGGCGAACTCTCTTTTGAACCGTTTCCGCCGTCGGAAGAGGCATTTCTGCTGATGCTGGCCCGTCCTGTCTGGCGGCGGTATGCGCCGGAGGCGGTCGCGGCGTGGAAACATTTCGCGGAAGGATACCGGCAATTTCCGGGAAACATTGCGTTCGAATGGTATGGCCCGCTGCACCATTCGATTGTGTGGCCGCTGCACCTTTTCCCGGTTGATGCGCCGATTGCACCGAGCTGGATCCTGAAGAACTTCCCGGAGGTCAGCGGTGACCGCATCGGAGAGTGTCTGGTGTTCCAGCACACTCTGGAGGAGGCGCTGATCCTCTGCCGCCGGATGTATGAATCGTGGCGGAAAGGGGTGGAAATCCTTGCCGCCCTGCGAACGTATTTCGCGGATGATCCGGCCCGGATCGCCGACATCAATCTCGCGGAAGCGATTTCCCTTCAGATGCGCAGCACCGTCAATCTGCTGGAGTTCTACTCGCTGCGCGAAGAGATGTTCTTCGAGCATAAGGATCACCGGCAGGCCATGGAAAAGATCGTGCTGGATGAAATCGGAAATACGGAAGCCATGAAACATCTCTGCGAACAGGACTCCCGCCTGGGATATCACTCCGAGGCGGAAGGCTATCTGTTTTTTCCGGAAAAACTGGACGCGCGGATCGGACTGCTCCGGTATCTGCTGGAAGTGGATTTCCCGAAATTCCGTCCGGATGCTCCGTTCATCGCCGAGTACACCGGTGAAAGACCGGTCGGGCCTCAAACGCTCTGTCGCCGCGGATCTCCGTCCGGCGAAATGGAAAAGGTCGGCGGCACCGGGATGCGCTGGACCTCCTGGTACGATGCCGGAGAGCTTGCCATCGTCATCGACGGCTGCGGGGGCAGGGAGTTCTCGGTGGAAATCGAACCGTGCCGCCTCTGGCCGCCGCTGCGGATCGATTTTGACCGGACGGGGGAGCCGTATTTGTATCCGCTTATATTCCGGGAGCTCCCCGTCTTCCGTTACGAACGGGGAGACGGCCGGTTGACGATCCGGATCCCGTTGAAGACGTTTGATGGATTTCACCGCCGGGGATTCCCGATGAGGATCAACATCTGGAGTGGAACGGACGGCTGGGTCAGGCGTGAACCGTGGGAAAACCGCCTTCTGCATCGAGATTACAATCCTGAATGCGCCGGCTGGCTGATTTTCGAGCAGGAAATATGAACCGCCGATTGCCCGGCAACTGCGATGGAGCTGAAAACAATGACGGAAACAGAGAAGGCCGCCGCCGGATTTCTGTACGATGCAAACGATGTGGAATTTGTCGAAAAGCATTACCGGGCGGTGAAGTTGTGCGCCAGAGTGAATCGTCTGCTACCGCACCGGCAGAAGGAGCGGCTCGCACTCTTCCGTCAGCTTCTGGGAAGAATCGCGGGCGAATTCTACATCGCTTCGCCTTTTCTCTGCGGATTCGGATATAACATTGAGATCGGAGAGCGATTTTATGCCAATTTCAACTGTGTGATCCTCGACAATGCCAAGGTGAAATTCGGGAATCATGTCTTCGTTGCGCCCAATTGCAGCTTTTACACAGCCGGGCATCCGCTTGATGTCAATTTGCGCAATCAGGGGCTGGAGTACGCATTGCCGATTTCCGTTGGGAATGATGTCTGGATCGGCGGCAATGTCATCGTGCTGCCGGGGGTGACCATCGGTGACGGAAGCGTGATCGGTGCGGGGAGTGTCGTAACGAAAGACATTCCGCCGGGCGTTCTGGCCGCCGGCAATCCCTGCCGTGTCCTGCGAACAGTAACCGAGGCAGATCGAAGCAGATACCGGCTTTATTCAGATGTCGAATGAAGGGAGAAGACGCGTTGTTTTTTTCGGGAATACGATGCTGAAGAAGGAAAGGGGTTGTCATTTCAAATTTTATTTTCATGGAGACGGAAGGGTGTTCGAACAAAGTTCAAAATCACTGTACAGGAGAGGAGGAATGAGATGATGAAGTCCGCAGGAAGAAGATGCGCCTGGTTTCCGGCGAAAAACAGAGGGAGAGCGGCGGCTTTTACTTTGATAGAACTTCTCATCACAATTGCAATTATCGTCATTCTGGCGGGAATGCTTCTGCCGGCGCTGAATCAGGCGCGTGAAAAGGCCCGCCAGGCCGGTTGTATCGGCAATATGAAACAGATCGGACTCGCCTTCGGAATGTATGAAGCGGATTCCAACGGCTGGATGCCGCGTGCTCCCGAAGATAAGAATGTCTGCAGGAACTGGGACTATCAGCTCGCCGGTTATCTCGGGTACCGGCATGACGGCAGTGACTGGGGGCCGCCGATTTTTCATTGCCCGGCCGGTGTGGTGAATCCGCTCTTCACGCCCGGCAGGAGTCGCGGGTACATTTACAATGAGTACGTGGCGACCGATCTGTTCCGCATGGGACGCCTGCAGACAAACGGCCACCGGCTGGCCGGAAAGGTCGCCATCCTGTTCGACATGGGGCGTGGCGACAAAGGTCCGGAGCAACAGGAGGAAAGCACCATGGGCAGTTATTATAATTATGAGTATCTGGCGATTTACTCCACGGTGAACAGCCGGTTGCTGGCCTTCCGCCATTCCGCGAGAATCAACTATTTGACGCATGGGGGCAATGTCGCGTCCACCAGCCGGGGGGCGGAAGGGTACGGTGCTGATCCGCTCTGGATCATTTACGATCAGACAAGCATCTGGCAGGACGGTCGAAAATATTTCTGAACAGAAAAAGTCATTGGAAACTGGAGGTGGTTGTGAGAACAGCGCGATTCATCGTTACCGCTGCATTCTGGGGAGGGTTCATGCTTTCGGCCGGAACTCCTCTGGTCGGAAACGGTTCTTTCGAGGGGGAAAGGCTGCCGGGGATTCCGAACTGGTCGGGAAAGGGGAATTTCTGGCGGGGGCGCGGAGAGTGCTTCGTCACCGACCGGGAGGCGTTCGACGGGAAACATTCACTGCAGCTGAAAGCTGCCGAACCGGATTCCCGCGGGCAGAGTTCGACGGAACTTTTCACCCTTGTTCCCGACCGGAAATACCGGGTTTCCTACTGCATCAAGCGGGATAACGAACAGGTGGACGGTCATCTGAGCCTCGAATTTTCCGCTGCGGACAAGAAGGGCTCCTTCGTCTGCCATCCGACGGCGGCGGCGAAGAAAAGATCACTCAATGCGTGGCTGACCGTGGGGGGGGAGAATCTGAATATTCTGTTCTTTCTTCCGGCCGGGAGTTCCCGGCAGTACGTTGTTCTGAAAAATGGAATTTTTTCCGTCCCTTCGGAGCTTTATGGAAAAGCTCCGGTGCAATGCCGGGCCAAGTTGTATGTTTCAGGCGTGGGAAATGTCTACATGGATAAGGTTGTAATTGAAACTGCCGACGACAAGCGGCCGGAGCAGGAGAAATCCATCGGCTTCGCTGCTGCCGAACAGGATGACGCCGCAATTCTTCTGCTGGATGTCCAGAAAAAAAGCAATCAGGTCCGTTCCGCCGCGGCGGAACAGCCGGAGAAATTCAAATTGGAACTGCCGCCGGAATTCGATGCGAGCCCGATTCCGCCCCCGGATCTCTCCCGGTATCCCGCCGCGATCCGCAACACGAAGTTCGTCCGTGCCAGAATCGAACGCGACGGGAAACCGGTATTTCTCATCGGAGCAGAAGGGTTGTCCCCCTTCCTCTGCAAAATGTTCGGTATCGATTTCTGGGTGAATTCCGCGTTCGGGAACCGGGTCGAAGCGGTACAGCAGGGAGATACCATCAAGACCAGACTGACGAATCTTCCGTTTCTGGAGGAGCATATCCGGGAGCATCTGCGCAGCGGAATTCTGGTCTGGCTTGACCTGCTTCAGGATTACAAGGTCTGGCATTCAAAACTGCTGCTGGAGAATTTTCCCGGCCTGTTTGTGACCCGGGAAGGTTTTTTCTGCTGGCGTCCGGAAGAGCCGCGGGCGCAATTTCTGCGCCATGCGACCTGGTTCAATGCGGTGGAGAAGGCCCGGAAGTATCCGATCTTCGTCTATGAGCTTTTCAATGAGGTCTGTTACGAGGATCATTCTCCGTATAACTATCGGCAGTTCCGCCGGGAAATGGCGGAAAAATACGGGACGATTGAACGGGCCAACGCGAAATGGGGGACCAGTTTCCGCTCTTTCGACGCGGTCGTTCCTCCGGGCGGCGGCAGGCTCACGGAAATCGTCAACGGAGTTTCCCCGCAACTGAAGGCGGACTGGAGTTGGTTCACGGAACGGAGATTTGCTGCAATTGCCGGAGAAAGTGTGGCATGGTTGCACAAGGTGGTGCCGGGGGCCAGAGCCACTCTGCAGTCCTATAACGGTCTGCCGTTCGATTTCCAGAATAACTTCGTCAATCCGTTTCTGGTGAATCCGCAGCTGGATCTTACTGCCGCTGAATTTGACGGAAAGATCTATCCCCAGTGGGAGGGGGCGGAAAACGAGGCGGAGATCGTCAGCAGCATGAGGCGGGATATGGATGTCAGTCTCACCCGCCTCTCCGCTCCGGAGCAGGTCGTCATCGACGGGGAATGTCGGATCGGACCGGAAGCCAAAAGCGCGACGAAGGAGAACATCGTTATCGACTTGAACGGGAAATGGCTGTTCCGTCCCGGCGTTCTGGAAGCCGAGGAGAATATGAAGTTCACGGGGTATGATGTTGCCGGCAATGTCGAGGATGCCGGTCGGCGGGAAGGATGGCAGAAGGTCGCGCTGGATACCGCCGGCTGGACTCCCGTCGACGTCCCCGGCATGTGGGGGAAACAGGGGTTCCGGAATTGCAGCGTCGGCTGGTATCGCCGGGCGTTCCGGGTGCCGGCCGGCGCACGCCGGCTGTACCTTTCCGGTCAGAAATTGTCGGATCGCGGCGATATTTACCTCAACGGCGAATTGATCCATCAGACGCTTGCCTGGAATGAACCGTTCAGCATTGACATTTCGGACAAGGTCAACCGGACCGGTGAGAATGTGATCGCCATCCGTATCTTCAACCGGTACTTTCAGGACGGCTATTTCTTCGGTGGAATCCGCGACCGACTTTATATCACCAATCTTTCGCTGAAAGCGGTTCCCGTAACTCCGGAACAGCTTGCCTTCTTCTTTTCTCTGCGTGCTCTGCAGGGATACAGCGGCCTTTGCTGGTCCTATTTCTACATCAACTGGATGGAGGACTGGCCATCCTCCATCTTCAACCCGGAGAAATTCACTCCGGCGACTCTCGCCGCTCTGCCGGAGATCAAAACCAGAATCAACGATCTGGGCAATCTGATATTCTGGGAAAAACACCAGCCGCGCACCATCGGCGTCACCTATTCTCTGAGTTCAGCCCGGTCGTATATCCCGAAGGACCCGAATATTCCGAATGAGCGCTCCAACGATATTGCACGTTATTACAGCGGGTCGGTATTCTCACACCGGGGAACGGATGTCGTCAGCGATGATGTGTTGAACGACTATTCGAAAATGCGGCGTTACAGGGCGCTGATTCTCTGTTTGACCGAAGCGGTTTCCGAACAGGGCATGAAGAATCTCCGCAAATTTGCGGAGGAGGGGGGCTTGCTCATCGTCGATCGGAAATCCTTGACGAAAAGCGCGTTCGACGGCAGCCCGATCGATGCGTCTGGATTGCTGGGGGTGGTTCGAGGCCCGTCGGCGGCGGAACCGCTGCACGAGATAGAGGTCCGCGGAGTTGCTGGCAGAATGAGTACGGTGTCACCTCGGCTGGCCGATGCCGGGCAGTATGCGGCATTGCAGCTGGTGGATGCCGAACCGTTTGCCCGTGCCGGGAAGCTGGTGGTCGGCGCTGTCCGCAAACTGGGAAAGGGGAAAATCATTACGTTTGCCGCGGAACTTTCCGCCGGAGATTTCGCCGCATTGTACCGCACTCTCTTTCAGAAGGCCGGGATTCCGCCGGAGTTGAAAGTGGAAGGGGGCAAATATGTCGAGCTTTTCACCCGGCAGAAAGATGGGAAGCTGCTGTGGAGCATCTTCAATCGCGGCAAGGACGCGCAGTTGCGTATTTCCGGCCGGGTTCCCGCCGGCAGTTATCTGGTTCGCGAGGCTTTTTCTGCCCGGGAGTTTTCTTCGCCTGCCGGACGGAAATTCTGGAGCGCTTCCGAGCTGGAGGCAGGAGTGACCCTGACGGCTCGAAATCTTACGCCAGTCCATCTGCTGATCGAGCCGGAGAAGTCGGAAAAAATTGCGTTTACTTCCGTTCCGGCCGAGCAGCGGGAGGCGTTGCAGAAATTTTTTCTGCCGCTGTGGGACGATTTGAAAAATCCCCGGAAACGGGTGTTGTGGTACGGGTACACCCCTTATGCGCCGCCGATGGTGCCATCCGCGGTCAAGGTGATGCGGGAGATGGGAATCGCCGTGGATTTCATGGCGGACAGCAGTTTCTCGCCGGAACTGAAGGTGTTGCGTGGCGGGAAAAAGATTGTTGCGAAACTCAACTCCTACGATCTGCTGGTGATTCCCCGTTCCAGGGCGAAGCTCGGCGACAGTGAATGCAGGGGGCTGGAGGCTTATCTGAAGCAGGGAGGGAACATTCTTCTGCTGGCAAACCATGTTTACAACATGCACTCCTATTACAATCGCCGGATGCCGGGAATTCTGAAGGTTCTCGGTGCCGGGGTGGTGGATGCGGCGATAGAGGATCCGGCCAATTCCCGGCTGGGGGAGGCCAGACGCTTCAACACCCGGAACGTACTGCCGCACAAAGTCATGGAAGGTGTCCGGGTTTTCGCCGCAATGGGGGCAACCACGGTGAGTCTTGCGGGGGGAGAAACGGTGCTCTCCGCGGAAGATTCAGCGCAAATCACAGGACGGAACCGCGCCATGCTTGTGCTGAAGGATACCGGTGGAAACCGCATCGCGGTGTGTGGCGACACGGAATGGCTTACGCCGGAAGGGCTCTGTCTCGCCGACAATGCGAAACTCTGGTCCAACCTGGTCGGATGGCTCTGCAACCTGGAGCCGCTTCCTGAAAACGTCGTCCGGCAAAGTGTTTCACTGCCGGAATTTTGAAGAGAGTGCGGATATATGAAATAAGGTCTGGCTATGATGCAGTACAAAGAGAATCGTGACGGCATTCAGGTTTCCAATGGATACTGGGAGTGCAGACATGTGAGGAAACGCGGCGGGACGATAGACGCCATCCGGATATTTCACGCGTGGAACCGGAATATTCTGGCGGCCCCCGTCTCCTGCCGGGTAATGACTGCCGCCTCATTCCTCGATCCGGAAGGGCCGGTGGAATATCGAGACGAGTTTGATGAGAACGCGGAACTGACGGTCGAAGATGTTCCAGACGGCAGTGTAATGGTGAAAAGCAAAGCCGGGCTGATGACTGCGGCAGGGGCTTTTTCCGGCATTATGGTTCTGACGGAATATGTTTATTGGATCAATCGCATCTCCGTCCGGCGGCGGTTTCTTTTCGGCGAAGACTCGGTGGAGCTGAACCGTGTCACGGCGGTGATGATTCCGTGCATCCCTCAGCTGGACCGTTGGACGGCAAGAAGGTCTCCAGTTACGACGGCGGTCAATGAAACGGCGATTCAGTATCAGACGCAGTGCGGGACAAATTTCCCTAATCTGTGGGGAAAGTTCGACAGCTTCATCACCGATTACTATGAATGGCGGGCAAGTTCGCAACTGGCCGTCTACGCGCCGGACGGACCGGCCGTCGAATTGATGCCGGATGGAAATATCACCGGATGGGACAGGAGTTTTTCCGGTCCGGATGGATATTGCGGATATTCCTATATCAAGCGTCTGCCTGCTCCGAGGCGTCATGTGATGGGGGTGGATCCCTACTTCGGGGAGGCGATGGAGAAGGTCCGTTTCAATGGGGAATATGAATTCCGCTTTGAGCTTGCTCTGCCCAATGTTCCGGAAAACGGCTTCCGCAAACGGGCCCTGTGGCTGGGCTCTCTTCTGCGTTTGCGGTCCGAGGCACCCTGGGTCACGGAACAGGAACTGGAGGAGATGGCGGAAAATGGTGTTCAGGTGTTGATCCACCACCATGATTGTTCGAAAGGTTTCGGGGCCTGGCCTGACGGCTCATTTTACTGGCCGACAGGAGTCTTCCCTCCTTACGACGAGACGAGACGTCGAGAGTTGAAACAACTGACGGCTGCTGCGAAAAAAAGAGGGATGAAAGTGATCCCCTATTTCAATCTTTTTGAACTTCACGACAGCTGTCTCGAACGGATGAGGCACAATTCCGAGTGGGCGCGGCTGGTGAACGGGAAACAGAATCATTCGATCTACGGCTTTCAGACCTGCCTTGACAGCGGCTTCCGACAGTTTCTGAAGGGATATATCCGCAAGGTGCTTTCCTGCTTCGAGATGGACGGCGCCTATTTCGACGGGGTTGCTCCGGGATATTGTGAAAATCCGAGACATGCCGCCGGTCTACCCCATTATACGGTGGAAGGAACTCTTGATATTATCGAATATACACGTAAATTGATTGGAGAAGAAGGTATCATCGTAATTCACAACAGCGGGGCGCCGTGGCTTGCCGCGGAAAATCTCGCGGATATGAGTGTCTGTATGGAGTATGTGACCGGATTCCCCAATTTTGAGGGCGGAGTTCCGGATTTGGACTCGTATGATCCGATGATCTGGTACGGGAATGTTGTGCCCCGCAGCATCTGCGGTTACACGGCAATCCGTTTCTACGATCCGGACTATGATCGTCTCTGTGACAAACTGGCGGTTTCCTGTCTGCTGAATGGAATTTATTTCAAAGGTTTTTCGCTCAATGGTGTGAATGAATATGAACGATATAAGCGTCTCTCCCGATTGATGAAGGGGTTTGCTTCCCGGGAGTTTCGCTTTGAGAAAACCGGCAGGTTCCGGCTGGATGCCGGTACGTGTACCGCCGCGGCCTACATCTCCCGATCGAAAGCCTATGTGATCGTCGGGAATCCGATGTCCGGAGCGGCTGAGAAATGCTTTCTGCATTTTTCTCCGGAACTGTTTTCCTGGCAGGGAGAGATTGAAGTAGTGAATGAATCCGGCGAGACAATGGGAACGGATTTTCATGTGGAGGTTCCAGGATATTCCTATGTGCTTTACAGAGTTAATCTTAAAAATTAAAATCACTGCCCCCCCCCGCCTGAAAAAAGGGGGGAAGGGAGCGAGGGGCGATTTCAAGAAGAATCCGGAATCTGCCGGAGAGACAAAGAAGTGTTCTGCTTTGCTGATATGATGGGAAAGGATCGAAATCATGCCGCGCGGGAAACCGGAAAAATACCTCGGAATTGCCTCCGGAATTGTTGAATTGATCAGCAGAAATAAGATCCGCCGGGGCCAGGCATTGCCTTCGGAACGCCAACTGGCGCTGGATTTTCACTGCAGCCAGTTGACAATCCGCAAAGCATTGCGGAAATTGGAGCAGGAGAATCTGATCCACAAAGTGCCGTCCATAGGAAATTTTGCCGGGCCCCGGTCAGAGCCGGGAAATGTGCCCCAGCTGATAGGGATCGTCTTTCCGGACGATGATATTTACTATTACCGGCTTCTGATTCGTCTGGAACGTATTTTTGAATCCCTGAATCTCTACCCGATTATCAAACTGACCAATCGTATTGCAACTCGCGAGGATGAGGTTCTTGAATTTTTTTGTACGCAGGGCGTGCGTGCGGTGATTGCCGTCCCCAATGAACAATGTGCCAAACGGTATGAGCAATTGCGTTGTCCTGTAATCTTTTTTGACCTTTTCCCGGAGGAAAGCCAGATTCCCCGTGTAATTTCCGATGATTTTGCCGGGGCGGTTTCCGCGGTGGAATATCTCTATGCCCTCGGGCATCGGCGGATCGCCTACATCGGGAGTGCGCTTGACCCGTCCTCCCGCAGCCGTTTTGACGGATATCAGACTGTTTTGAAGAAACACGGTCTCGAAATTGACAAAAAATACATCAAAAATCATTCGCTTACGCGTGAATGGGGAAAACAGGCTGTACGAGAACTGCTTGAGCTTCCCGAACCGCCGGAGGCGGTCTTCTGCGGAAATGATACCGCGGCGGCGGGAGTTATCCGCTATTGCATCGCCAACCGCATAGAAATTCCGGCGCAACTTTCGGTCATCGGTTTTGGCGATACGGAAATTGCGGAAGATCTTTCTCTCTCCAGTGTCAGCCAACATTCTGACAAACTGGCTGCGGTAATTTCAGAGAACCTCATATTGTTGCTGACCGGGCGCGAGATTCCCCGGGAAACGGTGATTCCCACGACCCTCATCATACGACATTCCACCGGTTCCAGGCTGTCGGAGCCGTGACGGGGAAACAACCGTTTTTCTGAATTTATTTCTAGTGGCGGGCACCTTGCGACCGTTTTTGAATTGCAGCAACCGGATCAGTATCTCATAGGGATGTTTTCTCTCGGAGCGAGACATGTTCCGATTGAAGTTTTGCTCTCGCCCTTTGCCGGCAGCGAAACCGGCAGAGGGTGTTCCGAATCCTTATTCCCAACCTTGTGGATAAGACCTCCAGAAAGCCTCCTTGCAACGGTGGAGTCCGCGAGATTGTAATGCCCCTTTTTTTCAAGGGCGGCATTACGTAGAAGCAGTCAAAAAAAAATTTGACAATCTCCCAATGAGATTTTTCTGTACATTACGTTGGCATTTTGACTTCTCTTTTTCAAGTTTCCACGACTGAATCAGCCGATATTTTACTCGTTTTTCCTGCCCAAATCCTCCTATTATGCGGTCTGCCTCATCAAAAAGCAGAATCTCTCCATGTTGTATGCAATATTGCGTAATCCCAACTTTACTTCCGCCCCGTTTATCCCGATGGTCCTCAGAATAAGATTCCTGGCTCGCTGTGTCATGCTTCCGAACACATGTTCTATTCTGGAACGAGTCCTGGCTCTTGTCCGGTTTCCCTGTTTCTCCCATGAGGTCAAAGGATGTCCATTGCATCCTTCCTCTGCAGATGCGCCCGGAATCTACCCTTTTTCAGATTCGCCTCTCTTTCCCTTGAACGATACGCGCTGTCCGCATAAACATCCCTGCTTGTGTTGGTTTCATCGAGGAGCTCTTCAAACACATTGCCGTCGTGAACGGAGGCATCCGTAACCTTGTAATTCCGAATGAGTTTGTATTTGACATCCGCTTCCACATGGTTCTTGTAGCCGTAGTAGTTCTTCCCATTCTTCTGAACCCAGCGGGCGTCCGTGTCTTTCTGCCGCTTCTTCGCTTCGTTCCAATTTTCAACCGGAGGATTTCCTTCTTTGATCGCCTTGTTTTCATCGCGGGTATTGCGTTGCGTAGGAACTCGAACGATGGTTGCATCGACAATTTGCCCCTTCTTCGCAACAAATCCTGACTCGGCAAGAAACGCATTGAACTTGTCAAATAGCTTCCGCGTGAGCTTGTGTTCCTCCAGTTTCGAACGGAAGAGCCAGATTGTCTTCGCATCGGAAACACGGCTGTCAAGCGCCATATCCAGAAAACGCATAAAACTCAGACGATCCATGATCTGATATTCCATCTCGTCATCGCTCAAATTATACAACGACTGCAGAATCAGTATCTTGAACATCATCACCACATCAAATGGTCGGCGGCCGGCATTACTCTTGTGCTCATGGTCATATATGACCTCAAGATCTCTGCGAAATTTTTCCCACGGCACAAATTCTTTCAGCTGCGGAAGCATGTCGCCGTTCTCTGTCAAATAAGCCAGACGATTGTCTCTGTCAAATAAGCCGTTCAGCATCCTGCTCTCCTGTCATTGATGCTGTAATATACTTTCTCTTGCAGTCTTTTCCTGTTACTCAATTTCTCCTCAAATAAATAGAGGCACCCTACATCGATAAGTCTGTTCCGTCAAGTGTTGGATTTGATTCCGAAACGAAATTTGAAGAAATAGTTATTCGCAGTGAAAGTCAAGTAAAGAACCAAATAAGTGTTGGAAAGCATGATACTGCGCAATCAGATTGCGCACTATTGCGCGTTTATTGCGCAGAATTTTTAAAAAACTGGTTGCATTGGACTGACATTCTCGGTATAATAAATTCGAATTCAAATTAAAAACAGCAAGTCAATCTTTCAGATGGACTCAAAAATCAGATTAAATTGTTATGAAAAATATATCAAAACTGAATTGTTTCGACCTAAAAATTGAGTATTTGACTGAACCAATTGGCATGGATGAACGCCATCCGCGTTTTTTTTGGAAAATTGATTCAGGGACACAAAGCGCTTGGCAAATTGAGGTGGAAAATGTTATCAATACTGGAAAAGTTCTCGGAAGTGAGTCCATCCAAGTCATCATTCCTAATCTTATTTTGAAACCAAAGCATGTATACCGTTGGCGCGTAAGAATTTGGGATGAGAACGATTATCCTTGTGCATGGAGTTCCTGGAATTCTTTTGAGACTGGGTTGTTCGGAGAATTTCCTGGAGAATGGATTCGCAGTTCCATAACCGGTACGGACAGTCAACCTTGCGCATATTTTCGTTCGCTTTTTTATTTAGATAAGCAGCCGCACAAAGCTCGGCTTTTCATGACCGCCCTTGGGATGTATGAACCTAGTTTGAATGGTTCTGCAATAACTGAAAACTGTTTCCTCCCTGGCTGGACAGATTACTATCATCGGGTCCAGTATCAGCTTTTTGACATTACGCATCTTCTTCATCTAGGTGAAAATGTTTTGGGGGTAATTTTGAATGAAGGCTGGTTTTCTGGAAAAATTACGAGACAATGGACGCTTGGACGTATCATGTATGGAGAAACTCCAGCATTCAAAGCATTGTTAGAAGTAGATGGGGGGGCAATTCCTCTGGAATGGCGCTATAATATCAACGGCCCGATCCGATGTTCAGATCTTTATCTCGGAGAAAATTATGATGCACGCATGGAGTTGCCCGGCTGGAATCAAACGGGGTATACAGAAAATGGGGACTGGTATCCTTCCTTAACATGCTCTCACTCGATTCGCTATGACTGGACGAGTGCACCACCTGTCATTCGTGCTGATTTTTTAAAGCCGGTTTCTATCCGTAATCTTTGTGGAGAATTAATCATTGATTTTGGGCAAAATCACGCAGGACGTGAACATATCGTGCTGCACAATGCCCCACGCGGACGTGAAATCATTATTCGGCATGGAGAAATGCTTGATAATGATTCCCGCGTTTATACAATCAGTAACCGAGGTGCACGTGCAACGACAATTTATATTACAAAAGGTGGAGAGCATGAAGTCATTGAACCGCATTTTACCTATTATGGCTATCGTTATATCTCTATCTCTTCTGCAGATGATCTCGAGCTGGAAATTGAAAGTGTTGTCATACATACGGAAATGGAACGCACCGGTTTTTTCAATTGCTCAGATGAACGTATTAATCAACTGTATTCCAATACATTATGGGGGGAATTTAGCAATTATGTTGATATCCCTACTGACTGTCCTCAGCGTGATGAAAAACTAGGTTGGACCGGCGATGCCCAAGTCTTTATCGGGACAGCAGCATATCATACGGGGATAGGGGCATTCTTTTCCAAATTTTTGACAGATTTGGAACTTTGCTGTAATGAATGTGGAGTTTGCCCACAGTTTATCCCGTTTTATCGAAAAAATGATTTTATCGGAACTGCCGGATGGGCTGATGCCAAATTAATTTGTCCAGAAATCCTCTTTCAGATGTACGGGGACCGGAGACTTATGGAGAAATCGTATAAGTCCACCATTCGTTATCTCCATTATGTCTATGAAAATGAATGCATCGATAATATAACTTCAAATGCCATATGGGGCGATCACATGGCGATCTGTGCGACGGATAAATCATTGATTGCCACTGCTTTTTTCGCCAATGCACTACACCTCGGTTCAAAGTTTGCTGAACGTCTCGGGGATTTGAAAACCCAGAATGAACTTCTTGCAATTCGCCAAAGGGTTCGCATTGCCTGGCAGGAACGTTTTCTAGATGCAGATGGCCGGTTGATCAATGATACAGAGGGTGCGCTTTTACTTGCACTTCAATTTGACATGGTTGAACAAAAGCATATTGCTCGCCTAGTAGAGCAATTGCGCGAAAACATTGAGCGGAATCAATGGCATTTGACAACAGGTTTTCTTACTACCTCATTTCTTATGCCAGTTTTATTGTCACATGGACTTGAAGAAACGGCATACCGTCTATTAAAGCAGGAAGACATGCCCTCTTGGCTGTTTCCCGTGATGCAAGGAGCAACAACCATCTGGGAGCGTTGGAACGCCTGGAGCAGAAAGAGGGGCTTTGATTATAAAAATATGACAAACTATGGTTCAAGTTTCAACCATTACGCATTCGGTGCTGTGGCTCAATCCTTCTATGAGTGGGTTTGTGGAATTCGTCCGGATCCGGAGCGTCCGGGATTTAAACACTTTTTTCTTGACCCTCATCCCGGAAAACATGGTTTCAAATTTGCAAAGAGTGAATATCGCTCAGTATACGGAACAATAAAATCTGAATGGATGCGGGAAGACGATGGAATACTCTTCGCTTTTTCAGTTCCTCCCAATACTACGGCAACCGTGTTACCGGAAATGCTTCTTCTCACTCCAGGAGAATATACATTATTTAGATATAAAAATGGGAGGTATGTTTTTGATTTAAAATGACTTAACAAAGTGTATTATTCTGATTTGGAACAATTCTCATGGCGATCTTCCATTTTTTTCCAAAAATTGGGGACATAATACAGTAAGGAAAGGAATATGCGGATAGTTATATACAATCGGACCAAAGCCCTGATTGCTCTCTTTATTTTTCTGCTGGCTTTCTCAATATTCGGCACTGATTTCATTCTATTTCAGGTCGATCCGCGGCTCGACGCGCGGGGTCAGGGATTCGATCTGGCCGGCTTTTCCGGAATCCGGACCGACCGGGC
>ENA-UEQW01000765-UEQW01000765.1-human-gut-metagenome-genome-assembly--contig:-NODE-765-length-29113-cov-4.416311_pt1 | contig 29113 bp, 28 predicted proteins | sample MGYA00242947_ERZ507947 | MGnify/ENA primary metagenome ERZ507947 (study PRJEB26167, sample SAMN06115421) | human gut metagenome | host: Homo sapiens | place: China:Guizhou | collected 2015-03-17... | reverse complement strand
AAAGTGCTTCGTTCGACTTGCATGTGTTAAGCACGCCGCCAGCGTTCATCCTGAGCCAGGATCAAACTCTCATGTTATAGTTTGTTTCCTTTTCCAGAATAATCTGGCTTATTCAGATGTTACTCTGAATTTACTGTTTTAGGTTGTTCTTTATAAGAACGTTCGTCTGTCTTTCAATCTCTCGATCGACAGCTTGAAATTTAGGATCTTTCAAGGTTTATTCACTGTTCAGTTATCAATGTACAGCCAGCGCTTTGCGCTGTCATTAGAAGTTATTCTGCAACTTCTGAGTGGATTTTTCAACCTCACCCGCTGTTGTCATCTCTCGGCGACAGCTTGTTTACTATATCATACCGTCAACCGTTTGTCAACAACTTTTTTTATTTTCTTTTGCTTCTTTTTCAGAAGCGCTTTGCCTGTCCGCTGTTCTCGCGGTCAGCTTGTATATACTACCATCTGCATCTCAGATTGTCAACACTCTTTTTACAGTTTTTTTAAAAAGTTTTCACGGATTTTCCCCTCACTGTCGGCAGCCCTTGTAATTCATGCCTTTTAGCGTGCAAAACCCGTTCCCAGAGACAGAAGAATATTGTTTTCATACAGTTCTTTCAGAAATGCGCTCTGATTTATATAGGAAACAATCACTCTCCCTGTCTCTCCCGCACTGCAAAGGGCAACTATGTAAAACGCAATCCACACAATAAGAAGTCCCTGCATCAGCCCCGCTAACATTCCCGTAAAGCGGTTCACACCTTTTAATATCGGAATATGCGATACGATTCCAAGCAGCGCCGAGATCACGTGCACCAGAATCCACGAGAGAATCAGCACCGTCACAAACGCAATTCCCTGCACGATAAATCCTGCTAGGCTCTGCGCGATCCCTGCATATACTCCGGTCTCCGCAAGCACAGTGTCCGCTGCGCCGGAAGCCCCCGAAACGATCTGCGCCATCACAGATTCCGGAAGATCCAGCCCCAGTTCCCCGGCTTCTCCGTACTGTTCCACTGCGCCTTCTTCCATCTTTCCCTGCGCCGCACGCCGCACAGATTCCTCACACGCAGCTTCTATTTTTTCGTAAATGGTTGTATTCTCCTGTATCCACTGGCTGACATGCGGCGTTGCCCACGAGACAAACACCAGCACAATCACCCATGCGACAAGTGAAAAAACAATCCTTAAAAATCCCTTTGTGTAGCCGTAGATTGCACAGCACACCAACACCAGGAGGACAAGCATCAATACCCAGTTCATAATCTCCTCCTTATTTTAATCTGATCCGCTGTGTCGTATCTTTGAGCACAAGCGTGTAGTTCAATTTTAATTTTCCCGGTATAATCTCAAAAAGTTCTTCTTCAAACTCATGGTGAAACTTATAAACACCATGCACCGTATAGATGTCGCAGACATTTGCGTTCCGGATACAGATCTCATTATTGGTCAAAAATTCGATACTGCTGTAGTCCAGACCGAAATCCTTTTCCATGACCAGCTTTCCGTTTTCATCATACACCGCCAGATGATTGGTCACCGCCTCATCCTCATTGCCGGTCACGATTCCGATATAGTGCTCATTATAAAAAATACTTTTTGTCTTCTCATCCATCGGGATCTCCGCGATTGCCTGCGGCTTCTGCGCGCCCTCAAAGATCACTGCTTTCGTATCGCCGAACGCAACCATCCGGTCGTTGGAGGTAAACTCCATCTCTGGAATGACCATATCATCGTAATTATTCACACCCACACAGTGATCGATTTCGTTCTGGCCAACCGTGCCATAATTATAAAACGCGATTGTGCTCTTGACGCTTCCTTCATTGATATTGATCATGGATACCGCCAGCTTTACCGCATCATTGGAAAGCGCAATGGCGATCGGGTATCCCCCGTTCTGGCCGTGGATCTCCCCTTCCGCCAGGCTGTTGCCCTCTCTGTCATACAGCGCAAGGTACGCCGCCTTGTCTTTTTTCATCAGAACCGCGACTGTCCCCTGCTCCGCCACGCATACCTGCTGAATCTGCATGGTTGTCTCAATGCTTCCCACAAGCTTCGTCGGTGTTAAGATATAAATTTTTGTCCCGCCCTTGTCGTAGATGCTCAGATAATTTCCGCAGGTATCCAGCTTCGGCGACGACATCTCATACGTCTGGTTCCAGATCAGTTCATTCGCGGCATCCAGATAAAATGCCCCGTCATTGCTGTATTTTAAAATATTTCCCTGAAATTCCGTAAAATGTGTCGCATCCGTATCCGACCGCTCCGCGGTTGACATAATGTCATAGTTCTCATAATGGCGGAGCGCCATGTAAAGTCCCAGCCCGGTCAGCACCAGAAGAAAAACCGCCGTCACAATCACGGTGCGGCGCAGGACCTTTCTGCGATGTTCCTTTATTTTACGGTTATATTCCTCCATATCGGTATCCCCTACCGTATGAAATCCGCTTTTGTTTTTTTCTGCCATACTTCCTCGTTTCTATGCTGTCTATCCTTCAACTGCTTATGGACATTATAGCATGTGTGTATTCCCGTTTCACTATTTTTTTATTTCGGCAGAATCAGCCGCTGACCGGCGTAGATGGCATTTTCATCCTCAATACCGTTGACCTCGCAGAGCTTGTCCAGCATTGCCGTTGTCTGATATATTTTCCGGCAGATTCCCACAAGACTATCTCCCTTCTGCACATCGTAATATCCCTGTGACAGATACATCTGCGCCTCGGTCTGCGCTGCTGCCGGCACCTGTGTATTCTCCGCAGATGCATTCCCGGCAGCTGTCGTCATGCCCTGGGTCTGTGCCGCCAGGCTCCCGTCCGTGGATGCCGTGCCCTGCGGCTGCGCCTCCACCGACGTACCCGCTGCGTCTGCGGCTGCCTGTCCACCGGCTGCCGCCGTATCCTCCGCGGTTTCCGATCCCGCTGCATTTCCCGCAGCTGCATTTTCCGCCGCATTTTCCGCTGGCTCTGCCGTCCCCTGCGTTTCCTGTGCCGTCTCCGCCTGCTGTGCTGTAACATCTTCCTGCACTTTTCCCGCTTCCGCAGACAGTTCCTGTTTTTCGACATTCCCCATCACCGTCTCTACCGCCACAGACGGCATCCGCTCCGTATCTTCCGCCCCCGTGTCCGCCGTCTGCGCTTCTGTCACATACCGGGTTCCCTTCATCTGTGCGAGCGTCTGTTCCATCTCCGCCATCTTTTCATGATTCAGATATGCGGTCACACCAAGCACGCACACAACCGCCCCCAGCAAAACTGTAGCTGCATACGCGGGTCTTTCCCGGGCCTCCTGCCGCCCGGCTTCCTGTTGTATCCTCCTGCGGTAAAGACCTCGGTATATTCCTGCACTTTCATTATCGTCCGACGTTTTTTCCATGTCTGCCGGTGCTTCCCGCTCCCCGGCGCTTACTGGCACTGCCGGTTTTGGCTTCTCTTCCCCTTCCACATCCATTTTCCGGTAAAATTCTTTTTCCTCTTTTTTCCAGAGGTCGTTCTCCTCTGGCACCTGCCTGTGCTGGTAATAAATGTAAAATCCATCTCTTCTGTACAGGTGCCCGTTCCGGCTGCCGTAGACCGCCTCCTCACATTCCAGGCTGTCCATCAGAAAAAGAATCTGGCGCTTTCCACCGAAATTCCGTTGATGCAGCGCCTCCAGATGCGCTGTCATATTGGGGAGCTGTCCCTTGATATCCAGCGCCCATCCCACAATCACGAACGGATCATGCTCCGGCTTTAACTGCTTATATATGTACGCCCACGTGTGATCGTCCCAGACCGGAATGTCCCGGTCAAACAGGATTTCATTCAACGGAATAACCGCTTCCACAAACGTGCACTCTCTGCCCATGCAGTTCTCAAATTTTCCCAGCAGCACATATGCCGTTTTTTCTTCCACGCCGCCATGCGGATGCATTCTGCGGTACACGGTATCTTCCACATAGATCCGTTCCCCTGCATCCGGCGACCCGATCTGTTTGATTTCTCTTGGCAGTTCCCTCTGTACCTTTTCTTCCGTCTGTTCCTGGTGAATAATCTCTATCATGCCACACGATTCCCCTTTCCGCATCCGGCTGCGTATCCGCGCAATACGCGCACATGGATTTTACAGCCTTTTCTCGGGGAAATCGTACCACAAGACCTCTGCATATTTTGAAATATTATGGGCTTGTCCGAAAAAATGTTTCGACAGCTTTCCGTCTCTTCTGGCAAAACGTTTCCCGGAATCACAAAAGCCGCGGGGAAGCTACAATCCCCGCGGCCTTATCTGCATTTTTCTCTAATTCTGTTTTACAAACGCCTTTACTTTCTCGTAGATGCTCTGTGCATCCAGTCCATACTTTTGAATCAGTTCCAGAGCCGGACCGGACTCTCCGAACACATCGTTGATACCGATCTTCATGACTTTCGTCGGCTGCCTCTCAGAAAGGACGTCGCATACGGCACTTCCCAGTCCGCCGATCACGGAATGTTCCTCGATCGTTACCACTTTTCCGGTCTTCGCTGCGGACGCAAGTACCAGCTCCTCATCCAGCGGCTTGATCGTATGGATGTTGATAATCTCCGCATCAATACCGTCTGCTGCCAGAAGCTTCTCCGCCTCTCTCGCCTCGTTCACACACAATCCTGTTGCAAATACCGAGACATCTTTTCCCTCTTTTAACACAATTCCCTTGCCAATCTCAAACCGGTAGGTCGCCTCGTCATTAAATACCGGAACCGCCAGTCGTCCAAAACGCAGGTACACCGGTCCCACGTGATCGTATGCCGCATGCACTGCCGCGCGCGCCTCCACATCGTCCGCAGGATTGAGCACGACCATTCCCGGGATCGCGCGCATCAAAGCCAGATCCTCCAGGCACTGATGGGTTGCTCCGTCCTCACCCACGGAGATTCCCGCATGGGTCGCTCCGATCTTCACATTGAGGTGCGGGTAACCGATCGAGTTGCGCACCTGCTCGTAATTTCTGCCCGCCGCAAACATTGCAAAAGAACTTATAAACGGAACTTTTCCGCAGGTTGCAAGACCTGCCGCGATTCCTGTCATATTCGCCTCTGCAATACCGATGTCCCAGTGGCGCTCCGGAAATGCCTTCTTAAAAATGCTGGTCTTTGTCGCACCTGCCAGATCCGCGTCCAGCACGATCAGATCTTCATGCTCTTTTCCAAGCTCTACCAGTGCGTTGCCGTAACTCTCTCTGGTTGCAATCTTCTTTCCTAATTCTGACATAATGCTGCACCTGCCTTTTCCAGATCTTCCATTGCGATCTTATATTCATCATCATTCGGTGCTTTTCCGTGCCAGTCAACGGCATTCTCCATGAATGAAACACCTTTTCCCTTTAATGTCTTTGCGATAATCGCCGTCGGCATTCCCTTGGTCGCCCGCGCCTCCGCAAAAGCCGCACGGATCTCGTCAAAATCATTTCCGTTGATGTTGATCGTATGGAAATTGAACGCCTCGAACTTTTTGTCGATCGGGTACGGGGAACATACTGTATCGATGGAACCGTCAATCTGAAGGTTATTGTTATCCACGATCACCACCAGATTATCCAGCTTCTTAAAGCCTGCCCACATGGCAGCCTCCCAGATCTGTCCCTCCTGGATCTCTCCGTCACCGCAAAGTGCATATACACGGTAATCTTTCTTATCAAACTTTCCTGCCGCAGCCATTCCCACTGCCACCGAGAGCCCCTGTCCCAGAGAACCGCTCGACATATCCACGCCCGGAATATGCTTCATATCCGGATGTCCCTGCAGATAGGATCCTGTGTGGCGCAGCGTCACCAGATCCTCCTTAGGGAAAAATCCACGCTCTGCAAGCGCAGCGTAAAGTCCGGGTGCCGTGTGTCCTTTGGACAACACAAACCGGTCACGATCCGCCATCTTCGGATTCTTCGGATCAATGTTCAGCTCCTCAAAGTACAGATATGTGAAAATATCTGCCGCCGAGAGCGATCCGCCCGGGTGTCCCGCTTTTGCACTGTGCACCGCTGTTACAATGCTTTTGCGAATTTCATTTGCTGTCTTTTGAAGTTCCAGATTCGTCATGTCGTGTCATGGTCCTTTCTTATATCTGATTGTCATCCGCCCGCCCCAGATGCCGGACAGTTGCATCCTTTTCTCATGCGGTCACTACAGTTCCGTGCGCCCCTCAAGCGCGCGCAGAAGCGTCACCTCATCAATATATTCCAGATCGCCGCCCACCGGCACACCGCTCGCAATCCGCGTAACTTTTATACCGGTCGGTTTGATCAGTTTGCTGATATACATTGCCGTCGTCTCCCCCTCCAGGCTGGAATTCGTCGCAATGATGACCTCATCCACATCCTTTTGCAGGCGCTGCATCAGTTCTTTGAGTTTGATGTCCCCCGGCCCGATTCCGAGCATGGGCGAGATGGCGCCGTGCAGCACATGATATACCCCGTCATACTTCTGTGTCTTCTCGTATGCCGCGAGATCCCTCGTGTTCTCCACCACCATAATTACCTTATGGTTCCTGGAACTGTCGCTGCAGATCGGACAGATTTCCTCATCTGTCAGCGTAAAACATTCCTTGCAATACCGCACATTCTGCTTTGCGTCCAAAATCGCAGAAGAAAGCTCCTCCACCTGCTCCTTTGGCATATTCAGAATATGAAATGCCAGACGCTGTGCAGACTTCGTGCCGATTCCCGGCAGGGCGGATAATTCCTGTATTAACTTGCTGATCTGTCTGCTATAGTATTCCATTCTCTCCCTCAAACTTCCTGTCAACACTGCCAGGCTTTCCCTGCAGCCTTATATATATTACTTGATAACGCCGCATTTTACAAGGCGGTTTTGATTTTTCTTCCTCTGGTATGCTATACTGGATTTATTCACAGATTGTATGAAAAGAAACGGAGATTACCATGAAAGAAACGATTGCAACCATCCCTTTGATGAATGCCTTCCACGCAGACGACGAATGCCCTTTCTGCTACCTGGAACGCGAGGCCGAGCAGCATGCCATCTCCTTCATCCTCGGCTCTGCCTATATGGAAGATGATATCCGTGCCAAAACAGACGCCACCGGTTTCTGCCGCCACCACTTCAAGATGATGTACGACTACGGCAACCGGCTCGGCAACGCCCTGATCTTAAGCACACACTTAAAAAAGCTGAACCAGGAGCTCGGCGATGAGCTGGCACATTTTACGCCCGGCAAATCCAGCTTTATCAAACGCATGAAGCACACGGATGTCTCATCCGGGAATGCGCCCAAAACGCCTCTCGGCGCATGGATCGCCGCTAAGACCACCGACTGCTATGTCTGCGACCATTTCCATCAGATCTACGGCCGTTATCTGGATACTTTTTTCGACCTGTATAAGAAAAATGAGGAATTCCGCGCACTTTTTGAAAAAAGCAGGGGATTCTGCCTGCCGCACTTCGGCGACCTGATCGAGGCAGCCGAGGACAAGCTGACCGATGACGAGAAAAAAGAGTTTTATCCCAAAGCCTTCTCGATGATACAGGACAATCTCGACCGGCTCCAAAAAGAAGTGTCCTGGTTTGTTGAGAAAAACGACTACCGCAACAAGGACAAGGACTGGGGCACCTCCGCCGACAGCATCCAGCGCGGCATGCAGAAGTGCGCCGGCGGCTATCCCGCCGACGAGGTATTCAAGGCAAAGCTCTGAGCACCATGTGCCCCCACGCAGGTTGCTCTTGTTTCATGGCACTGCCGTATCAGATAGACATTGCCGTCTGCTGATAAGCAATGTTAAGAAGCACGTCATACTGATTTCAGGCAGAAATGCCACATTTTTTGAACAGAATTTCCATATGCATTCTGCCTGAAAGCAAAAGTCGTGATCTTCTCATCGCCTTGCTTATCAGCAGCGGGTATTTACCCGCTAAAGCTGCAGTGCCATAAAACAAAACTGCACCCGTACAGCGCGATCGCCACACAGGTGCAGTTATAAATTCTATTAGAATGGCATTCCGCCAAGTCCGCCCATGCCGCCGGTAATCTTTGCCATGGAACTCTGGGAAAACTCGTCTAACTGACGGTAGGCCTCGTTCGTCGCCGCCATAATCAGATCCTCCAGCATCTCGATGTCATCCGGATCCACAACCTCCGGGGAAAGCTTTACTTTCGTTATCTCATGCTTGCCGGATACCGTCACTTCCACAGCTCCGCCGCCCGCTGCCGCAGTCACTTCCTTCTCTTCTAACTCCTTCTGAGCCTCTTCCATCTGGCGCTGCATTTTCTGCGCCTGTTTCATCAGATTATTCATATTTCCCGGCATACCACCTGGGAATCCACCTCTTTTTGCCATTGTAATTCCTCCGTAATAATTTCATTTCATGATCTATCAGACCCCCGGGCTGATCCCATCCGGCAACAATCATGACTCTATGCTTCATGATAATATAATTTTTAAAATTCGTCTACCAGAAATTAGAAATCATCTTCCTCAATCTCAAAGTTGATAAGCTGTCTGAGATCCGGATAAATTTCCTCGCTTGCATGTCCGGTGTCATTTTGTTTTACCTGAAGTTCCACTTCTTTTCCAATGCGCTCTGCGATCATCATTTTTAAACTGTCCTGGCATTCCGACCGATTTTCCGAAATGTACTCATACGCATTCGGGTCTTCAAATACCAGAAGCAGACAGTTATTTGATCCAAGCGTTGGAACTGCCTTATTCAGATATGTTTTGGTAATTCCGGTAAGCTGGGACAGGATCCCCTTCCAATTTCCAATAATCTGTCTGATGTCCTCCGGGATTGCTTTCGGAAGCTCCATTTTTGCAATTTCTTCCGATGCAGTTACCTCACTGCCCTGCCTGGGGCTTTGGGATTGTGCAACAACAACACCTTTTTCCAGCTTTTTCTCCAGACTGTCCACACGGTCTATGAGTGATGTATAATCTTTTTCCATTTCTGGTTTACATAACTTTATTACATTTATTTCAATCAGAATACGCTTCTGCGTTGCATATTTGATCTGATTGCTGAGTTCTGAAAAAATACGGATGTATCTCATTAAGATTTCCGGATCGACCATTTCCGCTTCTTCTTTTAACAATGCAAGGTTATCCGCAGAAATATCAAGTACATCTTCCATATTATCTGAGCTCTGGACAAGAAGAAGATTTCGCAGATACCATGTAAAATCTGTGACAAACTGCCCCATCTCGCGTCCTTCAATGACCATCCCGTCAATCACCTGAACTGCCCCGGTCACGTTTTTATCCAAAATCTGTCTGAGCAAGCGGCTGAACACTTCCGTGTCAACTGCGCCAAGCGTCTCAAGCACTTTTTCATATGTCAGTTCCTGCCCAAGATAGAATGCAATACACTGATCCAAAAGGCTCAATGCATCCCGCATGGAACCATCTGCTGCCTTGGCAATGTAACGGATTGCCCGCTCCTCCACATTTACCTGCTCTTTTTCCATAAGATCCGTCAGGCGTCCTGCAATCGTATCAATGGAAATTCTTCGGAAATCGTATCGCTGGCAACGGGATAAAATCGTAATCGGAATCTTGTGTGCTTCCGTTGTGGCAAGAATAAAAATAACGTATGACGGTGGCTCCTCCAACGTTTTTAGCAGTGCGTTGAACGCTCCTATGGAAAGCATATGAACCTCATCGATAATGTATACTTTGTATTTTCCTTCAGTCGGACGGTATTCCACTTCCTCACGGATCTGACGGATATTGTCCACACCATTGTTGGACGCCGCATCGATCTCGATCACATTCATGGAACTGCCCGCCGCGATTGCTTTACAGGTCGGACATTCCCCACAAGGGCTGCCATCCACCGGATGCTCACAGTTGACTGCTTTTGCAAAAATTTTTGCGATCGTCGTTTTACCGGTTCCTCTTGTTCCGCAAAATAAGTAGGCATGTCCGATACGATCTGCTTTTATCTGATTTTTCAAAGTTGTTACGATATGATCCTGCCCTTTTACATCTTCAAATTCCTGTGGACGGAATTTCCGGTACAACGCCGTATATGACATGCTGTTTTTCCTCTCTTAGTTATGCCCGGCTCTGACGATGCAGTTTGCCGGGCATTCATTTTTTATGTTTTTAATCACCAAAACTGATTCCGATACGTTTTGCTTCCTGAATCATCTGGCAGTCCGGATCAACGGTTTTCAATTTGCCGGAAACCTCTGCCAATGGCACACGTTTTGTCTCTCCATTGATCATTGCGATCATGCAACCGTAATCTTCCTCAATGATTGCCTGTGCTGCTGCAGAGCCAAGTCTGGTACAGAGCACTCTGTCATATGGACATGGGCTTCCGCCCCGCTGTGTATGTCCCGGAACCGTAACACGGACCTCAACACCTGCTGCTTCATAAATCTGATCCGCAATCTCATAGGAAACGGACGGATATTTGCGGTCGGCCACTTTTGCCTTGTATGCTTTCTTTGTCAGGGATGAATCCTCCTTGGAAATCGCACCTTCCGCAACTGCAAGAATTGTAAATCCTTTTCCTGCTTTTGTTCTCTTGTTGATAGCTCCTATCACTTTATTGATATCATATGGAATCTCCGGAAGCAGGATAATGTCCGCACCACCGGCAATTCCTGCATATAACGTCAGCCAGCCGACTTTGTGTCCCATAACTTCCACGATAAATACACGGTTGTGAGAAGCTGCTGTCGTATGAATGCAGTCGATTGCCTCTGTCGCAATGTTGATCGCGCTCTGGAAACCAAAGGTAACATCGGTTCCATAAATATCATTATCGATTGTCTTTGGAAGATGAACCACATTTAAGCCCTCTTCCCGGAGAAGGTTTGCCGTTTTCTGCGTTCCATTGCCGCCAAGGATCACAAGACAGTCCAGATTTAATTTATGATAAGTCTGCTTCATTGCCTCTACTTTATCGAGACCATTCTCATCCGGCACACGCATCTGTTTGAATGGCTGACGGGAAGATCCTAAGATTGTTCCACCTTTCGTGAGGATTCCGGAAAAATCTGCTGAAGTCAAAAGACGGTAATCTCCATAGATCAGCCCTTTGTATCCATTGTGAAATCCGTATATCTCAAGTTCATCAACATTTTCACTCAAACCTTTTACCACACCACGCATAGCAGCATTCAGTGCCTGACAGTCGCCGCCGCTTGTCAACATTCCGATTCTTTTCATACGTAAACAGTCCTTTCTCATTACTATATTAAATGATTTCATTGCTAATCTAGATTATAATATATTTTTTTAACAGGTACAACTATTTCAAAGCTTGCAGATTATAGAAAATATGGTATACTAAACAAGTATTTTTATACAAAAAGAAAAGCGTATCACGTTTTTCTATGGAGATATACCCAAGTGGCTGAAGGGTCCGCACTCGAAATGCGGTAGGTCGGTAAATGTTCCGGCGCGCGAGTTCAAATCCCGCTATCTCCGCTAAAAAAGGATATCGCATGGTGATTCCATGCGATATCCTTTTTATATTAAAATTTGCTTTCGAAAATGCTTTATTTCACATCTGTCACTTCGTAACCTGCATCTACAACTGCCTGTTTTAATGCTTCTACAGAAGCGTCGCCTGTTACGACTGCATTTTTGTTTTCAAGGCTTACGGTAACTTCTGTTACGCCTGCGACCTCTTTTAATGCTTTCTCTACATGTGCCTGACAATGGGCACACATCATGCCTTCGATTGAAATTGTTGTGGTCATAGTTGATTCTCCTTTATCATTGTTTGTTGATTTTATATTATTATCCAGTGCATTGTGCTGGTTAATATCTGCAATTGTACTTGCAGCGACATCCTGATGCGGTTCACTTTGTGTCTTTTTCGTATCGTGCAGTTTTACCCATCTTAACCGGAGTGCATTACTTACCACACATACGCTGCTCAGACTCATAGCTGCTGCACCGAACATCGGGTTCAATTTTATCTGGAAAAGCGGATACAAAACACCAGCTGCAAGCGGGATTCCGATACTGTTGTAAAAGAATGCCCAGAATAAATTTTCTTTGATGTTGCGGATCACGGCTTTACTTAATTTTACTGCACCTACAGCGTCAAGTAAATCGTTTTTCATCAGTACGATATCAGCGCTCTCGATCGCTACGTCTGTTCCTGCCCCGATCGCAATTCCCACATCTGCGGAGGCAAGTGCCGGCGCATCGTTGACGCCGTCACCGATCATCGCTACTTTATGTCCTGCCTGTTTTAAGGCTGAGATTTTCTCCTCTTTCTGTGTTGGCAGAACCCCGGCGATCACCTCATCGATACCAACCTGCTCCTTGATTGCCTGTGCGGTCACTTCGTTGTCACCGGTTAACATAATGACATGGATGCCGTAATCACGGAATTTCTGTACCGCCTCTTTACTGGTCGGTTTTACCACATCTGCAACTGCCACAATTCCAAGGAACTGGTTTTCATCTGCAAAAAGAAGCGGTGTCCTGCCCTGTTTGGCAAGTTCCCGGATCTGGTTTTTCTGTTCTGTAGAAAGGCTGATCCCTTTCTCTTCCATCATCTTCTCATTTCCGGCATAGTAGTGTGTACCGGACACTGTACCTTCAATTCCTTTTCCAAATAAAGCATTGAAATCTGTTACTTTTTCCAGGGAAATATTATTTGTCACACAATAGTTTACAATCGCCTCGGCAAGCGGATGTTCGCTTCCCTTCTCAAGACTTCCTGCAATCTGAAGAAGCTGCGTTTTATCTGCATTCTTTCCGGCAACACAGATAATATCTGTCACGACCGGTTTTCCCTGTGTGATGGTTCCTGTCTTATCTAACACAACGGTATCAATCTGGTGTGCTGTCTCTAATGCGTCACCGGATTTGATGAGGATTCCGTTCTCCGCACCTTTTCCGGTTCCAACCATAATTGCAACCGGTGTTGCAAGACCAAGTGCACACGGGCAGGAGATCACAAGCACTGCAATCGCAGTTGACATTGCAAACTCAAACGTTGCACCGGAGATCAGCCAGATAATTCCTGTGATCAATGCAATGGTAATAACGGTTGGCACAAAAACTCCAGCAATTTTATCCGCCATTTTTGCAATCGGGGCTTTGCTTGAGGAAGCTTCCTCAACCAGCCGTATGATCTGTGCGATTGTGGTGTCCTCGCCGACTTTGGTTGCTTTTGCGCGGATCAGACCGGATTTGTTCATGGATGCAGAGACAATCGTGTCTCCCTCCTGTTTTGGCACCGGAATACTCTCACCTGTGATTGCCGATTCGTCAAAAGAAGATTTTCCCTCCAGCACGATACCGTCCACTGCAACCGATTCACCCGGTTTTACAAGAAAAATTTCTCCTTTTTCCACATCTGCTGCATCCACGACCTGCTCCACACCATCCCTTACGACCGTCACCGTCTTTGGCGCGAGATTCAAAAGTTTTGTGATTGCCTCGCTTGTCTTTCCCTTGGACTTCGTCTCAAGATATTTTCCAATGGTGATCAGTGTCAGGATCGTTCCGGCTGACTCAAAGTATAAGTCGTGGGCATACTGATGTACGACCATCATATCGCCGTGTCCCATCGCATACCCGATACGGTAAATCGCAAAAATACCATAGAGGATTGCCGCACCCGCACCGATTGCGATCAGGCTGTCCATGTTTGGACTTCTGTGCCACAATGTCTTAAATCCGTTTTTAAAATATTTCTGATTTGCGATCAAAATTGGCAACAACAGTAAAAACTGCGTAAACGCATAGGTGATTGCATTCTCATTTCCATGCAAAAAGTTCATGGTAAACGGCGGCATCGGAATGTTGAGCCACTGATATATCATATGTCCCATGGACACATACATCAACGGTATCCAGAAAATCAGTGAGACGATCAGTCTCTTTTTCATGTTTTTCACATTCTGCTCTACGGCTGAAAGTCCGCTGTTTTCCTGACTGTCCGACTGTCCAGACGTTTTTGTCCCGGATTTTGCGTGCCCGTCTTTTACCGCCGCACCGTATCCGGCGTCCTCCACTGCCTTGATAATGCCTGCCGTATCAAGTTTATTCTCATCAAATTCGACCTGCATACTGTTTGTCAGCAGATTCACGCTGACATTTTCCACCCCGGTGAGCTTGCTCACGCTTTTCTCCACATGGGAAGAGCAGGCGGAACAGGTCATGCCTGTAACATCAAATCTCTCTTTCATGTATATCGTCCTTTCCTGTTATGTTCTGTTTTTGAATATCCGGAGTTCTGCTGAAACTTCAGATATAACTTTGTCAGAGTTCTTTATTTCATCAGTTTCTTCAAAAGTTCGCACAGTTCATCGACTGCCTCTTCATTTCCTTCGCGGATATCCTCCGAAACACAGGTTTTGATATGTCTTGCCAGAAGTTCTTTGTTAAACCCATTCAAAGCCGCCTGGATTGCTGACACCTGTGTGAGAATATCCACACAATAACGGTCGTCCTCCACCATCGCCCTGATTCCACGCACCTGTCCTTCGATACGGCTCAAACGTGTCATGAGTGCTTTCTTCTCCTGCTCATCACGCTGTTTATGTTTTACATTTTCATCCTCATTGCCTTTACAACAACATGTCATAGCTCCACATCCTTTCTGTCCATCGCACCCTTATTTTGTTATCTGAGTATTATTTTCTACCACTTATGATTTTGTCATTCATTATATTCAATATACCCCTATGGGGTATTTTGAATATAGTACAGGATAAAAGAAAAGTCAAGCATCATTATTTACTATTTTTCTCAATAACTAAATTTCTATTACCGTTCTCCTGTATTTCGTTCCCATAACAATTCCTAACTTAACAATGCAAATAATATAAGTTCATGCTATAATATGCGTATGCAATGAGCAGTGCCAATCGAGATTATGCAGACCGAACATGCTTGCATGTTGAGGTCTGCATATATCGAGAGTGATAGGGCGAATGCCCGTCAGCCGGGAAAATCTCTGATTTTTCTGGCGTGCACTGCGGACTAGAAATCATGATCTAATAAAGACTAAAATAGATAATTGCGAAACTCCTAAAAACGTGAATGAAATTGTTCAAAATTAACAAAAGCTTGAGAAAACACTGGGGAGCGGTCGGCACTTAGAAGGCAGGTGCGGCATAAGCCGTGACTGGCTTCTTAGTACCGCTACCAGCGACACGTAGCGGAAGCGTGTTTTCGAAAATTTTGTTAATTTTGAACAATTTAAAGCAACTTTGCCAGAGTTTCGCATTCCCCAAAAAACCAGAGAAAGGACTTCCCTATGCTTTTGAAAAAAGAAAAACCCGCCCAGATCGATCCCCTCGAAAACTGGCCGGAACATTATTATGAAATAGAAAATGCCAAAGAAAGAAAAGAGATTCTCGCTCAGGCGATCAGCCGGGGGCTGGATCTTCCAAATGATAATTACCGTATGAAATTGCTGGAAAAACGTTATGGAAAAGACGGAAAGAGCGATGCCTTCATGAAAGCATGGATGATGATCAAAGCATCCGGTGCTGCCGGAATTTCTTTTTTCAACAAGCGGCATCTGCAAAAAGAATTAAAACAATATATGAAAGATCTCTGTCTGCTCGAATACGCACCTGAGAATGAAACAGAACAGGCAGTTCTGCTGACAGAGTGGGAAAATTTTGCGAAAGTTCTGCTTGCCTCCTGCACGGGAAGCAAAACTTATTGCTCCACTCTTTTTGGCATTGTGCCGATCAAAGATGCATCCGTTGCAAGAAAAATCGCGGAAGAGATCGACTTCGTCACAAGAACTTACCCACAAAAGCTCGAACTTGCTGACGAATTCGCTCCGTTCCGCGAAGTGATGGTCAACACCTACTGTAATATGATAGAAAATGGTTCTTCCTACTGGTACGAAGTTGTAAACTCCTGATCAGAGTAATCCCTGATGAGAATCAATAAAATCAGATTAATCCCTGGATTAGGATAAATAAAATCAATACCGGAAGCACAAACTGGAAATATGGTTTTAATCCTTTTGCGATCTTAAGACCTTTTCCAGTATTTGCTTCTTCCAGATAGTTATCAAATCCCCATCCCCATTTTGTGACGCAGAATAACAGATAAATAAGGGAACCACCCGGTAGCAACAGATTGCTCACAATGAAATCCTCACTGTCTAACACATCCCTGCCACCGATCAGGTGCAGATCACTCCACACATTATATCCAAGTACACATGGCATGCTGGCAATCAGTATGATTACACAGTTGACCAGTGCCGCTTTTTTTCGATTCCAGCCAAACATATCCATACAAAATGACATGATGTTTTCAAATACCGCAATAATCGTGGAAAAGCTTGCAAATGTCATAAACAAAAAGAACAGTGTTCCCCATATACGACCGCCTTCCATATTTACAAATACGTTTGGAAGCGTGATGAAAATGAGTTTTGGTCCTGCCCCGACTTCCACGCCGTAGCTGAAACATGCCGGGAAAATGATCAGTCCTGCCATGATTGCCACAAATGTATCCAGTGCACAGATTCTGGCACCTTCTCCTGCAAGACTGTTATCACGACCCATATAGCTTCCAAAGATCTCCATGGCTGCAACTCCGAGACTTAAGGTAAAGAACGCCTGATTCATTGCCGCTGAAACGGCATTTCCAATGCCCACTTCCCTCACCGTTTCCATATTTGGGATCAGATAAAAACGTACACCCTCACCCGCACCGGATAAAGTAAAACTGTGTACCGCAAGGATCACGATCAGGCCAAGCAAGGCACTCATCATGACTTTGCTTATTTTTTCCAGACCATTCTGCAATCCTCTGCTGCACACAAAAAAGCCCAGAATGACCGTGAGTATCATCCAGAAGCTCATCTGCAATGGGTCTGCAAGCAGGTTGGAAAATACTGCCCCGGCAGCCTCCGCATCCATGCCAGCCTGAAATTCACCCGTCAGGAATTTATAAAAATAAGTTATCATCCACCCGGAAACTGTCGTGTAATACATCATCAGCATGTAGCAGCCAAATATCGCTGCCCAGCCGTGAAGATGCCACTTGCTTCCCGGTTTTTCTAACGCCTTGTAACCTAACACGGCACTCTTACGGCTTGCACGTCCCACGGCAAGTTCCATCGTCAGAACCGGAAGTCCCATGGCGATCAGGAACACGAGATACAGCAGGACAAATAACCCTCCGCCGTTTTCGCCCACGACATAAGGAAATCTCCATACATTTCCGATTCCGATGGCACATCCGGCACTTACCAGAATAAATCCCAGACGTGATTTAAAAGATTCTCTTTTCATGATCTGACCCCTGACTAGATGTTTAACAGATCACTATAAACTTTTAATGCTCCATCTGTGTCATGAGCAAGAACACGTTTTGCAAGAACTTTTCCAAGCTGAACGCCTTCCTGATCGAAGCTGTTGACATTCCATAAGAATCCCTGGAACATAACTTTGTTCTCAAAATGAGCAAGTAAAGCGCCAAGAGTCTTAGGATTTAATTCCTCACCGATGATGATGGAAGATGGACGTCCACCTTCAAAATTCTTGTTGCGGTTGTCGTCTGCTTTACCACATGCAAATGCTACGATCTGGGCTGCAACGTTTGCGCAGAGTTTCTGCTGGCTTGTGCTGTCCTGTATCACAACATCCGTTCCGATCTGGCTATTCTTAAATCCGATGAACTGAAGCGGAACAATATCTGTTCCCTGATGTAATAACTGATAGAAGGAATGCTGTCCATTTGTACCAGGCTCACCGAAGATCACCGGTCCTGTCACGTAATTTACAGGCTCACCAAAACGGTTTACAGATTTACCGTTAGACTCCATGTCTAACTGCTGTAAATGTGCAGGGAAACGGCTCAAAGCCTGGGAGTATGGTAAAACGGCTGTAGCCGGGTAGCCGAGTACATTACGCTCATAAACTCCGATCAATGCGTCGAGCATTTCCGGATTCTCTAACATATTTTTATTTAAAGAAAGTTTGTCTTCTTCTGCTGCACCGTCTAAGAACTGTGCAAACACCTCCGGTCCAAATGCCAGAGATAATACAGCTCCGCCAACTGCTGATGTAGAAGAGAAACGTCCTCCGATATAATCATCCATGAAAAATGCTGCCAGATAATCATCACTCTTTGCCAGAGGAGATGTCTCACTTGTAACAGCGATCATATGCTTAGAAGCATCTAGTCCTGCATTTTTCAATGCATCTTTTACGAAAGACTCATTCGTCAATGTCTCTAATGTTGTACCTGATTTTGATACAAGTACGAAAATGGAATGTGCAACATCAATAGAAGCTAATACTGCTGATGCATCATCCGGGTCTACATTGCTGATGAATTTTGCTTCCATCTTGAATGTGTTGTTTTTCTTTGCCCAGTTCTCCAGTGCAAGATACATTGCACGTGGTCCAAGGTCACTTCCGCCAATACCGATCTGAACTACAGTTGTAAACTTTTCACCTGCTGCATTTGTGATCTCTCCGGCATGTACCTTGTTTGCAAAATCAGCAATTCTATTCTGCTGTTCTACATAAAAAGAACGCTTGTCAACGCCATCTGCCTCGACTGCATCCCCTAACTGTCCGCGTGTCATATGATGAAGTACAAGACGTTTCTCGCCTGTATTCACAACTTCACCATTATAAAGAGCTGCAAATTTTTCAGAAAGCTGTGCTTCCTCAGCTAATTTTGCAAGTGCTGCAAGTGTGTTATCATCCACTTTTTTTGCAGCATAATTATATGCAAGTCCCTCTGCCATCGGTGTGCTATATTTCTTCACACGCTCTGCGCCGTTTTCTCCGGACATTACTTTTGTCAGGTCAACCTCTGCAACCTTTGACAATTCTTCAAAAGAAGTAAGGGTATCTAAATTCTTCCACTCCATGGTGTTATCCTCCTTGTTTTGCGAAGCAAAATGCGACTGCCCTTGCATGGAGCAATGCCCAGCAAGCTGTGCAGGATTTTACTCCTTAATTTGTCTTTTATTTATACAACCGTGAAAAATTATACTATTAAATGTAATCGAATTCAAGTAGTGCAATACACCAAAAAAAGAGTCTCTTTCGAAATTTTCCTAAAAAAACTTCACAAAAGAGACTCTCTTTTTATTATCTATTTCTGATTTGCCGGTTCCATATTGACGGAACGTCCTTTGATCTTCACATTCTTCATGGCTTCTAATACTTCTTTGCCATACTCTCTCGGCACTTCCACGAAGGTGTATTTGTCGTACATATCAATCGCACCGACGAGTTTTCCAGGCATTCCTGACTCACCTGCGATGGCACCTAAGATATCGCCCGGTTTCACGCGGTCTTTTTTACCGATGTTAATGAAAAGACGAACCATACCTTCTTCGGCTCCGGTGTTATCCCAGTCGATCTCGCCATTCTCTCTGTCGTTTTCCAGATTCACCTGACCGAGTGCCTGTTTTAAGAAGGCTGCTGCGATATCCATTGCGGTGTAATCGGAATCATTGACCTGCTTTTCGATGATCTCGATCATCTCTTTTAAATCTTCATTCTCAATGATCTCACCGATTCCCTGCATCACTTTCTCTGCCTTGATCTGTGCCACATCATCGGAAGATGGGATTGGCATTGCAAGGATCTTGGTCTTGCAGTAACGCATGATATCTTTTAACTTGTAAACCTCTTTTCCTTTTACAAAAGTGAACGCACGTCCGGTACGTCCTGCACGTCCGGTACGTCCGATACGGTGTACATAATACTCATCATCCTGTGGAATGTCATAATTGAATACTGCTTCCACATCATCAACGTCAATTCCTCTCGCAGCAACATCTGTTGCGATCAGGATCTCCACACGTCCGGAGCGGAATGCTTTCATGACACGGTCACGCTGTGCCTGCTTCATATCGCCGTGAAGCCCCTCTGCCATATAACCGCGGCTCTTTAACTCCTCGGAAAGCTCGTCTACCATTTTCTTGGTATTACAGAATACGAGGGAAAGCTTTGGATTGTAGTAATCTAACAGTCTTGTCAGGACTTCAGTCTTGTCCTTGCGTTTGACATCATAATAATACTGCTCGATGCTTGGCACGGTCAGTTCTTTTTTTACCACCTTAATGGTCACTGCGTCATGCTGATATTTCTTTGTGATGTCTAAAATCGGCTTTGGCATGGTCGCAGAAAACAGAACCGTCTGTCTTCCCTCTTCCGGGATATATTCCAAAATCGTCTCGATATCCTCACGGAATCCCATGTTCAGCATCTCGTCCGCCTCGTCTAAAACAATCGTATTGACTGCCTCGCAGCGGATTGTTTTTCTGCGGAGATGATCCATGACACGTCCCGGTGTACCGATAATGATCTGTGCACCGCCTTTTAATGCCTTGATCTGACGGTTGATATCCTGTCCGCCGTATACCGGAAGGATTTTCACGCCATGCATATATTTGCTTAATTTACGGATTTCTTCCGACACCTGGATTGCAAGCTCTCTGGTTGGTGAAAGGATGATCACCTGTGTCTTTTTATTATTTGGGTCTACTTTGTGAAGCACCGGGATACCAAAAGATGCTGTCTTTCCGGTTCCTGTCTGTGCCTGTCCGATCACATCGACTCCTGACATCACTACCGGGATCGCCTGACTCTGGATTGGAGTCGCCTCTTCAAATCCCATCTCTTTGATAGCACGGAGTACCTGTGGATATAAATCTAATTCATCAAATCTTACTGTTTCCATATATTTTCCTTTCGTGCGAATGCGCAGTCGTATATGTTAGCATATTGTCGCCATTTTGTCAACTATTTTGTCAGAATACCCGTATCACATCCGGCACGATCTATGTACCCCGGCTTCCATGAAAAAGAAAGCTGGGTTAATATGAAAAGCAATCGAATACTCCCTGTTTTTCATCCATATCCAAGCAAAATCCAGTCGTCGTACACTCCACATGCATTTCTGTTTTCCCCTGTAAAAATGTGATATGCGCCGTCACCTCTAAAAAAAGCTGCCGTAGCAATAGTTCGATTGCGGATTGCTCATTATAACTTATGCCAATTTTCCTCTAAGGTTCCACTTTTTCCTGTTTTGAGGATAAATCCAACTCCTGTCCGCGGATATCCGCAATACAGATATCATTTCTGCTTTTCTTCTTTACCTGATATAACAGCATATCTGCAGTATGTAGAAAATCCCAGCTCCTGTTTCCGTTCTCCGGAATTCCATACGAAATTCCCTGGGAGATCGTCACGATCGGCAATGCATTGGAATATAAATGCTCCAGTTTCAGATCCATAATATTCTGCCGGAGTGCAGCTGCCTTCGCGTACACTTCCTCCGCACTTGCACCTGCGTAAATGATAATAAATTCATCTCCGCCATATCTCGCACAGAACGTCTGTCTGTCTTCCATTTTTTTCAGCTCATCTGCAATTGCTATAATGCACTCATCGCCCTGCTGATGTCCATAATTGTCATTATACTGCTTAAAAAAGTCAATATCTAAAATCTCCATTGCAAGCGGAAGCCTGTGCTCATAACAGTAATCTAATACTTTGTCCGAATAATCATTCAGGCGGTAACGGTTTGCCAGTCCGGTCATCTGATCTGTCTCCGACTGTTTCAGCAGCTTCACATTGACTGCTTCCATCTCCCTGCGGCTCTCATTTGCACGTTCGAGAGAACTTCTGACATAAAGCATGTTGACGATCATATCTTTGTTCTCGCGCTCCATGATCTCGGAAAGCTCATAATACAGACCAGCTGCCTGCAGATAACCTGCATTGTCCTGATTCTTGCGGTAGCCTTTGATCTTAATGGAAATGACTCTGCGCTGCAGATTGATCACACCTGAATCTTTCACGATCCGATCCAGCTTCTCAACGATCATCCACAACACATCATCCCGGCCGATCTCCAGCATCAGCCCGCAAAAATCACAAAGGTCGTCAAACACCTCCATGATCTGCACATTTTTATTGATTATTTCTACAATCTCCTGGATCTGTGCATCGCGTCTCACATAATTGTGGGTCAGATGATAATACCTTGCCTTCAGGCAGTCCACGTATAAAATGTCTATGTCCTCATAATAAGACGCACATTCTGCATCCAGTTTTTCTATATAAACATGTGTCTTATCTAACATCCCCTGCAGCATATAGCAGCGTGCCAGATTCACGTAACTGGCCATCAGCCCGACATAATTTTCTTTTACATCCGGATTACTTTTGCAGTATGAATGAGCCTTTTCGAAATAACTTTGTGCCTCGTGATACACACCATTTTCCATGTACAGATTACCAAGATTCTGCATGATGCTGATCTCCATCTTAGTAATCCCATATTTGCGGCAGTAATTCAATCCTGTCAGATAGTAATCCATCGCTGCAGACACATTTCCCTTGTTGACAGAAGAGATTGCCATCAGGTTGTAAGACCTTGCGATCAGCTCCCACTGTCCGGTCTGTCCTAACAGATGGATTGCCTGCGCAATGTTGTGGAACATGTGTTCCACATCATTCAGCAGATAGTAAGTTTCCCCACTGTAAAAATATGCAAAACCAAGAAGTGCCGCATCTTTATGCTCCTTTGCATACCGTTCTATCTCAAGACAGCATTTGAGTGTATGCTCTGCGTCCTTTCCTCTGCTGTTCAAAACTTCCTGTTTCCATGCGTTTACCACGTCATTTGATCCATGAACTCCCATGCAGTCTGTTCCTTTCTGCCTGTTTTCGGTATTTCAATAAAATTTATTATAATCCAGAAATTCCGTGTGTTCAAGAAAAAGGAAATTTTTGCTATTCAAAAAATTCGATCGGATCGACCGGTACCCCATCTTTTCGAAGTTCAAAATACAGGTTACTGCCCTCAACCGAATAATATTTTGTCGGTTCTGTCACATAACCGATCACATGACCTGCCTCCACATAGTCTCCCACTGCAAACTCCGGTTCCTTAAGCTGTCCGTAGACTGCGAGATACCCATCTCCCAAATCTTCTGTCACGGTACATCCTGTCACTTCATTTGTCTCAATACTCTGGATTTTTCCTTTTGCTACCGCATAAACTTTGCTGTTGACATCCCCGGCAATGATGACCGCCGGATTGTATTTGTACTGGTCTAACGTCGCAAAATACACCGTCGAGTCCATGCTGTAATCTAAGATCACATTTCCTTCCATCGGCCATAAAATGCCATCTTCCGCAGCGAAATGGAGTGCCTGGGAAGTGTTTCCTGTCGGTGCTACCTCTTCCTGTCCACTGTCTGCTTCCTCACTCTCCTTTTCTACCTCTGCTGTCTCTGTGCTCTGTGTCTGCGGTTTTAAAATAGAAGCAACCTGATCTGCCTCTGTCTCTTCCTCCATTGCCACATTCTGGTTCTCCGTGTCCATCTCTGCTGCAATTTCCTGTTCTAACTGCTTTCTCTCCTGTTCCTGTCCTCTGCTATATAAAACAGTCATGCCGACTGCTGCAAGGATTACCAGCGTGCCTGCGATGATATACTGTTTTTTCTGCCAGAAGGCTGCCCACCCGTGATTCTTTCTCATATTTTTCACCGTCCATTGTTTATTTAGCAGAATACATTTCCTGCTATTAACAATAGTGTTGCCACATTCAGACGGTTTATTCACAGTAATTGGAATCGTTTTTCATTCCACATTTTCCAGCTCTGTGCCGGGAAAAAAATACTGTAAAATTTTTCTGTAATCCTCCCCTTTTTCAGCCATTTTCTGTGCTGTATACTGGCTCAGCCCAAATCCGTGTCCATGCCCCTTCGTTACAATCCGGATCTTGCCCGGCTCCAGTTCTGTCACCGTAAAATTCGCGGATTTCAACCCAAGTTCCCCGCGCAATTCCTCTCCTGTGTAGGATTTCCCATTCATCTGTGCCTTTGTGACATACCCGGCGCTGTCCTTCTCTTCGATCGTGATCTCCTGATCCAGATACAACACTGAAAGATAATCCGGCGCCTGTGCATCCTCATAACATGCCACACCTGAAAGATAGGGCATATCCGAATCCGGATATAATTCTTCCATATTTCTTGTATTTCCTGCACTCACTGCATGGTATGCCGCATATATGTAATGGTTCCGATACTGCAGCGTCTCTCCGTCTGTCTCCTGTATCGCCTCCCTTATCTTCCCCTCTGCCTCGGAAAAATAGTCGCCCCACAGCTCCTGCAGTTCGCCCATTGTCATCCGCCCCGGAAGCTCTGTCCCCGTCTCCTCTGCTGCCTTAAGATTCGTGCGGGCAATCACACACTGGGCTTTGATACATTCCTCCGGTGCATCTGCGCTTATCTCCTTTGCGACAATGCAAAAAAGCATGTCCGCATCCTCCTCTTTTTCCGCTGTCCGGTTTACATTTCCCAGCAATTCTTCCAGCTGCATATTCTGGCAAAAAATGGTGAGAAAAAGTGGTATGAGCAGCAAGAGCAGAAGTATGGTCAGCATCGTGTTTATTCTTTTTGCCAAGTTTTTTCTGTGCATAAAAAATCTCCATCCCATATACAAGTATATGAGACGGAGTCAGCTTTTATGAATCAAATTTTATCCGGAGTTCCTGTGGAAAGTTTATGACTGACCTCAGGGATTCTGTTGTCTGCAAAAAGTTATGATACACCGATACGAATATGGCAGGTGCTTTCGAATGAAAATGCTCGGCTTGTTGATTTGTCTGATGTCATGTTTGGACTTTCTGATTATTTATGTTCATTCAGAGCTGGACACTCCGCGTCAAATGTGCGCCCGGGACAAACTCATTGCGAAAGAATCGTGCAGGAGTTAATATAGCAATATCAGCAGTTGTCCAGTCAAAAATTATCTGAACAGCTTAATTTTTGACTGGTTATAAACAATGCTGATAGCTGTATTTACTCCTGCCAGATTCTTGAGTTGAGTTTGTCCCGGGCGCACATTTGACGCGGAGTGTTCAGCTATGAATGTACATAAACCGTCAGTCCAAACATGACATCGGACAAATTTACACAATCCTCACGAATTTTCATTCGAAAGCACCTGCCATATTCGTATTGGTGTATTTTTTCGTTATGATCAGACAACAGAATCTTTGAGGTCAGGCATAAACTTTCCACAGGAACTCCAGACTTCTATTATATTTTGCTGCCGATGATGTTGCTGAGCTGTGCGAACTGCTGAAGCGTCAGTGCTTCGCCACGGATGGTGACCGGAACGCCAAGTTCCTCAATGCTTTCCTGGATCACTTCTTTGGAAAGATGAATGTCCGGCGCATTATTCAAGCCATTGGCAAGTGTCTTTCTGCGCTGATTGAAGGATGCACGGATGATCTTAAACATTAATTTTTCGTCATTCACCTGCACCGGCACTTCTTTATGTCTTGTGAGACGGATCACTGCGCTTCCGACATTTGGGCGCGGCATAAAGCAGTTCGGTGGAACGATCGCAACAATCTCGGGTTTCGCATAATACTGCACTGCAAGAGAGAGCGCGCCGTAGTCTTTGGTTCCAGGTCCCACCTGCATACGGTCTGCCACTTCTTTCTGTACCATGATCGTAATGCTGTCGATCGGCACATGGCTTTCAAATAATCCCATAATGATCGGTGTCGTGATATAATATGGAAGATTTGCCACAACTTTGATCGGCTTTCCTCCGTTTTTATCCTCTGCCAGCTTATTAATATCCACTTTTAAAATATCATCATTGATGACTTCCACATTGTCGTATGCGCTGAGTGTGTCTGCCAGGATTGGGATCAGATTTTTATCAATCTCCACTGCTGCCACTTCTCTTGCATTCTCGCAGAGATACTGCGTCATTGTGCCGATTCCAGGTCCGATCTCCAAAACAAAATCATCCTTTGTGATTCCGGACTCCTCAATGATCTTCTCAAGCACATGCGTATCGATCAGAAAGTTCTGTCCAAACTACTTCTGAAAATTAAAATTATATTTCTGTAAAACCTCTATGGTATTCTGTGGAATTCCTAACGTTGCCATATACTGCCTTTCTCTTCAAATAAACGATCTAAAAACTCTGCATACAGGCGGTTAAATGTTTCATGAAACGTAACTGCCACATTTACATCCTGATTCCCAGACATCTGTGCCTCCTCAAAAATAGCAAAGGCTGTCTCATATAAATCCGGGTTTTTGTCATAAAATACTTCTGTCAGACCATCCTGAAAGGCAAACTGCGCCTCCTGGGAAAGATTGTCCTTAAAATCCTCTTTGGAAATGCATCCACCCTCCTCATAATCGGACAAAAAGATGTGTCCGCCTGCGGAGGTTACGAAATCCTCAAATGCCTCTTTTACATCCTCATAAGTTACCGGGACATAATTTTCCTCCCAGTAACGGTCAAATGTTTCTCTATCCGGAAATGCTGCTAAAATGTCTTCCATATCTGCGCTCCTTTGTGTTTTCTACTGCATTTATACTATCACACTTTACAAGCGTTCCGCAATAATGTATACAGGGTTGGCTCCAAGTGAAATTCCCTGCACATATTTTCCACTTCCGCTAAATATTTTTTCTTCGCAGAGGACGGTAAGACCGGGCGGCGGACCGCACGGATCAAAATATTTTTCGGTGTGTGTTCAAAGTCAATAAATTCCAGCAGCTGGGTTTTGTATCCGCAGCACTCCAAAAGATTCGCCCGGATTGCATCTGTTGTCAGTGCAGAAAAACGCTCTTTGATAATGCCGTATCTTGTGAGCAGGGAATAATCCTCACTCTGGATCTGCTTATTCACCTCATGCTGACAGCATGGTACGGAAAAAATCATTTTTGCATTCCATGTGATTGCATTGTAGAGTGCAAAATCTGTCGCAGTATCGCAGGCATGGAGCGTCACGACCATATCCACGTCAAACGGCGTCTGAAATCCATTGATATCACCTAGCTCAAAGCGCAGATCGTCATAGCCATATTTTTCCGCCGCCCGGTTGCATTTTTCGATGACATCTTTTTTCAGGTCGAGTCCAAGCATCTGCACTTTCATGTGCCGGATCTCCGTAAAATAATAATACATAATAAAGGTCAGGTAAGACTTTCCGCATCCAAAATCAATGATGTGGATTTCCTCACCTTTATATTCCCGGATCGCATCATCGATCATCTCGATAAAACGGTTGATCTGGCGGAACTTATCATACATGGACTTTACCACTTTTCCCTCTCCGGTAAAAATACCCATATCCACCAGCGGAGGGATCACCTGTCCCTCATCCAAAATGTAATTTTTCTTCCGGTTATGCTCTGTGACTGTGTCTGGTGCTTCTTTTGAAGCTTTCGCCCTGAGTGTCACCGCACCTTTCTTTGAGATCAGAAGACTGTATTCTTTTTTCTCATCCCATGCATTTACCTGCAGGAATGTATCATGTATGGCTTCCATCAAATAGCCCTACAGATCTTCTACGCCAAAATTATCGTGAAACACCTGTTTCTCTGTATACTTTGCCGCCTGATAGCCATCGCCTTTCTTCTCCACCACGATCTTTTTGTACTGGCAGTCTTTCGCCATCGGCTTACTGATAATTATTTTCATGAGCGGATTTGCTGACAGCTTTTCGATTGCCGCAATCCAGTCCTCATTCGCCTCAAATGTCTTTTCTTCTCCTTCTTCATTTGCGAGAATCACAAGACATTTTTCTTTTTCTCCCGGCTGCCGCTCTTCGCAGCCGTATTCTCCATCAAAAATCTGTTTTAGTTTCCACATGATCTATGCTCCTTACTGGGATTCCTTAGTCCTTTAATCAGCATATCCGTATTATCCCGGATCTGCTGCAGCACAACCGCCGGATGATCCGTATTGGTCTGCTGTGCCTGTACGTCATCCATATCTGAATCTCCTGTCCTTCCAATTATAAAAAAGGCGTCTTTGAACTTCTTATCCGTCCAAGACGCCTAAAATAATTCTTTTATATCATAGCAATACATACTCCAATTGTTGCAAATATTGCAGCTAATACTCCCATCAAAGTAAGCACATTGGCATATATCTTTTGAGATAAATCCTCTATACTTTCTTTTGCATGCTGTATTTCCCATTTCGTCTGTTTCTCGTACTCTTCCTTGTAATTACCCAATCCTTTGTAACTGACTTCATTCTGATAAGATGCTCCAACCTGTGCACTATATGGCATAGCCGGCACTTGTGTCAATTGCTCAAACATAATTTGTGCAATTTTCATATCATGTGTTAACACCAATAAATTTTCAGAAATATTCGTAACACGCAAAAAAACGTATGTCACATGTCCAGGCTGATAATGGGGGCATCTACTACCAGACCCTGACGCATTCTTGAATTCTTTTCAGCTATTCTTCCAACAATATTCTCCGGAATACTTATTTTTTCCTGCGTCTTTACAAATACTGTCTCGCCCCTTTTTATGTCCCAATTATAGCACTGTGAAATTAAAGATACAATATGCTTTTTCAAACAATAGATGTAGCATTTGCATACTCAATTATGCCATTCACACTAAGTCTTCTTCGTAATACGTCACATCTGCAAATTCCCGCTTCAATTCGCGTGTTACTTTTCGTGAAAGCAGTTCTAACATCTCATGTATTGTCTCTGTCCGCCCCAAAAACTGCTGGATGTTTAAATGAATGACATTATATTTATTTAAATGTTCTTTAAAACTGCTGTCACCTGCTATTTTAAAATTTTCAAACAATTCCTTCGAATCGCAGCCTTTGCTGTAATATGCCACCAGCATATTGGCTGCCATTGATTTTCCAAAACGCCGTGGTCTGCTGACACAGATGTTTTTATGTTCACCAAAAAGCTGTGAATTTGTAAATTTAATCATCTCAGTTTTATCAACATATATTTTAGAATGAATCGCTACATTTCGAAACTCTTCATTCCCCGGGTTCAAATAAAGTCCCATTTTGACCTCCTTTGCTGTGACGATCAGTCCACGATCAACACTGTCTTTCCTTCAAAATCTGCATCATATATGAAAGCCTTTAGACTTATTATAATCTAAAGGCCTTGTGATTGGCAAATTATCTTGTTCTATTCATTGAAAACTATACCATCAGCTTTTATTTTAATCGTAATCTGATAACAGCATTCATCCTTTTTTGTGAGCAAAAATACTTGAAGTTTATAGAGTTTCCCCGCAATTTTAATCATTTGTTCTGCAAAATCATATAAACGCGGAATTTCTTTTTCATAAGGTTTTAAATTATTTTGCAATTTCAGAAAAAGTAACGTTGGAATATCTTCCTGC
>ENA-UEQW01000760-UEQW01000760.1-human-gut-metagenome-genome-assembly--contig:-NODE-760-length-29263-cov-8.275475_pt1 | contig 29263 bp, 23 predicted proteins | sample MGYA00242947_ERZ507947 | MGnify/ENA primary metagenome ERZ507947 (study PRJEB26167, sample SAMN06115421) | human gut metagenome | host: Homo sapiens | place: China:Guizhou | collected 2015-03-17... | reverse complement strand
TATTACATAAAATGCAGTATCAACACAAATTGTCAAACTCTTTAAAAATTCGCCCTCCACCAAGCGAGGGTAAGATCTCACTCTGAATTAAAAAAGAGGGTGCTCGAACACCCTCTTACAAAAACGAGACAAGCGTATTCGCCTGTCACTTAACTTAAATACAAAAGTATGAAAAAAATGGATTGTCAGCGCAAATCTATTCTGAATTTGCGTGTAGTCAGTATTATGTTTTTCGCATTCTTCGCTTACGTCCCTTTGATGGTAAAAAGCGAGCCTTTACAAGCGAATTCGATCCAACAGGATTCTATTGTCAGACATCTTATAAAGGGGAAAATCCTGAACAAGAAAAAAGGGCCATTGCCCGGTGTCACCGCGCGACTGGATAGCACTCTGATAGGAACGTCCTCGGATAATAACGGGAATTTCCGGATGTTTCTCCCGATCAACAAGGGGCGTCTTGTTTTTTCTTTTATCGGGTATAAAACAAAAACGATTCCTTTTAGTAAGGCAGACACGTTACTGAATGTCATTCTGGAAGAGGAAGTATCCGAGCTAGATGAAGTACAAGTCATCGCCTACGGGGAACAATCACGTCGGAATCGTGTCGGTTCCATGTCAGTCGTGAAGGCTGACGAGATCAAGGATCTCCCCTCCTCTTCTATCAATAACCTTTTACAAGGCCGGGCGGCCGGGGTGGATGTCACGAACATGACAGGGGCACCCGGGGGTGGCGGTTCTCCCATCGTTATCCGGGGTTATAACTCGCTGGCAGTAGAGAAAGAACGTATCACCTCGGACCCGTTATGGATCATTGACGGGGTTCCCATGTTCAGTTACACCTCCGAGCTTACCGGGCTAAACACGATTGCCGAGATTGACACCAAGGATATCGAGTCCATCCAAATACTAAAGGATGCGGCCTCAGCGGCGATTTACGGTTCCCGTGCGGCAAACGGCGTGATCATCGTGACCACCAAAAAAGGACACCGGAATCAAGCTCCCACGTTCACGGTAAATATATCGCAGACATGGGTTACTCGCCCCTCTTTACCGGATATTACCACGGGGAATAGGGAACGAAGACACAGGATGCAAGCCATGGAAAATTACCGGGAGTCCGTTTATGACGAAGAAACGAACATGTACCGCCCGGTTCAATCCTATGAAGATTCTTACAAAAACAACAAGAACTACAATTTATTCTGGAACAACGGTGACGGACTGGATATTCCTATCGTGCAAGATAGTCTGAACAAATTCTATAACAATTCCACGAATCTGTTCGACTATTATTTCCGAACCGGGAAAGTAACCGATGCCAATATCCAAATATCGGGAGGATCCAACACAATCGCTTATCATGTCGGACTGGGATATTACTCGGAAACGGGCGTGCTACGCAACACGGGATTTAACAGGGTTAAACTCATCACCAACTTGTTTATCAAACCCTCCGAAAGCATCGAAAGCAACATTCGTTTTTACTTGGCCCGTACCGGACGGAACAGGGCAGGCAAAGGGCATGATGCCTATAATTTCTCCAACGACCGAAGTGACTTGGAAACCATTCCGGATGAATTACTCTCGACCTCTACCCTCATGCCCGGCCCGGGAACGAAGGCTTTTGATGAAACAGTCCGACGTTTCAACGAGATTAAAGAGAAAAACGAATCTTACAGGCTAAGATCATCATTCGATTTGGCGTACACGATCGTGGAAGGCTTGAAACTGAAATCGTCTCTCGCTGTCGATTTCTCCATGCAAGACCAAAACATATTCATCCCTTCCGATCTAAACGTGGATCTCAACAGTTACTCGGCAGGCAACAACACGATCAAGATGATGTGGTTAAACGAGAATCTACTCTCTTACAACAAGATTTTTACTGACAATCATAGCATTGATTTCCTTCTCGGGCTCTCGTTCCAAGGAGACATCGCCAAGAGTAAGGGCGGGTATGGCAAAGGTGCGCCAAGTAACCTGATACAATACGTCACGTGGAGCGGTAACGTGTATGACACCGAGAAAGACTTACAATTAAAGGATTTCAACTCCAGTCTGGAAAGAAGCACGATGGTTGGTATGTTCGGACGGGTAGCCTACAACTACAAGCAGAAGTATTTCCTCTCCGTCACGCTCAGAAGGGATGCCAGCTCAAAGTTCGGGGAGAACACTCGCTGGGGGACATTCCCGTCATACGCTATTGCCTACACGTTCACCGAAGAACCATACATGGATTGGGCCCGAGATTTTCTGGACTTCGGGAAAATTCGATTGAGTTACGGGAAGTCCGGAAAACAGTTTGAATATCCTTATTTCGCTTTCGGAGTGCTAATAGTCAATAACATCCCTTTCCACGGCAACCAAACCATAACCCCTTACTGGCCGAACGGGTTAATAAATCCCAAACTAAGCTGGGAGGAAACCAAACAATTCGATGCGGGACTGGATTTGGAGTTTTTCGGTAACAGGCTGAGTTTAGAGCTTGACTATTATTATCGATACACGGATAAATTATTGGCACAAGTCACTCTGCCGGGAGATTATAATGCCTACACAGCCCAATGGCAAAATGCTTATGCGATCTCGAATCAAGGAATTGAACTACAAATCAAGGCAGACTTGATTCGATCGGAGAAACTGCACTGGGATTTCAGTTTTAATATCGCCCGTAACTGGAACCGATTGGAAAAAAGTAACAATGGCATGGACTTCAACAACTTGGCAAGCAAACATAATTTAAATATTATAGGGAAGCCACTGAATGGAATTTATGTCTTTAACGACAAAGGGTACTATAATTCACAAGACGAAGTGCCACTCTACTATGTTAATGGCAGACGGAAATATTTATCGTCCTTGGGAAACCAGATTTACTCTCCCGGAGACCGACGGATACAGGATGTCGATGGGAACGGACAGGTTGCAACCATCATACCGCTTTTGGAAGACCGGGTGTACGGGGGCTCTCCCCTCCCACTCGCGTTTGGAGGGATTGCCTCCACGCTGAAATGGAAAGGGATTGATGTAAACCTATTGTTCTCTTACAAGCTGGGAAGACACGTTTTGAACGCGGGAAGAGGTGCTTCGGTCGGTACTATTCTGAGAGCAAATACAGCCGAAATGATGGTCCCGATTCTAGCCGATCTTGACAAGGTTTCTTTCTGGCAGAAACCCGGTGACAATGCCGACTTTCCAATCAACGAGCTGGAAAACGGGAAGAATAATTTCGCCACGAATTTGAAAAGTAACGTGGAGAAAATCAATTATTTGAAACTAAAAAGTATCTCGATCGGGTACATACTACCCGTGTTCCCAAAACAATCAAAACATTACGCCCGTGTATTCATGTCCGTGGAGAACGTGTTCACCATCACCAACTCTTCGAGTCCCGATCCGGAGTCCATCGACATCGTGACCGGGGTTGACTCGAACAACAACTACCCGTTGGCGACAAGATTCACACTAGGATTAACTTTAAATTTATAAGCACATGAAAAAACGAATCTATCTAATTTTGCTGTTACTCCCGTTAGTAAGCTGCAATGATATGTTCAAGAATTTTTTGAATGAAGAACCCGAAACTCTCGTCACGAACACGAATTTCTGGAAAACGGAAAAAGACGTCGAGTCTGCCGTGTATGAACTTCACGTCATGTTCAGGTCTTGGGGCGGATACGTTGAAACACGACTTTACCGGGACAGGGGTCTCCCGTTCGATTATCTCGGTTTGACCTGGAAAAACATATCGGACAACGAGTTACGGAAGGATATGGACATAACAAGAGCTCCAAGTTGGCACGACGAGTACCAAGCGATCGGGATGTGCAACTTTATTTTAGGCAACATTCACCGGGCGAAGATACCCGAAGAACGCATAAATTACTACAAAGGACAAGCGCTGACAATACGGGCTTACTTGTATTTCTATGTTTTACGCACGTGGGGCGATGCCGTGTTAATTACGGCAGAAGGTGACGTTGGGGAAAAAGCTGTTACCCCGTGGCGAGAAATCATGAAGGTCGTGATAGATGATCTCGTTGAGGCCACGAAATTATTGCCCCCGGTGAACGAGATGAAAGATGCCAATAACATCCCGGTAACAAGCAAACAAATACCTTCAAGGGGAACGGCATTTGCCATTCTCGCCCATGCATACGCTTGGCAGGCCGGGTACGGGGAGGAACCTGAATATTACCAGAAAGGCATTGATGCTGCCACCGAAGTAATCCAATCCGGTGACTACTCGCTAGTGAATAATCCCCACGAAATTTGCGAGATCGTGTTACCAGGCAACAGCCAAGAAGGCATTCTTGAAATAGATTTTCTGAACCCTGAAGCGATCAATCGGTCTGGGAGTGGTTTACCGGGAGTCACTCAAAAATGGCCGGCAGATCCAAACGCCACCCCCTCGACAAGGAGAACCTTACTCCGCTTGAACAACGAGAGCGCCATGGCCATGTTTCCGGATATAAATGACAAGAGACGAGAAGAATATTTTTACAAACTGGATTCCATGGCAGGAATTTCAACCTCAATTACGCAAGGAGCCGCCTATATTTACAAATTCAGGAGACCACTGTTGCACACAAGTGGCAGTCAACTCGGTAAACTTTTGGGATATGACCTGAATGAAATACTGATTCGTCTTGCGGATATATACCTGCTCCGGGCTGAAATGAGAGCGAAATCCGGTGATACTCCGGGAGCGATAGCCGACTTGAACGTGATCAGGAAACGAGCTGGGGCAAAGGAATATACCCCGTATGAAAATTTGGAAGAAGCGATTGCACTAGAAAGAGAGAAAGAATTATTTCTCGAAGGAATATGCACGAGATACTTTGATATTGTCCGTAACGGGACCTACCGTGAAAAACTCAGGGATAAATTCAAGACTCTCTCCGACCAAGACGTGAAAGACGGGGCTTTATTCTTTCCGATTTCTTTTGACGCCTTTCAAAATAATACCAAAATGACACAGAATATTTACTGGAAAAGAAATGGATTCGCAATTTAAACCGTACAAGATGAAAACAATACTATTTATATGCATTACCGTCACCCTTCTTGCAAGCTGTGAAAAAGATTACCAGCATGACACCGGGCTGGCAGACGCTTATCACGATTGCTCGATGATGGACTACCTGAGAAGTGACCATAACAACTGGGATTCCATTGTCGTCGCCATTGAATACGCGGGATTAACCGGAATTTTCGAGGGGACAAATCCCGATTACAAGGAAATCACGTTTTTCGGCCCCACGAACATGAGTATCCGAAAATTTTTTCTCGAACAGACCGGAGAAAAAATCTACCAATCAATCCGGGAAATACCCGTGGAACTCGTCAGGAATATGATCCTCGCTTATCTGGTCGAAGGGAAAAAGATGAAAGAGTCTTTTGACTACGAAATAAAAGGAACACTCACGGGAGGAACGGAAGTGTATTCCCTGAATAACGTCAAGCTCCGGGTATATCGCACGCAATCCGAGTTTAACGGAATCCCCGACATCGGAGCGGAGGGGCTAAAAATTCACGCCGAAATCAGCGGGCAGATGGCAGACATCGCTTCCGCCGACATCGAAACAAATAACGGGGTGGTACATTCCCTTTCAAACAGGTTTACATGGGTTGAATTATAAAATGAATCGTATGAAATATATATGGATGATGATATTACTTTCCACCCTGCTATACGGTGGATGTAAAGATGTAAAAGTCGGGTACCTTTTCACACATAACGCAAAATACAACCCCGATTCAGTGGTATTCAAGGCAAATCTTGATGATGCCAATAACGATGACGTCCACAGGAAAAAGTTCGAGATTCCCTGGCAAAGCCACTCTCTTGAAGGAGTACAAGGCACGAATCCGATCAATTATTCGATTGAACGTATCGACTCGGATCATAACAGCCCGGAAATCCTAAAGCAGTTTTCTGCGGTCCAGAAAGGAATCGTTGAATTACCATGGAATCATACCGTTCCTCAAGGCAAGTATGCCATATCCCTACGAATCAGCAACGAGGGGTATAGTGTTGTGCTAGACTCTATGATTATGGTCATTATTGAATAAAATATCTGTTATCAAGTTTACGAGAAAGGGAAACTGTTGTATAAATTTTATGCAGCAGTTCTCCTTCGTTTTCCTAACAACATAGCCGAAATTAATCTCTAAGATTTCCCCGTCACCCCCAGTTCCAAAGTTGAAACATACTGAATTTTCCCCTCATCCAATAGCTTTCGGATTTGCCCGATCACGACTTCCTTGTCCTCACCTAATTCACGCACCAACTCCCGAATATTCGTATTCTGCTTTGCAAGCACCTGCAAGATTTGTTCCTCTAGTTTTTTCCGCTCTCCCCGCTGCAAGCGTTTTTTCTTCCCGATGCAAACATCGCATATCCCGCAAGGCTTATCTTCCTTCTGCCCGAAATACTCCATAAGCAAAAGCTGACGACACGTCTCATTATCTTGAATATAACGGGCCATGGCTCCGATTTTCGTAACAAACAATTCCTTCCGGTTCTCGTAAGCCTCCCGCCCGATCGTTATATAGGACAACGGCAACCGGGGCTGGTAGTACACGATGTAAGGCTTAGCGTCTCCCGGTACGTAGCGGATAATCTTACGCTTTGCCAGTGAAACAAAGGCATCATACAACTCCTTACGTGTCACGTCAAGCTGATCAGCTAGAAAAACCTCGTCCACGTAAGCGTCTTGCACGAAAATACCAGCATAATTTCTCATCAAAAGTACCATGAGTTTTTCCAGCAAGGGATCACCCGTCTCGAACTCGTACAACCGATCCCGTAGCACGGTAAACATCACCCGGGAACGAGAATTTATATCCGTTGTGTAACCCAAGAAGCCGGCAACTTCCAAAATACTGATAGCAGCCATCACCCTCGCCTCGTTGAGTTTAAAATTACGGGCAAACAATTTCAAATTGAACTCGAACGTCCGTCCCTGTCCTTCCCCTTCACCCAACTGACAATAATTCGCCAAAGACTCATAAACCTTTAATATATAATCTTTCGGTGGAAAAGCATCATCAATTCGTTTTTTCAAACCGCCCAAAGCCGCCCGACTGGAAAGTAATACAGCGTATGCCCGTTTTCCATCCCGCCCGGCACGTCCCGCTTCCTGAAAATAGGCTTCCGGGCTGTCCGGCACATCATAATGCACTACCACCCGCACGTCCGCCTTATCAATTCCCATCCCAAAAGCATTCGTCGCCACTACCACGGGAACCTTTCCACTTTTCCATGCTTCCTGTCGACGAGACCGCTGTGCCGAAGATAATCCGGCATGATAAAAATTGGACTTGATACCCGATTTATTTAGAAAAGCGGCAATCGAAGAAGCTTTCAACCGGGTTCGCACGTACACGATCGCTCCTCCCTGCACCTTGGATAAAATATGGTATAATTCCAACGGTTTGGCTTCCGTCTCCCGGATCACGTAGGAAATATTTTCTCGCCGGAAACTTTTAGAGAGAACGTTCGGGGTTGAAAAATGCAGTTGTTTCTGAATATCTGCCACTACCTCCGGAGTAGCCGTTGCCGTGAGCGCCAATGTGGGCACCCCGGGAAAGAATTCACGAACCTCTGCTATTCGTAAGTATGGAGGGCGAAAATCATACCCCCATTGAGAAATACAATGAGCCTCGTCCACGGTAATCAGACACACGTTCATCAACCTCAATTTCTCCCGAAAACGTTCCGAGTACAATCGCTCGGGCGACACGTACAGGAACTTAACCGTGTCATATATACATTTATTAATGATCGACTCCACCCGGTCACGCCTCATACCCGTGTATATCGCCTCAGCCGGAATCTGCCTGTTCTTCAAATCCTCCACCTGATCCTTCATCAAAGCAATCAAGGGTGTCACCACCAGACAAAGTCCCTCCATGGCTAACCCGGACACTTGGTACGTAAGCGACTTTCCCCCACCCGTTGGCATAAGGGCAAGCGTGTCCTTCCCGTCCAACACGGAACGGATAATTTCTTCCTGCAGGGATCGAAAATCATCATATCCCCAGTAAGTCTTTAATATCTCTTTTATATCACGGATCATTTTTCGAATTCTATTGCAAAAATACAAAATAGACGAAAAAACTCTTACAAACTCGTATATTTAAATCGCTTTTATTATTTTCGCCCAAATATTAATCACATAAAATCATGAAACTACAACATATACTGATTTTTATCCCTTTCTTATGGGCTTGTAACGATAAGTTTACAAAAAACGAGCAACCCGTGGCAAAGGTTTTTGACAAATACCTGTTGAAATCAGAAGTTTCCAGCTTTATTCCTCAAGGAACACCCTCAAAGGATAGTCTCATCATGGCACAGAGTTACGTGCGAAATTGGATTACCAAAGAATTGCTGTTGCACAAGGCAACCCAAAACTTAAGTGACGAAGAAAAAAATATCAGAAAACAAGTGGAAGACTACTCCTCTTCTATCTTGATCCACAAATACAAGGAGAAACTGATCTCCCAAAAACTTAGCCGAGAAATAAGCGAGCGCGAAATCTCGCAATATTACGATGCGAATAAATTCAATTTCGTGCTGAACACCCCGGTCGTGAGAGCCTTGTTCGTGGTGATTCCTAAATCCGCCCCGAAAATTGAGGATGCCAGAAAGTGGTTCCGCTCCAAGGAAGCCAAAGACCAAGAAGCATTGGAAGAATACTGTATTACATCGGCCAAAAAATTCGACAGTTTCAACGACCAATGGATTGAACTGCGCAACTTGTTAAACCTCCTGCCTATCACGTCGGCAGAATGGGAAAGCAAGTATAAAAACAAAGAATCCATCGAAATCGAAGATGACGAGAACTATTATTTTCTTAAAATCAACGAAATCCGCCAAGCCCATGAAACAGCACCTCTCAACTACGTGAAAAAAGAGATTGAAATATTATTGCTAAACAAACGTAAAATCTCCTTCGAGGAGAATCTGGAAAAAGACATAAACGCGGAAGGTCTACGGAAAGATTATGTCAAAATATATTAACAGGATTAGAAAAATGAAAATAAAAATGCGAAAACAAGCGGATTATTCGCGGATTTGAAGAAAAAGTATTAGTTTAGAGCGTTTTTATTGAGTATAACCTTATTCATAAATTATGAAATATTTATCACTGCTTGTACTATTATTTTTAGCTAGTTACGCCTCGGCACAAAAAAACGTGATCGACAAAATTATCGCTGTCGTGGGTGAAGAAATCGTGTTGAAATCGGATATTGAAAACCAATTTTTACATGAACAATCCCAAGGATTAGTAAATTCCTCCTCCGACTCACGTACCAGAATATTAGAAAACTTATTGGTTCAAAAACTATTAGTAGCTCAAGCTAAGATAGACAGTATCGAGGTAACCGATACGGAAGTAGAAAACGCTTTGAACTCCCAGTTAGAACAATACGTGCAACATATCGGCTCCCGGGAACGTCTAGAAACCTATTTCGGTAAATCATACGAGGATATCAAGAACGAGATGCGCACTCCGCTTCGCGAACAGATGATCACGCAAAGAATGCAATCCAAAATCGTGGAAAACGTTCGGGTAACCCCCTCGGAAGTTAGGTATTTCTACAGGAAATTCAACAAAGACAGCCTTCCAGAAGTGCCTGACAAATATGAAATTCAACAGATCGTTATCAAACCGAGAATCAGCGATACCGAAAAGGAGCGTATCCGCAATCGGTTGAGAGAGTTCCGTGAAGAAATTCTTGCCGGCAAACAAACATTCAATACGTTAGCAGTATTGTACTCGGAAGATCCCGGTTCTGCCGCCAAAGGCGGAGAATTAGGCTACCAGACCAAGAGCGCACTAGCCCCAGCATTTGCAGAAGCTGCCTTCAGTTTGAAACCCGGCCGAGTATCTAAAATCGTGGAAACAGAATTTGGTTTCCATATTCTGCAATACATCGACCGTCAAGGAGACAAAGTAAACGTACGACACATCCTACTCCGCCCTCGTATTTCCGATGAAGAACGACAAGAAGCGATTCAACATCTGGACACCGTGTTGACTTATATTCACGACGGGAAAGCCACGTTTGAAGAAGCCGCTGCCTATTTCTCCATGGACAAAAAGACCAGAAATAACGGCGGATTGATTTTCAACGAGGAAGATGCTGACTCCAAACTGCCTAGAGAAACCATCGAAGGAGAAATGGCCCGTCAGGTAAACAAACTGAAAGTGGGAGAAATCTCCTCTCCTTTCTTGGACCAGACCCGTACAGGCGAAGAATACAAGGTGATCAAAATCAAAGCTTACTATCCTTCCCACACGGCCAACCTGGACGATGACTGGATCAGTTTTGAAAATGGTTTAAAAAATAAAAAACAACAGGAAGTACTTGACAAATGGATCAAGGAAAAACAAGAAAACACCTATATTCATATCGACGAAGATTACAAGAACTCCAAATTCCATTACGACGGATGGTTCAAGTAATTGACAAATTAAAATTTACAAGTAAAGATTGATGATTTTTCCGCAATGAGAGCAGGTTTATGGGTTGGGATACTATGTATTGTATGGGGATTACTCCCCTTGCAGACTGTAGTAGCACAGGGAAATAAAAAAGCAAAAGTAAAGATTGTTAATGCAGATAGTTTGCTGGTAGGAACATTGGGTAAACCGTCCAGATTTATCGGTAACGTACACATGACGCATGAAAACACGCTCATGTGGTGTGATAGTCTCTACCAGTACGAACTACCGGACTCTAACTACCTCGAAGCATTCGGTCACGTGCGAGTGATCAAAAATGATAGTATTCGCATGTCCGGCGACTACATGTACTACGATGCCAACAAAAAACTGATTCAAGTCCGCCGAAACGTCACGCTGGAAGATCCCCAGATGGTCTTGACCACCGATTTCCTTGATTACGATGGTCTATTCGATATCGGGTATTATTTCAACTGGGGACAACTGAAAGATAGTCAGAACACGTTGGATAGTAAAAAAGGAAACTATTTTACCCAAACGAAAATAGCTCTCTTCAAGGATAGCGTAAAAGTCAATTCTCCCGAATACCTGATCTTCTCGGACACCTTGAAATACAACACAGAAACCAAACTGGTTTCCATTCTAGGCCCCACGAACATATACGGGAAAGGAGAAGATAATAATACCCTCTACACCGAGGATGGATGGTATGATTCCAATTTAGGACATGCCGAACTATACAAAAACAATCGGGTTACCCACTTAAGTTACGAGGGTGTGGCCGATACCATGGTAATTGATAGTATAACCGGGATGGCCAATCTCTACAAGAACATCACGCTCGTGGACACCGTGAACAACGTAATCGTGAAAGGTGAATACGCCCAGATGGATCGGGAACAAAACAAAGCATTCGTCACCGATAGCGCCCTGTTAATCATGGTAGGAAAGCAAGATTCTCTTTTCGTACACGGTGACACCCTATTCATGGATCAGGACTCTGCCAAGAACCAGATTTTACGAGCTTACTATAAAGTCAAGTTCTTTAGTCAAGATATGCAGGGCTTGTGTGACTCTATGGTTTATCTTTCCGTTGATTCCACCATCACCCTCTACAAAGACCCGGTAACATGGGCCAGTGGTAACCAAATGACGGCAGAAAAGATTTCCTTGCTCACGGGCAATGGAACAATTAAAGAATTCTACCTAAACACGAAGGCCTTTATGGTTGCCCGAAGAGAGGAAACTGAAATGTACGACCAAATCAAAGGGCGTAATATGACCGGTTATTTCCGAGATAATGAGCTATATATGGTATACGTGAACGGTAACGGGGAAACGATCTACTTCCCCGATGATAAAGGGAACGTGATCGGGATCAACACCGCAAACAGTTCCAACATTCGTATCATGATCGACAAACGGAAAGTCACGGACATCATCTTTATCAACAAACCCGACGGGGAACTCAATCCCCTGTTCTTGGCCGATCCCGAAGAAGCCCGATTGAAAGACTTTCGCTGGTTGAAATACATGCAACCATTGAACAAATTCGACATCTTCAAAGAAGCCAAAGAACCCGAACCTATTGAGAAAAAAGAGGAAAAGTAGAAGACCAAGAGAAAAATTTCATACCGTCACGACGTAACAAAAAGCGAACATGGACGAAACATTACGAGAATTTTTCAACGAAGTGTACGAGATTACCCGGCAGATCCCGTTGGGTAAAGTACTCACCTATGGCAAAATAGCCATATTGGCCGGACGACCACAACACGCACGATGGGTAGGACGAGCAATGGCTCTGGCACCCGATGACACGCTTCCCTGCCATCGGGTCGTAAACAGCATCGGAGAAACCGCACCGGGATGGACCGAACAACGCACCCTGCTGGAAAATGAGGGTGTTACGTTTTTGACCAACGGGTGCGTGGATATGAAAAAGCACCTGTGGGAGGTATTTCGACACCAGTATTAAGATCCTGTGTTAAAAATTTATATTCTATTCAAGTGGTTTAATCATGAATTTTGTGCAATCCGATTCCTTTCACGATCTGTAGGTCCATGTCATCGTAAATGGGGCTTTTGCCCGTTTCCAGTGCTGCAATGGCGGTCATTTCCTCCCCGGCAAGCGTGAAGTCAAGGATATTGAAATTCTCGACCATACGCTCTACACGCACGGATTTGGGAATCACCACGATATTCCGCTGGTTCAACCAGCGAAGAATGACGGCCCCCACACTCTTGCCGTGTCGAGAGGCAATCTCTTTCAACACCGGATGGTTAAATATGTCATTCTTCCCCTCGGCAAAGGGCGCCCATGCCTCGTGTTGGATACCCTCCTGCTGCAAGAAGGCGTTGGCTGCCTGCTGCTGAAAAAATGGGTTAGTTTCCAACTGGTTCACGGCAGGCTTGATCTCGTTATGCAGGAAAAGGTCCTGCAGGCGCTCGCTGGAAAAGCTCGTCACGCCGATGGCCCGCACACGTCCCTCCTTGTAGAGCCGCTCCATGGCCCGCCATGCGGCATAGTAGTTGCCGTAAGGTTTGTGCATCAAGTAAAGATCGAGGTAATCGAGGCCTAGTTTCTTCATCGAAAGGTCGAATGCCCGTAGCGCATTGTCATACTCGTAGTCCTGCACCCACAATTTGGTGGTCACAAAAAACTTCTCTCGTTCAATGCCGCTCCGACGGATCGCATTGCCCACTTGTTCTTCATTGAAGTAAGCCGCCGCCGTGTCGATCAAGCGATAACCAACCTCAATGGCGTTCGTCACTACCCGTTCTGTTTCGTTCTCTGGTATTTGGAATACGCCAAACCCAATGGCTGGCATCATCACTCCGTTGTTTAATCTCACGTCTTTCATATGATTTATGGTTTTAATTCATAATACAAATTTACCACATATCTATCATTTTATTATTACATTATTCGAGGTGATATTTTCACTTTTCGTGGTTTTTGATTATATTCGCATGAAATACCAACAAGAATGAAACAGGCAGAATTCGACGGCATCATTTTTACTGACACGTTGCTGGATTACAACTCCCAACAGTACACAGGACGGATCATTCATATCCTTTGCCAAGAGGGTAACATGGGGTTCACGTTCCAAGAAACCCGCTACAATATTGCGGCGGGAGATTACGTTATCCTGCCTAACCCGGCACTCGTGGAGGAATTCTCTGAATCTGCTGATTTCCGGGGAATACGGATGAATCTCTCGGCCACATTCGTGACCTCAATCGCTATTCGCAGCAATTACGGAATTATCGGCCACTTGGCGCTCTTGCAAAACCCGGTCATGCAACTTTCCTCCCGTGACTTTCACGTGTGCCGAGAAGCCATGCTATATATCCGCAAACGCTTGGAGGACAAGGAACACCTTTTCCAGGAAGAGTTGCTAGGCAGCCTGCTGACGGCACATATTCTCGATCTCTACGACATCCATGCGCGGGGAAAAGAAGCGATGCAGGTGTCGGAACATGCAGCCTCTCTGCTACGGAGATTTATCGAGTTATTATATAAAGGTGAATATATCCGAAACCGCAATCTTGACTTTTACGCCTCGGCACTTTGTATCACCCCGCATTACCTGTCGGAGGTATGCCGGAAAATAAGCGGCCGACCGGCCAGTTACTGGATTGATCGTTTTACCCTTCTGGAAATTACCCGCCTATTGCGACAACAGGAACTTTCCTTGACGACTATCGCCGAGCAATTAAACTTTTCTTCCGTTTCCTATTTCAGCCGTTACGTGCAGAAAAGACTGAATCGGGCCCCCTCGGACTACCGGAAAGACTTTTAGGCGACGCACTTGATAAGCATTGAACTCCTCCTTCCTTCGGGCACCTTCTCAATAAACAGAGGAGATGCTGGTAACCTTTACCAAAGACAGTGAGCAACTTAACTCTCACTCTGTTTATAGAGGGAGTACCCCCGAAAGTGGGGAGGGAGTTGAAATATGAGATTTTGATACACCCTCTAGTAGGCTTTGCGAAGATGGGACTGAATCTGCAATATAACTTTTCAGGGCCAACCATTGCAGGTATTGAAAATTATACGTAGTTTTGTCAGAAGATATTCTGAAGGGGTGCCTAAGAAGCAAGGGATTTTTCCCAACACTTCTGCCTGCTGTGAGAACAGCAGGTTAATACAACGGGCTGAGATTATACCCATGAACCTGATCCGGGTAATGCCGGCGGAGGGAAAGAGTTATAATACAAGCTGAATTTCGTTTGATAGGTTTCCCGGAAGATAATTCTAAAGTTTAGAAAAAACACCTCCCTAACCCCTCCTTACACAGGAGGGAAAACGGACGCAAGAGAGCGCTACCATGTTACAATGTAGTGTGTTTTCCCCCGTGTAAGGGGAGAGTCCGAGAGAGGAGTTTGAAAGATAAAAAATAAAATTAATACACAATGCAAGTATTTATAAATGACAAAGCCTTTGAATGTGTCCACGGCACGACGCTCACTGAAGTGCTGGAATCTAATGCAATCCTGACGGACAACGTTGCCATTGCCGTGGACTTTAACGTTATTCCCCGTCCTGACTGGGGAAAAACGGTACTTCAAGATGGTTGCAAGATCATCATTATCAAGGCAATACAGGGAGGATAAGGAAGAATGTAGAATTTAGAATGTAGAATTTAGAATGAATAGTTTCCCCATTCTACATTTTAAATTTTAAATTTTAAATTTAATAAAATGAGTCAAGAATTTACCATTTCAAGCGGCCCGCTACCCGGGTCGGAAAAGATTTACGTGAAGGGCGAAATGTTTGACATCGAGGTACCGATGCGCCGGATTAATCTCACGCCTACGATTGACACGGACGGAACAAAAATCGAAAACGAACCTGTCGTGGTTTACGACACATCCGGACCTTACACGGACCCGAACTACACGGTAGACCTGCACAAGGGCCTACCCAAGATTCGGGAACAATGGATCGCTGACCGGAATGATACCGTGCAATTGGAAGGACTGAGTTCCGAGTACGGGCGGGCACGCCAGAACGACAAGTCGCTCGACGCCTTGCGTTTCGAACACGTGAACACCACGCCGAGAGTGGCGAAACCGGGACATCGCGTGTCACAGATGTACTACGCCCGCCAGGGAATTATCACCCCGGAAATGGAATACATCGCTATCCGGGAGAACCAGATGGTAGACAAAATCCGGGAAGCCTACAAGAAAGAAAAAGGCGAACCGTTGGGTGCAAACTTCCCGGAATACATCACCCCAGAATTCGTGCGTCAAGAAGTGGCCGCCGGACGAGCCATTATCCCTGCAAACATCAACCACCCGGAGAGCGAGCCGATGATTATCGGACGTAACTTCCTCGTGAAGATCAACGCCAATATCGGAAACTCCCCCATCACCTCGTCTATTTCCGAGGAAGTGGAAAAAGCCGTATGGGCCTTTCGCTGGGGTGCCGACACGATCATGGACCTGTCGACCGGGAAAAACATACATGAAACACGCGAGTGGATCATCCGTAACTCGCCCGTGCCTGTGGGAACCGTGCCATTGTACCAAGCCCTAGAGAAAGTGCGGGGTAAAGTGGAGGACCTGACATGGGAGATTTACCGCGACACGCTGATCGAGCAAGCCGAGCAGGGCGTGGACTATTTCACAATTCATGCCGGATTACGTTGGCACCACGTGCCCCTGACACTGAAACGCCTCACGGGGATCGTGTCCCGCGGAGGAGCTATCATGGCACATTGGTGCACGACCCACAAGCGAGAAAGCTTCCTGTACGAGCACTTCGAAGAAATCTGCGAGATACTTGCCAAATATGATGTCGGAATATCCATCGGTGACGGCTTACGCCCCGGTTGTATCGCCGACTCGAACGACGAGGCTCAACTTGCCGAACTGAAAACGCTGGGAGAATTGGCACGGGTGGCCTCTAAACATGACGTGCAAGTGATCATCGAGGGACCGGGACACGTGCCTATGCAGAAGATACGGGAAAATATGCGACTGGAACAAGAGTGGTGCGACGAAGCCCCATTCTACACCCTTGGACCGCTCGTGACGGACATCGCCCCCGGTTACGACCATATCACCTCCGCTATCGGTGGTGCCATGATCGGCTGGTTTGGGACATCCATGCTCTGCTACGTCACCCAAAAGGAACACCTCGGCCTTCCGAACCGGGACGACGTGAAGGAAGGCGTGATCACCTTCAAGCTCGCCGCTCACGCTGCCGACCTTGCCAAGGGACACCCCGCCGCTTATTACCGGGATTACGCCATGAGCAAGGCCCGTTTCGAGTTCCGCTGGAAAGACCAGTTCCACCTTGCACTGGATTCTGAAAAAGCCCTACGTTTCCACGACGAGACTCTACCTGCCGAGGGACACAAGGAGGCACATTTCTGCTCCATGTGTGGTGAACACTTCTGCTCCATGCGTGCTAGCGAGAAGTTGAGAAAGAAATTAAAATAATGGAAAATTTAGAATGTAGAATCTAAATGGAAAACTATTCATTCTAAATTTTACATTCTAAATTCTAAATTAATATCATGTTGATCATTATCACCCCTCCCCACACCCAGCCGAACGAAGAGCGGATCGTGAACAGGCTCTTTGAAAGCGGTCTGCATCTGCTGCACCTGCGAAAACCGGATGCAGATCAGGACACGCTGGAACATTATATCCAAGCTATCCGCCCCTGCTTTCGGGAACGTGTTGTCCTACACGATCACTTTAAACTAGTGGAAGAGTACGGGTTAAGAGGGATCCACTTGAAATACAACGAGGCAAGGATGTTCACAGAACGGGAGCGATTCGAGCACGTGAGCGTATCGTGTCACTCCTTCGAGGAAATTGATGCCCTGCCTTTCGAGCCAAACTACGTGTTCTTGAGTCCGATATTTGACAGTATTTCCAAACAAGAATACCCGTCGGCATTTAACCCGGAATTCCTGAAGGAAAACCTGCAAAAACGACAAGTACCCGTTATTGCCCTAGGGGGAATCACTGGAGAAAAGGTGACGGAATGTCGCCGACTGGGATTCCGAGGTGTTGCCTTGCTGGGACATGCGTGGGAAGAGCCGTTAGAAACCGTTGCCCGGTTTACCGGTATATTACCCGACGAGGTTTTAAGCATTGCCGGGTTTGACCAAAGTTCCGGGGCCGGGGTGACGGCAGACATCAAGACGTTCGAAAGTTGCCGGGTATATGGACTTGGAATAAGCAGTGCCATCACCTTCCAGAACCAAAACACGTACCTCGGGACAAAGTGGCTCACACCAGAGGATATCATCCGCCAATGCGATGTTCTGTTCCGGGAATTCAATCCCGCTTACGTCAAGATCGGGTTGATCGAAAGCTTCAACACACTGGAAAAAATCGTGAAGTACCTCCGGGCAACGCTCCCAAAGGTTAAGATTATCTGGGACCCGATACTGAAAGCCAGCGCAGGCTTCCAGTTCCACGACGGGGAAAACTTCGAACAGTTGCAGGATATACTTCGACACATATACTTGATCACCCCGAACACGAACGAGTTGAAAACGCTTTTCGGGAACCACCCTAACACGGCAAACTTACAAGCGCTTGCCCGTACTCTGCACCTCAATATTCTCTGGAAAGGCGGTCATAACGACGGGGCGTTGGCCACCGATCGGTTGATCACCCCGGACAACACGTACTCCTTCTCGGTGGCACGGGCAAAGCACGGGAAGCACGGTACAGGATGCGTTCTCTCCTCGGCCATTGCCTCGTATCTCACGCTCGGCTATCCCCTCCCCGATGCCTGTCGGCAAGGGCAGCATTACGTGGCCGGGTTTATCCGCTCCAACGATACAAACTTGGGGATGCATAACCGCATGGAAAACACGACCCCTGAAGTTGACTTGTACCACGTTCCCCTGCAATACATTACCGACCACAAGGAAGGAGTTTCTATTCCCGAACAAGTGGAGGCCGTGTGCAAGGGAGGATGCCGCTGGGTGCAACTACGGATGAAAGAGGCTGACCGGGAAGAGATTATACGCACGGGATGTGTAGTGAAAGAAATTTGCCGACGACACGGGGCCTTGTTCCTTGTCAATGACAACGTGGATATCGCCTTAGAACTGGACGCAGACGGAGTACACTTGGGAAAAGAGGACATGAATCCCCTCGAAGCCCGTCGAATTCTAGGTTACTCAAAGATCATCGGCGGCACATGCAACACGTTTGAAGACGTAGTAGACCGTTTTCGTCAACAGGTAGACTACATCGGTTTGGGACCATTCACGTACACCACGACGAAAAAGAGACTCAGCCCGATCCTCGGTCTTGAAGGTTACCAAAAGATCATGGACGCTTGCAGGAAAGAAGGTATCCATCTCCCCGTACACGCCATCGGTGGCATCCGGGAGAACGACATTCAACCAATACTAAACACGGGTGTAACAGGCATCGCTCTATCCTCCCTGCTTAAAAACAACAAGGATATGGCGAGGAAAACAAAGGATATAATAGAACAATTGAAAATAAAAGAACTCCCTCCCCCTTCGGGGTGAGAGTGTCTAACAAGTCAGTCCCTTTGAGTTACTCTTCATCTTTTGGAAGAGTCACCAGCACTTTCTCTGTTTATAGAGGAGGTGGCAGCGAAGCTAACGGAGGAGTTCTATCTAAAATCATAAATCATAAAATCATAAATCATAAAATCATAAATCATAACATGGCTTTAAAAATAGCAGACAAGGAGTTTACCTCACGCCTATTTACCGGAACCGGCAAATTCGCATCCAACCAACTTATGGAAGATGCCATCTTGGCATCTGAATCACAGCTCGTAACTGTCGCACTGAAACGTGTAAACATGGACGGTAAAGACGATGATATTCTGGCCCACCTGAAAGCACCTCATATCACCTTGTTACCCAACACTTCCGGCGTGAGAACCGCCAAGGAAGCTGTGTTCGCCGCACAACTGGCAAGAGAAGCCCTCGGTACGAACTGGCTAAAACTGGAAATACATCCCGACCCCAAGTACCTATTGCCCGACCCGATTGAAACCTTGAAAGCGACTGAGGAGCTGGCAAAATTGGGATTCGTGGTATTACCCTACATCCAAGCCGACCCGGTACTTTGCAAACACCTTGAAAATGCCGGAGCCGCCACCGTGATGCCGTTAGGCGCACCGATCGGTACGAACAAAGGACTGGTAACCCGTGACCTGTTGGAGATCATTATCGAACAAAGTAATGTCCCCGTCATCGTGGACGCCGGAATCGGAGCCCCTTCCCATGCCGCCGCTGCTATGGAAATGGGTGCTGCCGCCGTGCTGGTGAATACTGCCATCGCCGTATCACCGAACCCGGTAGAAATGGGACGGGCATTCAAATTGGCCGTGGAGGCCGGACGCATGGCATTCGAGGCAAAACTCGCCAAGCAATACCACCACGCACAAGCAAGTTCTCCGTTAACGGCATTTTTGGATTAAAAATGAGTTCTCAAAGTTTATAAAGTAAAGGATCCCCGCAGGGTGCCTGATTGATAAACTACCTCCTCTAACCCCTCCTTACACAGGAGGGAAAACGGACGCAAAGATGCGCTCCAATGTAACAATACAGCACATACCCCATGTGTAAGGGGGAGTTAGAGGGGATTGTTAAAGCATTGGCCCCATGCAATTGGAATCTAAAATCTAAAATTTAAAATGAATGACTTCATTCTATGATACCCTAAAAACCTACGACTGGGAGGATGTGAAACAAAACATCATGGATAAGTCGAAAAACGATGCTATCGCAGCAATAAACAACCCACATCGCACGTTAGATGATTTTATGGCGTTAATCTCCCCGGCAGCCACCTCGCTGTTAGAGGATATGGCCGTAGAGGCTAATCGCCTGACCTTGGAAAGATTCGGGAACACAATCCAGTTGTATATTCCCTTGTACGTTTCCAACTACTGCACGAATTTCTGCGTGTACTGTGGCTTCAATCACGATAACGATATTCACCGGAAGATGCTTACGCTTGAAGAGGTTCAGGCAGAAACCGATGTCATTACCGGATGGGGATTCAAACATCTACTACTTGTGTCGGGTGAGGCACCAGCCGTGACCACGGTGGATTATTACGAGAAAGTGATCCGCGCGGTACGGGATAAATTCTCTCAGATCGCCCTTGAAGTGCAACCTCTCAACACCGAGGATTATGCCCGCCTGCATGAAGCAGGATTGAGTTTCGTATGCGTGTACCAAGAAACATATAACGAGCAACAATATCCGAAATATCATCCCAAGGGACGAAAGGCTAACTATCGCTACCGTCTGGAAACTCCCGACAGAGTATGCACGGCCGGAGTACAAAAAATGGGTATCGGGGCATTGCTCGGGTTGGAAGACTGGCGTACCGACTCGTTCTTCACGGCCCTGCATTTGAAATACCTGGAGAAGACCTACTGGCGTTCCAAGTACTCGATCTCTCTTCCTCGTTTACGACCACACGCCGGGGCCTTCATGCCGAAAGACCCGATCAACGACAAGCAGATGGTACAACTGATATGCGCCTACCGTTTGCTGGATCAGCAGGCAGAAATTTCCATATCCACGCGGGAAAGCCGGGAATTCCGAGATCACGTGATGCACCTGGGTGCTACATCCATGAGTGCCGGGTCAAGCACGGAGCCGGGCGGGTACGTCGTTCCTCACAAAGAACTGGAACAATTTGCCATCAACGATAGTCGTACCCCGCAAGAGATGGTCGAAGCCATCAAGGCTCAAGGGTATGAACCCGTCTGGAAGGATTGGGATGCATGGATGTAATTAACAATAATAGGGTTTGGTGACACGCTAAACCCTATTATTATATGTTTGATAACTTCTTTTAACCTCTGGAAAACAATAAATATTCTTCTCCTTTTGTTACGTTTGTCTTTTTAATACTCTAAAATCATTTTAATTATGGTAGTTGCATATTTGCGAGTCAGCACAAATAAACAGCATTTGGAAAACCAGCAACAGGAGATCAAAAAATTTGCAGCCCACCGGGGACTTCATATTGACAAATGGTATCACGATGTTGTCAGTGGAAAAGTAAGCAGTAACGACCGGAAATTAGGTGATCTCCTGGAATCTTTACATGAAGGAGATTGTCTTATCGTCACGGAGGTTTCGCGATTGAGCAGAACATTAATTGACATCATGAATATCATCAATACCTGTATTCAACGTAAAATTGTTCTTCATAGTACGAAAGAAGGATACACTTTCGAGAATAACCTGAACAGTAAAATCCTAGGGTTCGCATTCGGGCTAGTAGCGGAAATCGAACGTAATCTTATATCCATCCGGACAAGAGAGGCTCTCGCGGTAAGAAAGGCCGAGGGTAAGAAGCTAGGGCGCCCGCAGGGCAGTTGCCCACAATTGAACGTGTTGATACAAAATAAGGAGAAAGTTATTGAACTCATGGATAACAGCGTGTCTTACAAAAAAATAGCTAAGAAATACAAAGTATCCATCTGCACGGTCAATCGATTTGTCAAACAACACATTAACGAAAACAAATAACAAGAGTAGAACAAATAGAATTTTTATCACAAATGCCACTCACCAATCAAGAACAAGAACGTTATAATCGACACATTATCTTACACGATATTAGAATTCAAGGACAAGAAAAAATTAAAGCAACGAGTATTCTAGTCGTGGGAGCCGGGGGATTAGGCTCACCCATATTATATTACCTCACGGCAGCAGGAATCGGCCATATTGGTATCATGGACGATGATGTTGTTTCTGAATCCAACCTACAACGCCAAATATTATACGACACCACTCACGTGGGAACCCCAAAAGTCACTGTCGCCACCACGAAATTGCAACAATTGAATCCCTTCACCCGAATTACACCCTATTTTACCCGATTATCGTTGGATAACGCCCTCGAAATTATTCCCGAATACGACATTGTCATGGACGCTACCGATAATCTGCACGCTCGCTACTTGATTAATGATGCTTGCGTGAAGCTGGGGAAACCGTTCGTTTACGGTAGCATATGCGAGTTCCGCGGGCAGGTATCCGTGTTTAATTACAAGAACGGCCCCACTTACCGCGACCTTTTCGAGTATAATGAAGAGATCAAGAATTTCTCGCAACCGCTAGGTGTCATCGGGGCATTACCGGGAATTGTCGGTTCTTTACAGGCAAACGAGGCGATTAAGATCATATTGGAAAACCCCGGCGTGCTTTCCGGAAAATTATTGACTATTGACATATTGAATAACACCTACCTCACTTTTGCCATCCAAAAGAAGGAACGAGGGGAGGAATCTTTGTTTAAATAAAAAAGTGAACTGGCGATGCCAGTTCACTTTTTATTTCTTCTCGTATCCCGGCTTACCGAGCAGCATGAACATATTATTCTTATAGGCTTCCACGCCCGGTTGGTCGAAGGTATTCACCCCGAGGATACCACCGGAAATACCACAAGCCAGTTCGTAAAAATAGAATAGTTGTCCCAAGTAATATTCCGTTAATTCCGGGATAATGATCCTAATATTCGGGACACCACCATCCACATGGGCAAGTTGGGTGCCCAACTCGGCCATCTTGTTTACCTCATCGATACGTTTTCCGGCCAGATAATTCAGTTTATCGAAGTCATGAACATCATGAGGAACTTGTAACCAGTATTTCGTTTTATCGATAGAAAGAACTGTCTCGAAGAGAATGCGACGTCCCTCCTGTATGTACTGTCCCATGGAGTGCAAATCTGTCGTGAAGTCAACACTGGCAGGGAATATACCCTTATTCTCCTTTCCCTCGCTTTCCCCGTAAAGCTGTTTCCACCATTCGGCAACATAATGCAGTTTTGGATTGAAATTTACAGTGATCTCGATCACGTACCCCTTTTCGTAGAGGGTGTTCCGAACGGCAGCATAAGTGGCGGAAAGCTCTGCCCCGTTACCTTTTTCATACATCCGCATATCCACGGCACCCTTAACCAGAGCCCGGACATCAAACCCAGCAATAGCCACGGGCAGCAAACCTACGGGAGTCAGCACGGAATAGCGTCCCCCAACATTGTCCGGGATAACGAAAGTCTCATATCCTTCCCGATCTGCCATGGTTCGCAAAGCTCCCTTTTTCTCGTCAGTAATAGCAACGATTCTCTCCCTTGCAACGGCAAGCCCCTCCTGCTCGATCAATTGATCTTTTAGTAAACGGAAAGCCACGGCAGGCTCGGTAGTGGTACCTGATTTGGAAATCACGCATATACCGAATTTTTTATCCTTGAGGAACGCTTGTAACTCGTATAAATAGTCTTCGCTCACATTATTTCCCGCAAAAACAACCTTCATACCGGAACACGCATCGAAACTACTGGACATAGCCTCGATCACCGCCTTAGCTCCCAAGTAAGATCCCCCGATCCCCACGATGACAACAACATCAGTTTGCTCCCTTAACTTGCCAGCACAAGCGGAAATACGATTCAGTTCATCATCCGTGATGCACACAGGCAGGTCAAGCCAGCCCAGAAAGTCTCTTCCTTTACAAGTTCCATCTTCTAAGCCCTTTAGAGCCTTTGTTGCTTTCTCTCGTTGCACGGCAATCTCTTGTTCCCCTACAAACGGCAACACCTTCGAATAGTCAAGTTTTATGCGGTCCATTGTTTTCATGTTTTATATATTATTCCCCTTTTCTGGCTTTCAGCATATCTCTGAAACGAGAGGCACTCTCGTAATCCTCGTTTTTCACAGCTTCATCCAATAAATGGGTTAACTCCTCTATCGTGAAATTATATTCGGTTGTCTCGGGTTCCTCTGCTTCAACAGACTTTTGCCCGCTAAACTCTCCCGCAGCCAAATCAGAAATTGGAATGGCAGTTTTAGTAACTACGCTGGCCGCTATATAAATCGGACAATTATAACGCAAGGCAAGGGCAACGGCGTCAGAGGTACGCGAATCAATTTTCAGAAACTTCTCTCCATTCCTAAAACGTAGTTCCGAATAAAAGATACCGGATTCCCAATGATATATATAGACCTCCTCCAAAACCACTCCCAGGTTATCTGCCAGACTTTTCATCAAATCGTGTGTCAGGGGACGCCGCGAGTGCAGATGTTCCATCTGAATGGCAATGGATTGAGCTTCAGCAACCCCGATAATGATAGGGATGCGGAAGGCATCATTTTCTTCCGCCAGAATCAATGCGTACGCACCGGTTTGCGATATACTACTATAGGATAACCCGAAAACTTTTAACTTAATCCTGTCCATAAGCCTTGTATCACTTTAGGTCTACGATTTTCTATTCTTAATTGTTACAATTAATGTACCATTCCGGCTCAATGCTCCCGGATTTCAACGTTACGATTTTTTCAATGGGGCCCTATAAATACGGGCGAGCCCTCCGAGACTTGTCTCGCGATACTTGGCCTGCATGTCGCAACCAGTCTGCATCATGGTTTCTACCACGTCATCGAAAGACACCTTGTGCCGACCATCCGAGAACAAGGAGTATATCGCACACTCCCGCGCTTTCTGGGAGATAAAAGCATTTCGCTCAATACAAGGGATTTGCACGTACCCACCCACGGGATCGCATGTTAAGCCCAAGTTATGTTCGAAGCCCATTTCCGCGGCATACTCAATCTGCATCGGGGTACCTCCCAAAATCTGAGCTGCCGCACCGGCCGCCATAGCACAAGCCGTTCCCAACTCACCCTGACACCCAACCTCGGCTCCGGAAATGGAACCGTTGGTTTTCACAATGTTGCCGATTAATCCGGCCGTGGCCAATCCTTTTATAATCCGCTTATCACTAATCTCCTGATCGTGTTTCAAGAAAAACAACACGGAAGGTACGACCCCGGCAGACCCGCACGTGGGAGCCGTTACGATCTTACCTCCTGCCGCATTCTCCTCGGCTACTGCCAAAGCGGCAGCAAATACCATTCCCATATGGCGTAGAGTTCCTGCCGATTGCTGGGCTCGCACGTGGTAGGAACAAGCCTTACGTGCCAACCGCAGGTTACCGGGTAACACACCCTCGTTTTCTAACCCGTTATGGATGCTGGCAACCATCACTTTCCAAACTTCTTCAAGGTAATCGAAGATTTCCGGTCCCTCATGCAATTCAACGTACTCCACGAAAGAGCGTCCCTCGATCTTACACCAGTTCAATATATCCGCCATTTTCGTATCAGGATAAACCTCATCCTCCTTGAACGTTTCCTGTTCATCCCACAATGCACCTCCACCAACACTGTATACTTCCCAACGATCAACAACCTCCCCATTTTTCAAAGCCTCGAACAACATCCCGTTCGGGTGATGCGGTAGGGATTTCGTGGATTCCCATATGATTTCCGTATCATCCGGTCGATTGATCATTTTCTGGATAGCAACATCCGTCCCATGGCCCACTCCCGTTAGGGCCAAACTCCCGTACAAGGTAACCCGGTAGCGCTCGGCATCCGGATTCTTTTCCTTGAAATAATGTGCGGCACGTCCCGGTCCCATCGTGTGGCTAGAAGAAGGTCCGTACCCAATTCTAAATATTTCTCTGATTGATTTCACATTCTAAGTTGTTGTTATAGATTTTATTAATTTCTTAATTTATGATTTTAGATCAGGTAATTTCCATGCACTACTAATACTTTTCTGAATCATAAATCGTAATTCATAAATCGCAAATTAATTGGTTTGCAATAAAAAAAGGCAGGCTTGTAAGCCGGGTTCTGTACCTTTCGGTTTCTATCATTTATCTACTCCGCAGATCTCTCCACGGCTCTAGCGACCTACCCCCTGGCATCGGTCGGGCAAACCTAAGCGCCAGTGTACATGGTCTTGCAACTCGTGAGGTGTACGGCTATCCCGATCGCTCGGAATACCGGTGAGCTCTTACCTCACCTTTTCACCCTTATTCCGCTAACGGAACGGTTATTTTCTGTTACACTACTGCCCCCTCTCGGAGACCTTCCCGTTAAGAAGCACGATGCCCTGCGTTGCCCGGACTTTCCTCTCTCCCTCGCGGGACAGCGATAGAACGGCCTGCCTTTATATTTTAGATTTAATGATTTTAGATTTTAGATTCCAACCGCACAAGACTAACGCTTTAACTCCCTCCCTCTAAACTTCCCCTTACATAGGGGGAGAACACGCTACATTGTAGCGTTCCTCGCGTCTATCTCTCCCCCTGTGCAAGGGGGAGCCGGTGGGGGTAGTTCCCTCTAAACTCCAAACTCATCAAATCGTCTTCATTCTCAATTTTCAATTAATTAAGAATCGGATCTTCCGGGAAATTCGCCCACAGCTTATATCTTCCTCCCAGAGAACTCATGGCCTGTTCCCATAAACCCTCGTTCGGGATGGTAAACAACGTGTTGGTAGGAATCGCTCCCACCATCCAAGAATTCTCCAACAGTTCATTCTCCAACTGACTATCCGTCCAACCACTATATCCTGCAAAGAAACGAATCTCACCTTCTAATATCTTTCCGGCTTTCAACATCTCCGTCAAAGCCTTAAAGTCACCTCCCCAATATATTCCCTTCGCGATCTCTTCCGAGTCCGGTATATCATTTCTCCGGTGGATGTAATACAACTGATTACGCTCCACGGGGCCACCAATATACACGGGAAAATATACACCTTCGAGTTCTTTTACCAACTCGGAAGTCGTGTAAGGTAACGGCTTATTCAATACAAAACCCACGCTCCCACTCGGGTCATGCTCCACCATGTAGACCACGGAACGATTAAAATACTTACCTTCCAGAAAAGGTTCTGCAATCAACACCTTTCCCACCTCAACACGGTCATCGTTGTGACGTATCTGAAACAGATCCTGAAATTCCTTTTCCACTAATTAATATTTTTACAAATCAAATATATCTACTAACTTTGTATTGATAAAGCGTTAATGCAAAGATATAAAAATGTGCAAAATATTTATCATATCACTCCTATCTTTATTTATTAACAGCTTTGCAACAGCGCAGAGTGTTGTCCCGTCCGTGATTATGGGCAGGGATACCGTACCCCATGTTCTTCTCCATGAAGTAGATGTCGTCGCCCGATTGAAGAATCCACGGAAATACGCCCGCCAGCAACAACGGAACCAAAGGATGGTTTATAACGTGAGAAAGGTGTTCCCGTATGCGAAAATAGCCGCCGCCAAGATCAACGAGATTGAAAATAAACTAGCGCAAACGGATTCCGAGGCAAAACGAAAACAGATTATCAAGAAAGAGTACAAGGAACTCATGCACACCTTCAAGCAACCGTTGATGAAACTGACCGTCACGCAAGGGAAGATTCTCGTTCGCCTGATCTACCGGGAGACAAACAACACGTCGTTCAATCACATCAAGGAGTATAAGGGTACGGTGAATGCCTATTTCTGGCAATCGCTGGCCCTGTTGTTCGGGAATAACCTGAAAGCCGATTACGAACCGAACGGGCGGGACCGCAAAATCGAGCAGATCGTGCGCTCGATCGAAAAGGGAGGCCCTTCTCACATCACCCGGCGATAAATCCTGTTCTTGGCACTAAAATTACCACTCTTTGATATGATCGGAATTTAAAGTTTATTACTTTTGCCTTATGAAATACGAAGAGATAGTTGCAGATTTAAAAGCAGGGAAATATGCCCCGATTTACTTTCTATCGGGGGAAGAGTCCTATTTTTTGGACGATATAGCGACACGCATCGAGAAAAACGCCCTCACGGAGGACGAGAAGGCGTTTAACCAAACAATATTATACGGAAACGATGTCTCCATGACTACCGTGACCGACACAGCCCGTCGTTTTCCCATGATGTCACAACGTCAGGTTGTCATTGTCAAGGAAGCCCAGAATATTCGGGACTTTGAGAATTTACTGCCTTATATTGATCATTTGCAACCGACAACAATCCTCGTGTTTCTATATAAAAACAAGAAACCGGATAAACGTAAAGGGGTATTCAAGAAATTAAGCAGTTCTTCACACTGCGTTTATTTCGAATCGGCCAAACTTTATGAAAATAAAATTCCAGACTGGATTATCTCGTACTGCAAAGACAAGAAGTACATGATTTCGTTAAAAGCCGCAGGCATTCTAGCGGAAAGCTTGGGTAACGATTTGAGCAAGGTGGCCAATGAACTGGACAAACTCATGCTCTTGCTTCCCGGAGGCGGTGAAATCAAGGAAAATCTAGTGGAAGAACACACGGGTATTAGCAAGGAATTCAACACGTTCGAACTCACGGCTGCTATCATACAAATGGATCACCTGAAGGCAAACCGTATCGTGAATTATTTCGAAGCCAACCCCAAGAACAACCCGTTGGTACTCACGATCAGTATGTTGTTCCGGTATTTTCTAAACCTGCTGACGTACCACTACCAGAAGAAAACTACCCCTAACCAGCAGGAAATGGCCCGGCTGCTAGGGATTAATCTCTATTTTCTAAAAGATTACACGGAAGGAGCGAAAAGATATAACGCCATGAAATGTGCCAACATTATTTCTTGGTTACGGGAATATGACCTTAAATCAAAAGGTGTCGGTAACGCTAACATTTCTGACGGGGAACTATTGAAAGAACTGATATTTAAGATAATGCATTGAAATTCGCTTGTGGTGAATTTCAGACTACAGGTTAAATGAAAGAACTACTCCCTCCTTACACAGGAGGGGGAAACGGACGCAAAAAGACGCTGTAATGTTACAACATATTCTCCCCCTGTGTAACCTTAGCTTTGTATCATGAAAAGTAAATGGAATAAAAAAGTAATATTTATATTTGTAAAGTATGAACTAATTTGA